>VFQO010001808.1_pt1 | contig 14943 bp, 11 predicted proteins | sample 3512331 | NCBI WGS metagenome assembly VFQO01 (sample SAMN10412371, study PRJNA504923) | tailings metagenome | isolation source: Replicate 3 from Balatoc abandoned mine | place: Philippines: Itogon, Benguet | collected 2017-08-28
TACATCCGGGCCATGCTCAAAAGACGCGGGAGGTTTAAAAGGTGTAGCGACCACCCAGTCTGAGGGTTTTCAGCTGAACGTCCACATTGCCTGTTTCCATGTCCATCAGTCGATATTCGGCAAAAAAGCCAATATTCTTGTCGACAGCGTAATGGGCACCTGCCTCGTATTCGATGCCATCGATGTCTTCATCAACAAGCTTTCCAAGGTCTGTGTAGGCCAGCTTGCCGTATACGCTCAGATTGCTCATCGGTGAAACAACCAGTTTCCCGCCAATGCTGTAACCATCCAGAGCAATACCTACTCCAGCATCTTCAGGTTCTACATCCAGTTGAACCGTCTCCAGATTGCCAACCAGCGTGATCTGTTCGTGAGCTTTGTGCGTGTAACTCACGCCAAAGCGTGTTTCAGTTGTGTCCACCTCTGAGCCAATGGCGTCCTTGATTTGGCGGGAGTCGAGCGCAGCATTCTGGTAGAGGCCGGTCAATGCAATGCCCTTTCCGAGTTCAGCGTGACCTCTGAAACCGAAACCGTCCCCCGATTCATCAACATCGGCAGCGCCAAACAGAGTATCGCCTTCAACATCCAGGGTGTTGTCTAGGTAAAAAACATCGAGTGAGCCGCCAGCCAGCGCTGTACCAGAGATTGTCATCAGGGCCATCGCCAGAAGCGTGTTTCTTGTTTTCATTAAGCATCCCCTTGGGTTTTGGTGTTGTGATTCAAGTCCAATCTAGAAACAAACGACTGTCCGTTTCAACTGTTCGGGAAATGATCTGAAACATTTTCGACGAATGGTTTTATGTGTCACATGCATACCTATCGTCTTCTGCTGAGTCGAGCGAAAAATATTCGTACGGATGTAAACCAAATCAGTTGTAACCAATCTGTCATCAAACTGGCGCCGTCCTGTCACAAATCTCGCCAATACTTCGCGGCATCCCGGCAGCAGGCCCATGTCCCTGGCTCTGTGCGGGGGACTGGCTGACAAGCCGCTCTTACTAGCTGACTGGTTGAGGTTTACACAATGAACATGACGATCAAGACTCTGGCTGTTGCCATCGCTGCCGCCACCCTGGCGACTCCGGCGCTCGCTGCCGATGAAGTGAAGACCAAGGGTGGTTTCCAGATCAAGTCGGAAGACGGCAACTTCGAATTCAAGCTCGGTGGCCGCATCCACTTCGACGGCAACTACTACGTGAACGAAGACAACAAGGACAGCGGCTTTACGGCGGCTGCCGAAAAGTCCAACAGCCAGTTCTTCTTCCGTCGCGCCCGTCTCAGCCTGGAAGGCAAGGCCTATGACTGGAACTTCAAGTTCGAGAACGATTTCGCCACCAGCTCGGAAGAGCTGACCAGCACGACGACCACCACCACGCGTCTCTGCCGAGATAATGTGTCAAATGCAGTGACTGCTGTTGGCACTGGCAGCTGCCCCTCTGGAACCACAGCTATTTCGGTGCTTACTGGTGCCACCGCCAGCACCAAGGGCAACGAAGGCTTCCGTGAAATGTGGATCGGCCGCAAGGTGCTGGGTGACAAGAACCTGCGTCTGGGTCAGGCCAAGCCCTACCGTGGCATGGAAGAGCTGACCAGCTCCAATGAAATCACGTTCATGGAGCGTCCGTTCGCTACCGCCACCGGCATCTACAACAACCAGTTCACCACCGGTGCCTTCCTCGATGGCTCTGGCGAAGGTTTCGGCTACGGCGTGTCGGTCTACACCCCGCGCTCGGTGTCCGACAGGGAAACCCAGGGCCTGGGCGTCAACGCGCGTGGCTTCATCGTGCCGATCCGTTCCAACGGCAACATCGTGCACATCGGTCTGAGCGCCACCCAGGACAACTTCGAAAGCAACACCACCTCGAAGAACGTGCGTGTCGTGGGTCGCGAGAACGGTCTGCGCAGCGGCAACCTGATCACCAGCGGCATCTTCAACGAGCAGACCACCCTGGCTGCCGAACTGGCTGCCCGCTTCGGTGCCCTCTCGCTGCAGAGCGAATACGCCAAGTCGAGCTTCAAGGACAACCGTACTCTGGGTGCTCTTGGTGCCGGCACCAATGATGACCAGGATCTCGACACCTACTACGTGCAGGCCAGCTACTTCCTGACCGCCCACGAGAAGGCCTATGACTTCAAGAAGGGCGTGTTCAAGTCGCCCAAGGTCAATGGCGAAGAGGGTGCCGTCGAGCTCAAGGCCCGTTTCGACAAGATCGAGAACAAGGATCTCGACAATGTGGAAGCGTCCTACTACGCGGTGGGTGTCAACTACTACGCGACCCCGAACACTCGCTTCATGGTCGAGTACGTGGATGGCAACGCCAAGAACGGTGCCTCTGATCTCGATGCCTCGGCCATCACCGCCCGTGCCCAGTACAACTTCTAAGCTGTCCTGAGTATCTGGTGACACCGGAAGGCCCCGCAAGGGGCCTTCTGCTTTTGTGGCGCGGGCTCCCGCAGACTATCCCTGCGTGATAACATTCTGTCCCGTCTTTGTACCCACGACGTGGGTGCGCCTCAACACGCAAGCGGCCTGGATTTTTCATGACCAAGTTCATTTTTGTCACCGGTGGTGTGGTTTCTTCGCTGGGCAAGGGCATTTCGGCGGCATCGCTGGCGGCACTGCTGGAGGCGCGGGGTCTCAAGGTCACCATGATCAAGATGGATCCCTACATCAACGTCGATCCGGGCACCATGAGCCCGTATCAGCACGGCGAGGTCTTTGTCACCGACGATGGCGCCGAGACTGACCTTGACCTGGGCTACTACGAACGCTTCCTGCGCCGTTCGCGCATGAGCAAGAAGAACAACTTCACCTCCGGTCGCATCTACCTTGACGTGCTGCAGAAGGAGCGTCGCGGTGACTACCTGGGCGGCACCGTGCAGGTGATTCCGCACATCACCGACGCCATCAAGCAGCGCGTGCGCGACGGCGCCAAGGGCCATGACATCGCCATCGTCGAGATCGGCGGCACCGCCGGTGACATCGAGTCGCAACCGTTCATGGAGGCGGTGCGTCAGCTGCGCATCGAGCTCGGCTACCAGGGCTCGCTGCTCATGCACCTGACCCTGATTCCCTACATCGCCTCGGCGGGCGAGCTGAAGACCAAGCCGACCCAGCACTCGGTCAAGGAGCTGCGCTCCATCGGCCTGCAGCCGGACATCCTGATCTGCCGTTCCGAGCATGACGTGCCGGCCGACTCCAAGCGCAAGATTTCGCTGTTCACCAACGTCGAAGAGCGTGCGGTCATCATTGCCAAGGATGCCAAGACCATCTACCAGATTCCGCGCCGCTTTCACGAGCAGGGTCTGGATGACTTCGTGGTGGAGCGCCTGGGCCTTCAGGCCGGTCCCGCCGACCTGTCGGACTGGGATGCCGTGGTCGACGGCCTGCTCAATCCCGAGCGCGAAGTCACCATCGCCATGGTCGGCAAGTACGTCGAGCTGATCGACGCCTACAAGTCGGTCAACGAGGCGCTGCTGCATGCCGGCATCCGCAACAAGACCAAGGTGCGCATCCGCTACATCGATGCCGAATCGGTGGAGCAGCAGGGCATCTCGGTGCTGGCCGGCGTTGACGGCATCCTGGTGCCGGGCGGCTTCGGTGATCGCGGAACCGAGGGCAAGATCGCCACGGTGCGTCATGCGCGCGAGCAGAAGATTCCCTATCTCGGCATCTGTCTGGGCATGCAGGTGGCGGTCATCGAGTTCGCCCGGGATGTGGCGGGCCTGGCCGATGCCAACTCCTCCGAGCTCAAGCCGGGCTGTGCGCATCCGGTGATCGGCCTGATCACCGAGTGGATGACCGAGGACGGCCAGGTCGAACGTCGTGACGCCAGTTCCGATCTCGGCGGCACCATGCGACTGGGGGCCCAGGTCTGTCATCTGGAGCCGGGCACGCTGGCGCAGAGCACCTATGGTGCCGAGCAGATCACCGAGCGCCATCGCCACCGTTACGAAGTCAACAACACCTATCTGCCGCAGCTGGAAGCCGCCGGTCTGGTGATTTCCGGACGAAGTGCCGACAAGACGCTGGTCGAGATGGTGGAGATCAAAGATCATCCGTGGTTCCTGGCCTGCCAGTTCCACCCGGAATTCACCAGTTCGCCGCGCGAAGGCCATCCGCTGTTCTCGGGCTTCGTGCGCGCTGCGCTGCAGCATTCCGGACACTGAGCGGTCATCACAACAACAACGACACACGACACCTCGGGAGTGGTACCCATGTCCACGCAGAAGATCCTGTCGCTTGGCGACATCCGCATTGGCAACGACCTGCCGTTCGTGCTGTTTGGCGGCATGAACGTGCTTGAGTCGCGTGATCTCGCGATGCAGATCTGCGAAAGCTACGTCAAGGTCACCGAGAAGCTGGGCATCCCCTACGTCTTCAAGGCCAGCTTCGACAAGGCCAACCGCTCGTCCATGCATTCCTACCGCGGCCCGGGCCTGGATGAGGGCCTGAAGATCTTCGAGGAGATCAAGAAGACCTTCGGCGTGCCGGTGATCACCGACGTGCACGAGCCGCACCAGGCCGCCCCGGTGGCCGAAGTTGCCGACATCATCCAGCTGCCGGCCTTTCTGTCGCGGCAGACCGATCTGGTGGTGGCGATGGCGCGCACCAACGCCATCATCAACATCAAGAAGGCCCAGTTCCTGGCGCCGCAGGAGATGAAGCACATCCTCGCCAAGTGCGAAGAGGCCGGCAACGACCAGCTCATCCTGTGCGAGCGCGGTTCCTCGTTCGGCTACAACAACCTGGTTGTCGACATGCTCGGCTTCGGCATCATGAAGAAGTTCAACTACCCTGTGTTCTTCGACGTCACCCACTCGCTGCAGATGCCGGGCGGTCTGCCCAATGCGGCCGGCGGACGTCGTGCCCAGGTCACCGAGCTGGCTCTGGCGGGCATGACCCAGCGCCTGGCCGGTCTGTTCCTGGAAGCGCATCCGGAGCCGGAAGTCGCCAAGTGCGACGGCCCTTGCGCCCTGCGCCTGTCCCAGCTCGAGGCCTTCCTGACCCAGGTCAAGGCCGTCGATGACCTGGTCAAGAGCTTCCCGACCCTGGACACCCACTAAGACTTGTTGTTGCAGTGCCCGGCAACGGGTCTCGTTCATTGCACTGGAGATGAGACAGATGGCAACCATCGTTGACATTCGCGGTCGCGAAATCATGGATTCCCGCGGCAACCCCACGGTCGAGGCCGATGTCATTCTCGACAACGGCATCATGGGCCGCGCCACGGCGCCCAGCGGCGCCTCCACCGGTTCGCGCGAAGCCCTGGAGCTGCGTGACGGCGACAAGTCGCGCTACCTCGGCAAGGGCGTGCTCAACGCCGTCGCCAACATCAACGGCCCGATCCGCGAGCTGCTGGTCGGCAAGAGCGTGTTCGACCAGTCCGGCCTGGACCATGCGATGATCGCGCTGGACGGCACCGAGACCAAGTCCAAGCTCGGCGCCAATGCCATCCTTGCCGTATCGCTGGCCATCGCCAAGGCTGCCGCGCAGGCCAAGGGCCAGCCGCTGTACGCCTACATTGCCTCGCTGCGCAGCAATACCCACTACACCATGCCGGTGCCGATGATGAACATCATCAATGGCGGCGAACATGCAGACAACACCGTCGACATCCAGGAATTCATGATCGAGCCGGTGGGCTTCACCTCGTTCGCCGAGGCCCTGCGCTGTGGCGCCGAGATCTTCCACGCGCTCAAGGGTGTGCTGAAGAAGCGCGGTCTCAACACCGCCGTCGGTGACGAGGGCGGCTTCGCGCCCAACCTGAGCAGCAACGAAGAAGCGCTGCAGGTCATCGTCGAGGCCATCGGCATCGCCGGCTACAAGGCGGGTGAAAACGTCATGCTGGCGCTGGACTGCGCGTCCTCCGAGTTCTATCACGACGGCAAGTACGTGCTCGAAGGCGAGGGCAACAAGGCCTTCACCTCGGCCGAGTTCGTCGACTATCTGGCCGGTCTCTGCGACCGCTACCCGATCATCTCCATCGAGGACGGCCTCGACGAGTCCGACTGGGCGGGCTGGAAGATCCTCACCGAGAAGCTGGGCCACCGCGTGCAGCTGGTGGGTGACGACCTGTTCGTGACCAATCCGACGATCCTGCAGAAGGGCATCGACCAGGGCGTGGGCAACTCCATCCTGATCAAGTTCAACCAGATCGGCTCGCTGACCGAGACCCTGGATGCCATCTACCTGGCCAAGGCCAACGGCTACACCACGGTGATCTCGCACCGTTCTGGTGAAACCGAGGACGCCACCATCGCCGACCTGGCTGTTGCCACCGGCGCCGGCCAGATCAAGACCGGCTCGCTGTGCCGTTCCGACCGCGTCGCCAAGTACAACCAGCTGCTGCGCATCGAGCAGGAACTGGACTACAGCGCTCCCTACCGCGGCAAGGCCGAGTTCAAGGGCCTTAACTGAGCATGACACCCGCGTCCAGCCTTGGCCGTTTGCTGCTCTGGTTGGCCGCGGGCATCTTCCTGATCCTGCAGGCCACGCTCTGGTTCGGCGAGGGCGGCATTCTCGACGTGCATCGCCTGAAGCAGGCGGTGGCCGAGCAGCAGGCCGAGAATCTCAAGCTCAGGCACCGCAACCAGGTGCTGGAGGCCGAGGTCAACGATCTCAAGAACGGTCGCGAAGCCATCGAGGAGCGCGCCCGGCTTGATCTCGGCATGATCAAGGACGACGAGACCTTCTACCTGATCTCCGGCAAGCCGCTGGCCGGCTCGGCCACGGCGGATGTGCGCCCGGCCACGCCGGTGACGGTGAAGCCGCTGGCTCCGACTGCCACCACGGCGCCGGTGTCAGCCGCTCCTTCCAGCGCTGCCGGCGAGACACCCTGACGCATGGTCGTGCACGCGGTGATTCCCGCTGCCGGTGCCGGCCGTCGTTTCGGTGCCGACCTTCCCAAGCAGTACCTGCCGCTGGCGGGCATGCCCATCCAGCAGCACACGCTGGACAGGCTCTCAGCCATCCCTGCGATCGCGCACCTGGTGGTGCCGGTGGCGGCCGATGACACACGAGCACGTGAGCTTGCCTATGCCCGTCCCCAGCGCCTGCGTTTCGTCACTGGTGGTGGCGAGCGCATGGACTCGGTGCTGGCGGGTCTGGATGCCTTGCGCCATGGTGGTGCCGCCGACAGTGACTGGGTCCTGGTTCACGACGTGGCGCGTCCGCTGATTCGTGCCGACGACGTGCGGCGACTGATGGCGGCGGTGCAGGATCATCCGGTCGGCGGCCTTCTTGCCAATCCGGTGCGTGACACCATGAAGCGGGCGGACGCGGCAGGGCAGGTGCAGGCCACGGTCGAGCGGGACGGTCTCTGGCATGCGTTGACGCCGCAGATGTTCCGGCTCGGCAGCCTTCACGATGCCCTGCTGTCGGCGCGCGCAGCCGGGGCCGTGGTCACGGACGAGGCCTCCGCCATGGAGCGCCTGGGCCTGTCGCCGCTGCTGGTATCGGGTGCCCGCGACAACCTCAAGATAACCTTTGCCGAGGATCTGGCACTGGCCGAAGCGCTGCTGGCTGCCCAGTCCCGATCCGGAGTGTCTGCATGAGCCATCCTGATCAGCCCCGCCTGCCGCGTGTCGGCCACGGCATCGATGTGCATCGCTTTGGCGACGGTGATCATGTCACCCTGGCCGGGGTGCGCATTCCCCACGAGCAGGGCCTGATTGCCCATTCCGATGGCGACGTGGCCCTGCATGCCCTGGCCGACGCCCTGCTGGGTGCGCTGGCCCTGGGTGACATCGGCAAGCACTTCCCGGATACCGATGCCGCCTATTCCGGCGCCGACAGCCGCGTGCTGCTGCGCCATGTCGTTGCGCTGATCCATGCACGTGGCTACGTCGTGGCCAATGCCGACGTCACCGTGCTCGCCGAGCGCCCCAAGCTCGCGCCTCACATCGCGCTGATGCGCGAGCGCATCGCCGAGGATCTCGGCGTGGCGGATGACCAGGTCAGCGTCAAGGCCACCACCACCGAGAAGCTCGGCTTCGTCGGACGCCGTGAGGGCATCGAGGCCCATGCCGTGGTGATGCTGTGGCCGGCCTGACGGCCTCGACCTGTCCGTCACCGTGGCCGGTGCTGGGCACGGCCATTCTCAAGCAGTGCGCCGACGACTTCGTGGTCGAGGAGCAGCTCGGTTTCGAGCCCGGGACCGGACCCTCGCCGGACTCGGGGTCAGGGCCTGGCGAACATCTCTGGCTCTGGGTCGAGAAGCGCCACCTCAATACCGATCAGGTCGCTCTCGAGCTGGCACGAGTGCTCGGCGTGGCGCGTGATGCCGTCAGTTTTTCCGGTCTCAAGGATCGCCATGCCCTGACTCGCCAGTGGTTCAGCGTGCACTGGCATGGCGACGGAGCATGGCCGCTGGGCGAGGGCTGGCAGACCCCGGCTGGTCCGGACACGGGGGATGCCGGTGCCTACCGTGTGCTGGCCTGGCAGCGCGGCCAGCGCAAGCTGCGTCGTGGCGTGCATGCCGGCAACCGCTTCGAGATCACGCTGCGTCAGGTGAGCGCTGACCGTGCGGCAGTCGATGCCCGTCTGCAGTCTCTGGCGGCTGGCGGTGTCCCCAATTATTTCGGGCCTCAGCGCTTCGGCCATGACGGTCGCAACATCGCGCGCGGTCTGGCCTTGCTGGCGGATCGCCGCGCCGGCCGCCGCCGCCGTCGTGACACCCGCGACAGCCTGTGGCTGTCAGCCGTGCGCTCGGCCCTGTTCAACCAGGTACTGGCGGCACGCGTGCAGGATGGCAGTTGGCAGAGCCTTCTGCCTGGCGACGTGCTGCAGCTGGACGGGCGCAGTGCCGTGTTTCGTGCCGAGGCGGACGATGCTGCCGTGCCATCGCGTCTGGCTGCCGGCGAGCTGCATGTCACCGGGCCCTTGCCGGGTGATGGTGATGCCCTGGTACGCGAGATCGCTGCCGAGCTGGAGGCGCGGGTACTGGCTCCCTGGGCGGACATCGTGGCCGATCTGGCCGCTGCGCGCGTGCCGGTGATGCGCCGCGCCCTGCGCCTGCGTGTGCAGGATCTGAGCTGGCAGTGGCCGGAAAAAGATGTCCTGTCCCTGGGTTTCACCTTGACCTCCGGCGCCTTTGCCACCAGCGTGCTATCCACTTTGTTTGACCTGGAAAATGCCCATGAGCCCGAATCTGCTGCGCTTTCTGCTGAGCAATGACGATGGCGTGCAGGCCCCCGGCCTGGCGGCCATGGCCGAGGTGCTGGCCACGCTCGGCCAGGTCACCGTGGTTGCGCCTGACATGGAGCGCAGTGCCTTCTCCAGCGCGCTGACCCTGGATCGCCCGTTGCGCGTGCACCGTCTCAGCAACGGCTTCCTGTCGGTCAACGGCACGCCGGCTGACTGTGTCCACCTGGCCCTAAACGGTCTGCTCGAGGACATGCCGGACATCATCGTGTCCGGCATCAATGCCGGTGCCAACCTGGGCGACGACGTGATCTACTCCGGCACCGTGGCGGCAGCCATGGAGGGGCGATTCCTCGGGCGTCCGTCGATTGCCGTGTCACTGGTGGCCGAGCGCGCCAAGTCGCTGGGCATCGAGGCCTACCGGCCCGCGGCGCAGCAGGTCGGACGACTGCTGCAGAGCTGGTCTGGCCTCAACCTGCCGCCGCGCACCGTGCTCAACATCAATGTGCCGGACGGCGATCTGGCCAGTCACAAGGGCGTGCGCCTGACCCGTCTCGGCCACCGCGATCGTGGCGAGGACGTGCTGCGTCTCAAGGACCCGCGCGGCAACACCGTGTACTGGATCGGCGCTTCCGGCGAGCCGCTGGACCATACCGAGGGCACCGATTTCCACGCCATCCGGCAGGGCTTTGTCAGTGTCACCCCGCTGGACTCCGACATGACCCGCTATGGCGTCATGGATGTCGTCGGCGACTGGCTGCAGGCTGCCACCCGTCCCGCCACGTGATACAGTTCCGGCTTGCCCGTGATCAAGAACAAGAGCAGATGAATCCAGGCCATTCCTTCGACCTGCAGGGGTCGGGCTTCACGTCGCCACGTACCCGTGATCGCCTGATCACCCGACTGATCGCGCAGGGCATCCGTGACCAGCGCGTGCTCGACATCCTGCGCCAGACGCCGCGCCACATCTTCCTCGATGAGGCGCTGGCACATCGTGCCTACGAGGACACCGCGCTGCCGATCGGCCACAGCCAGACCCTGTCGCAGCCCTACATCGTCGCGCGCATGACCGAGCTGCTGCTGACCACCGGCCCGCTCACCAAGGTGCTGGAGATCGGCACCGGTTCCGGCTACCAGACTGCCGTGCTGGCCCAGGTTGCCGGCATCGTGCATTCCATCGAACGCATCAAGGCGCTGCAGGACAAGGCGCGCGAGCGCCTGTCAGCACTCGGCCTGCACAATGTCCGTTTGCGTCATGCCGACGGCCTGCAGGGCTGGCCGGGCGAGGGTGGTTACGATGGCATCATCGGCACGGCAGCGGCGCTGGGCGTGCCGTCCAGTCTCACTGACCTGCTTGCGCCTGGCGGTCGTCTGGTGCTGCCGGTGGGCGGTCCGCAGAGCCAGCAGCTGGTGCTGGTGACGCGCACGGCGGACGGTCTGCAGCAGCAGGTCATCGAGCCGGTCAACTTCGTGCCCATGCTGGGCGGGGTGGTCTGAGAGAAGGCTGACCTGCAGAGACAAACGCTTTGCCAGTCGGTCAAAGCCATTGAACAGGGTGTTTCTGCAAGATTCGTTAAGTTTCGCGATTTTGACATTGGCACACTCCGCTCCAACCTGAAAAAAGGTATGGAGTGCTGTCATGAATTCGTCCTCGCTGAATCACGTCTACCGTCTGATCTGGAATGCCGCCCTCGGGCTTTGGCAGGTCGCCTCCGAGGTGACTCGTGGCCGTGGCAAGTCCGGCAGCACGCAGCGTCAGCGCAAACTGCGCCGTGCCCTTGCCAGGTTGACCACCTCGGGTATTACCCTGGGTGCCATGGCCTCGATGCCGGTCGTGGCGCTGGCCGCTGACTTGCCCTCCGGCGGCAGCGTGGTGGCCGGGTCGGCATCCATCACCCAGTCCGGCTCGGTCCTGAACATTACCCAGAGCTCTGACAAGACTGCCATCAACTGGCAGAGCTTCAGTGTCGGCAAGGGGCGCAGCGTCAACTTCCAGCAGCCCGGCAGCAGCTCGGTGGCGCTGAACCGCGTGCTCGGCAATGACGTCTCGGTGATCCAGGGCGCGATCAACGCCAACGGCCAAGTGTTTCTGGTGAACCAGAACGGTGTGCTGTTCACCCCGACAGCACAGGTCAATGTCGGTGGCATCGTTGCCTCGACGCAGAACATCAGCACTGACGACTTCATGTCGGGCAAGTACCAGTTCAGCGGCAACAGCACCGCCACGGTGGAAAACCAAGGCAGCATTACGGCAGCGGATGGTGGTTATGTCGCGTTGATTGCGGCCAAGGTCATTAACAGTGGCACGATTACTGCCCCGCAAGGCACGGTTGGTCTAGCGGCTGGTAATACCGTCCTGGTGGATCTGGGTGGTCCGGTCAAGATTCAAGTCGCCGAAGGTGCGCTGAACGCTGCCATTGAACAAAGCGGTGGTATTCGTGCCGATGGCGGCACGGTGTATCTGACAGCCAAGGCCGCAGGCAATCTGGCCGCCAGTGTGATCAACCACACCGGTGTCACCCGTGCGTTGAGCATGGCAGCACTGACCGGTGAATCCGCCGACACGAGTGGCCGTATTGCGGTCAGCGCCGATATTGTCAGCCAGCATGGCACCTTGGATGTTTCTGCTGCACCCACAGGTCGCCGTGGTGGTCAGATTGATGTAACAGCTAATCTGCTGATTGATAGCGGCAGCACACTCGCTGATGGCCAAACCGATGGTGGTCAAATTACGCTGAAAGCGGATGAAGTATTACAAAGTCAGGCCGCTACAGTCAGCGCTGTCGGTATGACCGGTGTGGGTGGCTGGATTCAATATCTGGGCGGCAAGACGCCCGGTGGCAATGTGTACCTGTCGGGTCGCACGCTGGCTTCAGGTCGCCGTCAAGGGGGTCGTATTGATGCCACTGCCGATACCGTGACCTTGGCAGGCGCTACGTTTGACACCAGTGGTACGGGTGCAAATGCGAAAGCTGGCATGCAGCGCATTGGCGGGGGTTGGCAGGGGAACGACAAAGACTTAGCAAATGCCGTTAGTACTCTGTTGAGCAACGACACAAAATTAGTCAACGAAGGTGTAGACGGTACCGTCGTGGTATGGAGTGATGGCAATACCGTTTTTGGTGCTTCGCTCAATGCTCGTGGTAGTGACGTCGAAATTTCAGGAAAGGAAAACTTGTCAGCCAGCCTGGATGGGGTAGTGGCTAAAACGCTGTTGTTGGATCCTAAAAACATCACCATTGTAGAAGCGATTAGCACAGCAAGCTTTGCTTCTATGGTGATTGCCAATCCGCAGGGTGCCAGCAGTGGTGTATTTGGCCAAAGAGTCATACAACTGGCCAACGAAAACCTGATTGTTGCCGATGCAACCACCAAGTCTGGATTGGTTAATAATGCAGGTCGCGTTTATTTGTTCTCTAAGACTGGCAATTTGCTGGCAACTTATGTTGGTGTTAGAGAAAACGACATGATTAGCAGTGGTGGTATCACTGTTTTAAAGGGTGCTAACCAAAATAACTTCGTTATTAATAGCCCGGATTTTTCCACAGCGGTATCCAAAGTGGGCGCTGTTACATGGGTCAATGGATCAACGGCTTCAGGATTAACACAAATTACCCAGTCCAATTCATTAGTTGGCATCATAGCGGATAGCCGGGTTGGCTCTGGCGGTATCACAGCGCTTTCCAATGGCAACTTTGTGGTTTCAAGCCCTGATGCTACTGATTCGTTCAATGCATTAAAAGCGGGTGCGGTCACATTTGGTAATGGAGCTACTGGTATTGCCGGTGCGATAAGTCGAGACACTAATTCTTTTGTTGGTACTCAAACTGACAATCGAATTGGCAGTGGCGGTATCTTTGAATTAACGAATGGTGACTATGTTATTTCGTCGCCTGAGTTTAGTGCGGGGCGCGGTGCTGTAACGCGTGTTAGTGGTGTTGATGGAAAGCTTGCGAATGGCGTTGTTGCCAGCACGATAGCTTCAAACTCAGAAGGAAATTCATTATCAGGTGGTACTCAGGGTGATCGACTTTCATCCGGTGGCATAGTCGCGCTCAGCGACGGTGGTTTTGCGATTGTGAGCCCAGATTATAGTTATCAGCCAGCCGCTGTACTGATTTCAAAAGCGGGTGCTGTGCATTGGGTTGCTGCTGGAGACAGCCCAAGAGGAAGTACTAACCAATATACAAAAGCATTGGCAGGACAATCTATAAATGACAGGATCGGCTCTGGTGGTGTAACGGCACTGAGCAATGGCGCATTTGTTGTTGCGAGTCCAACATGGAACGGCAATCGGGGTGCTGCGACTTTTGTAGGTAATGGCTCACAATTAAACTTAACTAGCGTTAGCGCAAGTAACTCATTGACCGGAGCAAGTGCCAACGACCGAGTCAGCTCCGGAGGTATTACCAAGCTCAGCGATGGCAATTATGTTGTTAATAGTTTCCAATGGAATGGTAGTCGCGGTGCTGTGACTTGGGTTAATGGCACCAATGGTCATATTGTCAGTTCAGTCGGAGGTATCACCTCGACTTCGCTAGCAAACACCGTTGTCAATAATAATTCTCTTGTCGGCTCTACGATTGGCGATTATGTTGGCTCTATCAATACAACCGATGGATTAGGCGGTGTTGTCGCCTTAGAAAACGGACGTTATGTCGTCGCATCGTCTCAGTGGAGTCCAGAATTTAACTCCCTGCGTGGTGCAGTAACGTGGTCTGATGCCGGTGGTATTCGAGAAGCTGTTTCAGTCAACAACTCACTCATCGGCAGTACAGCTGGTGATCAACTGGGCCACGGCGGTGTTGTTAAGCTAAGCAATGGTAACTATGCAATCGCAAGTGGCGTGGTTGATGTCGATGGTAAAAGCAATGCTGGCTTGGTTGCAGTGGTTGATGGCACACAAAGTGTTTTTGGCAGTGTCATGACAGTTTCGAGCTTTGATGGCAAGTTAACCCGACTCACCGGTGCGAACGCCAATGAACTGCTAGGTGGCACCATGGGTAATGTACCGGGTAGCACCCAGTTTTTGTATGCCTTAAACAATGGCAATCTGGTGGTTCGTGCCCCGTCTTGGAACGGCAAAACGGGCGCGGTGACTTGGCTTAGTGGTGATTTAACTGGAACTTCGTCCTTCCCAACCGCAGTCAGTGCTTTGAACTCATTGGTCGGCAGCAAAGTTAATGATCAATTTGGGGCTTTAAATAACCCAACATCACAGCCTGGTGTGGTCCAAATCTCAGATACTCATTACGCGGTTATTAGTCCACGTTCAAATAGCCTCTCAGGCTCGGTCACATTTGTGTCTGCCATCGACGGCAGTATCAACGGTACAACCAGTAAAGGCGGTACTGTTAACGCCACCAATTCCATCTTGGGTGATTCGAACAATCCTTTCATGGGTTCCGATGGTACAGGGGCGCAGCGTGTTTTCTTGCTAGGTGAGTTGGGAGCGAACAGCAAAATTGCAGTGGCAAATTCTTTGTTTGCATCGGGTGGCGGTGTCTTAATTACTGATGGAAAATTCGTCGAAGTCACTGGCACTCCCGGCTTATTGACCGATGGTTTTGGCCAGTTCAATGGGGCTGATAACCAAGGCGGTGCGAATAGCTCCATTCTGCGTTCGACCATTCAAACTGCACTGAACAATGGCACGGCTGTGACGCTGAAGGCCAATAATGACATCACTGTGAAAGACGCAGTGATCGCCAACAGCAATGCCACAGGGGCGCTCACGCTTGAAGCTGGCCGTAACATCAATTTCAACGCCAGTGTTAACACCGGGAATGGCAACTTGA
>VFQO010001809.1_pt1 | contig 14941 bp, 14 predicted proteins | sample 3512331 | NCBI WGS metagenome assembly VFQO01 (sample SAMN10412371, study PRJNA504923) | tailings metagenome | isolation source: Replicate 3 from Balatoc abandoned mine | place: Philippines: Itogon, Benguet | collected 2017-08-28
GTGAAGTGCGCGCGCTTAGCAATTTGCCGCAGGTTTGCAAGCAAATCGCGTGCCCGCGCGGTCAAAGCGGTGTGTGTTCCACGAGCGTGAAAGCCACCGGCAGGGCCCCGGATTGCAGCGCGATGGCGAGCTGGTTGGCGCTTTCCTGCGTGAAACCGCCCGAAAGCTGCGCCTGTCCGCCGGTAATCGGTTCATTGATGACCGGCGCCGACAGCACCTTGCCATCAAGCACGATCGCCAGCGGCTTGCCGACATTCGCCGCGGTGAGCATCGCAAACTCGCGCGCGCCTGCCTCGTCGAACGAGACCATGACCATCGGCTGGCCGGTGAACTCGTCGAACCCGGTGCGCGCCTGCGCCAGCCGGTTGCCCGAAATGCCACCGACCCGTTTGACCGCAACCGGCCCGCTGCCATCGGCCATCACCAGCACCTCGCTGCCCGGCGAGGCGATGCCCTGATCCAGATCCTGGACAGGCACAGCGATATCGACCAGCCGGATCGCCATATCGCCCTTGAAACCGAAAGCGGCGGCAAAGGCATCCCCGGCCCCCTTGCCCGACACCTCGATGACCAGCCGGCCTTGCTCTGCCGGAGCGATGCGGTGGACCACCAACCCGAGCGCTTCCAGCCGCTTGCGGATGATCGCGCGGCTCGCCTCGACATCCGCGGCACGATCCGCCGCAGGGTCCACCTGTGCCGGGTCGGGCACCGGAATGACGACGAAGCGGTCGGTCGGCACTGCCTGCGCCATCACCCCGTCGCAAGCGGCAAGAGTGCCCGTCAGCAGGGCGACGAGGGCCAGCAGCAGGCTGCTGCGAAAGGAGGGCTTCTTGGTCACGAAGCAATTCATGCGCCCATCGGACCGGGGGTGCAAGGTTGCGAGGATTGACCGGGCCGCCCGCCAAGGCGATGACCCGGAGCGGCGGAGAAGCGCGCTGGACTGCGCGTTTCGGGACCGCTTCAGCCCGGATGGAACCCTTGTTCGACGCATTCTCCAGACATGCCGCGCGCCTGATGCCCCAGGGTGCTTTCGGCCAGCTCGGCTGGCTGCGCGGCTCATTCGGCGCGGCGCTGGCGATTGCGGCGGCGGGGATCGTGACTGCATTGCTGCTCGACACCGCCCCGGCGAGCCTGCCGTGGCTGGTTGCCCCGCTGGGTGCATCGGCGGTGCTGGTGTTTGCCGTGCCCGCCAGCCCGCTCGCGCAGCCGTGGTCGGTGATCGGCGGGAACCTGCTGTCGGCGACCATCGGCCTTGCGCTGGGCATGACACTCGGCGAGCCGGCGGCGGCGGCAAGCCTCGCGGTCGGCCTCGCCATCGCGGCGATGACCTTTGCGCGCTGCCTGCATCCGCCGGGCGGGGCCTGCGCCCTGTTGTGCGCGCTGGGGGCAGCCGGGCCGGAGGGGTGGAGCTTCCTCCACCTCGCCCCCATCGCCGCGAATGTGCTGACGCTGGCGGTGACGGGCTGGGCCTACAACAACCTCACCGGGCACCGCTGGCCGCACATCGTGGTGCCCGCCCCGCCCGCGCCGGACCGGCCGAGCCACACCCGCGAGGATATCGCCGCGACGCTGGCCGACTGGGACGAGCTGCTGGATATCGATATCGACGATCTCGACGCATTCTATCGCGCCGTCGCAGAACGGGTGGCCGAACGTCAGCGGAGCGCGTGAGCGGGGCCTTAGCCCATCGCCTCCAGCACATCTTCCAGCCGCGCCGGATCGCCCAGCGCGATCACCGTGCCATCAGACCCCGCATCGAGCGGATTGCCCTGCCAGTCGGCCATCATCCCGCCCGCGCCCTCGACCACCGGCACCAGCGCGGCGTAATCATAGAGCTTGAGCCCGGCCTCAATCACCACATCGACATGGCCGCTGGCGACGAGGGCGTAATTGTAGCAGTCCCCGCCGAACACGATCTTCTTTTCGGCCACCTGCTTGGCGACCGACATGAATGCGTCGGCCTCTTCATTGGTGAACAGGTGCGGGCTGGTGGTGGCGAGCACCGCGTCGGAAAGCTCCTTCAGCGGCCGGCAAGCGGCAGGCTTGCCGTTGAACAGGGTCGGCTGACCGATCTGTCCCACCCAGCGCTCGCCGCTCACCGGCTGGTCGATGATGCCCAGAACCGGCCAGCCATCCTGAAGCAGCGCGATCAGCGTGCCGAAGATCGGGCGGCCGGCGATGAAGCTGGTGGTGCCGTCGATCGGATCGAGCACCCACTGGCGGCCGGCGCCCTCGTTGCGGGTTCCGTATTCCTCGCCGATGATGCCATCGGCGGGAAACTCCGCCTCGATCAGGGCGCGCATCGCGGCTTCGGCGGCGCGGTCGGCTTCGGTGACGAAGCTGCGGTCGGCCTTGCGCTCCTGGCTCCACTGGCCGCGGAACAGGGGGCGGATAGCGGCCCCTGCGGCATCGGCGAGGCGCAGGGCGAGAGCGAGGTCATTGCTGTTGGCCATGGCGATGCCCTGCATGGCGGGGCCGAACGCGTCAAGGCGTTGCAACGCACCCGGGAATCGCTAAGCAAGCGCCCCAAGGGGGGGCAGACCCGATGAACAGCGACAATCCGACCGGCCAGGCACAGCAAACCAGCCCGCCGCTGGAACGGACACGCGACGGGCAGTTGCTGACAGTCAACCGGCAGGCGCGCGAGGCGCTGCGTCCGTGGGTCGCCCATGTCTATGGCCTGCGGGTCGACGCACCCGAAGATCAGCTGATTTCCTGCGGCATTTTCTCCGATGGTCCGGTGGTGCGGGTGCTCCTGTGGGGTGACTATCACCTCGAAACGCGTGACGGCCCGCAGTTCTATCGCACCGGCGGCCTGTATTTCGGGCCGCACCGCCGGCGGCTTCCGGTGACCATCCGGGGGCCTTTCGCCAGCGTCGGCGTCGCCTTCAAGCCCGGTGCCGTGGAGGCGCTCGGCCTGACCCCTCCGACGCAGATGATGGACCGGGTGGTGCCTTGCGCGCAGGCCGGCTGGGACGAACAGGCGATCCTTGCCAATCTGGATCCGGAAGCCGGTGTCGACGAATGGATGGGGCAGCTTCAGGATTATGTCGCCATCGCGGTCGATCGCGCCGGCGGCCGGCTGCCGGACCCCCTGCCCGAAGCCTTCAACCGCCTTGCCTTCGTGGACCCCACCCTCCCGGTAGCGGACTGCGCCGATGAGCTGGGGGTGGAGCTGCGCACGCTGGAGCGCCGGATAAAGCGGGCGTTCGGCCTGTCACCCAAGAAAGTGCTGCGCCGCGCCCGCGCGCTCGACATGGCGGCCCACATGCGCGGGGTGGCCGATCACAACGAGGCGGAGGAGCTGGCCCTGCGCTATTTCGACCAGTCACACCTCAACCGCGAATTCACTGAGCTGTTCGGCATGACGCCGGTCCAGTTCGTGCGCACGCCGCAGCCGATCCTCACCACCACACTGGAAGCCCGGCAGGCGCGGCGGCTGGAGGTGCTGGAACGCCTGCCCGAAGGCGCACGGCGCCCGTGGCACCAGACGGCCTGAGCCGCGTCAGTCGAACAGCGAGCTGACCGAGCTTTCGTCGGCAATGCGGCGGATCGCCTCGCCCACCAGCGGGGCGATGGGGAGCACGCGGATACGGTCGGACTGTTCGGTCGCCTCGGTCGGGCGGATCGAATCCGTGATGACCAGTTCCTTGAGCGCGGAGCCGTTGATGCGCGCCACTGCCCCGCCCGACAGCACGCCGTGGGTGATATAGGCCGCAACCGAGCTTGCCCCGCCTTCCAGCAGTGCCTCGGCCGCGTTGCACAGCGTGCCGCCCGAATCGACGATGTCGTCGATCAGGATGCAGTGCCGGCCTGAAACGTCGCCGATGATGTTCATCACCTCGCTCTCGCCCGGACGGTCGCGGCGCTTGTCGACGATCGCGAGCGGCGCGTTGTCGAGCCGCTTGGCGAGCGCGCGGGCGCGCACCACACCGCCCACGTCGGGCGAAACGACCATCAGCTGCTGATCGCCGTAACGGGCCTGAATATCGGCAGCCATCACCGGCGCGGCATAGAGATTGTCGGTCGGGATATCGAAGAAGCCCTGGATCTGCCCGGCGTGCAGGTCCACCGCCAGCACGCGGTCAGCGCCCGCTTCGGTGATCAGGTTCGCCACCAGCTTGGCCGAAATCGGCGTGCGCGGGCCGGGCTTCCGGTCCTGCCGGGCATAGCCGAAATAGGGCACCACCGCCGTGATCCGCTTGGCAGACGCGCGGCGCAGCGCGTCGATGCAGATCAGCAGCTCCATCAGGTTGTCGTTCGCCGGGAAGTTGGTCGGCTGGACCACGAACACGTCCTCCCCGCGGACGTTTTCATGAATCTCGACGAAGACCTCCTCGTCCGAAAACCGCCGCACGCTCGCGTCGGTCAGGGGGATTTCGAGATAGGCCGCGATGGCCCGGGCGAGCGGCAGGTTCGAATTGCCGGACATGATCTTCATGGAAGTGCGATTCCCCGAGGCTGCGTGACAAAGACCGCCTAGCGCCGCGTCACGGAATTGCAACGCGCGAGGGCGGCGTTCTCGTCAGGTTAGCGCGGCGGCGGGCAAAGGAGGAACCCCGCCGCCGCGCTGCCCCCAAGGGAAGGCACCGGGCCTGTGTGCCTCAGCCCGGCACCTTCCACACTCCAAAGCTCTTCACCCGCATTTCACCCGTGCCGCCGGTGTATTCGGCGGTGCCATGCTTGACCGCGACGTTCATCAGCGGGAACCACGTGATGCCGCGGAACGGGTTGACTGTCTGGTAGGTCTCCTTGCCATCGACGAACCAGGTGATGAAATCGGGCGCGATATCGACCGCGAAGCGGTGGTATCCGGTGTCGAAGCCGGAAAGGCCATAGGCGGTCTGCGCGTTGACCTGCATCAGCGCGGTGAAGGTCCGCTGGCCGTTCGCGCCCCCGTGGATGTTGCCGGAGATGTTGCGGTTGAAGTTCCAGCCCGACGAATAGCCGAAGCCTTCATAGACATCGATCTCCGGCGGCCATGCGCCGCTCGCCGGCAACAGCCAGAACGCGGGCCAGCCGCCGCGGCGGTTGGGCATCATCGCGGTCCATTCGTACTGGCCGTACTGGATCTGCGTCGCCGGCATGCGCTGGCCGGTCAGGATCGCCGCGCCGTGATACCAGTATTTGCTGTCGTGATAGATCGGGCTGACAAGCTGCTGGCTGCGGATCACCACCTCGCCGTTCTCGATCGCGAAGGGCGGCAGCGCGGTCGGGTGCAGCACCGGATCGAGATAGAGACCGCTTTCGTTGTTGGCCGGCTGGGTGCGGCCGTGCGGCAGACGGGTGCGCCAGATATCCGCACCGCCGGCATCGCTCCAGGTCATCTGGGCCGGATCCATCTGGTAGGCCAGCGTGCCGGTCGGGGTGAAGGTGCGCGGCTGGCGGAAACCGGCGGTTTTGGCCACACCGGGTTTGGCACCGGCCACCGCGGTCACCTTTGCCGATGAGTTGATCACCAGCCCGCCAGCTACGCCTTCGGGCAGGATGATGTCGAAATTGCGCCCGGCATCCATGTTGATGAGCGGGATGCGCACCGTCTGCTCCAGCGGGTCGCCGGGGCGGAAGAACAGGGTGGTGACGGTGCGCTGGAAGTGCTTGCCCTCAAGCCCCGGCAATGTGCCCGATCCGTTGCGGGTCATCACCCGGACGATCACCGTGTTGGGGGTCTGGCGGTTGATGCGGATCGGCACGAAGGCCTCGGTCGCGCCGACAGGCACGCTGACGGTCCCGATGCTGACCGCCGCTTTGGTGGGGTAGGCGGTGCCGTTCTTGAAATCGAAGGTGGCGAAGGGATTGGTCGTGGTGGTGGTCGCACCTTCGGGAAGGCTCCCCGCCAGCGAAGCGACCTTGTCGCCCGAAGGCACGAGCGCGGCCAGCGTCTGGGGTGTGGCGCTGGCGGCAGGGGGCGCACCGTCTTCGCCGCCGCATCCGCCGAGGAGAGAGAGCAGAACTGCAAGAGAAACCAGACGCTTCATGGGGCATTACTCCTGTTGCCCCATGTTCATGGCGTGCGCTTTTGCCGACCGTCAATCTAATCCAAGTTAAAATGCGATAAGCCGAATCCTGATTTGCTTTATGATACGAGAATAGATTCCTTCTTTATCTTTTGACATTCCGGCTTGGTAAACAAGTTACGCACTTTTACATAAAATGATACGGCCAGCGCGAATCACCGCTGATTTGAAATCACAATCCGGCTGATGGCGCGCGCAGCGGCGCTGCTTGCGGAGCGCGTGGTGACAGGGCCCCGGATGGGGCCCGTGACGACGCAGGAACGGGAAACCCGGTCCGCTACGCTTCCAGCTCGACGTCCCAGTACAGCCAATCCCGCCACGTCTCGTGGAGGTAATTGGGCGGGAACAGCTTGCCCGCCTGCTGCAACTGCCAACTGGTCGGGCGGATCGGCGGCTGGTGCAGCCCCATGCCCGCCTGCTTGGGGGTGCGCCCGCCCTTCTTCATGTTGCAGGGCGCGCAGGCGGTGATGATGTTCTCCCACGTGGTGCGCCCGCCCAGCCGGCGCGGGGTCACGTGGTCGAAGGTGAGATGTTCGTGGCTCCCGCAATACTGGCACTGGAAGCGGTCGCGCAGGAACACGTTGAAGCGGGTGAAGGCGGGAAATTCGCTCTGCTTCACATATTGCCGGAGCGCGATGACGCTCGGGATCTTCATGTCGAAGCTGGGCGAGTGGACCTCGCGGTCGTAGCTCGCGACGATGTCCACCCGGTCGAGGAACACCGCCTTGATCGCGGTCTGCCACGGCCACAGGCTGAGCGGGTAGTAGGACAACGGAGTATAATCGGCGTTGAGCACCAGCGCCGGGCAGGCCGAAAGGTTGCGCGTCGGATCCTCGTCGATCCCGCGGAACTTGGCCACTTTCTCGATCAGTTCGGCATTGAACACGACGCGCGTTCCTCCCTGATTGGCTCCATCCTGACGTGGCAGGGCAAAGAGTCAAACCCGTGACAGGGTGGGTATCCACAGGCCAAAGCTGTTCGGACCCTGTGGAGAGGCTGTGGATAGCGCAATGAAGTTGCGTGTGGCATGGGCAGCGCGATGGATCGAGCCACCCCTCCCGTGACCCGTTTCGCGCCGAGCCCCAACGGGCGGCTGCATCTCGGGCACGCGCTCTCAGCGATCGTGGCGCATGATCTGGCGCGGGCTGGCGGGGGGCGGTTCCTGCTCCGGATCGAGGATATCGACGGGCCACGCTCCCGCCCCGAACTCGCCGATGAATTCCGCCGCGATCTGGAATGGCTCGGGCTGGAATGGGAGGAAGTCCCCGCCCAGTCGACGCGCCTCGCCAGCTATGCCGCTGCCGCCGAGGGCCTGAAAGCGCGCGGGCTGCTCTACCCCTGCACCTGCACCCGCTCCGAGATCGAAGCGGCGGGGGCGCGCCCCGGCCTCGAGGGCCTGATCTATCCCGGCACCTGCAAGCACGGCGCCCCCGACCCCGCACGCCCCGCTGCATGGCGGCTCGACGCCGAGCGCGCGCTCACGGAAACCGGGCCGCTGTTGTGGGAGGATGACCTCGCCGGGCCGCAAGCCGTGGACCTCTCCGGCCTCGGCGATGTGGTGCTGGTGCGCAAGGATCTGCCCGCCAGCTATCACCTCGCCGTCACGCTCGATGATGCAGCGGACGGGGTGACGCTGGTGACGCGCGGTGCGGACCTGTTCGCGGCCAGCCACGTCCACCGCACCTTGCAAGCCCTGCTCGGCCTGCCCGTGCCGCGCTGGCACCACCACCCGCTGCTGCTGGACGAGACGGGCGAGAAACTCGCCAAACGTCGCGGCTCCCCGGCGCTGGCCGAGCGGCGCGAAGCGGGCGAGGACGGGGGCATGCTTGCCGAACAACTCAGGATACAACTTTTGTCACTTGGAACCTGAAGCCCAAGCGTCCATTTAGAGACCCATGACCTATGTCCTCATCCCCGCGCTGCTGATCCTCATGGGCCTCACCGCCTTTTCGCTGATCAAGGGCATCGTCGCCTTCCTGAAGACGACCAAGATCGATCTGGAGACCGGCGAGGGCAGCACTGCCACCGACATGCAGCTCGCCCAGAACAAGGCGATGTTCGCGCGGATCAAGTATCAGGGCCTCGCCATTGCGGTGGTCGCGATCCTGCTGGCGGTGACGCGCTAAGCCCGCCATCCGATGGTCAAGCTCAACAAGATCTACACCCGCACCGGGGATGACGGGACGACGGGCCTTGTCGATGGCTCGCGCTGCCCCAAGCATTCCGCCCGCATCGCCGCGATGGGCAAGGTGGACGAGGCGAATTCCGCCATCGGCCTTGGCGCGGTGCTGATGTCCGGCAAGCCGGGGGCAGAGATCACCCGCATCCAGAACGACCTGTTCGACCTGGGGGCAGACCTTGCGACCCCGGGGGACGATTTCGCCCCGTCGGAAATGGTGCTGCGGATCATCCCGTCACAGGTCGAATGGCTGGAGCAGCGCATCGATGCGCTCAACGAGAAGCTTGAACCGCTGACCAGTTTCATCCTGCCGGGCGGGACAGAGCTTGCCGCACGGCTGCACATCGCCCGCGCCACCACCCGCGCGGCGGAACGGGCAATGGTCGCGCTGGCCGCGCAGGATGCGGTCAACCCCGCGGCGCTGGCCTATATCAACCGGCTTTCGGACTATCTGTTCGTCCTCGCCCGCGTGGTGAACGACAACGGACGGCGCGACGTGAAGTGGGTGCCCGGCCAAAACAGGTAGCGCGCCAATCGCTACCCAAATAGGCTGCTAGTCAGCGGCCATCTTCCCCGCTAGGGCGGCGTCTTTGCTGCACTTGCGAAGGAAGCACGCCCCATGCGCAACATCGCCGTTATCGGAGCCGGTCAGATGGGCACCGGCATCGCCCAGACCGTAGCCGCCCAGGGCATGAAGGTCATGCTGACCGATGTCGACCTGCCCCGCGCGGAAGCCGGCAAGGCGGCGATCGAAAAGGCGCTGCAAAAGCTGATGGGCCGCGGCAAGATCGAAGCGCACGAGGCGGACGCCCTGCTCGCCCGCATCACCCCGGTCGCCGATTACGCCCCCTTCGCCGAAGCCGACCTGATCATCGAGGCCGCGACCGAGCGCGAGGAAATCAAGAACGCGATCTTCGCCAAGGCCGGGCAGGTGCTGCACGCCGATGCGATCATGGCATCGAACACGTCCTCGATCCCGATCACCCGCATGGCCAACCACTCACCCGATCCGGCGCGGTTCATCGGGCTGCACTTCTTCAATCCGGTGCCGGTGATGGGCCTGATCGAGGTGATCCCCGGCCTTGCCACCGCACAGGCGACCACGGACCGCGTCACCGCCTTCGCCAAGGGCCTTGGCAAGGAAGTGGTCCTGTCGCAGGACGAACCCGGTTTCGTCGTCAACCGCATCCTGCTGCCGATGATCAATGAAGCGGTGTTCGTGCTCGGGCAATCGACCGCCGGGATCGAGGATATCGACAAGGGCTGCCGCCTCGGCCTCAACCATCCGATGGGGCCGCTGCAACTGGCGGACTTCGTGGGGCTCGACACCTGCCTCGACATCATGAACGTGCTCTACACCACCACCCGCGACAGCAAGTATCGCGCCGCGCCGCTGCTGGTGAAATATGTCGAGGCGGGCTGGCTGGGCCGCAAGACCGGGCGCGGTTTCTACGACTATTCGGGCGAGGCTCCCGTCCCGACCCGCTGAACGGGCGCAAACGCGGCGCGTTCTGGCGCAGGGCACAGGCGGCAGGGCAACAATCGGCGCGCCTGACACGTTGGGCATGGGGAAGGAGAACCCCCATGGACAAGCGCGTCACCTCCACCCCCGGCCACCCCGAAGGCCTGCCGCCCGAGACCCACAACGCCGAACAGGACCCGGTCGGGCAGCAGGCGCAGGATGTCGCCGATGATGCCCGGCGCGCGGACAGCCGCGCCGCCAGCCCTCTGGAAAGCACCAAGCCCGCCTCCCCCGGCCTCGATCCCGCGCCTGACAGCACCGCCGATCTCGTCGATGAAATGCGCCGCATGGAAGGGCAGGGCCGCATCGACATGTCGGCCTTTGCGGGCGAGCCCAATCACGATGACGAGGAAGACACCTACGGCGGCGAGACCACCGATGACCGCGATGACGACTGGATCATCGCCGATGGCGAGGACATGGCCGAGGAAGCGGACCTGCTCGACGATGCGGGCCTGCTTGAGGAAGTCGCCCTGCTGGAAGACGCCGAGGCGCGCGACGATGACGATATCGTCAGAAACGAGCTGCCCGATGACGAGGAGGATTGAACCTCTCGCCCGTCATTTATCCGCCTATTCCGGCTGAACCCACTCGCTTTCGGGGATCGGCCCCCCGGCGGTGACCGGGCCGCTTTCCTGCACGATCGCGGTGGGGGACAGCGGGGCGTTCATGGGACTGAAGGCCTGCCCGCCGGTCGGCGCGCTGCGCTGTGCCTGCGGTGAGGGTGCGGCCTGCGGCTGGTATTCGCCGAACACCTGGGCAGGACGCTGTTCGCCCGCGACGGGAGCCGTCTCCGAAACGGGTGCCGCGTTGCTGCGCTGGCCGCCGACGAGGCTCGCCACGCGCAGGACCAGCCCGCTATCTTCCGAGGTGCCGACCATCGACACCGCGCTCATGATCGTGATGATCGCGAAAAGCAGGGCGACCTTGCTGTTCTGGAAAAGGGCCTTGTACATGGCGGCCGCCATAGCAGGCTTTGGGTTAAGCCTTGGTTGAGGCCTGGCTCACGCGCGTGGCAGGCCGCGTTTCCATTCGTAGAGCAGGTCCAATGCCTCGCGCGGGGTCAGCGCGTCGAGATCGGCGGCGCGGAGGGCTTCGGCGAGCTGCTGTTCGGGGCTGGCGGGTTCGGGTTCGGCGGGTTTGAGGTTGGCGAACAGCGGCAGATCGCCCAGCCCCGCGGCGATTCCCCCCGTCGCCTCGCGCGTGGCTTCAAGCTTGGTCAGCACCGCCTTGGCACGGGCGACGACATTGGCCGGCACCCCCGCGAGCCGCGCGACCGCGAGGCCGTAGGAACGGTCCGCCGGGCCATCGGCCAGTTCATGGAGCAGCACCAGATCGCCCTGCCACTCCCGCGCGCGGACATGGTGCAGGCTCAGCGCCTCGCAGGTTTCCGCCAGCCGGGCGAGTTCGTGGTAGTGCGTGGCGAACAGGCAGCGGCAAGCGATCTGCGAATGCACCGCCTCGGCCACGGCCCATGCGAGCGCGAGGCCATCATAGGTCGATGTCCCGCGCCCGACTTCATCGAGGATCACGAAGCTGCGATTGGTCGCCTGCGCGAGGATCGCGGCGGTCTCGACCATCTCGACCATGAAGGTGGAGCGCCCGCGCGCGAGATTGTCGGCAGCGCCGACGCGGCTGAACAGGCGGTCGACGAGGCCGATCCGCGCAGCGCTCGCGGGGACGAAGCATCCGGCCTGCGCCAGCAGCACGATCAGCGCGTTCTGGCGGAGGAAGGTCGATTTGCCGCCCATGTTCGGGCCGCCGATCAGCCACAACCGGTTGTCCTGCGCGAGGTTGCAGTCGTTCGCCACGAAGCGTTCGCCGGTCTTCGCCAGCGCGGCCTCGACCACCGGATGGCGGCCGGCGGTGATGGCGAGCCCCGCGTCGGCAGCGATTGCGGGGCGGCACCAGTCGCCCTCCGCCGCGCGCTCGGCATTGCCCGCGCCGACATCGAGCCGGGCGAGCGCGGCCGCCGTGGCGGCGATGGCTTCGCGCGCGGCGATCACTTCGGCCACCAGCGCCTCGAAATGCGCTTCCTCGCAGGCGAGCGCATGGCCCCCTGCCTCGGCAATGCGGGCGGCTTCCTCGTGCAGTTTCAGCGAGTTGAACCGCACCGCGCCAGCCATCGTCTGGCGGTGGGTGAAGCCGCTGTCGGGCGCCATCAGGGCATCGGCATGGCGCGCGCCGACTTCGATGAAGTAGCCGAGCACCCCGTTGTGGCGGATCTTGAGCGAGGCGATGCCCGTCTCCTCGCGGTAGCGCGCCTCCATCGCGGCAATCGCGCGGCGCGCGTCACCGGAAGTGGCGCGCAGCTCGTCCAGCGCAGCATCATAGCCATCGGCGATGAAGCCGCCGTTCGAGCGCTCGGTCGGCGGGGTCGGCACCAGCGCACGCGACAGATGATCGGTCAGCGCCCCGTGGCCGGTCAGCCGCGCGGTCACATCGGCGAGCAGCGCAGGCCGGTCGGGCGCGCTCGCCAGCCAGTGGTGGAGCCGCGCCGCCTCTGAGAGGCCATCGCGCAGCTGGCCGAGATCGCGCGGGCTTCCCCGTCCGGCCACAACCCGCCCCAGCGCCCGCCCGAGATCGGGGATCGCGCGCAGAATATCCCGCAACTGCGCCCGCTCGATCGGACGGTCGCGCCAGAACTGCACCAGCGCCAGCCGCGCCTCGATGGCGGCGGCATCAAGCAGCGGCGCCGACAGGTCCTCGGCCAGCAAGCGCGAACCTGCGCCCGTGACGCAGCGATCGGCCGCACCGATCAGGCTGCCCGAACGCCCGCCTTGCGCGGATTCGAGGATTTCGAGGCTCCCGCGCGTTGCCGCGTCCATCGCCATCGCGCTCTGGCTCTCGCGCACCACCGGGGGCAGCAGCAGCGGCAGATTGCCCCGCCCGACATGGTCGAGATAGCTCACCAGCCCGCCAGCCGCCGCCAGCATCGCGCGGCTGAACGCCCCGAAGGCATCGAGCGTGGCGACACCGTGGACCGTCTTCAGCCGCTCCGCCCCGGCATCGCTGGCGAAGGTCGAGCGGGGCCGGACAATCGCCTCGTCAGGGCCGTGCGCCCAGTCCTCGGGCACCACCACCTCGCTCGGGGAAATGCGCGCCAGCACCGCGCCCAGCTGGTCCGCCGCACACTCCTCCAGCACCATCGCGCCCGTGGAGACATCGACCGCGGCAATCCCCACCGCATCGCGCAGCTCCGCCAGCGCGACCAGCACATTGGCGCGGCGCGGTTCCAACAGGGCTTCCTCGGTCAGCGTCCCCGCTGTCACCAGCCGCACGATGGCGCGCCCGACCAGCACCTTCGACGACGGCGTGCCCTCCCGCTTGGCGCGGGCCTTGGCCTCGTCCGGCGTTTCGACCTGCTCGGCAATCGCCACCCGGCAGCCCGCCTTGATCAGCCGCGCCAGATAGCTTTCCGCCGAATGCACCGGCACCCCGCACATCGGGATCGCCTGCCCGCCATGCTCGCCCCGCGTGGTCAGCGCGATATCGAGGATTGCCGCCGCGCGCTTGGCATCCTCGAAAAACAGCTCGAAGAAATCGCCCATGCGGTAGAACAGCAGCGCATCGCCCGCCTCTTCCCGCAGGCGCAGATATTGCGCCATCATCGGGGTGGGTTTCGGATCGTCGAGCGCGGCCATCCCATCCGCCTAACCCCATGCGGGCCGATTCGGGAATGTCGGCAGTTGCAGCTTTCCCCCGACGTGGTGCGATAAACGGCCTATCGCATCGCGCGACCGGGCGCTAAGCGGAGCGCGGGTTTACGTTACGACGCACACCAAATACGCATAAGGGATCAGCCATCATGGCCGAAGAGAATAAGGGCGGCTTCACCGCGCGCGAGGCGCTGTTCTATCACGAGACCATCCGCCCGGGTAAGCTGGAGATCGTCGCCACCAAGCCGATGACCTCGCAGCGCGACCTGTCGCTGGCATACTCGCCGGGCGTGGCCGTGCCGGTGGAAGCCATCGCCGCCGATCCCTCGCTCGCAGCGCGTTACACCGCCAAGGCCAACCTTGTCGCCGTGATCTCCAACGGCACCGCGATCCTCGGCCTCGGCAATCTCGGCGCGCTGGCATCCAAGCCGGTGATGGAAGGCAAGGCGGTGCTGTTCAAGCGCTTCGCCGATGTGGATTCGATCGACATCGAACTCGCCACCGAAGACCCGGAAGCCTTTATCAACGCCGTCGCGCTGATGGAGCCGACCTTCGGCGGCATCAACCTTGAAGACATCAAGGCCCCCGAATGCTTCATCATCGAAGCCGCCCTGCGCGAACGGATGAAGATCCCGGTGATGCACGATGACCAGCACGGCACCGCGATCATCGCGGCGGCGGGCCTCATCAACGCCTGCCACCTGACCGGCCGCTCGCTGAAGGACGTGCGCATGGTGGTGAACGGCGCGGGCGCATCGGCGCTGGCCTGCACTGCGCTGATCAAGGCGATGGGCGTGCCTCACGAAAACGTGATTGTGTGCGACCGCACCGGCCCGATCTATCCGGGCCGCGACGATGTCGACCAGTGGAAGAGCGCCCATGCCGTGCCCACCAGTGCGCGCAGCCTTGAAGAGGCGCTGGAAGGCGCGGACATCTTCCTCGGCCTGTCGGCAGCCGGTGCGCTGAAGCCCGAATGGGTCAGGAAGATGGCCGACAAGCCGATCATCTTCGCGATGGCCAACCCCACTCCGGAAATCATGCCGGATGAAGCCAAGGCCGTGCGCCCCGATGCGATCATCGCCACCGGGCGCAGCGATTTCCCCAACCAGGTCAACAATGTCCTCGGCTTCCCCTTCATCTTCCGCGGCGCGCTCGATGTGCAGGCGACCACGATCAATGAAGAAATGAAGGTTGCCGCTGCCGAGGCCATCGCCGAACTCGCGCGCCGTCAGGTGCCCGAGGAAGTGGCATCCGCCTATGGCAAGAACCACAAGTTCGGCACGGATTACATCATCCCTGCCCCCTTCGACCCGCGCCTGATCGAGGTCGTTTCCTCGGCCGTCGCCAAGGCGGCGATGGATTCGGGCGTGGCGCGGGCGCGGATCGATGATTTCGACGCCTACCGCATGCAGCTGCGCAGCCGCCTCAACCCCACCACCTCGGTGCTGTCCGGCGTCTACGAAGTCGCGCGCAGCAACCCCAAGCGCATGGTGTTCGCCGAGGCCGAGGAAGAAGTGGTGCTGCGCGCCGCGATCCAGTTCCGCGATTTCGGCTATGGCACGCC
>VFQO010001810.1_pt1 | contig 14934 bp, 13 predicted proteins | sample 3512331 | NCBI WGS metagenome assembly VFQO01 (sample SAMN10412371, study PRJNA504923) | tailings metagenome | isolation source: Replicate 3 from Balatoc abandoned mine | place: Philippines: Itogon, Benguet | collected 2017-08-28
TAATTGTAGCTTTCCGGGGTGAGAGAGGGAGCTACAACAAAAAAACGGGGCAGAACGCCCCGTTTTTTTGTTGCGCCCCCTAACGGGGCTGTCTGCAAGAAGCTCAGGCCTTGCGGCTCTGCTCGATCATCTTCTCGATCATGGGGGTGAGGATCAGTTCCATGGCATAGCCCATCTTGCTGCCGGGCACCACGATATTGTTGGTGCGCGACATGAAGCTGTTGGGGATCATGTTGAGCAGGGTGGAGAAATCCACGCCGCGGGCATCGGCGAAGCGGATGATGACGAAGCTCTCGTCCGGCGTCGGGATGTCGCGCGCGATGAAGGGGTTGGAGGTGTCCACCGTGGGCACGCGCTGGAAGTTGATGTGGGTGTGCGAGAACTGCGGGGTGATGTAGTTGATGTAGTCCGGCATGCGGCGCAGGATGGTGTCCACCGTGGCTTCGGCGGAATAACCGCGCTCGGCATGGTCGCGGTGGATCTTCTGGATCCATTCCAGGTTGACCACGGGCACCACGCCGATGCCGAGGTCGATGTAGCGCGAGGCGTCGATGCCGTCGGTCTTCACCAGGCCATGCAGGCCTTCGTAGAACAGCACGTCGGTGCCGGCCGGAATGTCTTCCCAGGGAGTGAACTCGCCCGGCTTCAGGCTGGTGTTGAGGCGCTTGTTGTGCTCGGCCGCCTCTTCGTCGCTGTGGATGTAGTAGCGCTTCTTGCCGCCGCCGGTTTCGCCGTAGACCTTGAAGGTCTCCTCGATCTTGTCGAAGTGGTTGGCCTCGGGGCCAAAATGCGAGAAGTGCTTGTTGCCCTTGGCTTCCTCGGCCTTCATGCGCTCGCGGAATTCGACGCGGCCCAGGGAATGCAGGCTATCGCCCTCGATGATCGCGGCATTGATGTCGTAGTGGCGGAAGATGTTCTCGAAGGCGCGCTTGACGAAGGTGGTGCCGGCGCCGGACGAGCCGGTGACCGCGATGACGGGATGCTTCTTGGACATGTGTCCTCCTGAAAATGTAGGGATAAGCGAAATTTTAGCCGGAGGAGTATACCGCGCCCGGGCAGCCGCTGTCACCGACGGGTTTGCCGCCGGGTATAATGGCGGGCTTTGATTCTTTTGGCCTTTTCGCCGCCATGCAGGAAAGATACGACCCCTCTCTTATCGAGCGCGCCGCCCAGCAAAACTGGGAGCAGACCCAGGCCTTCAAGGCCCGCGAGGACGCCGCCAGGCCCAAGTACTACTGCCTGTCCATGTTTCCCTACCCTTCGGGCAAGCTGCACATGGGCCATGTGCGCAACTACACCATCGGCGACGTGCTGGCGCGCTTCCACCTGCTGCAGGGCTACAGCGTGCTGCAGCCCATGGGCTGGGACGCCTTCGGCCTGCCGGCGGAAAACGCCGCCATGGCCAACAACGTGCCGCCGGCGAAGTGGACCTACGCCAACATCGACCACATGCGCGGCCAGTTGAAGGCGCTCGGCCTCGCCATCGACTGGGAACGCGAGATCGCCACCTGCCAGCCCGAGTACTACAAGTGGGAGCAGTGGCTGTTTACGCGTTTATTCGAGAAAGGCCTGGTCTACCGGAAAAATGCCGCGGTGAACTGGGACCCGGTGGACGAGACCGTGCTCGCCAACGAGCAGGTCATCGATGGGCGCGGCTGGCGCTCGGGCGCGCTGGTGGAAAAGCGCGAGATCCCCATGTACTTTTTCCGCATCACCCAGTACGCGGAAGAACTGCTCAATGAGCTCGACAAGCTGCCGGGCTGGCCCGAGCAGGTGAAGACCATGCAGAAGAACTGGATCGGCAAGAGCTGCGGCGTGCGCTTCGCGTTCAGGCTGGCCGGCGAGCCGGACAATCTGCTTTGGGTCTACACCACCCGCGCCGACACCATCATGGGCGTCACCTTCGTCGCCGTGGCGGCCGAGCATCCGCTCGCCGCCCGCGCGGCCGAAAACAATCCGGCGCTCGCCGCATTCGTCGACGAGTGCAAGCGCGGCGGCGTGGCCGAAGCCGACCTCGCCACCATGGAAAAGAAGGGCATGGACACCAGCCTCAGGGTCGTGCACCCGCTCTCCGGCGAAGAAGTGCCGGTGTGGGTCGGCAACTACGTGCTCATGGGTTACGGCGAGGGCGCGGTGATGGCGGTGCCGGCGCACGACGAGCGCGATTTCCACTTTGCCAGGGCCTACGGCCTGCCGATCAGGCAGGTGATAGGCGAGAAGGGGGAAGGGGGAAGGGAGAAGGGTTTCTCCACTGACGCATGGGAAGAGTGGTATGCCAGCAAGGATGGCTACTGCGTCAACTCCGGCAAATACGACGGCCTCGGCTACGATGCCGCCATCGATGCCATTGCCGCCGACCTGAAAGCGCTCGGCCTCGGCGACAAGCAGGTGCAGTTCCGCCTGCGCGACTGGGGCATTTCGCGCCAACGCTACTGGGGCTGCCCCATCCCCATCGTTCATTGCGAAGCCTGCGGCGACGTGCCGGTGCCGGAAAGGGACCTGCCCGTGGTCCTGCCGGAAGACGTCACCATCACCGGGCGCGGCTCGCCGCTGGCGAAGATGCCTTCGTTCTACGAGTGCAGCTGCCCCAAATGCGGCGGCAAGGCCAGGCGTGAGACCGACACCATGGACACTTTCGTGGAGTCGTCCTGGTACTACGCACGCTACGCCTGTCCCGACGCCGACAGCATGCTGGACGAACGCGCCAACCACTGGCTGCCGGTGGACCAGTACGTGGGCGGCATCGAGCACGCCATCCTGCACCTGCTGTACTCGCGTTTCTTCCACAAGCTGATGCGCGACGAAGGCCTGGTCAGTTCCAGCGAGCCTTTTACGAATCTCCTGACCCAGGGCATGGTGGTGGCGCCCACTTTCCACCGCGATGCCGCCGACGGCAAGAAGCAGTGGATCAACCCCGCCGAGGTCGACGTCAAGACCGACGAGCGCGGCCGCCCCGTGGGCGCCACGCTCAAGGCCGACGGCCAGCCGGTGACCATCGGCGGCACCGAGAAGATGTCCAAGTCGAAGAACAACGGCGTCGATCCGCAGGCCCTGATCGACAGCTACGGCGCCGATACCGCGCGCCTGTTCATGATGTTCGCCGCGCCGCCTGACCTGCAGCTGGAATGGTCGGACGCCGGCGTGGAAGGCGCGCACCGCTTCCTCAAGCGGCTGTGGAAGGCCGTGTTTGAACACGTCGAGGCGGGCGGCGGCAAAGCGGCCGGGGAACTGTCGGCCCCGCTCAAGGAATTCCGCCGCATGCTGCACCAGACCATCGCCAAGGTCACCGATGATTACGGCCGCCGCAAGCAGTTCAACACCGCGGTCGCCGCGGTGATGGAACTGATGAACGCGCTTGGGAAACTCCCGGAAGAAGCCGGCACCCCGGCCCTGCGCCAGGAAGCGCTGGAAACGGCAACCCTGCTGCTCTCGCCCATCGTGCCCCACATCTGCGAGGCCCTGTGGGCCGAACTGCGGCCGGGCACGAAGCTGCTCGACCAGGCCTGGCCCAAGGCCGACGAATCCGCGCTCGCCGTCGACGAAATCGAACTGGTGGTGCAGATCAACGGCAAGCTCAGGGGCAGCATCCGCGTGCCGGCCGGCGCCGACAAGGCGGCGATCGAGGCTGCCGCCCTGGCCTCGGAAGCGGCGCAGAAACAACTCGGCGGGGCGGCGCCGAAAAAAATCATCGTCGTGCCCGGGCGTTTGGTTAACATAGTGGCATGAAGCGCCGCGTTTTCCTCGCCCTGATTCCCGCGCTGCCGCTCGCCGGCTGCGGCTTCCATCTGCGCGGCTCGAATGCGATTCCCTATCGCAGCATCCATGTCGACGCGCCCAGGGACAGCGGCGCTGCCCGGCAACTGGCCAGCGCCCTGCGCAGCCGCGGCATTTCCCTGCCGGAAAACGCCAGGGACGCCGATGCCGTGCTGAAGCTTTTCGAGGAGAAGAAGACTCGCAGCATCCTGTCGCTTTCCGGCGGCGGGCGCGTGCGCGAATACCGGCTCAACTACAGCCTGAGCTACAGCCTGGCCGGCAAGGACGGCAGCGAGATCTTCCCTGCCGCCACCATTGCCTCGAGCCGCGATTTCACCTACGACGACAACCAGTACCTCGCCAAGACCGCCGAGGAAAGCTTTCTCTATCGCGACCTGCAGGACGACGCGGTGCAGCAGATACTTCGTCGCCTGGCCAAGTGATGGAACTGCGCCCGGAAGATCTCGGTGCGCATCTCGCACGGGGGCTCTCCCCGCTTTACCTCATCTGGGGCGAAGAGCCGCTGGCCATGCTCGAAGCCGAGGACGCCATCCGCGCCGCCGCGCTCAAGGCCGGACACGAGCGCACGGTGTTCACCGTGCAAGGCAAGTTCGACTGGAGCGTGATCTTCGGCCACGCCGACAACTTTTCCCTGTTCGCGCAGAAGAAGCTGGTGGAGATCCGCATTCCCAGCGGCAAGCCCGGCATCGACGGCAGCGCCGCACTTTCCCGCTATGCCGGCAGCCTGCCCGCCGATACGGTAAGCATCGTCTCGCTGCCCGGGCTGGAATGGAAACAGACCAAGAGCAAGTGGTTCGAAGCGCTTTCGGCAAAGGCCGCCGTGATCCAGAGCCGCGAGGTGCCGCTGGAGCAGATGCCTGCCTGGATCGGGCGCCGGCTGGCGGCGAACAACCAGCAGGCCAGCCGCGAGGCCCTCGATTTCCTGGCCAGCCGGCTGGAAGGCAACCTGCTCGCCGCCCGCCAGGAAATCGACAAGCTGTCCCTGCTGCTGCCGCCGGGCAAGCTGGGCCTGGATGATGTGCAGCAGGCGGTGACGGACGTCTCGCGCTTCGAAGTCGCCGACATCCAGGACGCCATGCTGGCGGGCGACGTCGGACGCTGCGCGCGCATCCTGCACAGCCTCAGGCAGGAAGGCGAGGCCGTGCCCAGGCTCCTGTGGCAGATCGGCGCCACGCTGCGGCTGCTGCACAAGTTAAAATCCGCCATGAAGCAAGGCCAGCCGCTGGCGGCCGCGTTCAAGGCCAACCGCATCTGGGACAAACGCCAGTCGCTGGTGCAGTCGGCGCTCAAGCGGGTCAGCGATGCACGGCTGGCGGATGCCTTGTCTGACGCCGCGCGCATCGACCGCCAGGCCAAGGGCCTGGAAGGCGGCGACCCGTGGGACGACATGCTGCGGCTGTGCCTGAATTTGAGGTGAAAACCAAAGTTGAACGCAAAGGTAAAAGCATTTCACAGGGAGGTTAAGGGAGGTAAATGAGTAAGCCGCAATAAGATTCTCGCTTTTCTCCTTTGCCTCCCCTTCCTCTCTGTTTATTGTCTTTCTGCATTCGTGCTTAATGTTGTTAAGGTCTGATATGGACGACATCAAAACCTACATGCAAACCGTCGGCCGCACCGCGCGCGAAGCCTCGCGCGCGGTGGCCGCCGCGGAAACCCGCGCCAAGAATGCCGCGCTCATGGCCATGGCCGCCGCCATCCGCCGCGATGCGGCGAGGCTGCTCGCCGCCAACGCCGAGGATGTGGCCGCCGCCAGGGCGGCCGGCCTCGATGCCGCGCTGCTGGATCGCTTGTCACTCAACGAGAAGACCGTGGCCGGCATGGCCGAGGGCCTGGAACAGATCGCCGCGCTGCCTGATCCTGTCGGCGGCATCAGCGGCATGAACTACCGCCCTTCCGGCATCCAGGTCGGCAAGATGCGCGTGCCGCTCGGCGTGGTCGGCATCATCTACGAAGCGCGCCCCAACGTCACCGCCGACGCCGCCGGCCTGTGCCTGAAATCCGGCAATGCCGCCATCCTGCGCGGCGGCAGCGAGGCCATCCGGTCCAACCAGGCCATCGCCGCCTGCGTGAAGGAAGGCCTCAAGGCCGCCGGCCTGCCCGAAGCCTGCGTGCAGGTGATCGAGACCACCGACCGCGCCGCCGTGGGCGAGCTCATCACCATGCGCGAATATGTCGACGTCATCGTGCCGCGCGGCGGCAAGGGCCTCATCGAGCGGCTGATGAACGATGCGCGCATCCCCGTCATCAAGCACCTGCATGGCGTGTGCCACGTCTACGTCGACGACCGCGCCGACCTCGACAAGGCGCTGAAGATCGCCGACAACGCCAAAACCAGCCGCTACGGCACCTGCAACACCATGGAAACCCTGCTCGTGCACCGTGCCGTGGCGGAGAAATTGCTGCTGTCGATCGCTGCTGTCTATTCCGGCAAGGGCGTGGAAATGCGCGGCTGCGCCAAGTCGCGCCGTATCGTGCCGGCGATGAAGGAAGCCGTCGAAGCCGACTGGACCGAGGAATACCTCGCGCCCATCATCGCGATACGCGTGGTCGACGACATGGACGCGGCCATGCGCCACATCGGCCAGTATGGCTCGCAGCACACCGACGCCATCGTCACCGAGGACTACAGCCGCGCAAGGAGATTCATCCGCGAAGTGGATTCCGCCAGCGTCATGGTCAATGCCTCGACCCGCTTCGCCGACGGTTTCGAGTACGGCCTGGGCGCGGAAATCGGCATCTCCACCGACAAGATCCATGCTCGCGGCCCGGTCGGGCTGGAAGGACTGACTTCGGAAAAATGGGTGGTGCTGGGAGACGGGCATATCCGCGGCTGAGATGGTTTCATCCCCCATCGGCATCTTCGGCGGCACCTTCGACCCCATTCATTTCGGCCATCTGCGCATGGCCGAGGAGATGGCCGAAGCGCTCGATCTCGCAGAAGTGCGCATCATCCCGGCCGGTCAACCGCCCCACCGCGACGCACCGGCAACCCCCGCCGCCCATCGCCTGGCGATGACGCGCCTCGCCATCGCCGGCAACGCCCGTTTCAGGCTCGATGACCGCGAAGTGCGCCTTGCGCGTGCCAGCTACACCGTCGACACCCTCGCCGACCTGCGCGCGGAACTCGGCCACGTACTGCCCGTCTGGCTGCTGATGGGCACGGACGCCTTTCTGGGCCTGCCCGCCTGGAAGGAATGGCGGCGCCTGTTCGACCTGGCCAACATCGCCGTCGCCTACCGTCCGGGCTACGCACTGCTGCAGTCCGATTCCTTGAACGCCGAACTCAGGCAGGAACTGGGGAACCGTTTGGTCAGTGAAGGAGGAAGGGGGAAGGGGGAAGGGAAAAACCCAGAAGCCCCCCACCCTTTACCCTTTACCCTTCCCCCTTCACCTGCCGGCAGCATCAGGCTCATACCCATTACCCAGCTCGACATCGCCGCCACCGACATCCGCGCCCGCCTGCAGCACAGGCAGAGCGTGCGCTACCTGATGCCGGATGCGGTGCACGACTATATTCAAGCAAACGAACTCTACTCACCCGCATGAACATTGAAGAAAAAATCGCCGCCGTCGTCGGCGCGCTGGAAGACATCAAGGCCAGCGACATCACTGTGCTCGACACGACCCAGCTGACCTCGCTGTTCGAGCGCGTCATCATCGCCAGTGCCGACTCTACCCGCCAGACCAAGGCGCTTGCCGCCAACGTGCGCGACCGCATGAAGGAGCTCGGCGAGCACGTCGTCGGCATGGAAGGCGAGGATACCGGTGAATGGGTGCTGGTCGACCTGGGCGACATCGTCGTGCACATCATGCATCCTGCCGTGCGCGCGCATTTCAACCTGGAAGAGCTCTGGGATGCGGGCATACAGGCCCGCCTGAAGCACGACGCTCCGTGAAGCTGCGCATCCTCGCGGTTGGCCACAAGATGCCGGCCTGGATCGATGCCGGCTACCAGGAATACGCCCGGCGCATGCCGCCCGATGCCGGCCTGGAACTCGTCGAGATCAAGCCCGAAAAGCGCGCCGCCGGCGCCTCCACCGCGCGCATCCAGAAGCTGGAGGCCGAACGCATCCTCGCCGCCCTGCCCGCCCAGGCCGCGCTCGTCGCGCTGGACGAGCGCGGCAGGCAGCCCACCACGGTCGAATTCTCCGAACAGCTGGCACGCTGGATGCGGGAAGGCGCCCAGCCCTGTTTCGTCATCGGCGGCGCCGACGGGCTGGATGCTTCAGTCAAGGATCGTTCGCATTTATTATTGGGCATTTCCCGCCTGACCCTGCCGCACGGCCTGGTCAGGGTGTTGCTGGCCGAGCAGCTTTACCGCGCCGTCACGCTGCTGAAGGGTCACCCCTACCACCGCGAATAGACGAATACCGTGTTCCGAACAGACAACCGCATCTACCTCGCTTCGCAGTCGCCAAGGCGGCGCGAGTTGCTCAAGCAGATCGGCGTGCATTTCGACGTGCTGATGCTGCGCTCCGCGCTTGGCCGCGAAGACGTGCGCGAAGTTCCGCTGGACGATGAGACGCCCGCGGCATTTGCCCGGCGCATGGCGGAAGAAAAGTCGGCCCGGGGCTCGCAAGTGGTCGGACTGCGCCAGCTCATCGCCCGGCCGGTGCTGGGCGCCGACACCGCGGTGGACATCGACGGCGAGATCATCGGCAAGCCGCGCGACCTCGCGCAGGCCGGCGAAATTCTGCTGCGGCTGTCCGGACGCACGCACTGGGTACATACCGGCGTGGCGCTCACGGTGGCCGGCCGCATGGAATCGCGGCTGTCCTCAAGCAAGGTCGAATTTGCGCCGCTAACTCCTGCAGTGCTGTCACGCTACCTGGAAAGCGGCGAGGCGCTGGACAAGGCCGGCGCCTACGGTATCCAGGGCCGGGCCGGGACCTTCATCTCGCGCATCGAGGGCAGCTATACCGGTATCATGGGCCTGCCGCTGTTCGAAACCGCGGAATTGCTGAATTGGGCCAGAATCAAGGTTTAGCTTTCCACCAAACACGCGAAGAGGACAGGAAGACAGGAAGCAAGTCACAAGGGATTTCTGATCGCTTCCTCATTTCCCCTTGAGCAGGATTTTTCAATCAATGCCACATGCGGCGCGTGCCGCACTGATTGAAAAATTGGAGCATTCGCCATGAGCGAGGAAATGCTGGTCAATGTCACGCCGCAGGAAACGCGGGTGGCGGTCATGCACCTGGGCGCGGTGCAGGAACTTCACATCGAGCGCGCCAGCAGCCGCGGTCTGGTCGGCAACATCTACCTGGGGCGGGTGGCGCGGGTGCTGCCGGGCATGCAGTCGGCCTTCATCGACATCGGCCTCGAACGCGCGGCCTTCCTGCACGTGGCGGATATCTGGCAGGAGCGCCGCAGCGGTGACGACGCCGAGCGCCGCATCGAGCATGCAGTGCACGAGGGCCAGTCGCTGGTGGTGCAAGTCGTCAAGGACCCCATCGGCACCAAGGGCGCGCGCCTCTCGACCCAGATCAGCTTCGCCGGCCGCTACCTCGTCTACCTGCCGCAGGAATCGCACATCGGCATCTCCCAGCGCATCGAAGGCGAGGAAGAGCGCGAGCACCTGCGCCAGAAATTCCAGGCCGTGCTGAACGCCGATACGCATGGCGGCTTCATCATGCGCACCATGGCGGAATCGGCCGAACCCGAAGACCTGCGCGCCGACGTCGCCTACCTGTGCAAGCTGTGGCAGAACATCCAGGAAAAATCCCGCGTCTCCATCGCCCCCACCCTGCTGTACCAGGATCTCGACCTTTCGCTGCGCGTGCTGCGCGACTTCGTCAACACCGAGACCTCGCGCATCCTGGTCGACTCGCGCGAGACCTACCAGCGCATGTACGAGTTCGCCCACAACTACACCTGGGGCGTGACGGAAAAACTGCAGCACTACAGCGCCGACCGGCCGCTGTTCGATTTGTACGCGATCGAGGAAGAAATAGAGAAGGCGCTGGCGCGCCGCGTCGACCTGAAGTCCGGCGGCTACCTCATCATCGACCAGACCGAGGCGCTCACCACCATCGACGTCAACACCGGCGGCTTCGTCGGCGCGCGCAACTTCGACGACACCATTTTCAAGACCAACCTCGAAGCCGCGCAGACCATCGCGCGCCAGCTCAGGCTGCGCAACCTCGGCGGCATCATCATCATCGACTTCATCGACATGGACAACCCCGACCATCGCGACACCGTGCTGGGAGAGCTGAAGAAATCGCTGACGCGCGATTCCACCCGCGTGTCGGTCAACGGCTTCTCGGCGCTGGGCCTGGTGGAGATGACCCGCAAGCGCACGCGCGAATCGCTCGCCCACGTGCTGTGCGAGCCCTGCCCGACCTGCCAGGGCCGCGGCGAAATCAAGACCGCGCGCACCGTGTGCTACGACGCGCTGCGCGAAATCCTGCGCGAAGACCGCCAGTTCGAAGCGCGCGAATACCGCATCCTCGCCTCGCAGAGCGTGGTCGATTTATTTCTGGACGAAGAATCGCAAAGCCTCGCCCAGCTCTCCGACTTCATCGGCAAGCCGATCTCGCTGCAAGTGGAAACCAGCTACACGCAGGAGCAGTACGACATCATTTTGCTTTAGAAACGGCATCAACCACAGGCGACACGGGGAAATTCGACCAAGGCACTCTTGTTTCCCGGAAATAAAGATGCTCCCCCTTTAGTCCGTCCGACGAGCCCCGTCTGTTATCAACCCTTCCCGGGGCGCGACTGGACGCTTCTGGCAGCCGCTCATCGCGCCGCCAGCTGCTCCCGCAGGCTATCCAGGACATCCTGCTCGCCGCGAACGTGGAAGTATGCCCCCTCATGGTCGGCGCGCTCCGCCAGCACCGCGCAGCGCGCGAATATTTCCCCGCGCAACTGCTGTGCAGACCACGGCAGAAAAAGCTCGGCTTCGACGAGATCCTGCTGGAAAAATGCAACGATCGCCTGGTGCAGCTTCGCTATGTCGTCTGGGCGGCGTGCGCTCATCACGATGCAATCCGGGTACGTGGCGCGCAGCGCGGCTTCGCATTCGGCTTGCGCCGCCGAGTCGCCGACGTGATCGATCTTGTTGAAAATGCGCAGTCGCGGCACGTCCTGCGCACCGATCTCTTTCAGGACTTCCTCGGTAGTTTGGATCTGCCGTTCAAAGCCCGGGTCGCTGGCGTCGATGACGTGGAGCAGCAGCGACGCATCGAGCGCCTCTTCGAGGGTCGACTTGAACGACGCGACCAGCCCGTGAGGCAGGTTCTTGATGAAGCCGACCGTATCGCTGACCAGCACGCGCGGGACGCTCTCGGGGTAAAGGGTGCGCACGGTGGTGTCGAGCGTGGCGAAGAGCTTGTTGGCGACCAGCACCTCGCTGCCCGTGAGTGCGCGCATCAGGGTGGACTTGCCTGCGTTGGTGTAGCCGACCAGCGCCACGCTGGCGAGCCCCTGGTGCCCCAGCCGCCGCGCGCGTTGCGTTTTGCGCTCGACCTCCATCGCTGCGATCTCCTTCTGCAGTTCTGCGATGCGGTCGCGTATCTTGCGCTTGTCCAGTTCGGTGTGCGATTCTCCCGCGCCGCGCCCGCCGACACCGCTGCGCTGCCGCCCCTGCGGCCCCGCCAGCTTCGCCGCCTCGCGCAGGCGCGGCGCCAGGTAGCCCAGGCGGGCGATCTCCACCTGCGCGCGTGCAGCAGGGGAACGTGCGTTGCGGTGGAAAATCTCGAGAATGAGCATGGTGCGATCCATCACCTGGCAACCGACCTCGTTTTCGAGGTTGCGCGCCTGCGACGGTGAAATCTCGTGATCCACGAAAATGACGTCGATCGGCTCGGGCGAGACCATGGCGTCTTCGTCTTTCGCTGCCTCGCCGGGCGCGGAAAGCCGGGAGGGGAAATCCTGCGGCTCGTCTGGCTCCGATTCGTCGTCCGCTTCGCCGCCGACAAAATGGCGTATCTCCTGCCGCTTGCCCACGCCCAGATAGGCCGTCGTGTCGAAGCCGGATCGCCTTTGCATGAAAGTGCGAGTAACCGTAAAGCCCAGCGTCTTGGCCAGGTCGCGCAACTCGGCCAGCGAAGCCTCGAACTCGACGTCGCTCACCCCCGGAAGCTGTACCGAAGCCGCGATGGCGTAGCGGGGCTTTTCCTTGGCTTCTTTTTGCATGCGGCGCGGGCTTCTGTCGAGTGGGTGAAGCCGGGCATTATCTCCCAATGCAAATCAAAGCGGTCGGTATTGCTGAATCTGACGTGCCGGTGAGAATGATTCCGATGCCGCCCCCTTTGGTTCGGACCTTTGGTTCGTACAGCAGTGGCGGGCCTCATGGGGAATCAGACTCTGCCCCATGGCTGGAAATCAAAAGGGGCCGGGCGCGATTTTCCAATTCACGCCTTCCCCGCGCCCCGTGGTTAAGTGGCTTTAGCGCTCAGGCGTGCAGCGATTCGAACCGCTTCGCGATCTCGTCCAGCTCGGCTTTCTGCCTGCGCAGCTTGTCGATGCCGGCCTTGACCAGGGCCATCTGTTCCTGCACACCGCTGACGTTGTCGGCAATCCTGCCCAGGGTTTCCAGGCGCTCGTCGAGCATCTGCTTGTAGCCGCGAATGCGCTGGATGACGGGGTCGAGGGCGATGGAAAGCCAGCGCTTGGCCTCGCGCGCGGAGAGTTCGAAGGTCTTCTGGGTTTCCGAGGCGACCTCGGTGTAGAAGCGGCGGATCATGAAGTGCTTTTCCACCAGCAGGTTGGAAGGATCGCTGCAGAATTCCTGGGTTTCCTGCATGAGCTTGTCCATGCGCAGGCGGTAGGAGGTGAGATCGAGCACGGGAATGGCCATGCGCGGCAGCCCGTGTTCCTTGTGGAAGCGCTCGCACGCCGCCAGCAGGTATTGCTGCATGGCCACGGACAGCTTCTCGGCCTGGTTGAAGCGCTGGATGGCCTGCTCGGAAAGTCTGCGCATGGAGCGGATCAGGCCCTTGGTGGTCCAGCTGTCGCCCATGGCGGCGCGCGCTTCCTCGAGCATGGCGTGCAGGGCGCTTTCGGACAGGCGATCGAGCAGTTGCTCGCCATGCTGCCGCACGGCCTTGCGCGTGGCCTTGAAGTGCTCGGCAGTCGCATCGTAGCGCACCTTGTCCTTGATCAGGTTGATGCGCAATTGCGCGGCCATTTCCTTGTTCTTGCCGGACAGGTCCGACAATTGCTTGAGATTCGCCAGCCCTTCGCGCATGCGCACGGCCAGGGTGGCGCGCTCGTTGTTGACGTGGTCGGCGATCTGCGTGATGGCGCCCTCGAACAGGATCTCCCGGCGCGCCGGCACAATTTTGTCGGACAGCAGGTTTTCCAGGCCGGCAATGCCCGAACGGCTGATGAGGTCGGCGTCCTGCCTGATCTTGCCGACCAGCGCCTTTTGCGCCGAGACGGCGAACACCTGGTTCTGCGGCAGCTTGAGGATGCGCGCGGTCTCTTCCAGCTGCTTGTTGAGGGTGGCGCGGAAGGCGAGTTCACCGCGCAGTTCGTCCCACAGCATGTCGATCTTGTTCAGCACCGCGATGTGGTAGTTGATGTGGCGGTGCACGTAGTGTTGCCAGATGTCGAGATCGGAACGGGTCACGCCGGTGTCGGTGGCGAGCAGGAAGAACACCGCATGCGCGTTGGGAATGCTGGACAGGGTGAGTTCCGGCTCCGTGCCCAGCGCGTTGAGGCCCGGAGTGTCGAGGATGCAGAGCCCGGCTTTCAGCAGCGGGTGGGGAAAGTTGAGCATGGCATAGCGCCAGGCGGGGATCTCGACCATGCCGCTGCCGTCTTCCTGCATCGCGCCCACATCGCTGTCGGGGTTGTACAGGCCCAGCGCCTCCGCCTCCGCGCGGGTCACCGTTCGCGACTCGGCGAGCTTGTGCAGCGCGGCGTGCATCTGCTGCGGATCGTCCGGGTCGAGGGTGACGGTGCTCCACTCGATCGGCGTCAGCTTGAAATGCGCAAGCGGCTCGGTGCGCAGGCGGGTTTCGATGGGCAGCAGCCTGAGTTGCGGGGCCAGGCCCTCTTCGTAGCCGATCTCGGTCGGGCACATGGTGGTGCGGCCGGCATCGGAAGGCAGCAGGCGCTGGCCGAAACCGGCAAAGAACAGGGCATTGATGAGTTCGGTCTTGCCGCGCGAATACTCCGCCACGAAAGCCAGCATCAGGCGGTCGCGGCGCAGGGCCTCGGCCAGGTCGGTCATGCGCAGGTTGCGTTCGGCATCCAGGCCGTGATGGCGGTCGAGCCAGTCGGCAAAGGCGGTAATGCCTGCGACAAGGTTGTCGCGCCGGCGGCTATAGTCGGCTATCCCCTCTTCCAGCAAGGCGCTCATTCTGTCCTCATTTTTGGCGTTGTTATTATTTGCTGTCTGATCCGGTCAATGCCGGAAATTTCCCTCCTGTGCCGCGCACCGTCACGGTCTTCTGCCGCGATCCCTCCCCGCGCACGAGGTTCACCTGCCGCTGCGCCACTCCCCACAGCTCGGCGACGAAGCCTGCCAGGCATTTATTCGCTTTGTTATCGACTGCCGGGGCGGCAATCTTTAGCTTGAGGCTGCCGCCATGCTCGCCCACTACCTGGTTGGTCCGCGCCCCCGGCTGCACGTGGATTTGCAGGGTCCACAGGTCCGTTTCGGCGTCATAGCGCGCCCAGCCGGGCAAGCTCATCCAGCGCTGCCGCTCAAAAAGCCCCCCGGGCCGCGCGCTCCAGGGCGGCCAGCGGCACGACCAGCAGGAACTGGCAGAGGATGATCAGCACCAGCGGCGAGAAGTCGATCTGGCTGGCCGGCAGCATACGGCGAAAAGGCCGCAGCAGCGGTTCGGTCAGCGGGTAGATGACGGGGGCGATGGGTGAGTAAGGATTCACCCACGAAAGCAGGGCGCGCACCAGGGTGAGGCCCATGACGAGCCAGAGCGCCAGCTTCGCCAGTTCGATCGCTCCCAGTCCGAACAGCACCGGCCACAGGCCGAGGCCGGCGAGGCTGAAGGGGAAGCCCTTGACCCACAGCAGGGCGGCGACCACAGCGACCTCGACGAGCCAGGCCAGCACGAGGCTCGCCCAGTCGTAGCCGCCCCAGCCCGGGATCACCCGGCGCAGGGGTCGCACCGCGAAGTCGGTGATCCTGACGATGAACTGGGCAAAGGGATTGCCAAACGACACGCGCATGGCCTGCATGGC
>VFQO010001811.1_pt1 | contig 14933 bp, 17 predicted proteins | sample 3512331 | NCBI WGS metagenome assembly VFQO01 (sample SAMN10412371, study PRJNA504923) | tailings metagenome | isolation source: Replicate 3 from Balatoc abandoned mine | place: Philippines: Itogon, Benguet | collected 2017-08-28
TGGGCTCCTACACAGTCTCACTTTCACTTTTTCGGCTATTTTGTAATTTTTTGAAACCTATTTTTTCCGATTTTTTACTATTTTAACGTAAAAATCATACTTTTCTTTTTTCATACTTACATTATAATCATTCGAACTCCTAAATTGAAGTTTTTAGTGTAACTTTAAAAAATGTACTTTTTTAAAATTGGAAGTTAGAGTTCAAGGAAATCTTAATATGACATATTTTTACGTTGATTTTCTCTAAAGAGAAATTTTTCAAAAGTCGTCCGGATCAGCTATTCACAACGTCATTTTTTGACCAACTTGGACCTGTTTCTGCACGTCTCCTGAACAGTGTCACTTTCACTTTTTCGGCAATTTTGTAATTTTTTGAACCTATTTTTTACGATTTTTATGCATTTTTCGCGATTTTTAAAATTTATTCCAATGAGATTTTCCTTGAATATTTTTACTTTTTTCACAAAGTTAAAATTTTATAAAAAGTTAAAAAATATGAATATATATTTATTGATTTTTATTGTTAAAGTTCTTTCAAGAAATCATTTAATTTTTGAATTGATAAATCCAATTCTTGAACATTTGAAAAATTATCGTTTAAATCAAGACTACAACCAGATGTTACATCTAAATTATTAAGACTATCACAAACAGTTGAACTTTTTTTAGACATCGATGAAAATTTTGATTGGAAATTATCAAGATCATTTTGCAAATCTTGATCTATTTTTGTTCTTTCTCTATTTTCTGAAATTATTTCCATTCTTTTCTCCCGTCTAGTTTCCTTTTTTGGTTCGTTTATAGATTTATTATTTGTGTTAGTAAAAGTAATCTTATCATTATTTTCATTATTTTTATCAATGTTTAAATCATCAGTATTACATTTATTTTCACAGTATTTTTCAGATTTTATATTTTGAGATGTAGATGTATAATTTAAGTGATTAGCAATCCACTTTGAAGAAGATAAAACCAATGAAAATAGTTGTCCAGGTTTAATATTTAAACTCTTTAAGACTTTATTTTCATTAGAGATTGGAATAAAAGACGAAATGTAATGTTCAATTGGTGAATCGTTGAAAATTTGCAAAGTGTATCCACTTCCTACACCTCTTGGTAGAGTAATGATATTAGTCATAGCTCCACTTAGTTTTAAAAACATATTATTTGGTGTTTTATCATCAACTTGTAAATCATTATTTACATTCATAATTTTATCGTTATCATTTTTATCATTTTTATCATTTACAGAATCAATTAAATCTTTAACTTTAAATCCAGTTTTTATAATTTTACCTAATTTATCTACTTTTTCTACTTTTTCTACTTTTTCTACTTTTTCTACTTTTTCTACTTTATCCATTTTACCTACTTTATCCATTTTACCTACTTTATCCATTTTACCTACTTTTTCTACTTCATCATAAGAAAAAGTAGAATTTGAAGAAAACATAGATTTTCGTCTACCAAAAATAGGATTTCGTGTTCTAGTCATTCTTAACATTTTATTTTTATTATTTGTATTATTTGTATTATTTGTATTATTATTTGTATTATTTGTATTATTTGTATTATTACTTGTTGGAGAATTTAATAAATCAAATTTTATTTGATTCGTTGATGAATCATTTTCATCACAACTTCCATCTGTTTTATTATAACTATAGGAAATTATTACAATTACAAAAATAGAAGCAACAATTATCATAATTATAAGAAATATAAATGCATTTTTGTCCGTATCTGTCATTTTATTAGAAAAATATTTAATTAAATATTTTCTCTTAATTTAATTGGTTTAGATTTATAAGTATATCAGAATCAGAAATAAGTGATTTATCATGTGTAATCATAAAAACAATTTTATTTGAAGCAATACTTCTTATCTTATTTATTATCTTATTTGATGTATCATCATCTAAATTTGATGTAATTTCATCAAGAAATAAAAATTGACGATCATGAATTAACATTCTTATTATTTTTAATCTTTGTTTTTGACCAGTTGAAAGATTATCTGCGTTTAAATCTAAATTTAAACCTGTCATGTTAAATTCATTTAAGTAATAATTGATTTCATCATCTTCAACATTTCTTTTAACACCATATTTACAATTTTCCCTCACTGATCGTTTAAATATTCCATCATTACATGAAACATATGATGTATATTCAAATATATTAAAATAATCATAGTCTTGATCACAAAATTTCAATGATCCTTCATGATTTGGAATTCTACCTAAAATTGCATTACATAATGTTGTTTTACCCTTTCCAGATTCAGCAAAAATAGTAATCCAATTTCCAATCGAAAATGACATTGTAAAGTTATCAATAACAATTTTATCCTTAAATTTTACAGTTAAATTTTTACATTCAAATATATTATTAGATTTAGATATTGGTATTAGTTTAAATTCTGATATATCCTTCATCTTTGTATTATATATTTTTTCTTTCATTAGTACATCATTGAATTCAGAAAAATAATAAGAAAAGAATGAAATTTCTCTCATGTAGTTTGTAGATATTAAATGTGAAAGTTCATAATTATATGTTATAAATGAAAAAACAAAAGATAAGAAATATGATTGAAATTCTTTATTCTCTATATTTGCTTTTTGTAGTGTATATGGTGTTAAATATTCCTTTTTAATTGAATCATTAATAAAATCATTGTTATGTTTCTTTAATTTTTCTATTTCTTCTTTAAGATTATTTGTTTCATTGATTAGTGAAATATTATTTGTATATGAAAGAATTGCAGTTGATATTTCTTTTTCATATTTCTCTAAAGGAATTTGTTTTCGTCTACCCATTTCTCTTACACTTAATATTACTATTGTTATAAAAGTTAAAATTTTATCAATCAATGTCATATTTTCCGATATTTTATAGACTTTAAAAAGATTATAAAATACAGGTCCAAGTTGTGAAAATATCATTATAAAAAATTTCTTTTTGGTAAGAAGATAATTTTTATATGATGCAATTAAAGTAGTCAAATTTCCAGAGTTGAAAGAATCAAGGAAATATTCGTTGTTAATATAAACCATTAATCTATCAAAGTCATTATTTTGAATATCATCAAGGTAGAATTTTCTACATATTTTATCAAATTCTCTACAAATTAGATTTAATGCTATTACTTCCCAATAATTAAAGATTGTTCTTTTTGATGTTGATATATCCTCTCTAACACTTTCAATAAATGATCGTATAAAGAAACTAATATACATAAATTCTCTATTTTCAAATTCATTCTTAAATAAGTTGAAAAATTCACTTATTTCTTTGTTAATATTCTCCATTTTATTATTTTTATTATTTTTATTATTTTTTTATCTTAATTTAATCGTATCTAGAGGTTTGACAGTTATAAACTTATTACTTAATTTGATGTTTACAACAAAGTTTGAATTATTATATACTTCTAATTTTTTACATTTTTCTATTTCGTTGAGTTTAAGAGTATATATACAATCTCCATTTAATTCAATATATTGATCTTCTGAATTTAAATCTATTGTAGTTTGATTATTAACTACAATTTTATTTTCTAATCTCTCGAAGTTTAGATTATACCTTAATGATGGATCTAAAATTGCTCGTTTAAATTCAGTTGCAGGAATAAAATTGTAGATGAAAGCTATTATCAAAAGACATAGTATAAATATTGTTGCAACGATAAATGGAAATATTTTTGGATTTAAATTATTCAACATTTTATTTATTTTTAATTTTTTATTCTTTTTATTTTTAATAGTAAAATATTAGTAAAATGTTAGTAAAAATATTAGTATAACATTAGTAAAAATTTATGTTTTATTATATGAAAGTTTACTAGATTAAATTTTTAAATTTTTATTTTCTTAAATGCTTTTGAAATATCGTTTCCTACACTTTTAGCTGTATTTGCAATATCATTACCTACATCTTTACCTGTATTTGCAATATCATTTCCTATATTAGTTGCTGTATTTGCAATATCATTACCGGCACCAGTTGCTATATTTGCAATATCATTTCCTGCATCAGTAGCTGTATTTACAATATCATTACCTACATCTTTACCTGTATTTGCAATATCATTTCCTATATTAGTTGCTGTATTTGCAATATCATTACCGGCACCAGTTGCTATATTTGCAATATCATTTCCTGCATCAGTAGCTGTATTTACAATATCATTACCTGCACCAGATAGATCTCCTTTTGAAATATCATTACCAAAATCAGTTGTATTATTAGCAATATCATTACCAAAATCAGTTGTATTATTAACAATATCATTACCAAAATCAGTTGCATTATTAGCAATATTATTACCGAAATCAGTTGCATTATTTGCAATATCGTTACCAAAATCAGTTGCATTATTAGCAATATCATTACCAAAATCAGTTGCATTATTAGCAATATCATTACCGAAATCAATCGCTCCATTTACAATATCATCTCCTAATCCAATAAAAAATTTCTCAATATCATCAATAAATCCAAAAGGATCTGGTATACTACCTAATATTTGATCTGATATTCCACCAGAAAGATCAGAACCTGTAGATAAAGAACTTGATATAATACCAAAAAGTGAAAATAAAACAAATCCAATTAAAAATATTATAAATATTATAATAACTTCAAGTATTTCCATTTTATTAGATATCAAAAAATAATTAATTAAAATCCATATGCTTTTGATATACTATCGCCAACACTTGTTGCAGTATTTGCTATACTATCACCAACACTTGTTGCAGTATTTGCCACTGTATCTGCAGTTTGTGTTGTAGTATTTGCCACTGTATCACCAACACTTGTTGCAGTATTTGCCACTGTATCTGCAGCACCATCAACGTTACCACTAGCAATTTCGTCACCAGTTTGTGTAGCACCATTTGCAATTTCATCACCAGTTTGTGTAGCACCATTTGTAACATCAGTTCCTATATCTATAAAAAATAATTCAATTTCTTCAAAAATATTATCCATTTGAGGAATACTTCCAAGAAATTGATCAGAAAGAGTACAACCCGTTGAAGCTGCCGAAAATGCACTTGAAATTATACCGAAAAACGAAAATATAACAAATGAAATCATAATTGCTAAAAATATTCAAAATTAAAATAAAAATGTATGAATTACTACATTTACCATTTCTTTAATATTACCATTTAACAATTCTTTAATATTATCATTTCTTTAATAAATATCATTTAAAATCCAAATGCATGGGCAATATCATTACCAGCTTTCGTTGCTTCTTTAGCAATATCATTACCTGCTTTTGTAAATGTATTCGCAATATCATCACCGAGTTGTGTAAACCCATCTTCAATTTCATCTACTATTTCATCAATAAATCCAGAAGGATTTGGTATACTATTTGAGAATCCTTGTGATATACCTTCTATTTCTGATATTACACTTGATGATATTCCAGATGGAATAAAAAATATTAACATGATTATTAATAGGAGAAAAATACCAATAGCACTTCCTATATCCATTTTTAACTATTTTAATTAATTTTAAAATTTCTTTTTGATTAAAATAAACCTTCGGATTGTGATTATAATATAGATATTTATTTTCCTTATTAATAAAATGAAAATTTACAGTAAATTAAATTAAAAAGATGAATCAAATACCAACTGATGAAGATGGTAGACTTTATATGGGATTTATATTTCATGTTGGACTTTATTCATTTTTTGCATATGATGATATTAACTCTGCTAAAAGAAGAACTATTCAAAATGGATCAGAATTTTACTATGAAAGATTAATTAGTGAATCGAGATTTTCAAAAAATACAATTAACAAAACTCAACTCTACCATAAAACTTTTGGAGATAATTGTGACTATTTTAAAGCACCATTACATATCACAAGAGAATCAATTGCTGATTGGTTAGATTTATGTTTAAGATGTAAAGCTCGATATGCAATTATTACAGCTAAACATCATGATGGTTATTGTTTATGGCCAACTCAAACAACTGAAAGAAAGTCTAATAATGATATAGTTCAAATCTTTAAGGACGAATGTCTAAAAAGAAATCTACTATTTGGTATATACTATTCTTGGTATGAGTTTGAGACACCAATGACAATTAAGTTTTTCAATGAAGTATGTATTCCTCAAATAAATGAATTATTACAATATTCTCCAACATTTTTATGGTTTGATGGTGATTGGGTTATAAAACAAAAGGCTATTATATCTAAAATAAGAGAAATTGTAACATACATTAAATCGTTAGAAATTTACATCAACGATAGAATTTCAAGTGAATTAATGGAAATGGCTAGTTATAGTGTTCTTGATGGAAAAACATGTGATAGAGCACATCCTAAAGAATATAGATTAAATTGGCAACATATTAATACAATTGGTATATCTTGGGGTTATAATAAAATGCAAACTAAAAATGAATATAAAAATGGAAAGGAATTAATGAGTATATATCTAAAAACAGTAAATTTTGGTGGGTCATTTTTGTTAAATTTAGGACCAAAACATGATGGTTCTCTTGATGAAAATGAAGTAAACTCAATACAAGAGTTTATTGAAATTTTAAATACAAACTGTTAAAATTATAAAAGAAAAAAAAATAGAAAAAAAATAGAAAGAAAAATAAAAAAATGGAAGAAATTCAACATATCAAAACTGAAGATTTGAAAGTTAGTGTATATTGCAATGATGATGATATAACAAAAGTCTTACTTTCAAAAAATAGAAATAAAATTGGAAGATATTCATATGAACTATTTCTTAAATCTGACATTAGATTGCGTGATAGATCAGTTATAAAGATTTTTGAAGATGGTGTTGAAATATCATCTCATCATTATCATAATCCGTATTACAAAGGAACTTGTAGAATTGAACCAGTACTTTGTGGTGACGGAAATTCAAGAGAAACTACATTTTTTCTTCTTTATGAAGTAATTTATGATGAAAAAGGAAATAAAGTATATCATAGAAATAAAGATGGTCCTCTCGTAAATATGTATAATATGTTATGTCAAAAAGTAGGTGAATATTGTTTTGGACCATTTTCTTATTCTTCTCTTTTGTCTCTTAACTCTGATTATTTTTTAGTTTGCACGGTTGATGTTTGTTCTTGGAGTTATATTAGTGGAATTGTTGATAAGAATAAATTGTTACATGATCAAAAGCAAAATCCAAGAACACAAATTATGGTTTTAGCTGATGATATTAAAGATTTCAGTCAATCTAATCTTGATTCGACAATTCAAAATATGACTTCATATTTAAATCATAGAGAACCCAATGAAGGTAGACCATATAACAATGCGAGATATTCATTGTATAAATTAAAAGTACGTATGATAAATGAAACTCATGCATTTGTAAAACATTTGGAAGACGAAGATCCTGATTCAGATGATGATTCTGATGTTGATCCTGTTGATCAATATCAAAAACCTTTTGAAATATATACTTATCAATCTTTAATTGAAATTTTAAAATAGAAGAAAAAATATAAGAAAAATAAGAAAAGTAGAAAAAAATAACTAATTTATTTATTAGTTAAAAAATTAAAGTAACAAATAGAAGAAACAAAAGAAAGTAATAGAAGAATTTATTGATATGTTATAATGACATAATAAATTTTTATAATAAATTGTTATAAAAATGGGTAATTTTGAAAGTTCTACATGTTCTAATAATCTGAATGAAAGTTTAATTCAAGATTATGAATACATAGAAAATTTTAGAGAAACATTTTGGGATATTGATTTTATAGGAATGAAATTTGAATGTGCAATAAAAATTTTTCAAGATAATGGATATGAAAATATAATACTTAGTATTATTAAAATAAATCCAACTTCTACTCTAAAGAAACAAGTCGTAATTGTAATGGATGAAGATGAAAAGTATGTTATAGAAAAACCTTACTTTATTTGAAATTTTAGTAATTAAGAAAACTCCTTATCAAGTTGTTCTTTCAATTGCATCTTATAATTGTTTTGATAGTATATAATATGTTCATCAGTATATCCTTGTGATCTCAAATATTGAACCTGTTCTAAATTGTAAGAAAATGCCATAATCTGATTTAATCTCTCTTGATATTGTCTTATTTTTAATTCATTTGTATCAACTTCAAGTTGAGGTAAATCAGAATCTACAGTTTCTTGAATTTGTAAATTTTTTTGTTGTCCTTCATTTCCTCCAATTTGACCACTTTCTAAATTTTGACCTTGGGATACTTGTTGTTGTAATAGTTGTCTTTCATACATCTTTATATTTCGTATTTCATTATATTTCTCATGAGTTAATGACCAATCAATTTGATCTACATATGGTAATAAAGGTTGACCAGCTTTTTCAAGTATTTGATTTTTCTTCCAAATTTCTTCATTCTGCTGATTAATATAATAGAAAATAGCTGAAAAGTGACCATTTTCATCAAACATTGACTCTTTATTTTTTGACGTGTTAATACCAGAAGGATGACCACATTTTAAAACTTTAGCCTTAGAACCAATTGGAGGATCATTTGATCTTTCTGCTAATTCCTTAGCATGACTCCCCCAAAGTAGAAAGACAACATTTGGACATCTTTCGTAAATTCTTCTAAGGATATATTCAATATAATATTTCCATAATTTCTCTTTACCATGACTATTTGCAACTCCCATTCTAACTGTTAAAGAAGTATTTAAAAGTAGAACACCTTGTTGAGCCCAACTTGTCAACTCACAATGATCAAGTATAATACCAGGCCATGTCCTTCTTAATTCAGCAAAAATTTTATTCATTGAACTTGGTTTTTCACCACCATATAGACCAGAAAATGCTAAACCAGATGCAATCTCAACATTAAGTTTATTATCAATTTTATGATAAGGATCTTGTCCAATAATAACAACCTTTAATTTATCAAGTGGACATTCTTCAAATGCTCTATGAATAAATTCTTCTTTAGGAAATATAGTTTCACCTTGAAATGTCTTTTCATGTAGTTTTTGATATATACGATTTCTTTCTGCAATTGCTTCTTCAGTCATTAATATAGGCTCCCATGTTTTTGGACAATTAAATGTTGTATATATTGTTGAATTGGGTGCAGTAATAGAACTACCAAATAATGATGAATTTGCTTTTACCATAGTTAATCCTGTATTTTCTAAATTCAATGTTTGCATTAATGATTCCATTGAAGTAACAACTGGTGTCAATGTTTTCTCAAAATCATTAAATGTAGAATAACGTGTCATGTTGACAGGTAAATTAAAATTTGACATTTTTCTAATCTAATTTAGATAAATTTTCATTTATTTAATTTTTTTCTGTTTTAAAATGAGATTAGATTATACTATTTGGATGTATATTTTAATAGTATTTGCATTACTATTAGTTTTATTGCGAACCGGTGCAAACTTTTTAAATTCTTTAATGTTCACATTGATTATCGGTTTACTTTTTCTATTGATCACAAAACCTCCATTTGATATAGACGATCAAGTTGATGATATTTCATCGATATCAATTTATTTTACAGTTGTATTTCTATCATTACTATCAATTATTTTTTATACAGGTATTATATCATATCATAAAATGTATGATAAAAAGTAATTTTGGATCATCTCCGTCTTTTTAAAAATTAACTTTAAAAGTCTAAATCTTTTTCGATAATAGAGTTAATCTCAAATTTTAAATCAATAGTTGATCCTTTTTCATACTTTCTTGATGCAGAATTATCTGTTATTAAACATTTAACTTCTAATTCAAAATCATCTTCATGAGCAACAATATGTGGATATATAAATACAAATGTAGTTGAAGAATCATATTTTGAGACTTTATTAAATTCAAATCCACTTAATGATGGAACATCTTTACCATTAATTTTAACTGAAATTTCTCTATCGACAATGACTTGATGAGGTTCAATTTTAATTGGTTTACCCTTTGAATATCCGGCAAGATGAAAAATTTGTTGTTCTTCTACATAATGAAAGAAATTAATTAACTGTTCTGATTTTCTTGAAAAGAACTCACTAAATACTTTATATTTCTTGTAGAGATAGAGTGCAATTTCTATCTTATTTTTGTTGATATATTGATAAACTTTTTGTAAACCCTTTATAAGAAGTGGTAGTGAAATTGCAAAAACAAGGAAACCAAACTGAAATTCCTTTGATGCTACATTTTGACATAGATAATTTACAAGTAAAATATTAAATTGAGACATTTATTAATTCATAATTTAACTTTTTTTCAAATTTTTGTTTTGTTTCTGTATAATTAAGTTTTTAAACCTTCTAAATTTATCATTTCTAAAAAAATATTTACTTATAAATTAATTTGAAAAAAATTAAGATAAAGTTTGAATAAATGAGTACACTTATATCTTTCTATTCAAAATTATATCACAGGGATTTTATATTTGATACAAAATTTGAAGATTATGAAACTATTCTAATATCGATACTATCTGAAATACTTGAAATTAATGATAATATTGATGATGAAGAAAAAGAAGAGGATAAAGAAGAGGATAAAGATAAAGAAGATAAAGAAGATGATAAAGATAAAGAAAAAGAAGAGGATAAAGATAAATTGAGTAAAAAAGACTTAGAATTGTTTTCTAAATTAAGTGCCATTGATAAGAAAATTTTAAACATAAGAATTTTTGAAAAAACAAATCTTATTAAATTCTCTTATATCTATAAGAATAATCAGATAGATTTTGATATGAATAATTATGGAAAGTTAATTCATGACAGTGTAATATCTGAATCATTATTAGACTTTATATCAAATATACCAGTTTTACCAATAATTAATGATATTGAAACAAAAAGAAATATAATTGAAATCGATCTAGAATTTCAAATTATTAATTATAATTTCAAATTAACAAGAGAAAGTGAAGATTTTATAGAGAACTTCAAAGAAACCATCCCATCATTTCATGTTTCATATTGTGAATTACTTTAAATTTTAAAATGAAAAAATTTTAAAACACAAATAAATAAATGTCAGGAATTGAAGAATATCCATTTGAACAAGATATTGAACCAGAATATAGAGATAGAATAAAAATTTCAGATATACCTGAAAACTTAAAAACACCATATTTTACATCGGCATATTTGAGTTTACTTCCAGATGTTGTTACAAGAGATTGTTGTTATAATATAGGATCAAATAAATCAAGATGGGTAGATTTATATGAATCAGTTTATATATTTTGTTGTCAAAATTCAATACCAAATATTGTATTTCTATGGTCAAATACAGTATATAAGCATTATAGAATAAATGATTATAATTGGAGGCGACATTTTACAATACCAACAAAGGATATATTATTATCTTCTTTTTTAGTTGGTTATCAGCTACTAATAGCAAAATCATTACATTCGACATTAAAAGAATATCCACAAATAAAAACAATTCAAGTATTTGCAAATTCAAATCAAGAATATGATAAAGTATCAGAATCACGTGTAATTCCAACATTTAATTATGATAATTTTCCTTGTTTTGATCTTGTTAAAGAACAAAATATTAATTTATATATCGAAGCTGGTCACTCAGTTAATATTACTAAGAATAATGAAGTTGAATATATGATAAAACTAATTCGATATTCAACTGCACATTCTGCTAAAGGTACTATATTTGAAGTTTCAGCATCACGATCAATTGATTTTCAAACATCAATTAATAATCTAAATTATAACATTATTAATTCAGTACGTAATGCTAAATTTAGATCAGATCAAAGAGAAATGTCAAAATTACTTATTAAACCAGTATTTAAAAAGAATAGTTTATTAGATGATATAGGAACATTAATTATGTTCATCAATAATCTTCGAAACTTTCCAGATGTTTTTGAATTCTTTGGTATTGTATTAGATATTCAATCAATTCAAGGAAATTATAACAATATATATTACTATCTCAAAGAAATAATTAAACATTGTAATGTAGAAGCTATTCTAATTTCAAATAGATGGTTAGAAACACTTGATGATTATAATTTTATATTTTTATATAAAACATGTCAATTATCACAACTCATGAATATTCATATTATTATAACTATTTAAATTATTAATATAAAAATGGAAAGTAATGAAAAGTGATAGAAAAAAATAGAGAGTAATTGAAAATAATAGAAAGTTAACGATTTAATGTTACATGGTAATATTCATATTCATCATATCCATCATCTTTTGTCGTTAATTTTATCCAAAAATGAATATAATTACAATCACCGCAACATAAAACATTTTTCCAATACACACCTTTAGTGTAAAATTCATGTTTCATCATTTTCGTAATATAAGTATTGAATAAACAAAAATGAAAATCAAAGTCAGTTTCATTGACTGGTGTTAGAATCATTAATTCAATATTTTCATCTGTTATTGTCTGTTGTTCTGGAACATAAGTAAAATTGCATCCAGAAAAGAATCTATTTAGTACAGTAGTAAAATAGTTAAATGCTTCTCTATGATAGTATGAAAGTGATTGTCCAGTTTGAACTTGAAATGGATGAGATTTCATCCATTGAATTGCTTGAAGACTTCGATATATAAATGGATATTCATCGAGTAAATCAAGAAATGTTTCTTGATTGAAATTTTCTGTTACTTCATTGCGTCTTCTTTTGTTTGACATTTTTAATTTTGTCTATTTCTTATTTTTTTCAATTTGTCTATTTCTTATTTTTTTTCAATTTGTCTATTTCTTATTTTTTCAATTTGAAAAAATATTAGAAAATTAAAATAAAATGTCAAGATATTCATTATTTACAGATGCAAGTTTTGATCATATTGTCAAAATTGGAGTTGTAGCAATAAAAGTTATTGACAATTTAACCAATGAAAGAAATATTTATTCATTTAATAACGATGAATTAAAAAATACACAATTAGAATTATATGGTATTGATTTATGTTTAGATCTGATTGGATATAGTGAATCAGCAACCATATATACTGATTGTCAAGCCTGGGTTAAAAAAGAAATACCACCTAATTATCAAGTAGTTAAAATTAAAGCACATAAAAAGAAATCTGAATGTGATAACATTGAACTTGAATTCCGAGAAGTTGATATCCTATCGAGGAAATTATTGAGAAGTAGAGTGAAAAGTTTTAATTTGATACATAAGTAGTTGCAATTAGAGTCTCAAATTCTGAATTTTCTTTAAAGAATGTATTCATATGCATTTCAAATCCATTCACATGTACACATAAATCCTTCTTACCAATATAAAAAGCAAGAGTTGAAACTGCAAAGTCATATTCTGGTGAAGTTCCAATTAAAAATCCATCAATATGTTTTTCTAATCCTCTCCAGAAAAATCTTAAGTTTAAGTAATAATCATTCTTTCCAATGTTGCTATCAAGTAATGGATCTAATTCAGAATATAAATGTCCAGCAAAGTCAATCTCATCATTTTCTTGATCAAAATAATATTTAATCCAATTATGATATCCAGTTACCATATTTCTTGATTCTTTTATCTGTCCTAGGAATATATGTTGAAATAGACATGCTTCATTTTCATTGTTATGATATTTAAACCAATAATATTTAAGTTCTTCAATAAATTCATCTATAGAAAATGATTTTGTTAATTTACATTTAAGTAAATATTTATGTAATAGAATTATTACATCTGTTTTCTTTATTTCATTTAAGAAATTATTGATATGTTCGTCTTTCTCAGATTTTAATGATTGTCTTTTATGTTGTAATACAGGATCAAAATCATTAAATATTTCAATTAAAGCTTTAAATGTAGGTAATTCGAAAAATTTCTTATCTAAATATGGTATTAATTTTTCTTGATATTTAAATTCTTTCGATCTAATTTGTAATCTATCTCCTATATTAAGTATCAAATCTTTTCCAATTTCTAATCTATTTGAATCTAAAATCCATAATCTATCAGTGAATTCTAATATATTATTTATATTAGAAAGTTCTGATATGTAATCTTCAACAGATGAATAATCAAAAAATAAATGTATATGTGGTCTTGTATGTTTCTTCTTGAGTGCAATCAATGATTCTTTAAACTTTAAAACTTTCGTGAGGACCTTTGTTTTCTTTTCACTTGTTATGATAATTGCATCTCTTATTACCTTATCAGAAAGGTTAAATAACTTACCTTGTGGTAATATGACATTCATTGGTTCATTCTTTTCTCTTTTTTCATTCTGACGCTTTTGTTCTTTCTTTTCTCTTTTTTCTTTCTTTTCTTTCTTTTCTTTCTTTTCTTTGGTATCAATAATTTGAAAATCAAGTTGGATATCTAATACGTCCTCCATTTTAAATGTTTATTATTTTATTTTTAATAAATTTCTATAAAGATAATTTTCTCAAAACACACATGAAATAACTGATTTAAATGGTAATTTTTTACTTGACACCCTGTCTATTATCTTCTTGATTTTTGTATTTTTGAACCTATTTTTAAGATTTTTGTGTTGAAATGAAAAAATAACATACTTGCTTTTTACATACTTACACTATAGACTTTCGAACTCCTGAATTGAAGTTTTTAGTGTAACTTTAAAAAATGTACTTTTTTAAAATTGCAGCTTAGAATTCAAGGAAATCTTAATATATCATATTTTTACGTTGATTTTCTCTTAAAAGAAATTTTTCAAAAGTCGTCCGGAATAACTGATGGTGACGTCATTTTTTGGCCAACTTGTAGTGTTTTTCACTGGGCTCCTACACAGTCTCACTTTCACTTTTTCGGCAATTTTGTAATTTTTGAAACCTATTTTTTACGATTTTTACGTTAAAATTCTAAAAATAACATACTTTCTTTTTAGATACTTAAATATGACACTTTCGAACTCCTACTCTGTTCATTTAACTATAACTTTAAAAAATGTACTTTTTT
>VFQO010001813.1_pt1 | contig 14923 bp, 11 predicted proteins | sample 3512331 | NCBI WGS metagenome assembly VFQO01 (sample SAMN10412371, study PRJNA504923) | tailings metagenome | isolation source: Replicate 3 from Balatoc abandoned mine | place: Philippines: Itogon, Benguet | collected 2017-08-28
TGTTTGTGCTGCACGCGCTGGGCGGCGCGCTGGGCTGGCTGAGTTTCCTGCTCTCGCCCACCTACCGCCAGCGCCTGCTGGCCAATGCGCGACAGGCCGGCCAGCCGCGCGCCGTGGCGTTGCGCTCGGTGGGGCAGGCGGGCCGCTTGGTGACGGAGCTGCCGCGCCTGTGGCTGGGGGCGCCGGTGTCGCTGCGCTGGCAGGGGGCCGAGCACATCGAGGCCGCGCAGGCGGCCGGGCGCGGCCTTCTGTTCCTCACACCACATTTGGGCTGTTTCGAGGTCACGGCGCAGGCCTACGCCGCGCGTTTCGGGGCGGCGCGGCCCATGACGGTGCTCTACCGCCCTTCGCGGCAGGCATGGCTGCGCGATCTGGTCGATCACGCGCGCGAGCGCCCCGGGCTGCGCACCGCGCCCACCACCCTGTCGGGCGTGCGCCAGCTCATCGCGGCGCTCAAGGCCGGCGAGGCCGTTGGTCTGTTGCCCGACCAGGTGCCGCCGCAAGGCCTGGGCGTGTGGGCGCCGTTCTTTGGCCGCGACGCCTACACCATGACGTTGTCGGCCCGGCTGGCGCGCTCGGCCGACGCCACTGTGCTGCTGAGCTGGGGCGAGCGCCTGTCCTGGGGGCGCGGCTACGTGATCCACGTGCGCCTGCTGGGCGTTGCGCTGCCAGGCGAGCCCGAGGCCGCGGCGCGGGTGGTCAACGCGGCCATGGAATCGCTGGTGCGAGAATCCCCCGCCCAGTACCTGTGGTCCTACGACCGCTACAAGGCCCCGCGCCGATGACCGATCCCGCGCCCGCCACTGCCCCCACCGCCCCCGAATCGCGCCTGAGCAATCGGCTCGGCGTGGGTTTCATGCGCCTGCTGGCGCATTTGCCGTTGCCCTGTGTGCGCGCGCTGGGCTGGCTGCTGGGCCGGGTGCTGCACGCGGTGGCCGCGCGGCGCCGCCGCATCGCACAGACCAACTGGGCTGCGTGTTTTCCGGACCACTCCGAGGCCGAGCGCGACGCGGCGGTGCGCCGGCACTTCGTGTGTTTTGCCCAGGCCTGGCTCGACCGCAGCTGGCTGTGGGAGGCGCCGGCGCACGTGGTCCGGCGCCGCTTGTTGCTCAAGGGTGACCTTGCCGCGCTGGAGGGCAGTGAACCGACGGTGATTTTTGCCCCCCATTTCGTGGGCATGGACGCGGGCTGGACGGCCATCACCGCCCACCTGCCGCGGCGCTTTTGCGGCGTGTACGCCGAGCAGCTCAATGCCGACGTCGATCGCTGGATGTTCCAGGGGCGACAGCGTTTCAACAACCCGCTCGCGGTGGGCAAGCGCCAGGGCCTGCGCGCCATCGTCTCCGCCTTGCGCGACGGCTTGCCGCTGTACCTGCTGCCCGACATGGATCATGGCGAGCGCGACGCGGTGTTCGTTCCCTTCTTCGGTGTGACCGCGGCCACCGTCACGTCGCTGCCGCGGCTGGCGCGGCTGGGCAAGGCGCGGGTGGTGCCGGTGCTCACGCGCCTGGTGCCCGACGGGTACGAAGTCACGGTGCTCTCGCCCTGGGAGGGCTACCCGGGCGGCACGGTGGAGGAAGACACCGCGGCCATGAACCGCGCGCTGGAGGGCTACATCCGCACCATGCCGGAGCAGTATTACTGGGTGCACAAGCGGTTCAAGACGCGGCCGCCGGGCGAGCCGCCGTTCTACATCGGCGTCTGAAGAAACCCGCCGATCAACGCGGAAATCCGCTGCGGCTGTTCGTGCACCAGCCAGTGGGTGCAGCCGGGCAGGCGTTCGATGCGCAGGTCCGGCACCACATCGGCCAGCCCGTCCAGCAAGGTGGGCGGCAGCGCGGTGTCACCCAGGCCCCAGATCACCAGGGTGGGCGCGCGCACCGTCACCGCCTCGGGCGGCAGGTTCACGGCGGCGGCGCCGGGGTCGCTTGCCGTCGGCGGGCGCAACGGTGAAGCGGCGTAGTAGTTGCAACCGCCGTGCAGACCCTGGCGCCAGACCGCGCGGTAGCGCTCGCGCATCGCGTCGTCGAGCCAGGCGGGTTCGGCTGGCGCGGTGCCCTGGGCCGCGAAGGCGGTGAAGAACGGCCACAGGCGCGCGAAATCATTTTCGGCCAGCAGCGCCGGGGCGTCGGGCTGCGCCAGGAAGTTCATGTAGGCGCTGGCGGCCTGCTGCGCTGGAGATTGCGCGAGCGCCCGCTGGAACGTCAGAGGGTGGGGCGCGTTGAGGATGACCAGCCGCGCCAGCCGCTGCGGGTGGCGCGCCGCGAAGCCCCAGGCCAGGGCGCCGCCCCAGTCGTGGGCGATCAGCGCGGCCAGTTGCCCGGGCGTGGGGCTGTCTGCGCTCACCGCCGCGATCAGGGCATCGATGTCCTGCATCAGGGGTTTGGCCCGGTAGGACGCCACGTCCGCGGGGGCGCTGGAGCGCTCGAAGCCGCGCAGGTTGGGTGCCACGCAGCGAAAGCCGCCGTGTTCGGGGCGCGCAAAGTGCGCCAGCAGTTCGTCCCAGACGAAGGCCGCCTCGGGAAAGCCGTGCAGGAACAGCAGCACCGGACGGCCGGGTTTGCCCGTGGCGCGACAGCTCAGGGTGATGCCGTGCGGCAGCACGGCGTCGAAGGTTTCGATCACGGCGGGCTCCATCGGGCCCGGCGCGGGCTCAGTCGGCGGCGGGCGGTTCGTCGTCGGCAGGCGCGGGTGGCGCCTGGGGGGCGCCGTCCTCGCGGGCCCAGCGCATCAGCAGCGTTGCCACCTCGTCCAGGCCCTGCTTCTTCAGGGCCGAGAAGAGTCTGACCTCGCCGCCGGCGGTCTGCAGTCGCGCGATCGACAGGGCCTTGTTGGCCTCGGTACGCGTGAGCTTGTCGGCCTTGGTGAGCAGCACCAGGAACTTCAGGCCGTCTTCCACCCGCGGGCGGATGGCCTCCAGCAGGGCCTCGTCGAGTTCGGTCAGGCCCAGCCGCGGGTCGACCAGCATCACCACGGCGCGCAGGTTGGGCCGGGTGAGCAGGTAGTTCGCCATCACACGCTGCCAACGCAGCTTGGCTTCGCGCGGCACGGCGGCGTAGCCGTAGCCGGGCAGGTCGGCCAGCACGGCGTCCGTGATGCCCTGTTTGCCGAGCGTGAACAGGTTGATGCTCTGGGTGCGCCCCGGCGTCTTGGAGGCGAACGCCAGGCGCTTTTGTTGCGCCAGGGTGTTGATGGCCGTGGACTTGCCCGCGTTGGAGCGGCCCACGAAGGCGATTTCCGGCACGGCGAGCGTGGGCAGCGTCTCCAGCGTGGGGGCGGTGGTCAGGAAGCGGGCCGTATGGAGCCAGGCGTGGGCCAGGCGGGCATCGGCGGCGGCAGAGGCCGCAGGGGAGTTGTGGGTCATCTGGGGCGGTCTTGGTGGCGCATTGTAAAATCGTCGGGTTTTGACCGGCCGACCCTCGACAAGTCCCCAAACCGAACGAACCCGTCCGACCGCGACGCACGCCCCGACATGAAATTGCCCGCCTCCCTCCTGATGGCCGCTGCCGCCGCAGCCCTTTCCCTGAACGTGCACGCGCAGCCCGCCAAGCCGGACCTGGCCAAGGGCGCCGCCACCTATGGCAACGTCTGTGTGGCCTGCCACGCGGCCGACGGCAACTCCACCACGCCGGCCAACCCCAAGCTCGCGGGCCAGCACCCCGAGTACCTGATCAAGCAGTTGCAGGAATACAAGAGCGGCAAACGCGCCAACGCCATCATGCAGGGCATGGCCGCCACGCTGTCGGACGAGGACATGCGCAACGTGTCCTACTGGCTGGCTTCGCAGAAGCCGGCGCCGGGCTTCGCGTCCGACGCCGCCCTTGTCACGCTCGGCGAGCGCATCTATCGCGGCGGCCTGGCCGACCGCGGCATTGCTGCCTGCGCGGGCTGCCACAGCCCCAACGGCGCCGGTATTCCCTCGCAGTATCCGCGCCTGGCCGGTCAGCATGCCGACTACACCAAGGCCCAGCTGGAGCAGTTCCGCAGCGGCGCCCGTGCCAACAACGCCCAGATGACCGGTGTCGCCGCCAAGATGACCGATCGCGAGATCCAGGCGGTGTCCGACTACATCGCCGGTCTGCGCTGATTTTTCGTGCCGGGCATTGAACCGGCGACGCGCATCCGCATCAGAACAAGGCGCTTGGCGATGTCCGCAAGCGCCTTCTTTTTTCATCCCCACGCCACATGACCGCTTCGACCCAGGGCCTGGAACTACAGCGCGGCCCGCGCCCGCTGGCCGCGACGGTCGAATTGCTGTCGTCGATGCGCTTTGCCATCGCGTTGCTGACAGTGATCTGCATCGCCTCCGTGATCGGCACCGTCGTCAAACAGGCCGAGCCTTTCAACAACTACGTCAATCAATTCGGCCCGTTCTGGGCCGAGGTGTTCGCCGCAGCCAACCTGTTCACCGTCTACAGCGCGTGGTGGTTCCTGCTGATCCTGGCGTTCCTGGTGGTGAGCACCAGCCTGTGCATCGCGCGCAACACGCCGAAGATCCTGGCCGACTTCAAGGCCTACAAGGAAAACATCCGCGAACAAAGTCTCAAGGCGTTCCCGCACCGCGCGCAGGGTGAACTGGCCGAGGCCCCGCAGGCGGCGGCCAACCGCATCGGGCAGGCGCTGCTGGGCTCGGGCTGGAAGGTGCGCCTGCAGTCGCGCCCGCAGCCCGAAGGCGAGGGCTGGATGGTGGCGGCCAAGAAAGGATCGGCCAACAAGTGGGGCTACCTGGCGGCGCACAGCGCCATCGTGCTGGTGTGCGTGGGCGGTCTGCTCGATGGCGATCTCATGGTGCGCGCGCAAACCTGGTTCAACGGCAAGCAGATCTTCGAGGGCGGCGGGATGATCGCCGACGTGCCGCCGCAACACCGCCTGTCGGCCAGCAACCCGACCTTCCGGGGCAACCTGCTGGTCACCGAAGGCACGGCATCCAGCACGGCCATCATTTCGCAACCCGGTGGCGTGCTGCTGCAGGAGCTGCCGTTCTCCGTCGAACTCAAGAAGTTCATCGTCGAGTACTACGACACCGGCATGCCGCGCCTGTTCGCCAGCGAGATCGTGATCCACGACCATGAAACGGGCGAGAAGAAGGAGGCCCGCGTCGAGGTGAACCACCCGGCGTTTCACCGTGGCGTGGCGATCTACCAATCCAGTTTCGACGACGGCGGCTCGCGAGTGAAGCTGCAGGCCGTGCCCCTCACCCGCGGTGCCCGTCCCTTCGAGGTCGAGGGCACCATCGGCGGCTCCACCGAGCTCACCAATGGCGAGCAAAAGCTCACGCTCGAATACAGCGGTCTGCGCGTGATCAACGTGGAGAACTTCGCGGGCCAGGGTGCGGCCGGCACCGATGTGCGCAAGGTCGATCTGCGCGAGGCCGTCGAGAGCCGGCTGGGTGCCGCCCACAAGACCGATGCCGAGAAAACGCTGCGCAACGTGGGCCCAAGCGTGACCTACAAGCTGCGCGACAGCGCCGGCCAGGCCGTGGAGTACCACAACTACATGCTACCGGTGGAGCTGGATGGCCAGCGGGTGTACCTGCTGGGCCTGCGCGATACGCCGCAGGACGCGTTTCGCTACCTGCGCGTGCCGGTCGACGAGAACGATGCGATGGACGGCTTCGTGCGTTTGCGCGCGGCGCTTGACGACCCCGGCCTGCGTGCCGAGGCGGTGCGCCGCTATGCCGAGCAATCGGTGGAGGGTGGCCGCGCCGATCTGGCCGAGGCGCTGGCCGCGTCCGCCACGCGCGCGCTGGCGCTGTTTGCTGGCGCCGAGCCGGTCCGTGCGCCGGATGTCGCCGCCAATGGCGCAAGCGCGCGTGACGTGGTCGGCGGCCTGCAAGCCGTCTCGTCCTTCCTCGAGTCGAACGTGCCCGAGGCCGAACGCGAGCGCGCGAGCGATGTGCTGGTGCGCATCCTCAACGGCACCTTGTTCGAGTTGATGCAGCTCAGCCGCGAACGCGCGGGGCTGGCGCCCTTGCCGCGGGACGAGACCACGCAGCGTTTCATGACGCAGGCGGTCATCAGCCTGTCGGACAGCTTCTTCTACCCCGCACCCATGGCCCTGCAGCTCACGGACTTCACCCACGTGCAGGCCAGCGTGTTCCAGGTGGCGCGTGCGCCCGGCAAGACCATCGTCTACCTGGGCTGCCTGTTGCTGATCCTGGGCGTCTTTGCGATGCTCTATGTCCGCGAACGCCGCGTGTGGGTGTGGCTGGCGCCGAAGGGGCAGGGCGCCCAGGCCAGCCTGGCCTTGTCGTCCAACCGCAAGACGCTCGACACCGACCATGAATTCGAGTTGCTCAAGACCCAGTTGCTGCAGGTGAAGGCATGAACATCGCCCGGCCACCCGCAGGCGCTCGCACCGCAGTGCACCGCACGGAGGTTATTCAGTGAACACCGCCACCCAGACCATCGATCTCAAGAAATCCAGCCACGGCGGCGGGCTGCAGCCCGGCTACTTCGCGCGCCGCGACGTGTGGGACTGGCTGTTCGCCGTGCTGGTGCTGGCGGCCGGTGTGCTCGCCTTCTGGCGCTATGGCAGTGCCATGGACGTCTATGAGAAATCCATCCTCGCCGGCACCGTGCCCACCATGGTGTGGCTGGGTTGGTTCTGGCGTCCGCTGCGCACGCTCGCCGTCGTGGTGGGTGCGTTCGCGCTGCTGGCCATCTGGCTGTACCAGGCGCCCGGGGGCGGTGCCGACCTTGCGCGTGCGGAGCAGGTCTTCCTTCTCAAGTACTTCATCTCCAGCCAATCGGCCATCCTGTGGATGTGCGTGCTGTTCTTCATGAGCACGGCGTTCTACTGGGTGGGCATGTTCACGCGCGCCGGCGCCACGTTCGAGGCGCTGGGCTCGCGCCTGGCCTGGGTGGCGGTGGCGCTGGCGCTCATCGGTTCGCTCGTGCGCTGGTACGAAAGCCACCAGATCGGCCTCGGCATCGGCCACATCCCGGTCAGCAACCTCTACGAGGTGTTCGTGCTGTTCTGCTGGATGACGGCGGCCTACTACCTGTACTACGAAGACCGCTATGCCACGCGCGGCATGGGCGCCTTTGCCATGCTGATCGTGAGCGCTGCGGTGGGCTTCCTGCTCTGGTACACGGTGGTGCGTGAAGCGCACGAGATCCAGCCGCTGGTGCCGGCACTGCAGAGCTGGTGGATGAAGCTGCACGTGCCGGCCAACTTCATCGGCTACGGCACGTTCGCGATTGCCGCCATGCTGGCGTTTGCCTACCTCATCAAGCAGACCGCGGGGGAGACGCGCTGGTACAAGCTGGCCCCGCTGTGGCTGCTGGGCGTGGTGCTGTGCTTCGAACCCATCGTGTTCCGCCAGAGCGCGCAGGAGCAGGGCGGCAGCTACTGGTTCGTGTATTTCGGCATCTCGGCCCTGATCGTGGGCGCCATCCTGTTCGGCCGCCGCCGCATCGCGGAACGGCTGCCTTCGTTCGAGGTGCTCGACGACGTGATGTACAAGGCGATCGCGGTCGGTTTTGCGTTCTTCACCATCGCCACCGTTTTGGGAGCGCTTTGGGCCGCCGAGGCCTGGGGCGGCTACTGGAGCTGGGACCCGAAGGAGACCTGGGCCCTGATCGTCTGGCTCAACTACGCGGCATGGCTGCACATGCGCCTGATGAAGGGCCTGCGCGGCACCGTGGCGGCGTGGTGGGCGCTGGTGGGCCTGGCCATCACCACCTTCGCCTTCCTGGGCGTCAACATGTTCCTGTCGGGTTTGCACAGCTACGGCGAACTCTGAGATGGTGTGAGCAGGCCCGCCATGGCCGCTCATCCCACCCGAAGCCGCCCGCTCGGCGTTGCAAATGCTCGCCGTGGCACAAGCCACGGCTGTGCTTTGCGCCTTGACCGGATACCTTTGAGCGGTCTGCTCAACCATTGCGGACCCACTCGCACCATCTGCTCGCGGAACCGGTAAGACTTCGGGGTATCACACGACCGATACCTCAGCGGGCGCGATTTCCGTCGCGCCCGCTTTCTTTCCAGGAGTGACTGCCATGATCATTCGCACCGGCCAGGACGGTTTCATCCACCCGAACAGCAGCGACATCACGCCGCGTGCGGCTTATCTGCAGCGCCGGCAATGGCTGCTGGCGGCAGCGGCGGCAGGCGCTGCCTGGGCCGTGCGCGACGCCCATGCGCAAGGCGCGCAGCGCCCGGGCAAGCTGGCTCCGCTGACGGGCCGCGCCAGCGCGGTCGCCGGCGCCAGCACGCTGGAGAAGCCCGCCAGCTACGAAGACGCCACCACGTACAACAATTTCTACGAATTCGGCACCGACAAGAGCGATCCGGCGCGCTACGCGAAGACGCTCAGGCCGCAACCCTGGACCGTGCAAGTCGAAGGGCTGGTGAACAAGCCCGGCCGTTTCGACCTCGACGCCCTGCTCAAGCTGGCCCCGATGGAGGAGCGCATCTACCGCCTGCGCTGCGTCGAGGGCTGGTCGATGGTGGTTCCGTGGGTGGGCTATTCGCTGGCGGAACTGATCAGGCGCGTCGAGCCACAAGGCAGTGCGAAGTACGTGGAGTTCGTGACCCTGGCCGACGACAAGCAGATGCCGGGCCTGCGTTCCAACGTGCTCGACTGGCCTTACGTGGAAGGCCTGCGTATGGACGAGGCCCTGCACCCGCTCACGCTGCTGGCCTTCGGCATGTATGGTGAGGTGCTGCCCAACCAGAACGGCGCGCCACTGCGCCTGATGGTGCCCTGGAAGTATGGTTTCAAGAGCGGCAAGTCGATCGTGAAGATCCGCTTCACCGAGGCGCAGCCGAAGACGTCGTGGAACCTGTCCGCGCCGCAGGAGTACGGCTTCTATTCGAACGTGAACCCTGAGGTGTCGCACCCGCGCTGGAGTCAGGCCACCGAGCGGCGCATCGGCGAGGACGGTGGCGGGCTGTTTGCCAAGCGCCGCCAGACCTTGAAATTCAATGGCTACGAGCCGCAGGTGGGTCAGCTCTATGCGGGCATGGACCTGCGCAAGTTCTACTGAACCCATGTTCCGAGCCGCGGCCCAACGGGCGCTGCTGCACCCGTTGGCCAAACCCCTGGTGTTCACGGCCTGGTTGGTGCCGTTTGCATGGCTGCTGTGGGCGGCCGTGGCCGACAAGCTGGGTGCGAACCCGGCCGAAGCCTTGATCCGTGGACTGGGGGACTGGACACTGCGCGCGCTGGTGCTGGTGTTGTTGGTGACGCCGTTGCGCAACTCGCTGGGCATGCCCGCGCTGGCGCGCTTTCGCCGCATGCTCGGCCTGTTCGTGTTCTTCTACGCGTCAATGCACTGGCTGGCCTACGTCTGGTTCGACATGGGCTTCGATTGGCGCGAGGTGCTGGTCGACATCCCCAAGCGTCCGTTCATTCTGGTCGGCACACTCGCCTGGCTGCTGTTGCTGGCTTTGGCGGCCACGTCGTTCAACCGCGCGATCCGCGCGCTCGGTGCGCCGCGCTGGCGGGCCCTGCACCGCTTGGTGTATGCGGTGGCCGTGCTGGCCGTGCTGCACTTCTTCTGGATGCGCGCAGGCAAGAACGACTTCAACGAGGTGGCGGTGTACGCCGCGATCCTGGCTGCGCTGCTGGGTTGGCGGCTGTGGCACCGCCTGCGGCCTCAGGGCAGCAGCGTCTCCAGCCGCATCTGATCGGCCGCGCTTTCGCGTTGGCGGATCACGGTGGCCTGGCCACCGTCGACCAGCACCTCGGCCGCGCGGCCGCGGGTGTTGTAGTTGCTGGCCATGCTCATGCAGTACGCGCCGGCCGACAGCACCGCGAGCAGGTCGCCCGGGCGCACCGCGAGGGCGCGCTCGCGACCGAGCCAGTCGCCGCTTTCGCACACCGGGCCCACCACGTCCCACACCATCGCGGTGTCACCCTCGCGCGGGCGCACGGGTTCGATGCGGTGAAACGCTTCGTACATCGCGGGGCGGGGCAGGTCGTTCATGGCCGCGTCGGCAATGAGGAAGTTCTTGTGCTCGCCCGGTTTGGTGTAGAGCACCTCGGTCAGGCACACACCCGCGTTGCCGATGATCGACCGGCCCGGCTCGATCATCACGGTGCGATCGCCGTAGCCGCGCGCGTCAAGCCTGGCCAGCAGTCGCGGCCACAGTTCGTCGGCGGCAGGTGGCGTGTCGCCGTTGTAGTCGATGCCCAGGCCGCCGCCGAAATCGAGGTGATGCAGGCGCAGGCCGTCGGCCTCGATCGCGGCGACGAGGTCGAGCACCCGGTCCATGGCGTCGAGGTAGGGCCCCGCGTCGGTGATCTGCGAGCCGATGTGGCAGTCGATGCCCACCACGTTCAGCCCGGTGCAGGCCGCGGCGTGGCGGTAGGTCTGCAGCACCTCGTCGTGGGCGATGCCGAACTTGTTGTCCTTCAACCCGGTGGAGATGTAGGGATGCGTCTTCGCGTCGACGTCGGGGTTGACGCGGATGCTCACCCGGGCACGCCGGCCCACCGAGCGGGCCACCGCGTCCAGCTCATCGAGTTCGCCACGGCTCTCGACGTTGAAGCAGCCGATGCCCACGTCCAGCGCGCGGCGCATTTCCGCGCGCGTCTTGCCCACACCCGAGAACACAATGCGATCGGGCGCACAGCCTGCGGCCAGTGCGCGTTCGAGCTCCCCGCCCGAGACGATGTCGAGGCCGCAGCCGGCGCGCACCAGGGTTTGCAGGATGGCTAGCGTCGAGTTCGCCTTCATCGCGTAGCAGATCAGGTGCGAGCGCCCGGCCAACCCGCGCTGATAGGCCGCCAGCGACTGCAGCATGGCGGCACGGCTGTAGACGAAGAGGGGGGTGCCGTGTTCGCGGGCCAGGCGTTCGAGGGACACGTCCTCGAAATGAAGTTCACCGTGGCGAAGTGTCAGGTGCGCGGGCAGGGGCATGGGTGGTCTGCTTGGATTGGGCGTCGGGGGCGGGTGGCGGCAGGTAGAGCGCACCCCTTTGCCCGCACGCGGCCAGGCCCGACAGCACCAACGCCAAGGCCATGACCCGAGCGGGGCCGAAGCCGGAACCTAGAATGCGCAGCCACCCGAACATTCACGCATTCTAATGACCGACCTTGAATACCAGGACCGCGCCGAGGCCTTGCTGCGGGCCATTGAACTGGCGTGCGACCGCATCAACGACGAAAGCGACGCCGACATCGACAACCAGCGCGTGGGCGGCATGATCACGTTGAGCTTTCGCAACCGCAGCCAGATCGTCATCAACCTGCAGAAGCCCTTGCAAGAGGTGTGGCTGGCCGCACGCGCGGGGGGCTTTCACTACAAGCACGATGGCCGCGCCTGGATGGACACCAAGGGCAACGGGGAGTTCTTCGAGAACCTGACCCGCTACGCGAGCGAGCAGGCCGGCCAACCGTTGCGCTTCAGTTCCTGAACAGATCGAGGATGCTGCGCCGCTCCTCCACCTGGGGCAGTGGCGCCGCGATCGGAACGCCGTTGGCGTCCACTTCCATGCCCGCCGGTGCACCCGGCCACGGGTCGCCCAGACCGATGCCGTGCACCCCGTTGCCCGGGCCGAACTCTTCGTAGTACCACTCGCCGCCGACGTTGATCACGCCCGGGGGCACCGCGGTGATCGGGGTGATGGGCACGTCCTTGAGCATCTCCTGCATGAAGGAAATCCACATGGGCAACGCCAGACCACCACCCGTTTCCCGGCTGCCCAGGTTGCGCGGGGTGTCGTAGCCCACCCAGGCCGCGGCCGCCAGCGTGGGCTGGTAGCCGACGAACCAGGCGTCGACGGCGTCGTTCGTGGTGCCGGTCTTGCCGTACAGGTCGTTGCGCTTGAGGGTGGCTTGCGCGCGCGCAGCCGTGCCCGAACGGGTGATCTCCTGCAGCAGGCTGTTCATCACGAAGGCGTTGCGCGGCTCGATGGCACGCGGCGCGTTGTCCAGCGTGGTCTGCGGTGCCTCATAGAGCACATGGCCACGCGAGTCGGTGACGCGAGTGATGAGCACGGGCGGCACGCGATGGCCACCGTTGGCGAACACGGAGTAGCCGGTCACCATCTGCAGCGGGGTGACGGAGCCCGCGCCCAGCGCCATCGTGAGGTAAGGCGGGTGCTTGTCGGCCTCGAAGCCGAAGCGGGTCACCCAGTCCTGTGCGCTTTGCGTGCCCACCAGTTGCAGCACGCGGATCGACACCATGTTCTTCGATCTGGCGAGCGCGCGGCGCACCGACATGGGCCCCTCGAACTGACCGTCGTAGTTCTTGGGCTCCCACGGTTTGCCACCGGTCTCGGTGGCCGAATAGAACAGCGGTGCATCGTTGACCACCGTCATCGGGGTGAGGCCCTTTTCCAGCGCCGCCGAGTAAATGAATGGCTTGAAGCTCGAGCCCGGCTGACGCCATGCCTGCGTGACGTGGTTGAACTTGCTCTTGTTGAAATCGAAGCCGCCGACGAGTGCCGAGATCCTTCCGTTGCGCGGATCGAGCGCGACGAAGGCAGCCTCCACCTCGGGCAACTGCGTGATGCGCCAGGATTTCGCGTCCACCTTGACGATGCGCACCACGGCACCCGGACGGATCTTGATGTTGGGGCCCGCCTTCTCGGACAGGCCGGACTGGACGGGCCGCAGGCCTTCGCCGGTGACCTCGATCGGGTCACCGTCCTGACGAACCACCACGACCCGCCGGGGGCTGACCTCCAGCACCACGGCGGACAGCAAGTCACCGTTGTCGGGGCGCTCGGCGAGCGCATCGTCGATCGCGGCGTCGCGTTGCTGCGGATCGTCGGGCAAGGTGATGAAGAGTTCCGGGCCACGGTAGAACTGGCGGCGCTCGTAGTCGAGCACGCCCTGGCGCACCGCGCGATAGGCCGCCTGCTGTGCGCGTGGGTCGATGGTGGTGCTCACCACAAGCCCGCGGGTGTATGCCGCTTCACCGTATTGCGCGACGATGGCCTGACGGGCCATCTCGGCGGCGTATTCGGCCTGCAGATTGTCTTCGCGTGTCGGTTGCCGCAGCTTGATCGGCTCCGCCTTGGCTTGCTCCGCCTGCTCGGCGGTGATGAAGCCGTTCTCGACCATGCGGTCGATGATGTAGCGCTGGCGCGCCTGGGCACGCTTGGGATTGCGCACCGGGTTGTAGGCCGAAGGTGCCTGCGGCAACCCCGCGAGCAGTGCTGCCTCGGCGATGGTCACGTCCTTCAGCGGCTTGCCGAAGTAGATCTGCGACGCCGAGGCGAAGCCGTAGGCCCGCTGACCCAGGAAGATCTGGTTCATGTAGATCTCCAGGATCTGCTCCTTGGTGAGCAGGTGCTCCAGCTTGAACGTGAGCAGCACCTCGTAGATCTTGCGCGTGTAGCTCTTCTCGGCCGAGAGGTACACGTTGCGGGCCACCTGCATGGTGATGGTGGAGGCACCCTGGCTCTTGGCCTCGCGCAGGTTGGCCAGCGCGGCACGCACCATGCCGCGGTAGTCGACGCCGCTGTGCTCGAAGAAACGCGCATCCTCGATGGCCAGCACCGCGTTCTTCATCACGTCCGGGATCTGGTCGATCGTGAGCAGGTTGCGCCGCTCTTCGCCGAATTCGCCGATGAGCTGGCCGTCGGCCGCGAGCACGCGCAGCGGCAGTTTGGGCCTGTAGTCCGCCAGACCCGTGACGTCCGGGAGGTTGGGATAGGCCACCGCCAGCGCAATGCCGACAGCAATCAGCACCGCCGCAACACCCGCCGCCGCCAGTCCGGCCGCAGCCACCACCAAGCGCCCGATGAGGGAAAGCGTATGGGGCGCCGCAGATACTGCCTTGGCAGAACTGCCTTTCGAGGGCGTGGTGTCTTGGGTCATTCGGGTTCCGGGCGGGTAGCCCCGCATTGTAGGAGTCGGTTTGACGGGCGTCCGCGATCTGGATGGGCGTTGCCGGGGAGGGTGTGATGGGCGTTGAAACGCATTCGTTCAATGCATCACACAGGCCTCACGCGGCGTCGGCTTTTGACAACGTTTCGATTTGTGCATGAGGCAAAAAATCTTTGCCGCTCAATGGGCTTACTGCTAGCATTGAAGTGAATTCTTAAGTATGGCGCGGCTTCGCGTCACGCGATTTGGGGGCCACCTTGATCTCAATGGGATCGCTATTCAGCCGGGAGCCGGCGCCCTTGTTGGGCATTGATGTCAGTTCTTCCAGTGTCAAGCTGGTGGAACTCAGCCGCAATCGCGCGGGTGAATTCGTGCTCGAACGCTGCGCCATGGAGCCGCTTGAGCGGGGCTGGATCACCGACGGCAACATCGAGAAATTCGACGAGGTGGCCGACGCCGTGCGCCGCGTGGTGCGCAAGAGCGGCAGCAAGACAAAGAACGTGGCCCTGGCGTTGCCGGCGTCTGCCGTGATCACCAAGAAGATCATCCTGCCGGGCGGCATGTCCGACAAAGAGCTGGAAGCCCAGGTCGAGTCCGAGGCCAACCAGTACATTCCCTTCTCGCTCGACGAGGTCAGTCTCGATTTCTGCGTTGTCGGCCCGAGCAGCACGTCGGTGGGCGATGTCGAGGTGCTCATTGCCGCATCGCGCAAGGAAAAGGTGTCTGATCGGCAAGGTCTGGCCGAAGCCGCCGGCTTGAAGCCCGTGGTGATGGACGTCGAGTCCTATGCGTCGCGTCTGGCGGCCGGCCGCGTGATCGAGACCCTGCCGAACCAGGGTGTCGATGCCCTCGTGGCGCTGTTCGAAATCGGCTCCATGACAACCAGCCTGCAGGTCATCCGCAATGACGAAGTGCTGTACGAGCGCGATCAGGCCTTCGGCGGCAGCCAGCTCACCCAGTTGATCATTCGCCAGTACGGCTTTTCGGCGGACGAGGCGGAAGCCAAGAAGCGCTCCGGTGACTTGCCGGAGGACTACCAGACGGCCGTGCTCGATCCGTTCATCGAAAGCATGTCGCAGGAGATCGGGCGCGCGCTGCAGTTCTTCTTCACCAGCACGCCGTACAACAAGATCG
>VFQO010001815.1_pt1 | contig 14892 bp, 15 predicted proteins | sample 3512331 | NCBI WGS metagenome assembly VFQO01 (sample SAMN10412371, study PRJNA504923) | tailings metagenome | isolation source: Replicate 3 from Balatoc abandoned mine | place: Philippines: Itogon, Benguet | collected 2017-08-28
CGCGCGGGGAGATCCGGCGGATCGTCCAGACGCTCGAATCCCTGCTCGATATCGCGGCCAGCAAGGCCCATCGCGGCGACCGCACCGGGCTTGCGCCGGTCGATCTCTCCGCCCTGGTGACGGGCATCTGCGAACTTTATTCGGGCAGCGCCGAGGAAGGCGGGCTGGAGCTGCGCTGGAATGTCGCGCCCGATGTCGCGATCAATGGCGACGAACGGCAATTGAGCAGGCTGGTGACGAACATGCTCGACAATGCCCTCAAATACGTGCCGCCGGGCGGGCGGATCGCGGTAACGCTCGAACCCGGGCCGGTGCTGGTGGTGGCCGACGACGGGCCGGGCATCGACCCGCGCGACCGGGATCGCATCTTCGAGCGGTTCTATCGCGGGCGGACGACGGGGGACGAGACTTCGGGCAGCGGGCTCGGGCTCGCGCTCGCCCGCGCGATTGCCGAACGCCACGGTCTTGCGTTGACGCTGGAGGAGCCTGCTGCAGGCGGGCTGGGGGGCGCGGTGTTCCGCATCGCGGCGGAGAAATGAAGACGATGATGAAGCAAACCGCGGCGGGAATTGCGGCGGCATGCTGCGCGCTGGCAGGCGCTTGCGCCGGTCCCGATGGCGGCCCGGCGGCCCATGCTGCCGCACCTGCCGCAGCCACGGCCGCCGCCCCGGGCGCGCAAGCCCCCGGCCGGGCCGACCGGGTGGCCGAGGCTCTGGTGCTGGCGGCCGAGGCCGAGCGGACGCAGGATGGCGCGGCGCTGGCACGGGCGGCGCAGCGGCTCGACCGGCTCGGCGCCAACCCGCAGAGCGAGGCTGATGCGGCGGCGATGACCCGCTGGCGTGCGAGCCTTCCCGCCGATGCTCCGCCGCTGCGGGGCCGCGCGCTCGGACCGGCCTATCGCTCGGGCGCGCTGGGCCCGGGCGCCGCGACGCAGCTGCACCAGACCTTTCTCGGCGGGCGCAGCGCGCAGATCGTGGTGCGCGTGTCCAGAGGCCCGGCCCCGCGGCTGGTGGTGCGCGACCAGTCGGACAGGGAGGTGTGCGAGGTCGCCGGCGACCCGATCAAGTGCCGCTGGGTGCCGCTCTACACCCAGCGCCACTTGATCGAGATCCTCAACGACGGGCCCGAGAAGTCCGAGTTCTACATCGTGTTCGACTGACACCCGCCGGCCCGGCAGCCGAGCACCGCTTGGGCCGGGCGAGGGTGCCTGTCAGGCCGCGCGAGCCTGCGGCGCGGCGACCCGTGCGGCCAGTTGCGCCGCGCTCATCGGACGGCCGATGAAATAGCCCTGCGCATAGTCGCAGCCGATGGCCTTGAGGAACGCGAGGCAGCCCACCTCCTCGACCCCCTCGGCCACGGTCGTGATCCCCAGTTCGTGCGCGAGCTGGACGGTTGAGCGCACCAGCATCGCATCGCCGTGGTCGACATGGGAATGCTGCACGAACATCCGGTCGATCTTGAGCTCGCTGACCGGAAGCATCTTGAGATAGTTGAGCGTCGATTGCCCGGTGCCGTAATCGTCCATCGAGATACCGATGCCGCTCGCCCGGAACCGCTCGAGCATGGCGATGGCTTTTTCGGCATCGGCGAACTGGGCGGATTCGGTGACTTCGAAGGTGAGCCGCGCGCGCGGGGCGCCCGCACGGGCGACCAGCGCCTCGACCCGGTTGGCGAAGCTGTCGGACGTCAGCAGCGCGGCCGAGATGTTGACCGCAACCCCGATCACCAGCCCGCGTTCGGACCACGCGCGCATATCGTCCAGCGCACGCGCCAGCACCGCGAGGGTGAGGTCGTCGATCCGGTCGGCTTCCTCGATCAGCGGGATGAAGCTGTCGGGCGGCAGCATCCCGCGCAGCGGATGGTTCCAGCGCACCAGCGCCTCGACCGCGTCGATCCGGTCGTTCGCAAGGTTGAGCTTGGGCTGGTAGACCACGCAGATGTGCCCTTCGCCCAGCGCCTCGTCGAGCTCGCCGAGGAGGGAGAACTGGGCGGTGGCGGCCGCGCCTTCGCCGGCGTCATGCAACCGCCACGGCTTGCCCGACCGCTTTGCGAGGCTGGCGGCGTGGGCGGCATTGGCCGCGGCCTCGGCGATGTCGGCCGGCGCCACCCCGAAGGTGAGCGAGACGCCGAGCCTGCGTCCGGCCACTTCGAAGGGGCTGCGCATCACCGCTCTCAGGCCCGCCAGCAAGGCTTCGAGTTCCTCCAGATCGAGCGAGGTCGACCAGACCAGCGTCCTGGTGTCGATCCGGTAGATGTTCGCCGCGCCGCCCGCCACCTGCAGGCGCTCGACCACCCGACGCAGCAGATCGCCGAGGTTCTCCTCACCCACCGCCAGTTTCAGCCCGTCGAATTCGTCGATCTGGGCGGCGACGAAATGGCGCTGGCTCTTGTCGGCGGGGCGGGCATCGAGCGCGAGCTTGTTGGGAAGCCCGCTTTCGGCATCGATCCGCCGTTTGCGCTCGGCCTGGCGATGGGTGAGGATCGCCAGCCGCAACAGGGCGGCGAGCCCCACGAGGACGAGGGCGGGGACGATCTCGAACCACAGGCCGGCGTGGGTGCGCGCCGCGAACCACCCCAGCAGCAGCGCAGCGGCGGCAAGCGCGCACCGCGCCATCACCTTCCCGCGCCGGGGGGCCGATCCCACCATCACCGCTAGCACGATTGCCAGCGCCAGCGGGGCGGGCCACGAGCCGTAACCCGGAACCGCGCCCAGAAGCGTCTCGGCAGCGAGCGCCTGCACGATCACCCCCGGCAGCACCCCGTGACGCGGCACCGCATAGCGATCCCCCATCTCGATCGCGGTCGCGCCGATGATCACGTCCTTGCCTTTGAGGCGAGCCGGGTCGAACTCGCCGCGTTCGATGGCGACGAAGCTGTGGCGGGGGATGGTGGCGGGGTCGACCGCGAAGTCGATCGGGAAGCTGGCGCCTGCATTCCCGGCGCGTCCGGCAACGAAGGCGGCGATCGAGGGGCGGGCGAGCGTGCGGGTGACCGTGCCGAACGGCATCCGCCGCACGAAGCCGTCGGCATCCGGGATCACCGCGACCGAGGCGAGATGGGCATGTTCGCGCAAGGAGGCGACCGGGAGCGAATCGAGCTGGCGCCCTTCGCGAAAACCGGCGTTCTGGGCGAAGGTCGGCAGCGCGACCGGCGCCCTGGCGGCGGCGATCGCCGCGCTCAATGCCGCATCCTGTCCGGGCTCGGAAGCGCTGGAGAAGTCCACGTCGAAGCTGATCGAGCGCACGCCCGCGGCATCGAGCTGCTCGACCACCCGCGCATGGTGCTCGCGCGACCAGGGCCAGCGCCTGATCGCCGCGATGCTGGCCGCATCCATCTCGACAACGTGGATCCGCTCGCTGGCGGGCCGCTCGAACAGCGTAAAGGTCAGTTCCTCGAGCTGGTATTCGGCCGGACGAAAGGCGCCGGCTGTCGCCGCCAGCGCCACGAGCAGCGCGAGCGCGAAGGTGCCGGCGAGGCGCAGCCAGAGGAAGTCCGGAAGGTCCGGTATGGGGGAGTGCCGCAGCGCCACGCAGGGCCGCTCCGCCTAGAGAGGGTCGGCAAAGGGCGCGGCGCGATCGGCCATCGCGCGCGGCAGGTCGCGGCCTGCCGCCCCGTATGCCCGATCGATCAGCCGGCCCGCCGGAACATCGGCACGGTTCTGCGGGGCAGCCGGCCCGTCGCCGACGACATTGGCGCCGCCGATCCGCTGGCGAAGAGCCGGCCCGGCGTCCATGCCGCGCTGTCCGTCCGCACCGTCATCGCCCTTGCCGCCGCGGCCGTTGCTGTCGTCCGACCCGTCGTCGCCGTCATCGGAACCATCGTCGCCGTCGTCCGATCCATCGTCGCCGTCATCAGGATCGCCCCGCCCGGACCCTCCGCCGGAACCGTTTCCGTTACCCCCGGCATTGCCCCCCGCATTGCCGTTGCCGCCGTTTCCCCGGTCGTCGTCGCCGTCGTCATCGCCGCCACCGTTTCCGTCGTCACCGGCGTCGCCATTGCCATTGCCGCCGCTCCCGTTGTTGCCGCCACCGTTGCCGTTGCCGTTGCCGTTGCCGTTGCCTTGGCCGCCGCCGTTTCCGTCACTGCCATTGCCTTGGCCGTTACCGCCGTTGCCGTTACCGGCATTGCCGTTGCCGTCCTGGCCATTCCCCTGGCCGCTTCCGTTGCCGCCATTTCCATTGCCAGCGCCGTCACCGCCATTGCCGCCGTTGCCGCCTTGGCCATTGCCGGCACCGTTGCCCTGGTCGCCACCATTGCCGTCGCCGGCACCGCCGCCATTACCTTGATCCTGTCCGGCCCCGTTGCCGCCGCCGTTGCCATTGCCGTTGCCGCCCCCGCTGAAAGGAGGGTCCGAGCGGCGCGCGGTGTTGTCGGCCACCACGGTCGCGGCGATCACGGCCACTTCGCCCGACACGAACCCGCCCGTAAATCCGCGCAGGTCGCCCGGCGTGCCGGCGATGGGTTCGGCGATGCGCCGGCCGGTCCGTTCGGCGGCCGGACCCGCGCCGCGGATCGGGGCGGCGCCAGGGGCCGGAGCCGCAGCGGCAGGCCCTCCCGCCGGGCGTGCCGGGGAATCGATCACGCGGCGGCCCTCTCCCTCGATCACCAGCCGCATCGTGTCATTGGCCGCCACCATCGCCACGGCCCCCGGCAGCACCAGTTCGCGGGCACCCCCGTCGGGCGTCGCGGCCTCGACAGCCCCCTCGGTGACCTGCAGCGTTGCACCATCCTCGCCCACCGCGATGATGAAGGTCGTGCCTTTCACCACCGCCGCGAGATAGGGTGTCTCGACCCCGAAAGGCGGATCGGCCTGCTTGCCGATGTTGAACAGCGCACTGCCGTAGTCCTGAATGATCTGCACGATCGAGCGGCTGCGCGCTGCTTCGGGAATGCGAACCTGCGCGTTCTGTCGCAAAGTGACGAATTCGCGGCCGCGCACCAGCACCGCCGAAGCGCGCGCCTGCGTTCGCACGGTCGCCCCGGGCACCAGCGCCTGCCCGGCGCTTGCGGGCCGCTCGCCGCGGCTGTCGATCACCACGACGCGGCCCTTGATTTCGGAGATTGTCCAACCCGCACCTTGTGCAAGCGCGGGAACGGCACTGAACAACAGCAGCAGGCTCAGCAGAAGGCGCGATAGATGATGCATACCCATCTCCTTGCCTGCCGGATACGGCCATTGTTACTCCATCGCTGTTTAAATGCTCGGTAAATATGGTCTTAATCTACCCTTTGATTAACCTTTCGATTGTAGGCCCTGCGCTCTTCTTGCGGGAGTTTGCAGGTCTTGCGCTGGATTAAAGTTGCCGCTTCGGGGAGTTTGCTGCTTGCCGGCCATTCGCTGGCGGCACAGGACGCGCTCGACCGGACCAACCCGGGCAGCCAGATCGACCCCGAAGCCCCGCTTGCGCCGATCGAACGGCCCGTCCGCATCGAAATGCAGCCAGTGCTGGATCTGCCCGCCCGCTCGCCCGAGGGGGAAGGATACGCGGTCGGCGCGATCGTGATCGACGGTCTTTCCGCGATGGAACGGGCCGATTTCGCTGCCGTGGTGGAGCCCTATGCCGGGCGCACGCTGGGACGGGCCGAGCTGCGCGGCCTTGCCGATGCCATCGCCAACCTCGCGCGCGAGCGCGGGCTCATCCTCGCCACCGCATGGATTCCCGAGCAAGCGCTGGTCGGCGGCGTCTTGCGCGTGCGGGTGGACGAGGGGCGGATCGACGCGATCCGGATCGAGGGATCGGACGATCCGGCCATCCGGCGCCAGCTCGAACGGTTGCTCGGCGAACAACCGCTCACGCTCGCGCGCCTGCAGCGCGAGGTGCTGCTGGCCGACGACCTGCCCGGCGTCTGGATCCGCCGGACACGCTTCGAGCGCGAGGGCGCGCAGCGCATCCTGGTGGTCGAGGCGCGGCGCGAGGATTTTGCCGGCTCGGTGGAGGTCGCCTCGGACGGCACCAAGCCGGTAGGCCCGGTGCGGGCGCGGATACAGCTCGATGCGAACGGGTTGATTTCGCCGCGCGACCGGGTCGACCTGAGCTTTTCCACCACCCCGCTCGATCCCGACGAACTGGCATTCTTCAGTGCCCGCTACAGTATCGTGGTCAGCGACCGGGGCACCAGCATCGGTGCGTTCGGCTCCTATTCGCGCACCGAACCGGGTGCCTATCTCGCTTCGCGCGAACTGCTGGGCGAATTCTGGCAGGGCGGAGTGCGGCTGCGCCACCCGCTGATGCGCAGCCAGCGCCGCAGCCTGTGGCTGGAGGCGAGCGCGCAGGTGCAGGACCTGCGGCAGGACAGCTTCGGCATCCTGGCGCGGCATGACCGGATCGCGCTGGCGCGGCTCGGCATCTACGGGTTCGGACCGGTTGCGGGGGGCACCCTGCAGGGCCGCCTCTCCATCAGCCAGGGCCTCGACATCCTCGGCGCAACCGCGCTCGGCGATCCGCTCGCCTCGCGCGGGGATGCGCCGCCCGGCTTCACCACGCTGTCGTGGTGGCTGAACTGGCGGCGCGGGCTGGCCGAAAGGCTCAGCCTGTCGCTGGCGGCGAGCGGCCAGTTGTCGACCGATCCCTTGCTGATCGGCGAGAATTTCGCGCTCGGCGGCAATGCCTTCCTGCGCGGCTACGATTTTGGCCAGCGGATCGGCGACCAGGGCATCGCCGGCGTGGGCGAGCTGCGCTACGACTGGCCCGAGGCGCTGGGGGCGTTGCAGCATCTGCAGCTCTACGCCTTCGCCGATGGGGGCACGGTATCGAACCTCGCCGGCGGACGCGGCAGCGGCACGCTCGCCTCGAGCGGCGCGGGACTGAGGGCCGACGTGACCCGTGCACTGGCGTTCGATCTGGAAGTCGCGGTGCCGCTCACCGAGCCGCGCTACGATACCGACGACAAATCGCCGCGCATCAACCTGAGGGTCAGCCAATCTTTCTGAGCTGGTTGCGGCCTTGGTTCTTTGATGCCCAGCGAAGAAGCCCGGCGGCTATCCGCACAGCATGATGCCCAGGCCGGGGACCGGTGGCCGGCCGATCTTGCGCAAGGCAGAACCGGCAAAGCCGGCGGCCGGTGGCGGGACGGAGGGATTCGAACGCGCTCCGCAGCCGGTTGATATAGCTAACTATTCAAATCCACCAAAATCTTACGCCCACATTTACGCCCACACTTCTGCGAAGTGTCCGGTAATCCGTCCTAAATCAATCAGATGCTCCCGGCAACGTGCGGGCGGCAGAGAGACCGGGCGGCGATCGTGTAGCGCCAACACACCTTCCTGCCAATCTCCTGCAAAACCCTTGCCGCCCGTCCGGACGGGTCATGACAAGACCTTCAGCGAGGCACCTCAGCAGGTGCGTGGACGCGGACGATCGCGGCGGATGGTCGGAGACAGCTTGCATATCTCTCTTGAGCTGCCCCTGCGGCCGCTTGTTACCAATTCCGGATGCCGCCGAACGTTGCCGGGAGGTCGGGTCAACATCCGGGTGCGATATCCCGGACCTGTTAATCCGCTTCAAACCGCTCCCTCTCCTTTCCCTCGCGAGCTTCGCCCGCCAGAAGGTCCATTCGATAGCTTGACCCTATCGCCCGCACCGCCGCAATCGATTGGATCGATCAAGCTCTTAGGGCCACCTACGAACTCGGACCGGTTCCCTGGCGAGATTAGCACCGTCAGGTCGGGCCGCATCGGTGTTTTCTCCGGGGAACCAGCATCCACCGAGCAGAACGTTCGATGAGCAATTGATCGGTCGAGGAGTAACGGAATGAAGAAGGTTATTGTGGTCGCCGCAGCGCTGTCGTTGGCGGCATGCGGCGATGTCGCTGATACGGCAGCCGACCTGTCGGCAAAAGCCGATGCAGCGATTAACGAGCAAGCGGCGGTCGAAGCTGCTACCTCCGCTGTAGATATCGAGGGGGTCAAAGCGCAGGCCGAGGGTGCCGCTCGCGAAGCGATCCAGGAAGCGCTGCCCACGCGCGAAATCGCCGCAGCCGCTGCTGTCGTGGATGAGGCCGCTCTCGTGGAGGGCTTGGACAAGGCGGTGGACGGGCAGGCACTTGGCAACGCAATCCGCGATGCGGCTGGTGGAGCTGATGCTAAACCGACGCCTGCTCCGTCGGAATAAGCGTCGGTTAGTGACCGAGAGGCGCGCGCACCCGGGGCGCGCACGCCTCTTGGCCGGCTGGAGCGCGCACAGGCTGTGAGAGCGGCCGGAACACTCTCCAGCGTGGGGGCATTGTCGCTCTCAGCGGATTAGATGGGACTCCTTCATCTGCCTCTTCGCAGGCGCATTCTTTCGAGCACAACTTGCGCATAAGGCTCCGGCAAGAATGATGGCAGGTCGAGGTTGGAGCGTTTCAGCACGTGGTCTGAGGATAAATCAGGTGCCTTCCAGCGCACACCTCTCGAGACGGATCCGACTATCAACCATCTCTTCGTTCATGCCGCTGCCACTCAGGATCCGGGACGCAAGCTGCAAGCTTCCTTCCACGGTTTCCGGGATCGCGGCGGTTGCTCCCGCTTGTAGCAGCCGCTCAGCGTGGACGGAGTCCCTCGCACGCGCATATATCGGCACATGTGGCGCGACCTCCCGCAGCCGTGTGGTGAGTTCCTCCGCGATCTCTCCTGATCCTCCTGTGGTGATCACAAGCGCCGCTGCATCGTCAATCCCCGCGCCCTTCAATACGTCGAGGCGCGAGGCGTCTCCATAACGGACCGGTGCGCCGACCTTCAGGCCCTCTGAGGCAACCTCTGGATCGCAATCGATCGCCAGATACTCGAGGCGTTCGGCATCAAGCACCGCGCCGATCGTTCGGCCGACGCGCCCATAACCGGCGATAATGACGTGATCTCGAAGCTGTGAGGTGAATGTGTGCGCCGAGGGTTCAGCGGCCGCTTGTCGTTCAAGTATAACGCCGAGCCGCCTGGCAGCCGCGGCCACAGCTGGCGTAAGAAGCATTGTCATGCTGGCCACGATCAGCATGAACTGGCCCGTCGACGAGGGCATTAGGGCCGACGCCATGGCCAGGCCCACAACGATGAACGCGAATTCGCCGGCTTGGCTCAGGAGCAGACCAGCCTCTAGAGCCTGGTGCCTTGGCAGCCTCCATGCCAAACCCAACGCGGCTGCAATCAGCGCCTTAAGAACAATCAGGCCGACAACGGATGCGGCGATCATAAGGGGCTCGTCAGCAATGACCCGCCAATCGATGCCCATGCCGACGGACATGAAGAACAGGCCCAACATCAGCCCTTTGAAGGGCTCTATATCGATCTCAACCTGGTGCCGGTACTCGGTCTCGGCGATCAACAGCCCGGCGAGGAAAGCGCCCAACGCCATCGACAGCCCGGCGTAGCCGGTGAATGCTGCGGTGCCCACGGCAAGTAGCAGCACGATGGCCATGAAGGCCTCCCGGCTTTGCGTCCGAGCCACAAAGCGGAGCGTTGGCCGGAGGAGCAAGCGACCCGCCGCATAGATCAGCGCCACCGCTCCGGCAGCTTGGGCGATGGCTGTTCCGAAGGTAGTGACGGCGCCGGCATTTCCCACGGTGCCAAGGACGCCGACGCCAAACAAAATTGGGGACGACGGCGATATCCTGCATCAGCAGCACGGAGAACGCTGCGCGACCCACAGGCGTCGATAACCGTCTGCTTTCCACGAGCAGCTGCGTCACGATTGCCGTCGAGGACAAGGCGAGACACGCCCCGAGAACGAGAGCGGCGGTTGGGGAGTTGCCCCATGCGAATGCTATCAAGGCTATGACGCAGGCGGTGACAACGATCTGTGCGCTTCCGAGCCCGAAGACCAGGCGGCGCATTCCCCAAACCCGCTCGAATGACAGTTCGAGCCCGATGGTGAAGAGGAGAAAAACGATTCCCAGCTCGGCCAGCGCTCTAACGCCGTCCAGCTCGGTGATCACCACCATCTGCAGGATCGGGAACTCTTCGGCCAACAGACCTAAACCGAAAGGTCCGATAATGGCGCCGAGAACAAGGTAGCCCAGAACCGAGCTCATCCGCCGTTGCAGAAGCGGTACGGCGAGACCGGCGGCGACGAGGAAAATGAGGATCTCGCGGAGGTGCGGGATGTGTGCGTGCGCTTCCATGCCGCCGGTCGCTCCTGTCTCGTCGCCTGTAACCACGGCACGGCAAGGCTGCCGTTCGGGCAAAAGCCCCTTACTGATCTACATCCCTTACATGGCTCACGCAGCGAGTCATCTCACTCACGACATCGCGCACGAGAAGCGTTTTGCGAAAGGCGTCGGCTTTGCCCGGCAGCGGAGCGTTCAAAATCTTTCGGGCCGCACCACTTCAACTTCCGACTGCAACACCAGAAGACCATGACTTTCGAGTAACGGGAAGATGGCCTGCAGGAACCGCTCCGCCCGTTCGGAATTGGCGACCGTTAGGAAGATGAACTTCGTCGTCGCTCCGGATACCAGGTCCTCCTGCCACTCACCGCTGCTGCCGCGTCCGCTCACGGTTCGCATGAGGGTGTGACCCGTGATGCCCGCCTCCTCGGCAAGCCTGACAAGCCTGCCCGCAAGCGGGGCATCCACTAGGATCTCAATGCGCGTGCGCTTGGTCATTTCTACCATGCCAAACTCCCGAAAGATTCTGCGAGTGACCGGAAGAGCGGGATGCCGAAGATGATGTTGAAGGGAAAAGTCACTCCCAGCGACATGGCGAGGTAAAGGCCCGCATCTGCCTCTGGCAGCGAAATTCGCATGGCGGCCGGAACGGCGATGTAAGATGCGCTCGCGGCAAGGACGCCGAACGCGGCAGCCGAAGGCGCATCGAGGCCGATCAAGGTACCGACCAGAACGCCTAGTGTGCCGTTGAACAGCGGAAAGGCGATACCCAACCCGACCAGGCGAAGCGTAAGCGACCGCGTCTGCAGTATCCGGCGGACAGCGATAAGCCCCATGTCGAGCAGGAAGAGGCACAGAATGCCGGTGAAGCCGGTGGTGAAAACCGGCTTGACCGGTCCGTAGCCGTCAGGGCCGATCGCGATTCCGATGAAGAAACTGCCAATCAGCAGCACCACCGAACCGTTGAACAGAACCTCTTTGATCAACCTGCCTTCGAACAGACTTCCTGTGGCCGAATTGCGGGCGACGAATAGGCCCGACAGGATCGCAGGCGTCTCCATCACGGCGAGCACAGCGATCATGAAGCCTGCAACCGCAAAGCCGCTGTTGTTGAAGATCTGACTGGCTGTGACGAACGTAACGACGCTGACAGACCCGTAATGCGCGGCAATGGCTCCACTGTTGATGCGGTCCAGCCTGCCGATCCCGCGCAGAACCGGTGCGATCGCCAGCGGGATCAGCGCGCTGAACGCGAGTCCGGCCGCAAGGGCCTTGAGCAGCTCGCCGGTTATCCCGGCGCTGGCAACCTCGACACCTCCCTTGAGCCCGATGGCAACCATCAGGTAGATCGACATCGCCTTGGCGATTGTCTCGGGGATTGCGAGATCGGAGCGTGCGGCGGCGGCCATCCCGCCCAGGACAAAAAACAGGACGGGGGCGGATAGCAGGGTCGCGGTAAGCTGATCCATCACCGCGCCGCCAGGTCAGTGAATGGCCAACGGCAACCTGGCGGGACAGGCATGCCCACAGCTATCCGAAGCTCTTTGTCCAGATACGGCGGTGTGCTTCGACCATGCGAACTGTCGCGACAGTGGCGGCGAGCCAGGTCGTGACAGCAATCTGAGTGAGAACGAACGGGTCCTCGTCGAGTACCGCCCAACGCTCATCGTCCGGAAGGGCGCTGCCCATGGGGTTCGACGAGACCGATGTCCTAGTTAGTTCCTCTGAAACCTCGAAGTGTTTTTGCATGAGCATCTGACATTCCATTCTCATCTGGCGAGCAGCAGCCCGCTCCTCGGTGTTTGCTCAGCCGACGAGCTGTCGCGGCTTTGGCAGTCGAGAGCCGCTGAAATCCCAGGGGGAGCTGCTATAGCGGGGCGCTTTTGCGATCCGACTCTTCAGCGGCCCGGATCTCTTTAGCCTGGCGCCGGCCGGCGCCGGCGCTCGATCGCGGCCATCTTGTCCTTGAGCAGGAGACGCAGGCGCTTGAGCTGCTTGAGCTCGTCCTGCTGTCCAGGCGCACGGCAGCCGTCGATCAGGCGGTCCAAACGCCGATGCCGACGCCTCAGCTCTTCAAGATAGCTCTTCACATTTGCCTCCTCGTGGTTCCGCCGAAACTGGCGTCGCGGACGAGGAATGACGAATTGAAAGGTTGCAGTTAAAGCGATAGACAGAATCTATCGAGAGAGGGAGAGGACGGTGCCGACGCTTCGCCAGTTGGAGTACCTCGTCGCGATCGACGACGCGAAGCACTTCGGTCGCGCCTCGGCCGCGGTTCATGTGTCACAGCCCACGCTCAGCCAGCAACTGCGAAGTCTTGAGGAACGTCTTGGCGTGGTGCTGGTCGAGAGGACTGGCAATCCCGTTCAATTGACGCCGATCGGCCGCGAAGTCGTCGCTCGAGCACGTAAGGTGCTGATGCAGGTGCAGGACATCCGGGGGCTGGCCCGCAGAAGCGTTCAGGGGGTGGTTGGAACCATCCGTCTTGGGGTGACGCCGACGCTTGGACCCTATCTTATGCCGACGGTCGTCGCGACCTTGCACAAGAGCAATCCCGATCTGCGGCTCTACATCCGCGAGGGCATACCGGATGAGCAGTTAGCCGAGTTGCGCAGGGGCGAGTTGGACATGATCCTGGTACCTCTCCCGGCCGCTGGATCAGACCTGTACATAGAGCCGCTTTTTCGCGAGCCGCTGCATTTCGTCGCGCCGCCGGATCATCCGCTCTGCCTCGCACCAATGCTGCAGCGGGACGATTTGCGGGGGCATGGAGTCCTGAGCCTGGATCTGCGCCACCACTTTCACCGCCAGGCGCGCGCGATCTGCCAGGAGCTCGGCGCCGAACTGCTCCAGGATTATGAAGGCACTAGCTTGGACAGTCTGCGCCAGATGGCAGGATCAGGGCTCGGTCTGGCAATCTTGCCTGAGATTTACCTGCGCTCCGAAGTTGGAGGCGAGGACATGATCTGCCGGTTGCAGATTGCCGATTGGTCAGCGACGCGCTCCATAGCGGCCGCGTGGCGGGATGGTTCCGCCTATGCCGATAGCTATCAGGTTGTTGCCGAGGCAGCCGCTCGGGAAGCGAGAGGCCGCCTGAACGACTGACAATCCTCGGGCTGTCCCGCCGGCGATAGAACCTGTCTATTAGAATGCACTCCTCATTTCGATTTGAATGAGCTGCCTGGGGCGGCGATATCTCCTCTCGCGGACCGGGCCCCTCTGATGCGGCAGCGGCCTTACGGCTGATGACGTGTGATGTCGGACCGCATCGGCAGATCCGATGGCACTGGTGGCCCACTCCAGCACGCGGATCTCCGATCGGACTTCGGTTTGCATGAGGAGGTTTATGATGAACTGGCGTGCCTTTCGCCTCAACCAGATCCATTTGCGGGTCGACGATGCGCTTCGCGCTGAAAAGCGCCGCACCGTGCCCAACCCTCTCGAGATACTTCGCCTCAAACGGCTGAAGCTCTCGATCCGCGAGCGGCTGATTGCCCTAGCCCTTCAGCCGAAGAGGGCCTGACCGATGGACACTCGTACCCCTTTCGCCCGGGGCAGCTCTGCCCGGGACACGGCGGTTCCCGTCTTCGACGCCGGACTGCGCCGGCACATGCTCGGCATCTATCGCAACATGGCGATCGGTCTCGGCATCACGGGCGCCGTCGCGCTTGGCGTCGCCTCGACACCGGCCATCTACGAGCCGATCTTCAACACCCCCTTGAAATGGGTCGCGATCTTCGCACCGCTTGCTTTCGTGATGCTGTTCTCATTCCGCATCGAGCGGATGAGCACTGCAGCCGCACGGACGGCGTTTCTCGCGTTCGCGGCGCTGATGGGGGTGTCGATGGCGAGCATCTTCCTGGTCTTCACCGGGCAGAGTATCGCGACGACCTTCTTCATCGCCGCCTCGACGTTCCTGGCGATGAGCCTGTGGGGATACACTACGGGCCGCGACCTGTCGAAATGGTCCACCTTCCTGCTGATGGGCCTTATCGGTGTCGTTCTCGCCAGCGTGGTGAATGTTTTCCTCGCATCTGGCGTGCTGCAACTCGTGCTGAGCATCGCCGGTGTGATCGTGTTCACCGCTCTGACGGCCTTCGACACCCAGCGCGCGAAGTCCGATTACCTGACGTATGCGGGGTCAGAGACGGCCGACAAGCTCGCGATCATGAGCGCGCTTTCGCTGTACTTGAACCTCGTGAACCTCTTCCAGCTCATGCTGACCTTCTTCGGTCAGCGCCAGGAGTCCTGACATGCTTTGTCCCGTCTGCAAAACAGACCTCACGATGTCGGCGCGCTCGGGTATCGAGATCGACTATTGTCCCTCGTGCCGCGGAGTGTGGCTCGATCGGGGCGAGCTCGACAAGATCATCGAGCGCAGCGAACCTCCGGCAGCACCGTCGCCTCGCGGCGGCTCTCGCCAATGGGAAGGCGCTCCCGGGTACGCCCCGGACCATCACTCGCGCTACCCCAAGCGCAGGAAAAGCTTCCTGCACGAGCTTTTCGACTGACGGGTGCCGGCGCTTTCGAGCGCCGGCCCAACGTCTCCGATCTCGCCCGCTTCGCGGCGATACTGAACGGCAATGCAGCGGCGCAAGGTGAGCGCTGAAGGCGCTAAAAGGACGATATCATGGATTTCCTGCTTCTCGCCTGGCTGGGCCAGCCGTTGTGGCTGTGGCTCAGCTTCCTGGCGATCGTCGTCATACTGCTGATCGTCGACCTTGGCGTAGTGCACCGCACTCAGCGCGAGATCGGGGTCGCCGAGAGCCTCGCCACCTCCGCGGTATACATCGCGCTTGGCCTCGCATTCGGCGG
>VFQO010001816.1_pt1 | contig 14890 bp, 14 predicted proteins | sample 3512331 | NCBI WGS metagenome assembly VFQO01 (sample SAMN10412371, study PRJNA504923) | tailings metagenome | isolation source: Replicate 3 from Balatoc abandoned mine | place: Philippines: Itogon, Benguet | collected 2017-08-28
TGGGGATGGATTTTTCCTTATCAAATGAACTTGAATTTTCAAAGGGTATTTGTACTGGAGAAGTAAAGATTCCTTCTTTCTTATTTAATAATTCAAAAAGTGTTTGTAGACATTCCTTATGTAAGACCAATGCGGTGCTTAGCTTATTGGATAAATATCAGATTCCAAAAGAAAATTGTATTGCTATAGGGGATAGTATGAATGATCTTTGCATGATTAAGGAAGCAGGGTTAGGAATTGCTTTCTGTTCACAGGATGAACTCCTGAATCATCATGCAGACATCATTCTGAAGGAACAGAGTTTTGGAGAATTGCTTACAATAGCCTAGCTAATGTTAATATTCCTATTTCAGCTACACTAGTTTGTAGCATTTTCCCAATCAGTTCTGATTGCTTAACAAATTGTGGGATGTATTTGATAGGTTTTTTGTTTAAATTTAAATTAGTTATCTACGGGTTAACATTAAATTTAAATAAGACTTGAATAGTTTTTTCACCATATTGCCAGATCTAATTGGAACTTTTGCTTTTGCCATGAGCGGTATTAAAATGGCTTCCAGAAAAAATGTTGACTGGTTTGGTGCATTTATGATTGGGTTGGTTACTGCCATTGGGGGAGGTACGGTAAGGGACTTGTTGTTAGATGTAACTCCGTTTTGGATGCTGGATAGCCGTTATTTTATTACCACTGGCGTTGCATTGCTTGCGACCCTGATTTTCAAAGAAAAGTTGATGCGCTGGACCAATACACTGTTTTTGTTTGATACCATTGGATTGGGACTGGTAACCATCATTGGCATCTCAAAGTGTTTGGATGCTGGTTTTCCTTTCTGGGTATGTATTGTGATGGGAACCATTACGGGGTCGATTGGAGGAGTCCTGCGTGATGTATTGTTAAATGAAGTTCCCTTGCTTTTGCAAAAAGATATTTATGCCATGGCTTGTGTAATTGGAGGTCTCTCTTTTTTTCTCTTACTGAAAATTAATTTGACTAAAGATATGGCAGCACCAATTGCTGCACTGATTGTAATGCTGGTAAGATTGATTGCCATTCAGTTTCATATTCACCTGCCCGTGCTAAAATCTGTTCATGATAAAGAACCAGATAATCAATTTCTAAACAAAAAACCTCCCCAACTATGAAGCCTATTAAAATTGAAGTAAAATGGGCTATTCTATTTTCCATTATGACCTTGATTTGGATGGTTTTAGAAAAAGTTGCTGGATTACATGGTAAGTATATTGATTACCATATGTATCTAACAAATCTATTTGCCATTCCCGCCATCTGGATAATGGTGCTGGCACTAAAGGAAAAAAAGAAATTGGATTATGGTGGTAATATCACTTATATACAAGGATTGTTATCTGGTCTCTACCTTTCTTTGATTATTGCTGCCTTGACTCCATTAACACAATGGATAACTACTTATGTAATTACTCCTGAGTATTTCCCTAACGTCATTAAACGATCCGTTGAAATAGGGTACTATAAAACAACGGAAGAAGCTGTTGCTAATTTTAATTATAAAAATTATGCCGTTCAAGGTACTATTGCTGCTTTTGTAATGGGCCTTATCACCACCAGCATCGCTATGATTTTTATCAGAACAAAAAAGCCTTAGCTGATAACCTTTGTAATAAAATTTTTCATTTAGGCTAAAGCCTGCAATATATCTGCGAGAATATCTTCCTTGTTTTCCAGACCCACACTGATTCGTATCAGACCTGGTGTAATATTTACGGCCTGTCTTTCTGCTTCTGTTAATTTGGCGTGTGTAGTGCTTGCAGGGTGAGAAGCAATACTTCTGGTGTCGCCCAGATTAGCGGTGAGTGAGAGCATTTGCAGTTGGTCTAAAAATTTTCTGCCAGCTTCAATCCCCCCCTTTAATTCAAAACAAACAATGCCACCACCGTTTTTCATTTGTTTAACCGCAATACCATGATGAGGATGCGAAGCAAGGAATGGATATTTCAATTGTGCAATTGCAGGATGATTTTCCAAAGCTTTTGCAATGAACAACGCATTGGCTGCATGCCTTTCCATTCTTACATCTAAGGTTTCTAAACTCTTGCTCAGCACCCAGGCATTAAAAGGCGATAAAGCTGGTCCTGTACTTCTGCAAAAAAGATAAATTTCTTTGATTAATTCTTTTTTACCAACCACTGCGCCGCCTAGAACACGTCCTTGTCCATCTAGCCATTTGGTTGCTGAATGCACCACTAAGTCTGCGCCAAAGTCAATGGGAGTCTGGTTTACAGGGGTTGCAAAGCAATTGTCAACATTCAGAATGATATTGTGTTTTTTGGACAACTTACCAATCATTTCCAAGTCTAATACATCCAATCCTGGATTAGTAGGTGTTTCCAGATATATCATTTTGGTATTAGGGGTAATAGCGGCTTCCCAGTCTTCTGCTGTTGCATTGGCATCAATATATCCGTACTCAATACCGTACTTTGGAAGATATTTTGAAATAACTGTATGGGTACTTCCGAAAATGGAATTACAAGATAGCAATCTGTCTCCTTGTTTTAACAACGCCATGAAGGATCCAAATACAGCACTCATCCCTGATGCTGTTGCATAGCCTGCTTCTGCTCCCTCTAATGCTACCAGCTTATCAATAAATTCCTGAACAGAAGGGTTGCTGAATCTCGAATAAATATTATCATCACTTTCATCGGCAAAAGCAGCCCTCATTTCCTCTGCATTGTCAAAACAAAAACTACTGGTCAAAAACATAGGAGTAGAATGCTCCATTTCGTTGGTTCTTGCTGTCTGGATGCGAATTGCTTGTGTCTCTTTTTTCATTGCTTGCCGCTTCTTTTTAAAATTTACATAAAGGTACGCTTCAGTTGTCTTTATTTTGCGTTAGAATTACAGCTCATGGCATTACAGTATTTTATCCATAAGGCCCCTTTTGAATTAGAGAATGGATCTAGTATCCAGGAACTACAAATTGCTTATCATACTTACGGTATCTACCATCCCACTAAGTCTAAAGTGGTTTGGATTTGTCATGCTTTAACTGCCAATGCAGATGTAGCGGATTGGTGGAAGGGATTGGTGGGAGAAGGGTATTTGATTAATCCTGCTGATTATTTTATTGTTTGTGCTAATATCATCGGCTCCTGTTATGGTTCAACAGGTCCCTTGAGTATAAACCCGGCTACAAAAGCGCCCTATTTTTCTGAGTTCCCGATGGTCACCATTAGAGATATGGTAAAAGCGCATATGGCTTTAAGAGTTCATCTGGCTATCGATAGTATTGATTTGTTGATGGGTGGAAGCATGGGCGGCTATCAGGTACTGGAATGGGCATTGATGGAGCCTAAGGCTATTCAAAAGCTTTTTTTAATTGCCACTTCTCCATCCGAGTCAGCTTGGGGGGTAGCGGTGCATACAGCACAAAGACTGGCTATTGAAGCAGATGGTACCTGGAAAGACCAAGCACCAAATGCTGGAGCTGCCGGATTAAAGGCGGCCAGAGCCATTGGTATGCTCACCTATCGGAACTATGCTACTTTTCAGGAAAGACAAACCGATCCGGATCCGGAAAAGATTGATGGATTCAAAGCATCTTCCTATATCAATTATCAAGGAGACAAACTGGTAAACCGATTCAATGCCTATAGTTATTGGTTGCTAACCAAAGCCATGGACAGTCATCATTTGGCAAGGGGGAGAGGAGGTGATTTGACAAAAACCTTACAACGCATACAGCAGCCTACGCTAATAATCGGAATTGATTCCGATATTCTTTGCCCTATAGCAGAACAGGCATTCATGGCAGAACATATGCCGGATGCGCAGTTGCATATTATAGATTCTACCTATGGGCACGATGGGTTTATTATAGAAACAAGACAGATAAGCTCCTTGCTTGCCCCCTTTATTCAGTAAGCGCTCTATTGAGACCTATAGTGGATGATACTTCTTTGCCGCCTGTTGGTAAACAGCTGCTTTATTCAGCGTCATCGGTTTAGTTTTTTGTTCCACATACAGTTGCATCTGATCGGTGTAATGCGGAGAGTCTGGACGAGCAGAAGCACCATACACATTTACCGATTCAATCATCGGTCCATCTTTTGTGAACTTAACCAATTCAATATATGCATCTCCCTGATTGCCTTTATACATTCCCTCTTTATAAGGAATGGAATACATAGGAGCTAATAAGTCAGGTAAGCCAGGAAGAGGTATGGTCACATTGCCACGAACCAGTTTCTGTACATCACCCAATTGTAAATTGGTTCTGTTAAATTGCTGTAGCATGGTGGCTTTAGTAGATCTGAGAATGCTTGCAGCATCTTCCAATCTTATAAAACCTTGTTTCATGAACACACTTCTTTTGGGCACGATATCGTGATACACCATAAAGAAAGTACCTGCTCCAATATTCGTTACGTCACCTTTTTTATCCCAGTTTTTAAGTTGTAATATCAAATCTGAAATGTCAGGATATTTGGTTTCATCTAAGAGAAATAAGCTGTCAATATTGTAGGGGAAGTAAAAGGAGGAGGGAAACTGTCGGTCGAATTTGATTCGCTTAAAATCTTCGTAGCTCACTTTATTCAGGGGTTGTAATAAAGCTTCAAAACGCTTGCTGCGATTGTTTTCCAGGGTTTCATATCCCATGGTGCTGTCGGTAACTACTGGGTTTTCCTTTCCCTCTGTGGAATGAAAAGGAGAGTGGTTGGTATTGTACACAAATCCTGAACTTGGTTGTAATACCTGCGGCAAAGCACTAATGGGGTGTAAATCGTTCCATAAGGTTTTACTGGTATTTCCGGGCAGGGTAGACTTCCAGTTAAAGCCCTTGTTTCGAACTGGAATTCTACCATTGCTGATATAATAAATGGTATCGTATTTATCTGCATACACAATATTGTATCCGGGTATGGCACGCATTTCCAAAGCTGCTTTGAATTCTGTAAAATTTCGGGCTTTGTTGAAACGATACCATTGTTCTAATCCTCGGATATCCATTTGCGCAGGCATACGGATGGAGAAAGTACCTCTTTTTGTTTTTATTGTTGGCCCGTATTTACTCCAATAAACTGGTCTGTGTGCAACTAAGCTGATTAATTTCAGCTTTACTTTCATAGCAGCATCTTTCTCTTCCAAAGTTTCCCATTTGCCATCAAATAAATATTCATTCTTGTTTTTGGGATGCATTTCTAATTGATAAACATCCAGTTTGTCTGGTTCATTTACGGTATGTGCCCAGCCGAGATGTTCATTTACTCCATGTAAAATACTTGGGGCTCCAGGGAAGTTGGCACCCAGAATATTCCAGCCCTCTTCGCTATTTAAATGCGCTTCGTAAAATGCAACAGGCCCTTCCAATGGCTGATGTGCATTGATGGCCAAATAGGTATTTCCGTCGGTTGTTTTTTTGCTGTTAAAAGCGAAAGCATTGCTACCCTGTGTTTTAAAATTTTCTAGCAAAGGAACGGTTCCCCCAAAAATAGAAGCCAAAGCTTTGTCGGCACCAGATAAAATGCACAATTGCAGTACTGAATACCGAATCATGTCTTTGGGGTAAATAGGGAATAAATTTTTATGTAAAACTTCTTTTTTGTGTTTTGTTGCGTAAGCATTCAACCCCTCACAATATCCCTGCAATACTTTTTTGAAATCGGCTGATAAATCTGTTTCATAGCGTTCTTCTACTAGTTCAGGGATTCTGAGTAGGCGGACAATATAATCCACTTGTGCCCCTTCTTTTCCTTTGTATTGGGCCAGCATACCTTTGCCAGCCATCAAAGATTGTTGTATGGTAGTAAAATCGTCTTCTGCGTGTGCCCAGGCAAGACCATAGGCAACATCCGCATCGGTTTTTCCGAAAATATGGGGAACGCCCCACTTATCACGAATAATATCTATTTGATTGGGGTCTATAGGTCTTTCCAATTCAATCTTAATCTGGGCCTGAAGAGGGAATGAGCCAATGATACAAATTAGAAAAAATACAATGCGACGCATAGAATGATTTTTGTTATTAACAAATCTAAGGGGATAAGGTTGATTGAACTAAATTGGTTTGACCCTGTTATCTTTGCATAAAATCAAGACCATGGGCATCTGGAATCAAATTCAACAATATTTATTTATCAAGAAAGCAGACCCTAACGCTCCCAAATCTCAGTGGATGAAATATATGCACGGTATGAACCGTGTTTCTTTGGTGATGTTTTTACTTGCAGTTATTTTTATTCTGGTTAAGCAGGTGATTATACCGATGTTTCGCTAATGATTATATAACCTTAACGAAAGTTGAGTTATTTCTTTTTCAGGAAATCCGAGATTAAACTGGCTGCATTTTTTGATGCATGACCTCCTCCTGCCAATTTTTTGTAAAGTAGTTGATACTCCGATTTTAGTTCGCTGATTTTTTCGGGATTGTTAGTGATACATTGCAACTCCGTCACCAGGTTAGCAGTGTTCAATTCATCCTGAATCAATTCCTTTACAATCTCTTTGTCCATGATTAAATTCACGAGTGAGATGAATTTTATTTTGACCAATCGCCTGGCAATCTGGAAGCTGATGGCACTTCCCTTGTAGCATACAATTTCTGGTACGCCAAATAAAGCCGTTTCAAGCGTGGCGGTACCACTGGTAACCAATGCAGCTGAAGCTTGATTAAGCAAAGCATAGGTACTATCTTTTACTACTTTCACGTTTTGCTGGTCTGCCAAAAAAGGTTTATAAAAATCATCTTCTTGACCGGGCGCTTTGGCAACTACAAATTCATATTGCGGAAACTTATCTGCAACGCTTAGCATGATAGGAAGTTTTTTGGCAATTTCTTGCTTGCGGCTTCCAGGAAGTAAAGCAACAATCGGTTTTATTTCAGTCTGGTTGGCTGATTTAAATTTTTCTATGACTTCAATGAGCGGATGTCCTACATAATGCACATCCCAGTTCCAATGGTTTTTGAAATAACCTTTTTCAAATGGCAAAATACAAAGCATCAGATCGATGCAGGTCTTCATTTTTTTAACCCTGTTGGCTTTCCAGGCCCAAACCTGCGGAGCAATATAATACACCACTTTGAAGCCCTGCTTCTTGGCCCATTCGGCAATTCGCAAATTAAATCCTGGATAATCAATCAAGATAAGTACGTCAGGTTGATAGCTCAGTATGTCTTCTTTGCAGAATCGCAAATTTCCCAGAATGGTAGGCAGGTTTCGGATGACTTCAGTAAAACCCATGAATGCCAGGTCTCTGTAATGCTTTACCAGATGGGCTCCTGCAGCTTGCATCAAGTCGCCTCCCCAGCATCGGATATGGGCTGATGGATCCGATATTTGTAACTGTTTAATTAGGTTACTACCGTGCAAATCCCCACTGGCTTCTCCTGCGATTACATAGTATTTCATGGCGATAAACTAAAAAAATAGTTAAATAACTAAAAAATTAGTTGTTAAACTAAAAATTTAGTTATAAGTTTACTCCTGTAAATGTACATCATGAAACCATTAACCAAAGCAGAAGAACAAATAATGCAAACCATCTGGAAGCTGGAAACTGCTTTCCTGAAAGACATTATTGAAGCACAAGCCGATCCTAAACCGCATAGCAATACCATTGCAACAATTGTAAAAATTTTAGTGGATAAGGGATTTGTAGGGGTAAACCAAATTGGAAGGGTGCATCAATATTTTCCAATTATTTCTAAAGAGGAATATTCTTCCAGTACCATTCGGAATTTAGTGGAAGGATATTTTGAGGGGTCTTTCGCCGATGCTGTTTCCTTTATGGTAAAACAAAAAGACATCAGTGTAAAAGAGCTAGAGTTGTTATTGCAGGAAATGAAAAAATCTAAAAAATAATGCTATGCAAACCTCCCTTTATTATTTTCTACAGGTAGTTTTTTGTTCTGCCATTATGATGGGATACTATTGGCTTGTGTTGCGTGATAATAAATTTCATCAATACAACCGATTCTATTTGTTGGCGATTGCAGTGCTTTCTTGGCTGGTTCCTTTGATTAAAATTCAGTGGAACGATAACAATTATGCAGGCGACACCCAAATATATTATTTGCTTACAGCAGTAGCCACCAACAATACCGAATTGGAAACCAGTTTCAGTCAGCATTGGTATTCCATTACTTGGCAGAGGGGATTACAACTGCTGTATATTGGAGGAGCCCTTCTTTTAGTCATCAGTCTGATGTTGTCACTGATTCGCATTTTTCAGCTACTAAAGCGGAGTAGTGCTAAAAAATTGGGTACTATAGATTTAATCTTGACCAATGCAAAAGGAACGCCCTATTCTTTCTTCCGGTTTATATTCTGGAATGAAGCCATTGATTTAAGCAGTAAAACCGGTCAGCAAATTTTGCAACATGAAATTACACACGTAAAAGAAAAGCACTCTTTTGATAAACTGCTGATGCAATGTGTTTTGATTGCAGGCTGGATGAATCCGATTTTCTGGTGGATTCAAAAAGAGCTACATATGATTCATGAGTTCATTGCAGATAAAAAATCTGTTGAGAGTGGAGATACGGCTTCATTGGCTCAAATGCTATTAACGGCTGCTTATCCCCAACAAACCTTCAAGTTAACCAATCCCTTCTTTTTTTCACCCATCAAAAGACGTATTGCCATGTTAAGTAAATCCAACACGAGATTCAGCTATCTACGAAGACTTATTGTATTGCCATTACTGGGTATAATGATAGTATTGGTGGCTTTCAGAAATGCACCACCTACTCAACCCATTACAGTTGAAACAGTGGTTAAGACCATTTATAATGATGTTACAGGCAATTCTTTTGCTGCCGCCATTGCACCCTTGATGGTTGATTTGAAAAAAGACTATACTATTGTCATCAATGCAGGACATGGTGGGCTAGATAAGGGTAGTGTAGGGGTGGATGGTAAATCAGTTGAATCTCAATTGACACTTGAACTGGCCAAAACCATCCGATCCTTGAACCAGAATAGTCGTTTAAATCTGGTTTTTACTAGAACAGAAGATGAAACACAGTCCGTCATGGAAGTTGCTCAAAAAGCCAATAAAACCAATCCAGATTTGTTTTTGTCATTGCATTATAATGCATCCAATAATAAAACTCTTTCCGGAACTGAAATTTATATTGCAAGTGCAGCGAAAACGAATTTTTATAATAGTCATTTACAGTTTGCCAACCAGATTGCCAATGAGGTAGATGATTTAAGTTTGCCCTTTAATGGAATCAAAAGCAAGAAAGAAGGGGTATTTGTATTGCAAAATATTAACTGCCCCAGCATTCTAATTGAAGCAGGCTATTTGAGTAACCCTAAGGATTTGGAAATAATCACTTCATCCAGTTTCAGAGAATCATTAGCAGTCGCCATATTGAATGGTGTTCAAAAATATCTTGCGGAGTTTGAGTACAGTTATAAGCCCACTCTTACAAAACAAAATGATGATTTAACAAAAGCAGAAAAAGATACAGTTAAACTCTTAGTTAAGAAAATTGAATCTGGGTCTGGTAAACTATCTTTTGATTCTGTAAGCTCATTTTCTTTTAGTAAAAGTGCTGAAGGTTTGGGTAGTGGTTTAAAATTATTTGCAAAAAACGGACAAAAGCCGCTTGTTGTTTTAAATGGGAAGCAAGTTGAATATGAAAGTTTAAATGAGATAAGTCCCAATGAAATTGTATCAATTAATGTGCTTAAAAAGGAAGCAGCTACTTCAAAATATGGGACTGAAGGAACTAATGGTGTGTTAGAGGTAGTAACTAAGGATGCTAATCTGAAAAATATTAATTCGTTTCAAGAAGAAGATAAGAATGATCGGTCTAGAATAAAATCATTTTTGCGTCGCAATAAAGAGGTCTCAAATGTTTCATGGAATCATCAGCACCAAACCATGGAAATCAAGCTGAAAGATGGTACTGAAGAAAAATATAGTCTCGATAATCAAGCTAGTATGAGAAGGGCTGAAGCGAAGTATGGAAAGTTACCGATTCCTGCGCCACCACCACCAGTTACTTTAGCTCCGGCTAAATTGGACCCTAGTAAACATGAACCCAAATAACTACACAAACCACTTAATGCCAAGGGAGATCAACGCATAAATACAGGTTGCAATGAATACTCCCTTGGCTGTTTTATCTTTTTGCTTGTTGATATATACCGTGAAAACAATGGCATTGGCAATCAGTGCAATGGCAATGATGCCGCTCAATAAAGATTTTTGCATTAGTAGTACCTGAAAGAATTCGTTCAAACTGAATAAGCTGAACTTCCAGTAGTAATAACCGAACAGCCCGAAAACAGGAGCAAGGAATCCTAATTGCAGGCCAAATGGAATAGAATCTTTATTCAGTAACATATCTTTACTTTAAGGAAGATTAAATCTTCCAGTTCTTTTCCAATTGTTTTTTCAGGGTATAGTTAGTCAGGTCAAATTGCACCGGAACCACACTTACATAATTGTTCTTTAATGCCCATACATCGCTTTCCTTGCTCTTGTCAAAATTCACGAATTCGCCGGTAAGCCAATAGTATTTTCTGCCATGCGGGTCTTTTCTTTCGTCAAATTTTTCCTGGTATTTGGCATACGCTTGAGAACAGATTTTGATTCCTTTAATCAGTTCTGCTTTTACTTTTGGAATATTCACGTTCAGACAAATATGTTTGTCTAAATTTTTGCTTGCCAGTAATTGCTCAACTATGATGCGTGCATATTGTTTGGCGCCCGTAAAGTCGGCTTCTATACTCAAATCTAATAAACTGAATCCTATACTTGGAATGCTTTCAATAGAAGCTTCCAATGCAGCACTCATGGTGCCCGAATAAATTACGTTAATCGAGTGATTGGCGCCATGATTGATCCCGCTGATACAGATATCGGGTTTTCTATGCAATACTTTATCTACAGCCAGTTTTACACAATCTACCGGAGTGCCGCTGCAACTATAAGCTTCTACATCTCCAAAATTGTGAACCCTGTGTAATCGCAAGGGCTCCCCAATGGTAATGGCATGCCCCATCCCACTTTGTGGTTTATCTGGGGATACCACCACTACTTTCCCTAATCCTGTCACTGCTTCCACCAATGCGTGTATGCCCGGCGCAGTATAACTATCGTCGTTGGTTACCAGGATGATGGGCTCTTCTTTCTTCTTGCTTGATTTAGCTTTCACTTTTGCCATATTGCAATGTACGATAAGACTGGGTCTATCGCTTCTTTTTTGCTGTTGTAATTGTGCTAAAAAATTTCAAAACTGGATACTCCACTGCTTGATTATTGATTCCTTTTTCTGTGAGATACTGATCAAAGAAATTCCAGGTAAGTAAACCATCATCGGATTGTGGTTCCAACGCATAAAAGATTAAATTGGCTAAAGGTTGTGCCAAATCAATCAGGTAATCTCCTTTCTCTGCAGTAAAAGTTTTAGCAACAAATTTTCCTTCTGCAGATGCCATAAAGTGACCTTCAAATTTTCTGCTGGCTTTGGTGAATTTTTCAATTAGAAAACTCTCTCCCAGGAACTCCGTTTTTTTCTCCAGTTTCTCAACCTTGGCTCCCAGTTGTTTTAAATGTTCGGCAATGCTATCCAATGCAGCTGGTATAATATATCCTCTGGGTAAGATTGCGCTAATGGTATCTTTGAAATCTGCGTAATAGTTTACTTTGTCTACGTGGATGATTCTCCCTGTTTTGGTAAAGGTAGTTGTGCCGTCATCTTTTTTGAATGGGATATAATCATAGGTTCTGAAATCGCGAATACCATTGGCAGTAGGTACCATTTTGAATCGTACACCCTTGCTGATTTTTCCTGCATTGTTTTTCACCTGTTCTATCGCATTTTTTTCGGCCTGTTGATTGATCTGCATAATTTCTGCAGCATTGCTATTGCAATAGGCCAGTATTTCTTTTACAAAGTGATAAGTGCTGTTGATGCGCTGATAGAATCGTTCATGTGCAAACGACTCACTTAGAATGGACATTCTGTTTCGAAGACCAATCTGATTGATAATATAGCGGGGATGGTGGTTATAGGTATAAAAGTTTTTTACCGGCCAGCCTTCTCTGGTATAAAAATCACCAAAGGGTCCAAACAATAAGTCATTTTCTTTTTTTACTTTATCGGTAATAAAAGGTAGTATGGTGCTGTTGGTATAATGATAGGGACCTGGCTCTCCTGCAGATAAATAACCGGGAGCCCAGGTTAAATCATACCCATGCCAGGTGCCGTTGGTGGTATGTAAATCCACTACCATTTGCGGATCCCAGCTATTAAGAATATTCGTTACCATCGCTTTGGTTTCTGGGGTTTCCATCTTAATGCCGTCTCTGTTCAGGTCGAGTCCCTGACCGTTTTCCCTGATACCGGTTTCTAGTGGGCTATTCTCTTGCGACGGTCTTAATCCCTTTGCAAACTGGTCATTTCCATCTGTATTGTAAATAGGCACAAATACAATGATCTGATGGTTGAGTAAGTGTGATAAATTTCCTAATAGAATATCACGCATCAGCATCATGGATACTTCTTTTCCTTCTACTTCACCTCCGTGAATATTGCCTTGAATATACACTACAGGCTTTCCTGATTTTCTGGCTTCTTCTGGAGTGCTAACGGTGGGATTGGCAAGCACTGCATAAGGAATATCTTTTCCCTGTGTGCTTTTTCCGATAAATCCAGTTTGGATATGTGGACTCATGCTTTTGATGGTTTGCAAAAACTGCATAACATCTGCATACGAAGAAGTTTTTTCAAAATTGGATTTTTCAGGGGTTAACTGAAGGGTAGCAGGAAAGCTGGCAACGGTCTGTGCTTTCAACTGTGTAAATGAACCCAACAAGGCAAATAGGAATAGTTTTTTCATGGCTTAATATTACTGCTGAAAAGTACTTCAATCGGCTCGTAGAATTGGCCCGTTGAAATAAAAATCAAAATAAATTTGTAAAAACTAAAAAGTTTAGTAAATTGCGCTAAAAGTATTAGTTATGTCAAACGCTGGAAGAAATCTGAAGTATCTGCGCAAACTGCGGGGCTGGACCCAGGAAGAGTTTGCCAACAAGCTAAAAATCAAACGTTCCCTGGTGGGCGCTTATGAAGAAGAGAGGGCAGAACCCAAGCTCGAAGTGATGGAGCAGGTATGTTCTATTTTCAAGTTAAGTTTAGAAGATTTTTTATTCAAAGATTTATCCGAAAGCAAAGGCGGTTCTTATTTAGACAGAAGACGTCAGTTAAAAATGATCAGTGAATCTGCTGAAATAAGGTTTGTTCCGGTTAAGGCAGCAGCAGGTTATATGACTGGTTATGCAGATCCCGAATTTGTTGACGAACTGAATACTTTTACTTTACCCATGTTGGCACCTGGTCAATACCGTGCCTTCGAAATCATGGGAGACTCTATGTTACCTACGCCCAGCGGCAGTGTTATTGTTGGCGAAAAAGTAGAAGACCTGGATGATTTAAAAAACAGCAATACCTATATCGTTCTTTCCAAAAATGAAGGGGTGGCTTACAAGCGGGTAGTGAAAAACAACCGCCTTAAAAATAAGATCACGCTTATTAGCGATAACCCTCAATACGAACCTTACCATGTAAGTGCAGAAGACGTGCTGGAAATCTGGAAAGCGGTTTACATTTTGCAAAAAGCCAACGCCGCTCCTGTTTGGGATGTGAATCAATTGGCAGGCATGGTTAATAATTTGCAGGAACAGGTAAGTAGTCTGAAGAAGAAGTTGAATTAATCTAGGAATTTATATGGCCTACCAGCATTTCTATAAAGTAGGGGTTAAATGGACAGGTAATCTGGGAACAGGGACGAGTAATTACAAGGCCTATTCCAGAAATCATTTGATTCAGGTGGAAGGTAAAGTGCCTGTTGAATCAAGCTCAGATCCTTTGTTCAGAGGGGATCCCAATCGCTACAATCCGGAAGAAATGCTGGTGGCTTCCTTGTCCTCTTGTCATATGCTCTGGTACTTGCATTTTTGCGCCGATGCCGGAATTATTGTTACTTCTTATCAGGATGAGGCCGAAGGGATCATGATTGTAGAATCATCAGGAGCTGGTCAGTTTACAGAGGTCATTCTTAAACCAAGGATTTCGTTGGCTAATATGCAGATGATGGATCAGGCAAATGCTTTACATGAAAAAGCCAATGCTTATTGTTTCATTGCACGCAGTTGTAATTTTCCTGTAAAACACCAAGCAGTGTATAGTATTGGATAGTAACATAGCTAGCTGAATATATCTGCCGCTAATCGGAAGGTATTGCAATGCGCTTCCACGATGGTTCTGATATCTGGAGAGTAGCCACCGCCTAAGGCAACAGCAACGGGAATATCGTTTTTCTTACATTCTTCAAAAACGATTTTATCTCTTCGCTTGCAGTCGGCAATACTGAGTTTTAACTTTCCAAATTTATCCGTATCCAATACATCTACCCCCGATAAATAAAAAGCAAAGTCCGGTTGAAATTCGTTGATTAATTTGGGTAAGGTTTCTCTTAATAGTTTCAGATAGGTAGGTCCATCGGTTCCGTCTAATAGTCCTATGTCTAAGTCTGATTTTTCTTTGTGAAAAGGATAATTATGAGCGCCATGCATACTAAAGGTAAAAACCCTGGATTCATTTTCCATGAGTTTGGCTGTTCCGTTTCCTTGGTGAACATCCAAGTCAACAATCAGAATCTTTGAAACTAATTTTTGATCCAGTAAATAGTTGGAAGCTACAGCCATGTCGTTGAGCAGGCAGAAGCCTTCTCCTCTTTCTGCAAATGCATGGTGGGTGCCTCCGGCTACGTTTAATGCCACTCCGTTTTTTTGTGCAGATACGGCACAATCAATGGTTCCTTGCGTAATAATTAATTCCCTTTGGGTTAATTCAGGAGATTGAGGAAATCCAATTTTTCTTTGCTC
>VFQO010001819.1_pt1 | contig 14879 bp, 18 predicted proteins | sample 3512331 | NCBI WGS metagenome assembly VFQO01 (sample SAMN10412371, study PRJNA504923) | tailings metagenome | isolation source: Replicate 3 from Balatoc abandoned mine | place: Philippines: Itogon, Benguet | collected 2017-08-28
GCCTGGCGACTTTGCCCGGCCCGCAGAAAATTTCTGCCGTTCAGCTATCGACCCCTGTGTGGACGTTAGCTTGGTTGAATATCTTGAAAAAGCTGACATTATGGTCCTGTCCGGGAGATCAGAGCTTGAAGCAGCTTTTCTTTGTCCTTGCCTCCGCGCTTGTCTTGGCAGGTGGTGCCGCAGCGTCGGCAAAAGAACCGGAGCCGGCTGCCATCCACTGTGATTTACCTCGCGGATGGTCGGATGTGGCTGAGCTCAATGCGCGCTTCGTTGTGTTCGGAGAATTGCACGGGACCAATGAAGGGCCGGGTTTCGTGGGCTCGCTAGCGTGTGCGCTGGGACGCAAAAACAGCCGTGTGCTTGTCGCGATCGAGCACAATGCAGCCGAAAACGAGGCTCTTCAGTCTGCATGGAACTCGGATGATTTCGAGCAACGACTGCGCAATTTGCTATTTGCCGAAGGATCGGACGGGCGCAGCAGCTCGGCAATGTTTGACCTGCTGGTTCGGCTACACCGGGTTAAGCAGAGCGGCGCGCCGTTGAGCATCGTCGCATTCAACGGGTTCAGAGACGAACAACAAGCGGATCGATTTTCTAGCCTAACCGGGCAGGGACCTTGGGAAGCGGCGCAAGCCGACAATATTGCCACTGCATCAACGTCGCCAACCTATGATCATGTGCTTGTCCTTGTTGGTAATTTTCACGCGATGAAGACTCCGGTCAGCCGAGGCGGATACGACTGGGATCCTATGGCGCTGCATCTTTCGCGGTATGGCAAGACGGTCACTTTGAACATGCGCTATGGGGATGGAACGAGCTGGAATTGCCTGTTGAAGCCCGGTGTCGATCGGACCAAAGGTCCGGTCAAATCCGACGACATCGACTGTGGTCCTCACCCCACGAAGGGGGAGTCGAATCTGGGATCAGAACCGTTCATCAGGCTCGAACAGGCTGATGCGCCGGGCCAGCAATCAGCATTCGACGGTTTTTTCTGGGTGGGCGCCATCAGTGCATCCGCGCCAAAATCGCCATAAGCGAATGGCATCCCCCTTTGGCTACTGCTCGACCATAAGCCGCCCTTCCGCTTTCCACCCATCTCCGGCCATCAGCGGGGCCGGCGCGCGATCCGAAAAGCGGCGCGTCGGCTTTCCCCGGCTCCTGGAAAATTTCTGCCGTTCGGCTATCGACCCCGTTCCGGACCTGAGTCCAGATGCACGGATCGAGTGCGCGCAGCCTGTGCCGCTGGCGAAGCTGTGCGCTCAGCGCAGGTCGGTGTCCTGATCGCTCCGAGGCTGTCACGAAGCATTCCTCAAGCCCAAAAGCTAGCAGGCGGAGCGAACTGTAAAATCATTGAAGGTTGGAGTGCCTGAGCCACAGCGATCGATCGAGGTAGTTGCAAAACTGACTTCGGCCCTCAACGATCCGAACGGGCAAGCCTTTCTACGCTAAGTCGATAATGCACCAAGCCACGCGCCGCTGGTCGAATACCTGCACCGTGGGGCGGGGAAAGTCTGCCGAGGCAAATGCCCCTGCTGGAACAGAGATCATGCCCGGGCGCATCTCCACGTCATAAAAACACGGTCGAGCCGCAGGTTGGGCAGAAATGATAGACGTTGGTTCGGCCGGAGTCTGTTGCGCGTGAAAAGCTATGTCGTTCGCCCGTGGTCGTCACCGCCTCGGCAGGAAAGCTCGCGTTCCATGCGAAGGCGCTGCCCGTCCGACGCTTGCAGTTCGTGCAGTGGCAAACGGAAACACGATCCGGCTCGCCAACGCACACTGCACGAAGTTGACCGCAATTACATTCTGCCTGCCATGCCATCGCTCGTTGCTCCTGCATGTCGCTATAGATCGACAGCGGGTGGTTCTACAGGCCGTTACCATTCATCGCAGCGAAAAAAAGCGGTGCTGCATCAGATGACCGCTTTCGGCTCAACGCAGAACCTGCCAGTCTCAAAACCACCCACTTGTTGCCGGTTCGGTGATCTTCGGAAATCGATAAAAGCGGCCATCGGAGCTCGCCCGACGGCCGCCAATGTTGTCAGATCTCGATGCGTTCAGCGAGGACAAGAGCGTCCTCCACGTCGACCCCGAGATACCGTACGGTATTCTCGATCTTGGAATGGCCCAGCAGGATTTGCACCGCACGCAGATTTCCGGTCGTCCGGTAGATCATGGCCGCCTTGGTGCGCCGCATGGAATGGGTGCCGTAGTCTTCACGCCGCAACCCGACGGCGGTGACCCACTCATCGACGAGGCGAGCATATTGCCGTGTGCTCATCGGTTGGCCGGAATGGATCCGGCTTGGGAACACGAAGTCATCAATCGTGCCGCCGCGCCGCAGCAGCCATGTTGCAAGGCTCGTGCGCGTGTCCGCGGTGATTTCAAATTGCACAGGTCGTCCGGTCTTCCGTTGGATGATCATTGCGCGGTCGCGGACTTCAGATCCGGCCACGAGGTCACCGATCTTGAGCTTCACCAAATCGCAGCCCCGCAGTTTGCTGTCGATCGCAAGGTCGAACAGGGCGCGGTCACGAAGCCGCTCCTCGCGGTCAAGGAAGAACCGGATCGCCCAAATCTGCTTCTGGGTGAGCGGCCGCTTGCTGCCAACAGTTCTGCCGGCATTCCACGAGACTCGATTCTGCATCGCCGGGTCGAGGTGAGAGTAGGTCATAATTTTTCTCCAAGGCCTTGATTGGCCGGAAAGAAAGAACGGGTGCCGACTCGGCCACGTCGCCTCTACGCTCCACATGCAGCGCGATAGCCGTCCTGGGTGCTCAGGCGCGCTCACGCGGAAGGGCTGCTCTCAGGATCGCCCAGGGGCACCGCTCATGGCGGCTTGTTAGGTGGAAGCCGGAATGGCCCGTTTTCCGCGTGACTCGGTCCTCGGGCGAAGTTCGCCCAAGGACCCATTTGGCGCCAGCCTCAGGCCGCTGCGCGGACGGTCGTCAGATTGAGTCCGATGGCGCCGATAAGGATCAGCGCCATGAAGCCTGCTTGCGCCAGGGTCAGGCTTTGCCGGAACACAATCCAGCCAATCGCCGCGATTGCGACGATGCCCAGTCCCGACCAGACGGCATAGGCTACCCCCATGGGGATGCGGGTCATGGCGAAGGCGAGCAGCCAGAAGCACATGCCGTAACCCGCCATCGCCGCCACACCATAGCCCCAGCGTGTCATGCCCTGCGAGGCGTTGAGCAGGCTGGTCGAGACCACCTCCAGCGCGATCGCGCCCAGCAGCAATGCCCATGCGTTGATCGTCATCGGTTGTTCTCCTTGCCGGCGGAAGGCGACAGCGCCTGCTTCAGGAAGGCGATGGTGCGTGGCCAGCCATCGGCGCGGGCAGCGATATTACCCTCTTTGGTGCCGCCGAACATCGTGATCATCCCCGGCACGTCCTGACTGGCGGGCAGCGCGGGGCCGACGCCGAAATGACCGGCATCGGGATAAGCGAGCAAGGTCGTCGCCAATGCGCCGCCCTGCTCATCACGGCGCACCTTGACGGCGCGGGCCATGGGGCAGGATGGCCATAGCTTGTCTTCCTCGCCGCACAGCAGCAACACTGGTCCGGCGATCCGTTCGACCGGGATGGCCGCCTCGGGGTGCTTTGCCGCTTCGGCAAGTGCCGGGCCGTAGATGTCGCCGTTCCAGCCCACCGTAGTGATCGGCAGGTAAGGCACCGGCTTGCCGCCTTCGCTCCAGCTCGCGGTTTTGACCGGGGCAAAGCTCCAGTCGAACCCTTGCCACGCGACCTGCGAGGGCACGGCTGCGACGACAGCGGTGATGTCAGCCCTCCGGCTTGCCACCAGCAGCGCTGCCTCGGCGCCCTTGGAGGTGCCCATGATCGCGAGCCGCGCCGGATCGACCCCGTCGTGGGCCTTCAGCCAATCGAGCGCGCGGGTGAAGGTTTCAAGCGGAATCAGCTCGAAGCGTTGGGGTTGGCCGGGCAAGCGGTAATAGGCCAGCACAAGGACTGCAAAGCCCTCCTTTGCCAGCAGCCGCGCCTGCCCGTCGGCCGCCGCGCCAAGGCCGCCTTCCGACCCGCCGAGCAGCAGGATCGCAGGTCTGCGCCCTTCACCTGCACCTGGGTAGAAATTGCCGACCAGTTCCGACAGGCGGATCGGGGTGCCGCCCGCGCCCGGATCGACCAGCTCCAAAGGCGGCCCCCACGGCTGCGCCGCCAGCCATGCCCCGCCCGCCGTGAGCAGTGCGGCCGTCACGCCAAGTGCGATGGCGGCCCGCTTGATTGCCTTGCGCATGCCTCAGCCCTCCTTCGCGGCAGTGCGTGACATCCACGCAGGCATCGCGCCGATGTCCTCGCCCCGATCCAAGGCTGCGCGCGTCGCTTTCATGATGAAGTCCCAAACGCGGCTGCTGAAGCCGGGATCGACCTTGCCTTCCCAGTTCGCCATGTCGGCATACATGCGGGTCGTGCCTTCCCACATGGCCGGGGTAGCGTTGCGGCTGAAGGGTTCGAGCAGCGCGAACCATTCGCGCACGAAGCCGAGCGCGGCGTCGCTGTGCGGCTCCAGCGGCAACGCCGCCTCGATCCGAGCACTGAGCGCGCGCCACTGTTCCTGATAGGCCTCCTGACTGAACTCGGGCGCATCGGCCATTCGGTCGCGCCATTCGGCCTGTTCTTCGGGGGTGTAGTATTGGTCCACCACGTCCTGCCAGGCCTGGGTCTGGTCGGTCATGAGTTTCTCTCCATCACGAATGAGCGAGCAAAGCGTCGCGGCATCGAGCGGCTCGCCTCGGCCGATGCGGGACAATGCGGTATCAATCAGGCCGATGGCATCGGCGATCTCGTCGGCCTGCCCGGCAAGACGCTTGCGCTGCGCGCCCAACAAAGCGGCAAGGTCGATCGGCTTGCGATCAAACAGGCGCTTGATGTCGCCGAGGCTGAGGCCGGCCTTCTTAAGCGCGACGATCCTCTGAATCCGTTCCAGCTCCTCGGGACCGAACCAGCGTCGGCCCGATCCGGTGCGCAGCGGAGTGATCAGCCCGCGCGCCTCGTAAAATCGGAGCGCGCGCGAGGTCAGGCCGGTGCGGCGGACGACTTCATCAATGGGGAACGAATCACTCATGTACCTTTTGTAGCGGTTGACGCAGGGTCAACTTCAAGGGGCGATTGCAGTGATAGGTCTGAACGTGTCCGATGGCCGTTTCGGGGTCGCTTGCTGACCGGCAGGAATTTTTCGCGAGCAGCGCAAAGCTGCCTGGGCGGTTTTGGGATCGAAGTTCGGCCCGGCTCATGACCGAAGATGGGTGGAAAGGCGAATGTCTGCTTACGCCAGTCCACCGAAACGGAACCATCCGCAATCCAGTGCTTTACCTCCGCCCACCCCGGCCTCTAGGTTGGGGGGGAAGCGTTATATGTCGCAGCGGGATGCATTTCGGGGAGGGGAGCGGATGATAGCGCGGCGGGGGGTTCTGGGTTTGATGGCGGGCAGCGCTGCTGTGCTTCTTTCGGGATGCGGCCTGATAAGCAGCCGTGCCAGTTATCGTTTTCGTATGACGGTAGAGGTTGAAACTCCTAACGGCCTTCGTACCGGTTCATCTGTGTACGAATTCACTGCTGCCAAAAAGAAAATGAGGTTTCTGGCGGAAGAGGTATCAGGTGGAGTGCGTACCCGGGGTGAAGCGACTATCATCGAGCTGGATGGTGGGCCTGTGTTTGTCACTTTGGTGTCGCCAGATGCTGAAGAGAGCCTTGGCGGCGGGGCAACGGACACCTTGTTGAGGGCAGAGCGTGGAAAGTACGCTAATCAACGCTAAGGAAGAACGAAGCGCGAACGTCATGCCGCGTAGACCTGGCTTGGCAGTGTGAGCGGCTTTCGACCGGTTGCCGCCGCCGCTCGCTCCCACAGGAAATCGCCCGAAAAGGCAATATGCTCCCACCCGATCGGCGACGTGTGAACGAGCAATTCGGGCGGCACCTGTTCGCCGGCGTGGCGGAGGTGCTCGACGGCGTCAGCCATGTAGGTCGTGTTCCAGTAGACGATGGCCGCAATCACCAAGTTGAGCCCGGAGGCGCGGTATTGCAGGGCCTCGTGACTGCGGTCGATGATCCGGCCTTGGCGGAAAGTGTAAATCGCCTGGGTCAGGGCATGGCGCTGCTCGCTGTTGTTGAGCCCCGCGTGGCAACGCCGGCGAAGCTCGGGGTTTCCGAGCCAATCGAGCATGAACAGTGTACGCTCGACCTTGCCGATCTCCTGCACTGCGACGTCGAGCTGGTTCTGTCTTTCGTAGGCTGCGAGCTTCCGGAGCATCACCGACGGCGCGACATGGCCCGACTTGATCGAGGCGACAAGCCGCAGGACGTCACTCCACTGTTCGCGGATCACTTCGGTTCGGACGCGTTTTCCGAGCAGCGGCGCGATATGCGGGTAGGCCGAGGGCTGGCCGATCGGGATCAACCGTCGATCCGGAAAATCGCGAAGCCGCGGGCAAAACCTGAACCCGAGCATTGCGCACAGGGCGAACACGTGATCGGTGGCGCCGCCGGTGTCGGCATAATGCTCAGTGATGTTGAGATCGGTGCCATGACTGGTCAGGCCATCGAGCACGTACGGCGCTTCGTGGGTCGCCGCCGAGATCACATTGACATGATAGGGCGCGCGCTGATCAGAATTGTGCGTGTAAAAGCTGAAGCCGTGATCGACGCCGTAGCGGGCGTTGATGTCGCCGCCCGATGCGCCGCGCTTGGCACCCCGGAAGAATTGCCCGTCAGAGCTCGAGGTCGTGCCCGCCCCCCACACTGCCGAAAATGGCAACCGATGATGGGCATTGATGATCGCAGCCAGCGCCGACCGGTAGGTTTCCTCCCGAATGTAGGCGTCGTGTGTCCACATTAGCTGATCGCGCGTCACGCCTTCACTCGCCGCCGCCATGCGGGACAGGCCGAGATTGGTGCCGTCGGCCAGGATCGTAGCGAGCAGCGCGCTTTCGTTCGGGCACGGCTCGCCGGTGCGCAAATTGGTAAAGGCCTTGAGGAACCCGGTTTCGCGAGCGACCTCGTGCAACAACTCGGTGATCCGGATCTTCGGCATCATCGCATCAAGCCGGTCGGCCAGCGCTTCCGCCGCTTCGGGAACGGCTGTACGGACCGGCGAAATTTGCAAACGTCCGTCCGCGAAGCGCACCCCGTGCAAATCGTCTCGTTTGAGGCGCTGCGCGAACTTCTTGAGCCGCCAGTCGAGTTGGCGACTGCGTTCGGACAACCAGTCCTCGGCGGTCGGAGGCAGACCAAGGTTAGCCACCACGGGCGCAGCCTGTGGCTCGGTGAGCAGGTAACTGTCGAAGCGGCGATAGCCCGCCGAGCGCTCAACCCAGAGATCGCCCGAGCGCAACTTGTTTCTGACGTGCGCCAAGGTCGCGATCTCCCAAAGTCGACGATTGACCTTGCCATCGTCGCCGACGATCAGCTTCTGCCATTCCTTGCGGAAAGGCATCGGCACGTTTGGCGGAAGTTCGCGTTTACCTGATCGGTTGATCTCGCGGAGCGTCTCGATCGCGGCAATGGTCTTGGCGCTGCCTTTGCCAGCACGGAACTCCAACGCTTCGAGCAAGTCCGGCGCGAACTTGCGCAAGGTGGCGTAGCGATCGCCGGCGACAATCAGCGGGTCGACATGCGCGGTGTTGGCGATGTTGGCCACTTCCGCTCTGATCCTGAGCAGCGTGTGCCAGCCTACGGCGTCATCGAGTGCATCAAGCGGATCTTGGCCATCATCGACGGCGGCCGTCAGAGCATCAATCGTGCGGCCGAAGATCTGCATCAGCCTCGCAACATCGCGTGACGTGGTCGCATAACGGCGCGCCTGCGCGTTCTTGGCTCGGGTGAACATGCTGCCGATCAGCTTGTCCGCCATCTCCAGCGCGCTGTCGGTCAGCCGCTCCTCGATATCAATGAGGAATGCGACCAGCGTGGCCTGGCGACGCGTGGTGGCATAACGCTCGATCATATAGGTCGCGGAAACCCGACCTTCGCGCACAAACTGGCGATATCGATCGAGATGGATGTTGTCGGCCGCCTCAGCTGCGATGCCAATCTGTCGCACAAATCGGAGCCGCTCGAGAATGTGCCGGATGTGGTCGGGCTTGACCGCCACCGGGATCGACTTGAGCCACGTGAGCCGACTGACGCCATGGTCGGGGACCTCATCGAACAACGTATCGAGCTGTGCGAGCTGCTCAGTGCTCAGGCCTGCCACGAGCGCTGTGGCGGCTTGCTTGCGTGCTCGGGCACGGCCAGCGATGCCAGCACGCTCGATCGTCGAGATCGATGGCAGCAGGATTCCCGCCTGCCGCAAGCCTGCAACAACGCCGGCGGCGATGATCAAGCCTTTGTCGGTCGGCCAGGCGGCCTGTGCTGCGGCTTCGATCATTAGCGGGATGTCGGCCCGCACCGGGCCCCGCACGCCCAGCTTTGCTGCGAGCTCGCGGGCATGGTCAGTCATTGTCTGACCGCGGGCGGCGTAGTCGGACAGCACAGTCGGCGAAACGACAATCTGTTCCGCAACGAACGCAAGCAACTCCGCAGGAACCTCTCGTTTGTCCTGGAGCATTTGAGCAAGTGGCGTGCCCGGATGCCGGAGCAGGGCGAGTTGCAGAGCAGCACCAAGCTGGTTCCTCTTCTCGCGGCGGACGCCGATGATGTCGATGTCGGTCGGCTCGAACGAGTAGAGCCGAGCCAGCAGGTCTCGATCGGTCGGAATGCCGAACAAGATTTCGCGCTCTGCTTCGCTGAGCAGTTCGTGCTTGCGCTTCTTCATCGCGACTCCCCGTCCACAAAACGCCAGTCGAGCCTATGGACAGGTGCGAGTAAAGAGACATATTATGTGGACGGAATTGATGGCGCGACGCAAACCCGTGTTCGACCGTCCACGAACCGTCCGGTTCGGGGACGTGGTCTTTGCGCCCGCGTTCGGGATTGCTCCATTTTTCTCAACATGCCACAATCCACGATGTGGTATGTTGAGAAAAGGGTTGATTGATGGGTAAGGCATTTGATGCTCGCGTGGCCCGCAATGGCCGCTTGGTCCTCCCCAAGATGGTGCGGGAAGCGCTGGGCATGGCCGACGGCGGCACGGTGGTCTTTTCGGTCGAGGGGGACGAAGTGAAGCTGACCTCGATCCATCAGAGCGTTCGCCATGCCCAGAGCCTCTATCGGCAGTACGCTACTCGCAACGCTTCGGTCGATGACTTCCTTGCCGAGCGGCGTGCTGAGACCGCCCGTGATGAGCAAGCTTGAGCATGCCGTCGGTTGTCTTCGACGCATCCGCGCTTCTGGCTCTGCTCCGCGATGAGGCAGGGGCGGATGCTGTTGCCGCACACATCGGTGACGGGATCATCTCGGCCGTGAATTATCAGGAAGTGATCAAGGAACTGATCCGGCGTGGCATCCCGCTCGATGGAGCTGTGGAGATGCTTGATGCCCTGCATCTCGATGTTCACTCACATGATCGCCACGCTGCCGCAGCCGCTGCCACGCTTTACCCAGCAACCCGGGAATTTGGCTGCGGCTTGGGCGATCGCACCTGTATGGCCCTGGCGATCACGCAAGGCCTTCCCGCGCTCACCGCCGACAAGGCCTGGACGCAGGTTAAGGCATCGGGGCTGCAGATCAGCCTCATTCGATGACCGCCATCCTCGGCTACGCCCGGGTCAGCACAGGTGATCAGGACATCACCGGCCAAGCAATGCGTCTCGAAGAAGCCGGCGCCATAAAGGTTTTCAGCGACGTGATATCCGGCAAGAGCATGGATCGGCCAGGGCTGGCCGAACTGCTGACTTATGCGCGTGCCGGCGATACGCTGGTGGTCGTTCGCCTCGATCGTCTGGGCCGTTCATTGGCGGAATTGCTTGCTATCGTTGAAGATCTGCGGAGACGCGATATTGCTCTCCTCAGCCTGGAGGAAAAGATCGACACCAACTCAGCCGCCGGCGAATTGGTCTTTCATGTCTTTGGGGCAATAGCGCATTTTGAGCGTCGGCTTATTTCTGAACGAACCAAGGATGGCATCGCTGCCGCTCGAACCAAAGGCAAGCGCCCAGGTCGTCAGCCGCTTGACATGGGCAAGGTCGATGCCGCAATCAAATTGGTCGAAGCGCGAGTTTCGCCGACTGAAGCGGCCAAACAACTCGGCATAGGCCGGTCGACAATCTACAGGGAAATGCGACGTCTCGGCATCGAAAGGCCGTCCTGATAGCCAGGTTCACCGTTCGTTCTCGCTTAGCGTTGTTTAGCGTACTTTCCACGCTCTGCCCTCTTGTTGGCAACTCTGTCGGATAATGGCGGTGATGATTACATTGCAGCCATCGATAAACTTGGAGGTTGGTTTGCCGACCCGGTCAGCGCCGAACTGCCGCGGGAGAAATGGCCGCTGATGGTGCGTTTTGGCGATCTGAATGATCCTGCAAGCGCTCAGCCAGTCAATCCTGATGCGATCGGCGTGAAGCGTATATTTCTCGAAACCACTCGAGAAGAAGTGACCGTTGGCATACGAGAACGACTGGGATGGTTGTATGAAGATCTGCCAAACGGAAATGTGATCAGTGGTCCGACAAAAAATCCCAAGTTCAAGCTGACTCTGCGGAAATACGATTTTGACTCGGAGTTGCTATGACAACGGAAGCCTTATGCGCTGATCTTATCTACGCCATCCTTGCGATGAACGCCTACCGTCATCTCGATAATGCGCCCTATGGGATAGCGGCAGTAAACCGTGGCGATGGCCTCTCAGAAATGTCGAGGACCTCACCGGCAAAGGGACTTCCTAGCTGGGCTGAGGCGCCCAAAATCGGCTGCGCGGATGGCGGCTATGGGGTCGCTTTGAGAAATTCGGCTTTCGGCCGGAAACCCTTCGAAGCTGCCGGGCAGGTTTTGGGATCGCGCATCAGCCCCGCTCGTGGGTGGGAAGGCGAATGGCGGGTTTTCCCTTCCTGCCTTGGCAGACTGCTGTGTTTCATCTGAACCAAGTCGTTCAAGCCTCCGGCTTGACTCATAAACTCTACATATATAGATTAAGTGAATGCCGAGACGCTCGAACATCTCCACGCAAACGCGAACCGCCTTGCTGGCGCTCCTCGAACGGCCACAGGATTGGTGCTACGGATATGAATTGATGGAGCGGACTGGGATCGCCTCGGGGACTTTATACCCCATGCTGATCCGGCTTTGCGATCAGGGCAACCTTGAAGCCCGATGGGTTCCTTCGCCGCATGAGGGCAGGCCGCCGCGCCACGCCTATCGCCTGACGCCATCAGGCTTGGCGCTCGCCCGCACTATTCCGATAGACGAAGTGCCGCACGCCAACCTTGGAAAAGGACTTGCACTATGATTGGGACGCCGAAAACAAAGGCGCAGCGGTTGGTCGAAATTGCATTTAAGATCGCACCGCCAGAGCGGAGATCGTGGTTCGAGGCGATGGCCGCTGAGATCAATCATGTCCCAGAAGCTGATCGGATGCATTTCGCCGGCGGCTGTCTCTTGGCCGCCTGTAGGGAACGCTTAGGTTCGCCGCAATTCCTTCAGGCCGCTGCGCGCAGCCTGCTGGTCGGAGGAGCTTTGCTCTGGGCCGCCCTGAATATCCGCTTCGCTGGGCGCATGTCGGCGTCTGATGCCTTCGTGCTGGAAGCCTATGGATATTGCGCGGCACTGGTGTTTCTCATCGGTGCACTTGCCACGGCCCGGTTCGGGTACCTTGCAACAATCGGCCTTGCTGCGCCCTTGTTCACGGTGATGGCATTGGCAGCCGCATTCGTCCGTCTCGGCGACGCACCGACGCCGTCAACGACCCTTTATCTTGCACTGATCCTGGAAAATCTTGTGGTTCTCGTATTCGCGTTGCTGGTCGCAGGTGCCGCTGCACATTTCGCTACCGTTCGGAAGGGGCTGGGCTGATGCGAGCGCAAACCTTGGCAATGGTTTTGGCGATTGTCGGCGCGCTGCTTGGGTTCGTCCACATCGCACTTACGCCGCTGGCCTACGCCGATTGGTCGATTGACGCACTTTGGTTCGTCGGTTCCGGGCTGGCAATTGTAGTGGCAAGCGCTGCCAACTTCGTCGGATTCCGGTCGTGGGGTGTGGGCGGCCAATGGATTTTGACCGCGATAAACCTCGCCATGGGTTGCTACTTCGCCGCTGCTTGGCTGGTCCTGCCGGGGCCCCAGGTTATCGTCGGCGGACTACTATTCCTCGGCATGGCCATATGCTCATTGGCTGCCGAGCGGACGAAAGCCGTGACGCGTTAAAGATCGTAACTTCCGACGACCGCATCGGGGTCGGTTGCTGATGGGCAGCAATTTTTCAGGACCGGGGCAAAGCCGCCACGCCGCTTTTGGGATCGCGCGCCGGCCCCGCTGATGGCCGCAGGTGGGTGGCAACCTGAATAGCGGATTGCAATGAAGGCGCCCACGACAGTCTGGCATTGGACTGCGTAGGCGCCTTGGTGGTCAAGAAAGCCGCTATTTCAGCAAAAACACCGTCTTACGGGCCTGTGTAGTAGAAGTCATTCCCGAGGAGGTTGTCCCGATAGAGAACGGCCCTCCCTCCCGGCGGGGAAGAACCATCGGTCCGCCAGAAGGCTAGCGGGCCTGGTGACGGATTTCTGGATTGGATGCTGCTTCCTAGATTGCCGATATCGAGCGCCATCTGCACATGGTTTCGATAAGCGGTGGATCGACTATCGCTGTTGTTGTTCGCAATCCGGAGGATATCGTCGATACGAGCCTGCACCGTCGAAGCAAGAGTCGGGTAGTTCCCGAAGCCGGCGAACTGACCCGGAGCGGTTACGACAGCCTGCAGATTGGGACCGCTGGCGCCATAGAGCGATGGATTGTCACGTCGATTGTAGAGAACGATCGCCATCCATTCCATCGACTGACGCGCAAGCGCGGCTGTGTAGGAACTGAACGCGGGTGACCGGGTCTCAGCCAGAACGACACGCTCAACTAATCCGCGGTTCTCGCTGCTAGGGTGCAACGCGATTGGGGGTATACTAGCCATGTATTTACTCCTTCTTGAGGGAAGATGCGTTGCACGGCAGCCATTCGGCAGCGGGCTGCACCTTCCAGTCCTATTCCAAAGGGGATGCTCCGGAACAGAAGGAGAACTGCATTTTTTCTTAGGGGGAATCTCCCTCAAATAGGAATAATGTGAAATATGCGGGAAGCCTCCCGCATTCAGGTCATTCTTCTCCCCGACCAGACTACGCGACCAAGCACATCCAACTCCATGGGATCGCAATCCGGCCAGCTCGGATAGGCGCTGTTGTCGCTCGAGACCGTCACCCTACGGGTGGCCGGATGGATCGCCACCCGTTTGACCACGAGGGTATCGTCACGCCGTAGAACGTATACTCCGTCATTGAGGCGAACGCCCACCGGAGAGCGGTCGACCATGATGTCGTCACCATCTGTGAGAGTCGGGAACATGGAGTCGCCCTTGACGCGGATGATAGAGAGATCCTCTACCCCGCCCTCGCAAAGCTCCCTCAGGAATCTACCGTCAAACCCAATATGGGCGGCGTAACGCTCACTTAAGTCGAGAGCGCCGAACCCGGCGCTGGCCTCGACCTCATACCGAGGCACGAACACCATGTTGTCGGGTTGCCTAGCGCTGATCTCGACAGGACCGCCAAGTGAAGAATCAGGAACGCGAAGATAGTTGGCCAAGGTGCGCCGGTCACCGTCGCTCAGGCGCTTCGGCGTCTTCCGCGTGATGAACTGGTGGATGTAGGCCGGGTTGCGCCCAATCAGGCGCGACAGGTTGGAATAGCTCTCGCGGCGTTCAGCAATGAGGCGCGCCAGCGCCTCCCTCTGGTTAAAGTTAGCCATCACTTTCCCATACATATGAGAAACACCCTATACAAGTAGGAAGATGCGTGGAACAATACAGGAACAGGATTCGGAGACTGACGATGATTTTAGAGCGTGTCGAGGCACATCTGCGCGAGCGAAAGATGAGCCCGAGCCGATTCGGGCGAGAGGCCGTCAATGACTGGAAATTCGTTTCTCAGCTTCGTGCAGGGCGAGAGCCTAGGACCAAGACGATAGAGCGTGTTCTGCGATATCTTGAAAAACAAGAGCGTATCAAACATGACGGTGTTTAACTCTCACCCAGCCCAACGGCGGCTCGGTCGCCGTCAGAGAGGCGATTATTGAGCATGCAGCTGGCATGGGCTGCGAGCAGGGCAAATCACAAATCGTGGACGAAATGGCTAACTTGGCGATTATCGATTATCACACTGGATGGGACGGCGATGCGGGGAAAAAGATCAATGAGGTATGTCTGGCTATGCATTGCAGCCGCAACTATGACCTCGGCGGCCGCCTGCGTTCAAGACAGTCAGCCCTCAGCGTCGTACTTCGCCGACTACGAGCCGTTCGACCTGGAAACGCGAGCGGACTTCTCCAGATATGAGGAGGTCGTAGGCTCATATCTGCGCCAGAAAGCTGCCGGGGTGAACACTCAGGCTTGCGTGATCGGGCTGACGCGCGGACCTCGAGAGAGTGAAGCAGTGTGGGTTATCTGGCGAAGAGGTGATCGGCTCATTCGGTGGTTTTCCGGCGAGAACAACCTTGACTTGTCCTCACGCAACCTCAGCCTGACCAAGGATGTCGTTCCTACTGATTCCGAAGTCGGAAGCAGCACCTATCTAGTGAGCCGTGCGTGGGTCGATGAACTGGAGCGACTTTGTGAGGATCACGGTCATCGTGTGAAGGCCGCTCGGTGATTTGCGCGTGGGGGTACGCACAAGATCGTCGTTCCGATATAACGGACCATCGATTGATCAACGTTCTAGCGGGCTAAGAAATGTCCGTAATGGGGTCGCTTGCTGAATGGCACCTTTTTGCAGAAATCCCGCGAAAGCTGCCGG
>VFQO010001822.1_pt1 | contig 14852 bp, 14 predicted proteins | sample 3512331 | NCBI WGS metagenome assembly VFQO01 (sample SAMN10412371, study PRJNA504923) | tailings metagenome | isolation source: Replicate 3 from Balatoc abandoned mine | place: Philippines: Itogon, Benguet | collected 2017-08-28
TGCAGGCGCGTGACAAAGCGTGGTTCCGGATCGAGGCAGAGGGCGGCTGGCGCCAGCTGCTGACGAGTGATCTCGGCGAAACTGTCGCGCGCTACGGTGACGGAGACGAATTTACCCTCACCCCCGAAAGCCGCGACAGCGGGTGGTTCGCCCGCGCCCGCGCGCTGGGCGGGGACGGATCCTACAAGATCGCCGGTGAGGTCGGGCTCGAACAGCAATTCGGCCAGATTGGCTATAGCCTACGCGCATCGCTTCGCTTCGGCTGGTGACGCGCGCGGGTGCCGGCCTCACGGTCGTTACCTGCCGGTTCGATCATGGCCAGCGCCGCAATCTCCGCGACAACGACGTTTCAACGCTTCTACAAACGGGCTCTCCAACGCGTCGGCTGCAAAAGCCTCCTCACAGGGGCGAAAGGCTGGCTCGGTCCGGGTCAGCCGGTTTGCTCTTTTGGCATGATTGGAGAAACAACAATGACACGCACAACCAAGGAAGGCGCGCAGTTCGCAAAGGCGAGCATGGGCGTCACCGCCACGACCATTGCGGCAATACTGCTCGGCAATGCATCGGTCGCCCAGGCGGAAACCTTCGATGGCCCCTATGTCGGGGTCGCGGCAGGATACGAAGACTATTCGGATGACCTGTCCGGCGCGACCTACAAGGCCTATGCCGGCTGGAACATCCGGCTCGGCGAGAACTGGGTGCTCGCACCGGAAGTCAGCTTCGGCGAGAGCACTGCCGACGGGACCGAGGTGCGCGACACCGCGACCTTCACCGAAACGGCGGTGGTCGGGATCGATCGCCAGATCGGCGCGAACCTGCGCTTCGGTCGCCTCGTGTCGGACAATGTGCTCGTCTACGCGGCTGGCGGCTGGGAGCGCTTCGAAGTCGACGCCACGACCACCCGCCGCGCCAAGCCCTGCAACAACTGCACGCCGACGGTCCAGAACTTCAGCTTCGACGAGGACCTGTGGACCATCGGGGCCGGTGTCGAGGTGGCGCTGTCCGAACAGTTCACGCTGCGCGGTGCCTACACCTATGCCGATGGCGATGCCTATCACCGGCATGGTCTGACCGCGGGCCTGGCCCTGCAGTTCTGAAGGCCGGCCCGCGCGGTGCCGGGGCTCGTCCCTGATGCACCGCGCGGGCCACTTCGGCTTCCGGCAAAAGGAAGGATCTCGCGATGAACGTTCTATCCCGTCTTGGCGCGGTCGTGCTCGCTGCCGCATTGAGCGGATGTGCGCTGGAGCCTGCCCGCATGGCTCTGCCAGCGCCGCTGTCAGACGCGCCCGGCCTCGCTTTCGAGGGTATCGGCGGGGGGCAGAAGGGCAGTTTCCTTGCAGGGCCCTACGCGGTTTCCTTCCGCCGTTCCGACACGCGTCTTGCCCTGTTCGATGCGATTGACGAGCGCCGCTCGGGCACGGTCGCGTTCACGGTCAGCGGACCGGACTTCAACGGTTCGGTCGAGGCCGATTGCGCGGTGCGGATGCGCACCATCACCTTCGAGATCGTCAGCTTCGATCCCGAACCCATGGCCTACCAGTGCCGCTTCCTGCACGAAGGCCGGACGCTTCCGGCGCGGTTCGAGGTGCAGCAATCCCGCCGCGGCGTGGCGGACATGCTGATGCGCCAGTCACGACGGGGCGAGATTGCCTTTGACCGGGTGATCCTCGGGATCGCCTCGCGGCACCGGATCGACGGCTCGCCGATCGCAACGGCAAGCCCGATCGGTTACGTGTTCACACAGGACAACGTCCCTGTGGGGGCGGTCGAGCTCAACGGCACTCCGGTGCTTCGCGTCGCGCCAGAAGCCGGCGCATCGACCCGCCGTGCCATCGTGCTCGCGGCGCTGGCGCTCGGGATCCTGTGGGATCCGGCCGAAAGCGACCTCGGACGCGACGACGGTTGAAAAAGGCTGGAAGGAGCCCGCGATATGCGAACCGGTGCCTGGTCCCTGACCCGCCGGAGGCTGCTTGCCCCGGGCCCTCAGGTCGCTGACGACATTGCGCTGCTGCTCGCCCGGCTCGCGTAAGGTAGATCGCGTTTCCTTCGTTTAAGACTGGCTTGAATGTCCTCTTTCGTCACACTCGACTCCGTTACCGTGCGCGGACCCGACGGGACCCGGCTGTTCGGCGACCTGTCGCTGGCGATCGGCGCGGAACGGGTGGGCCTTGTCGGCCGCAACGGCTCGGGCAAATCCACGCTCTTGCGGATCATCGCCGGCGAAGCGCGCCCTGCATCCGGCAGCATCGCTGTGGGCGGACGGGTGCGCGCGCTTGAGCAGAACCCGCCGGCCGGCTGGACCATTGCCGAAGCGCTCGGTGTGGCTCGGGAGATCGCGATCCTCGACCGCGTGCTGGCCGGAAACGGCAGCGCCGATGACCTTGCCGCTGCCGACTGGACCCTCGATCAGCGCATCGCGGCCGCCCTCGCGCGGGCGGGCCTTGCCGAAATGGATCTCTCCCGCAGGCTGGCGACGCTGTCGGGCGGCGAGCGGACCCGTGTCGGCATCGCGCGTCTCCTTCTCGAAGCACCCGATGTCCTGCTGCTCGACGAGCCGACCAACAACCTCGATGCCGCGGGACGCGCGGCAATTGCGGCGTTGGTGCGCGACTGGGCAGGCGGGGTGCTGGTCGCCAGCCACGACCGCGAACTGCTCGAGGCGATGGACCGCATCGTCGCACTGGCCCCGACCGGGGTGACGGTCTTCGGGGGCGGGTGGACCGCCTTCGAGGCCTACCGCGAGGCCGAGCGGCTCAGAATCGCCGAACGCGCGGCGCGGGCCGAGGCTGACCTGCGCGAGACGCAGCGCCGCGCGCAGGCGAAGCTCGAAGCCAAGGCCCGGCGCGACAAGACCGGAAGGGCCTTTGCGGCGCGCGGGTCGGAGCCGAAGATCCTGCTTGGCGCCAGGGCCGAGCAGGCGGAGAACAGCCTTGGTCGGCAAACCGCGTCGAGTGAACGCCAGATCGCCGAGGCGCAGCAAGAGCGGGATGCGGCCCGGGCGCGCATCGAAGTGCTTGCGCCCCTGAGGATGACGATGCCGTACAGCGGCATGCCGTCGGGGACCAGATTGCTGGCCCTCGACCGGGTCGAAGTCTCGCGTGGTGAACGCCGGTTCGGCCCATGGACGTTGCAGATCAACGGCGCGGAGCGGGTTGCGGTGGTCGGCGCCAATGGCACTGGCAAGACGACGCTGCTGTCGCTCGCCGCAGGGCTGCTGGCACCCCAAAGCGGCACCCTGCACCGGATCGCGGCGCGCACCGCCCTGCTGGACCAGCACGTCGCCCGGCTCGATCCTGCCGCCTCGATCGTCGACAACCTGCTTGCTCTCCACCCTGACCTGACCAGCAACGAAGCGTTCGCGGCCTGTGCCCGTTTCGCGTTCCGCAACCGTGATGCCCGGCGGTTGGTCGGGACGCTGTCCGGCGGCGAACGCCTGCGGGCGGGGCTCACGGTCGCGCTTGGCGGCAAGATCGTCCCGTGGCTGCTGATCCTCGACGAGCCCACCAACCATCTCGATCTGGAGACCATCGAGATCCTCGAGGACGCTTTGGCATCCTTCGACGGAGCGATGCTCGTGGTAAGCCACGATCAGCCATTTCTCGAAAGGATCGGGGTTACGCGGCGGTTCGCGGTGTAAGGGTGGCTCAGGCCGAGGCAGCCAGCTTCACGGCCTTTCGCAGGCTATCAAGCAGGCGTCCCTTGGCATCGGGATCGCGGATCGGGATTGTCGACATCACCGGCGTGTCCGGGGCATCGGGATAGAAGCGCAGCATGGCCCGGGCGGCGTCCGCGATACGCGCGCCATCACCCATCTCCATCGCCGCGGCAACAGCCGCCATATGACCCGCCGGATGGCTTGGCTGGCGATCAAGGCCGAGCTTGGCGGAACTGGCGGCCTCCTCGAACCTGCCTGCCAGCCAATAGCAGACCGCGCGTCCGCAATGGGTCGTGTCGATGTTCGAGCCCAGAGGATTGCAACGCTCGGCGTTGTTCCAGTGTTGCAGCGGGGTCTCGGTTTCCCCTGCCATGGCGCGCACCCAGGCGCTGGCACTCCATGCCACACGCGAAAGCGGGTTGATGCGTGTCGCCATTTCCACGGCGCGCAGGGCTGGCTCGAAATCCTGTGCGATATGCACTGCCGACCAGCCCCCGATCGCCAGCGCCTGCGAATCCCCCGCGGTCATCGCCACATGGGCCTGCGCCAGCGCGTCGCGGCGTCCATCCCCATCGTGGGCCAAACCCAGTCCAGCCTTGGCCCAAGCGGCAAAGGCGTTGAGCGCGCCGTGGCCGGGATCGATCCTCAATCCTTTTTCGAACGCGTCGAGCGCCGCCCGGTAATCGATCGGAGTGGCATAGAAGCCGTGATGGACACCAACGTGAAAGTGCTCGTCCGCAGTGCGATCCGGATCGGGAACGGCGAGCGCCTGTCGCCGTGCTATGTCGTTCAGGTGGTGCGCGAGCAGGACAACCAGTCGCTCGGGCGCGTCTTCGAGCAGGGCGAAGGCATCGAACCCTTCGTACTCCACATCGCCGCTGTTGAGCAGCGCGCCGTCGCTCGCGGCAATGATGCGGTAGCGGATCTTCAGCACGCCATCGCGCACCATCAGGCTTCCGCCGACGAGATGGCTCGCGCCGACGTCCACGCCGGTCAGAGCCGGGTCGCCGATCCGGCCCTTGTACTGCATCACCTTCGACAGGCCGATGACCCGGAAGTCGCTGAACTTCGACAGCAGGTGGAGCGCCGATTCCAGCAGGCCGTCAACCAGCGCCTCGGGCAATTGGTCGGGGCTGTGATTGAGAAACGGCAGGATCGCCACCCCGAGCCGTCCGTCCGTGCGGACCGGGGCGGGCGCACTCGCGGGCAGGGGAGCCGTCGCCGTTGCGGGCGGTCCGTCGCCTGATGCGGGCGGCTCAGGTCGCAAGGCCATGCGCAGCGCCGGGCCGGCCTCCAGCCCTGCAAGGCGCAGATGGCGTTCCGCCTGCCCAACCGCCTGGTGGGCCTCGTCTCGCCGACCGAGATCGACAAGCGCGCGCGCAAGGGCTGCCGATGCGCTCTCGTCGAGCGGGTCAAGCGCGACGATGCGCCGCAGATAGGCGATCCTGTCATGCCCTGCCGTCGCATGCGCCAGCCGGGCCGCGAGACGCATCGCGATCGACTGGAAATCGTGGCGCTGCGCGGCCAGCCATGCCGTATACTCGGGGCGATCGGGCAATTCGCAATCTTCGAGAAACTCGCCCGACATGAGGTCGAGCACGGCCTTGCATTCCTCGAGATCGGCCTGCTCGATCGGTCTGGCCGCGATCGCGAGTGCCTGATGGGCGTCGACCAGCGCGTCATCGAGGCTCAGTCGCACGGCATCGCGTTCCGCCACCAGACGAGCCCTCTCCGGCGCATCGACAACCGGACGGATCTTGCTCAGGCTCCAGCGCAAGGCGGCACGCGGATCGTCGGGAATATCGAAGAACATATCGCACAGCCGCTGGCGACTGACTGGCCGCGGCGCGAGGGCAAGAAAGCCGAGGATCGCACGCGTCTTGCGTGAGGCAGGCAGGGCAACCGCCGTCCCGTCCCGCTCCATCTGGAGCGGCCCGAAGAGTCTCAGGAAAGGAGGGGTCACCAAGGCGCGCATCGCGCTTCTCTATCAATTTCAACGCCGATTCAAACGCAATTTCCACGTGGCACCCTACGTCCTCTCAAACGAGGCCAGCGCAGGGAAGATACCGAAGACCGGGGTCCGATGTCCCGCCGGTGCGGGACAGGCGCTTTTGCAGGATCGCCGGCCAACGGAGCGTAGAGATCATGAGAACACCCCTTTGTCTGGTCATCCTGCCAGTGCTCGCTTTCGCCATGAAGGCCGAAGCGCGCGAGCACTCCTCGGGCATTCCGCCTGTCAGCAACCCGCCCTCGGGGCAGGACATCGCAACCACCGAAAGCACCGTCGATCTGCTGCGCTCGCACCCGCTGGTCTTCAATGCCGGCGATGTGCAGGCCGCCCTTTCGCAGGCCTTCGCGAAGCGACGGCAGGGCAGGGTTGCGTTTTCGTTGCGCGGCGCGGGGATCGACCGGGACATCACCGCGGATTGCGACGTGACGGCGGGCCGTGGCGCCGGGGACGCCGCTCTGACCGAACCGCCGCCGTCCGCGATCACCTGCCGGTTTCACGAGGCAGGCAGGACGCTGCCCGCGCGGCTCGCCTTGCGGGACACTGGCGGATCGGGGCCGGCATCGGCCGGCCAGTACGGCGAGCTCAGGATCGACGGGCTCGCGGTGCGGATTGCCGGGCGCGCCGGCAAGGGTGACGACGGCGCTGCGGTGCCTGCCGCCGGCGGGCCGAGCGGCTATGTTTTCAGTGTCGATGGCGTCGTTGTGGGTTCGGTCGAACTCGCCGCTCGTCCCGTCGTCCGGTTCGTCCCCGGCCATGACAGTCGCACGTCGCGTGCGGTGATGCTGGCTGCCACGGCGCTTGGTGTGCTGTGGTCGCCGCAGGCTGGCCAGCCCGACCGCCTCGCGGACCGGTGACCGGGACAATGACGCCTGACGATGCCCCCGCCGATCCGCTCGCGGGCGGGCGCGCGGAAAGCCATCTCGTGGCCGCGACCCGGATTGACTGCTGGCGGTTCGGCTCCGGCGCTCCGGTGCTGCTTGCCCATGGCATCCCCGGGGATTGCCGCTCGCTGGCCCCGGTTGCGGCCCGACTGTCCGGGCAGTGGGAGGCGATCACCGTCTCGCTTCCGACGCCTTTGGCGGGCAAGCGTTTGCTGCGGCCCTTCGGCACCAGGGGCATGGCCGATGATCTTGCCGATGTGATCGAGGCGCTGGGTGCGGGTCCAGTCCACCTTGTGGCATGGTCCTATTCCGCTCACGCCGCGCTCGAACTGGCGGTCCGCCGCCCGGAACTTGTCGCAAGCCTGTTCCTGTACGAGCCCGGCTTCGCGACCTTTGTCGAAGATCCGGCCCAGCTTTCCGCCATCGACGCCGATGCCCGCGCGGCATTCGGGCCGGTCGAGGCCCATGTCGGCGAGGGCGATCTGCTGGCCGCCGCCCGCGCATCGATCGACGCGGCTGCAGACGAGCCGGGCTATTTCGACAGACAGCCTGCCGAGACCCGTGCGATCCACGAGGAATGTGCAAAAGGCCTCGTCGCCCTGTTCGACCAGACCCCGCCGAGCGCCCTCTCCCCCGCCGACATCGCCGCCATCGCCTGCCCTGTCACGATCGCGCGCGGTGCCAATACCCGCGTGTCCTACCGGCTGGTGACCGACGCCGCCGCGATGCTCATGCCCGAGGCGCGGTTCGTCATCGCACGTTGGGCAGGCCATTTGCTGCCCGAGCAGGATCCGGCCCGGTTTGCCGCGCTCGTCGGCGACCACCTCGATCAGGCAATCCGTCCCAACATCAGGTTCTAGACTGGGTGCCGCTCCATCGCTTTGCGGTATCGACCACAAAAGGAAGATCTCATGAAAAGTCGTCCCACCCTTGCCTGCGTCTTGGCGCTTGCCGCCGCCAGCCTCGCCACGCCCGCTGCGGCTGCACAATGTTCGGTCGATCTGCCGCCAGACTTCAACGGCGCGGTCGCTTTCGGTGCGGGAGAACTGCCGACGGTCCGGGTGCAGGGGACGTCCGATGAAAGCGGAACCAGTGCCATCACCGAGGCCACCCGCTTCAACCTCGGCTCGGTCAGCAAGATGATGACGGCCGTCGCGATCGGTCAGCTCGTCGAGCAGGGCCGGATGGACTTCGATGATCCGATCGGCCGGCATGTCGCGGGATTGCCGGACGAGATTGCGGTGCTGCGGATCGATCAGCTGCTGAGCCACACGGGCGGCCTGCCGCTGTTTCTGCACCGCGATCTTCAGGAGCCGATCAACGAGGCGCCCGATGCCACCAGCCTCGTGCCTTTCGTCGTTGCCGACGCGGACCGCGAAACGCCCGGTTCCTTTCGCTACTCGAATGCCCGCTATGTGCTCCTCGGGGCCGCGATCGAGCGCGTCTCGGGCCTCACCTATATCGACTATCTGGCCCGGAACATCCTGCCCGTCGCCGGGATCAGGCCGCAGCCGGTCGGCTGGCAGGCAGGCGATGCGGAGGGAGTCGATCCCGGGCAGCAGGCCGCCGCCCGGGCAATGTCGCGCCTCAAGGCCTGGCCGGCAGGCAGCATGATCCTGTCTGCGCCGGACCTCTGGCGGTTCGGCCGGGCATTGGCGCAAGGGCGACTGGTCCGCCCGGAGACCCTCGCCCGGATGATGCGCGAGGGGATCGAATTGCGACCCGCCACTGCCGAACGTCCCGCCTCGCGCTACGGTCTCGGGATGGGCGTATCCGGAGCCGGCGAAACTGTCGCGATCGGCCACACGGGCGGTGCACAAGGGATCGACGTGTCGCTGCGCATCTACCCCGCGACGGGCTCGGTCATAACGGTGATGGCGAACCGCTCCGGCAGCGACAGCCTGAATGCCCCCGCTGTCGCCAAGGCGATTGTCGCGCAGACCCAGGGACAGGCTTGCGACGGCAAGCGATAAGTGCCCCTCTTGTGCGGTAGCCCGGGGTGCATTGCGTGCACCCCGGGCTATCTGGGGCGATGAGGCGCGGGAAGCGGGCCGCGATCAGGTCATGCCGCTCAACGTCATGCCCGGTTTTCAGCCGGTGACCATCCGGCCTCAACGCTGTGCCCCTGCGCCCTGTGCGTCACCTCGCGAAACTTCGCGTGGTATTTCGGGTGCTCGGTCCCCATCCACTTGTCCCACCAGGTGAAGTAGAGCCCGTAATTGGTGTTGAACCCGCCATTGTGGTGCAGATCATGATGCACCGTGGTGTTGATCCAGCGGGTCAACGGCGAATCCAGCCACCACCGCGGGAAGAACTCGAACCCGGCATGGCCCATGGCGTTGCGGATGATCTGGAAGTTGAGCCAGGTGAACATCACCCAGCCCGGCGTCGGCACGAAGAACTGCCAGATCGGCACGAACAGGAACATCACCGCCGCCTCGGGGATCGCGAAGCTGTAGGCCGCCCACGGCGTGGGCGTGATCGAGCGGTGATGCGCCCGGTGAAAATACCGGAACAGCCGCGGGTGATGCATCAAACGGTGGGCCCAGTAGAAATAGGCATCATGCGCGATGATGATGCCGGCGAGGATCACGAGATCGATGCCGAGGCCGAAGCCCTCACCGAAAACATCATGGAACAGCCCGACCTCGCGCCCCCAGATCAGGAAGCAGGCTCCGACCACGTAGACGAAGGCCGATTGCAGCGACTGCGCGAACTCGCGGCGCATGTCGGCGCTGGAGGCTTCGCGCGACTGGATCTTGCGCGCGCGCTGCGTCGTGCGACGCAGCACCCAGACGGCTGCGAAAGTGACCGAAGCGGCGATCAGGTAACGTCCGAAGTCGAATGCGAAGATGTGATGCCCCCGCGTTATCAGGATATCGAGAGGCGGAATTCCGGTCGGCATGGCTGCGTCCTTCTTGCAGATGGCCGTCGCCGCCTGCCCGTTTCGGCCCTTACCTGCCTTGTCGTGTCGAAATCCGGCTAGCCGATTCCGGAATCGGCCAACCTGCGGGCGCGGAATTCGCTTGGGGTCACCCCCTCGGCCTCGCGGAAGGCGCGGTTGAACGGTCCGAGCGAACCAAAGCCTGCATCAAGCGCGATGGTGATGATCGGAACGTCGCGCTGCGCCGGATCAGCCAGCGCGGCCTTGACCTCGGCGAGACGATAGCTGTTGAGAAAAGCCGAGAAATTGCGAAAGCCGAGCTGCCCGTTGATCGTGCGGCGCAGGCGATATTCCTGCTCGCCCAGCAGGCCCGCGAGCCGCGCGATCGACAGGGTCTCGTCGCGGTATGGCATCTGCTCGGCCATGAATTGCAGCAGGCGGGCGGCGAGCGGATCCTCCCTCACACCGGGCACAGGGCGCGGGGTGCCAGTCGACGGAGGGGCTGCGCCGAACATGTCGGCCTGCCGCATCCGCAGCATCGCCGCGAAGAGGCCGAAGACCGCGAAAACCGAAAGGCTCCCCACCAACTGCTTGAGCGAGCCGGGCGGCAGACCCGGGGGGCCAGCCACTTCGACAAAGGCGATGACGATCACATAGAGCGCCACCACGCACACGAGCACCGGCCTGATCCGCCGCCGCCGTTCGACCAGGTCGCCCTCGCGGCTGCGCCACACCTCCCACAGCGCAGCAGCGGCAAAGGCCAGCATGAACACCCGGAACAGCGTGCTGGAAATGAGGTTGACGATCCCGCCGGTGGGAAAGGTCAGCTGCACCACCAGCGTGTTGAGCACCGAGACCGCCACCAGCAGGGCGCTGAGCGGGGTGACCTCCCGCTCGTCGTTGAACCAGGCCTTGGCGAACAGCCAGAACAGCCCCGGCGTCGCCCCGGCCCCCAGCGCGAAGACGAGCCCGGCGAGATTGGGCGTATCATACCAGCCCGAGGTGATGATCAGATAGCAGCCGATCGCCGCGTTCATCGCTACTGCAAGGCGGGCGGGGATGTCGCGCCAGTGGTCGCGGATCAGGATCCAGCTCCACAGCGCCAGCAGGGCAATCGAGCCCCCGCGCGCCATCTGGTCGAGCTGTTCGTAGATCGTCATGCCCGCTTGGCTGCCAGAGCGCAGGCGGAGCGACAAGCCGATTCCGGAATCGCCCAGCCTGCCCGGATTCGATCAGCCTTGCGGCTTTCGAAACCGGCCAGCCCGATTTCGAAATGGAGCAGCACCGGGCCCGCCGCGCGGGCAATCGGGCCGCATCGCCGCTCGGATTGGCCGGCGGCTCGATGCCGAAGGACGTAAACATGACCCTCATTCGCACTGTGCTTGCCCTCGCAAGCTTCACGCTTCCCGCCACCGCGATTGCTGCCGCCCCCGCGCCGCAGAGCATCGCGGTCGAAGTGGGCGACCTCGATCTCGCCACCGACAAGGGGCAGCGCGTTCTCGCCCTGCGGATCCAGCGGGCCGCCACCGAAATCTGCAAGGCCGAGGCGCTGGCGAGCCTGCCGCAGAACATCCGCCGTCAGCGTGAGTGTTCACGCGACACGCAGGCCCGCGCGAAATCTGAAGCGAGGATGGTGATGGTCACGGACGAGACTGCACGCCGCACGGGCGGGTGATCCATGGACCGGGTGCCTCCGCCTCTCGGCTGCTGATCAGGAACGGCAACCGAGCGCGGAAGTGGAGCGGTAGCGGGATTCTCGAAACAAATGGAATAATCTGAAAAAATGAGAGATTTTTAGATCATCAACCAGATATACCCCTAAAAATACCCCCAATTCGCTCTCCCTCTGACTGACCGGCAGTCCGGGTGTCACTTTCACACTTTTCACACCTGAGACTGAAAAGTGCCGGAAAACTGCGGTTCCTACCCCCGAGAAGGTAAAGCCATCTGCGCTCCTTGACCGCTTTGGTTGGTACTGGGGTCGTGTGCGAAGTTAATTGCAGTTTGACCTTTCAAGCAGAACACTTTTCGCTGCTCTCGTTATCTCGATGTTTCGTGAGCGTAGTCACACTCAGGGCCATTTGCCGACCGGCTGGATTCGGTTGCTTTGAAGCGACGAGCAGCCGCCGAATGAAGCAATGATGATTGTCAGCTCGCGACCCAGATCAGGTCGCCAGGATCAGTAGCCGTGAACGTCGGCTCTATGCAGGAAGCGGCCAATCGCGCTTCGCGGAGCGGACTGGCAGCAGAATGGACACATCGCGGTCATTGGAAAGATCATCGGCTCTCCGCGAGGCATCGGCTCTCCGCGAGGGAGAGCGTCAGGGTTGGTGCGAGTTACCGGCAATACCGTCGCTTTGCCGTCGCTCGAAATCCAAGCGCTTCACTGGAAGCGCAAAGCTTCCCTTAGATCCACTAGCGCAATTGTCTGGGCGATTGACCATACCAGCGTGTCACGGCCCGGGTGAATGCACTTGTTTCAGAGAATTGAAGAATTTCGCCGATCTGCGTCACGGTTAGTCGTGAATCCCGGAGGTACGACAGGGCTAGGTCGGCTCGGACATTGTCGACAATCTGCATCAGGCTGGTGCCATCTTCAGCCAGTTTGCGCTGCAAGCTGCGCCGCGACATTCTCAGCAGCGACGCTGCTCGGGGTAGATCGATGGTCGAGTGCGGCATAACCGCCCTGACGAGGCTCTCCACCGCGGCAGCAAGCGTGCCGGGGGTAGTGTCTCGCAATCCCCGGTAACGCTCGACCAGATGATTGTGCAGTTGGGCACTGCCCTCGCGGGTTGGTTTGAGTAGTTGGTCGCGGGTGAAAAAGACAGCGTTCCTGTCCGAGTTGTATTCGATAGTTCGGCCGAGAAACCGCTGATGATCCCTCCTGCCTGCTGGCGCTGCGTGTCTGAAGGTAATGTACTCGGGCGACCAGTCCGGCAGATGCCGCCGAATTTCCTTGATGAGCACCGCGAACCCGAGCTCTGCGATCTGGCGATGGGCAAAGCCGCTTTTGGCTGCCAGATCATAACGCAGTTCTATGCCGTCAGGAAACGGGACAAGCCCGATGACAGCGCCTTGCGTGTGTAGCGGGAAGTACAAGGCGAGGTCATCGATCAGTTCACCGATGGTCATGGCGCTGCCGAACAGCGGGGCCAGGGGACCGAACAGCGTAAATTCCTGATACTGGGCGAGCTGCACGCCAAAGCTCTCGCAATCGAGGCGATCCTCGGCCATCGCCAGAAACCTGGTGAATGCCGATACTTCTACCGGTGTCGAGGAACTGGTCAGGGCTTCTAGCGGCAGTCCTGCCTCGAGGAACATCGCCGCACAGTCACCCTCCAGCTTCGAGACCAGCACGGAGGCTCCGGCCAACACCGAACTGCTTACCCACTTTGCCATACCTCCCTCCTCCGAGGAGGATCGGTCGTTTTGGCGCGCGATGTCAAGTTTGGCGGTCTGGCCAGGCTATCGGTAGCGTCTGGAGAGGGACGTTTGACAGTCTGAGCGGCCATTTGGCCCGTTCGTTTTGCTGTTGCATCGGGAACCCGGATCCGACAAGCAAGCCGCGCTTTGGCGCAGGTGTGGAGGGAATTATGGCTTTTTTCTATGATGGCATCGGCGCGTCGATGGTTGATGTTGAAACGCTGCCCTGGGTGCCGTTTCTTCCTTACTCCGAGGAGATGATGCTCAAGGTTATCCGGGTCAATCCGATCAGCGGAGAGTGGGTCACGCTGCTCAAGATCCCCGGTGGCATGGAGCTTCCCAAGCATCATCATGCGGGGACCGTCCATGTGTACACGATCAGCGGCCATTGGCGGTACAAGGAGCATGACTGGATCGCCGGGCCCGGCAGTTTCATCTACGAGACGGCCGCGTCGTGTCACACGCCGGTGGCCGAGCCAGGGGACGAGGTCGTCACACTGAACATCGTCCAGGGTGACTGGAACGTCGTCGACGAGAGCGGTGCCGTGCTGGCGATCGAAAACTGGCGCTCGATGATGGATCGTTATGTTGCCCATTGTGCGGCGGCTGGCATCGAACCGGTCGATGTCTCAAGTTTTCAGGGCAACTGAACCTGAAGGCTGAGGCAATGACCGTCAGCGTACCAGTTGATGCGGGAAAGCTTCGACTTACGGTGGAAGACCGTGGCCATGGGCCCGCGGTCATGCTGCTGCATGGCTTTCCCGATGACAGGCACGTCTGGCGCAAGCAGGTGCCGGCACTCCTTTCGGCCGGCTATCGCGTGATCGTGCCTGACCAGCGGGGGTGCGGGGATTCCGACATGGCGCAGGGTGTAGCTGACTATGCCCTGCCGCTCCTGGTGGATGATCTGGTCGCGATCCTCGATCATCTGGAGCTGCGGGACGTCATGCTGGTGGGCCACGACTGGGGGGCGGTGATTGGCTGGCACTTTGCGATCAGCCATCCTGACCGGGTCAGCCGGTATGCCGCCTTGTCGGTCGGACACCCCACCGCCTATGCGCGCGGCCCTTTGGAGCAGAAGCTGAAAGGCTATTATGTGCTGCTGTTCCAATTGCGCGGCATCGCCGAACGGGTGCTGAAAGCCGGCAATTGGCGGATATTCCGGTCCCTCACCCGTCAGCCGGATGAGGTGATGCGCTGGATCAGCCGTCTGTCGAGGCCGGGCCGCCTGACAGCCGCGATCAACTATTACCGTGCCAATCTCGGGCTGCTCAGCACCCACGACAGGCCCAAAGCAACGATGCCCGTAATGGGTGTATTCAGCGACGGTGACCGCTTTCTCGCCGCAGCGCAAATGCAGCGCAGCGCTGATTTCTGCACCGGACCTTTCCGGTTCGAACGAATTGGCGACGCAGGCCACTGGCTGCAGCTCGATGCGCCTGATCAGATCAATGCGTTGCTGATCGACTTTCTCGGCAAGGATGACGGGGCATGAAGCGTTTCCGGTTCGAAATACTGGCGGCGGTGCTCCTGGCGCTTGCGGTATCCTGGGTGTGGCACAAGCAGGAACCCGATGCTCCCCTGACAGCGGCCGAAACCGAACGGTATATCGCGAAGATCGGGGCAGGTTTTCCCGTGCCCGATGGGCAGGACAGGGCCGCCATGATGGCACGTCTGCGCGACTTTGCTCGCAATGATGATGGCCGGGATGTCTACATGCTCAACCTGTTGCGGTTCTATCCGGCAATGGCGCAAGGTCCGGCGCCTGCAGGGTCGTTCAAGGGGCGGCCCGAGGAAGCCAATGTCATCTATGAAGACAACGCCAAGCCATTGCTGCTGAAAAGCGGGGCGTTCCCGATCTTTTCCGGTGTGGTCGAGGAAGGCAATGTGGTGGGCGGCCTCGATCCGGCGGAGGACAACTGGGACCGCGTATTGCTGGTGCATTACCCCAGTCGCCGGCACTTCTTCGAGCTGCTGTCAGACCCGGACTACCTGAAA
>VFQO010001823.1_pt1 | contig 14843 bp, 13 predicted proteins | sample 3512331 | NCBI WGS metagenome assembly VFQO01 (sample SAMN10412371, study PRJNA504923) | tailings metagenome | isolation source: Replicate 3 from Balatoc abandoned mine | place: Philippines: Itogon, Benguet | collected 2017-08-28
AACGATACCACCCGCAACACCATGAGCGGCATCATCCACGCGATGGACAAGTTCCCCGACCAGCGGAAGGCGTTCGAGGAGAACCCGGAACTCATCCCCAACGCCGTGCAGGAGTGCCTGCGCTACCAGACCCCGCTCGCCCACATGCGGCGCACCTGCACCGAGGACACGGAAGTCTTCGGCCAGACCATCAAGAAGGGCGACAAGGTGGTGCTGTGGTACATCAGCGCCAACCGCGACGAGGAGGTGTTCGAGAACCCCGACAAGCTCGACATCACCCGCGAGAACGCGCGGCGCCATCTCGCCTTCGGCTACGGTATTCACCGCTGCGTGGGTGCGCGGCTCGCCGAACTGCAACTGCGCGTGCTGCTCGAGGAGATGCACAAGCGCCGGATGCGGGTGCATGTCGCGGGCGATGTCGAGCGGGTTCGGGCGAATTTCGTCCACGGCTTCCGCAAGCTCGAGGTCGAGATCACCGAGTTCTGAGCGCCGGCAGGGGGCAATGGTGAAACCGTGGGGGCGTTCGGCGCGTATTAAGCCCGTAGCCCCTACACTTTCGACCATGGAACACCGCCCGATGCGTCTGCCCCTCGTCCGTCGCCGCACTGTCCTCGCCGCCGCCGGGATCGGCGCCGCGCTGCCGCTGATCGCCTCCTGCGGTGCCACCGAAGCGCAGGCCAAGAGCTTTCCAGTCAGCAAGACCGAGGCGGAATGGCGGCGCATCTTGACCAGGGACCAGTACTACATCCTGCGCGAAGCGGGGACGGAACGCGCCTTCTCGCACCCGCTGAACAAGGAAAAGCGCAAGGGCACCTTCGTGTGCGCGGGCTGCGGCAACCGGCTCTATTCCTCGGCGCACAAATACGACAGCGGCACCGGCTGGCCGAGCTTCTGGCAGGCGGTCGGCAAGGGCGCCGTCGGCACCAGCACCGATTACAAGATCGGCTATCCCCGCACCGAGGTGCACTGCGCCGACTGCGGCGGGCATCTCGGGCACATTTTCGGCGACGGACCCAAGCCCACCGGAAAGCGCCACTGCATCAACGGGCTGGCGCTGAAATTCGTCCCCGCCTGAGGGGCGCGGGCGTTCAGGTCTCGAGCAGCGCCGGGGCCTGGAGCCGCGCCGCGAGCCGGGCGAACTCTCCCAGCGTGAAGGTATCGTCGAACACCATGCCGTAATGCCGCTCGTGCCGCCAGCGCACCTTGGCGCGCACCTCGCGCATCGTGCCCGAGGCATCGGGCACCTCGATCCGCACCGTCTGGTCGATCGCCAGCAGCGCATCGCATTCCAGCCGCGCGCCCTGCTGGGAGAGGTTCTCCACCACTGCCTCGCAGGTGGTCGTCAATGTGCTGAGCCTGACCGGGAAGCACAGGCCGAGCCGGAGGCCGCGCTTGGGATATTCGCCGGACTCGCTGATCAGCCGGGGGACATCGACCGGCGCGGCGAAGGTGAAGCCGGCCTCGTTTTCGCGGTGCCACACCCGGTCTACCAGATAGACCGCGCCGGCGGGCATGTGCAGTTCGAACTGCTGGCAGCCGGGCAGGGCGTGGAACAGGCGCACGCTCACCCCGGTCTCGGACACGTCGCGGATGACGCAGACGAACTCGCCCTGCGCCGAAGCCAGCTTGGCGGCGCGGATCAGCAGGGTGAAGCGCGGCGCGGCGCGCAGCTCCGCATCCTGCTGTTCCGGCTCCACTTCCAGCCTGGCGGTATTCGCAGCCTTGTCCGTGTTCATGTCGCTTCGCACCCGGCGCGCTTCCCGCCACCCGAGCGGCGACAGGGCGCTTCAAATCCCACGCTTACATAGGTGTGTTAAGTGGAACAGGTTAAGCGCGAGATAATGTACCGCGGGTGATTCTGGACCGATCGGCCAGCGCCAGAGCTGCCGGCCCGTCCGCCAACCCGGCGACATTGCTCCCATCTTCCCGCCATTCCGACCGCATCCCGCCGCACCGGCTGACGCATCCGCCCGGCTCGAAATTCCGCTTTATATTCCGGTGTCTGCGTCCGCGGCCCTGCGTGGCGGCGGCGGCTCCATCGCTGCGGATACCCGCTTTCGGTCAACCAGTATGGCGCCACCATGATGGCAATCACCCCGGCGATTGGCAGCAAATAAACGTGCCTCCTGGCCCCGCCCGGCTAAAGGTCTGCGCACGGCGAATGCAAGCCAGTTTGGTTTCAAACCCGTAAACCTAAAAACAAGACCGGCGATAGCCGCGCGCGTTCAAGTAAATCAGCTTTGTCGAGTCCTTCGGGCGCAAATCGAACTGGACTCAAGATTGATTGGTCGGGGGGCCATATTGTGAATCTAAGCGATCTACAGATAGGCCAGAACGTGCTCATTCACCCGGCCATGCACCGTAACTCCAGAGCCATCGAGGCTTTTCTGGAGTTCGAGATCGAAGTGCGGAACCATCGGGACATCGTCGCCGCCTGTGGTCCGGAGGGGGAGCGCGAAGCGCTTGCCGCGCTGCTTGCGCGCGTCCAGCGGGCGCTCGCGGCTGGCGGGGTGGCGAGTCCCGAGGCCGGCGGCCGGTTCGCCGTGGTGGTGTGGGACGACTCCGTCCTCGGCCCGGACCGGATCGACGACTGGCTCGATGCGCTTGCCGCCGATCTCGTCCTCGAGCCGGTGGCGACCTGGTGCGGGCCGGTTCATCTCGATGTGGCCCTGACGAAAAAGGGCAAGGCCGCCCCCCATCCGGGGGCGCTTCCCGGCGGGCGCCGCACGCCGGAAGTGGTCGGCGACGAGGCGCGGCGCACCTATCTGGCCGACATGGCGCTGGTGTCGCCGGTGCTCGCTGCACTCGGCGGCTTCCGCCGTGCCGGCCGCGAGCAGATCGATGTCGATGTCTGCTGGCGTCCGGTGTCGAATTCGCAATCGTCCGGCTCGGCAGCCTATTTCGAGGCGACGCTCGGGCTGATCAGCGCGGCGGGGCAGTTCACGCCTTCCGATCGCGTGCTGGAAGCGGCCGGGCGGCTTGGCCTCGTCCATCTGCTCGACCACTATCTCGTCTCCCGCGTCATCGATGAACTGATCGCCGCGCCGGGTGCGGTCTCGCTCGCGGTTTCGGTTTCCGACCGGAGTCTCGGCGACGTGCGCTTCTGGCGTGCCGCGCTCGACAGGCTGGAGTTCGGTGCCGCCACCGCCCGCGACCTGATCGTCGAGGTCCGGGGCAATGCAACTTGCGCCGGTGCACAGGGATCGGCCGAGACACTGGCCCGGCTCAAGCGCCTCGGGTGTCGCACGTCGCTCGGAAACTTCGGGCTGGGCGCAACCTCGCTGCGCGATGCGGTCGCCTTCGCTCCCGACCTGGTGACCGTCGACCGGCATTTCCTGTCCTCGGCGGCAGGTGCCGCTGCCGGCCACGCCGCGCTGTTCCATCTTGTCGCCCTGGCACGTGCGGTCGGGGCCGAAGTGGTGATCGACGGGGTGGACTCCGCCGAACTGGCATCCGTCTCGCGCGAGCTCGGCGCCTCGCTTTTCAAGGGCGACTGGTGCGGCCGCCCGCGCGTCTACCGCTCATGGGCGCATCGGCCCAGGCCCCAGGCCTGCCCCCCCGCATCGGCCGACGCCTCCTAGGCGGCCGCGACCCCCGCCCCCCCTAATCCTTTGCTGGACCCCTGAAAATGCAGAACAAGATCCTGTTTGTCCTATTGTTCACCGGACTGGGCCCCGTACCCTCCGTGCTCGCCAACAATGTCGGCGAGAATGTCGCCTGGCAGTTCCAGACTCCCGCGGAACGGGCGGCCCTGATGTATCTCGAAGAGGTGCGGCAGCGCGGCATCAACGGCTATTATTCGGCGCCGGTCTACAACACCTACATCAACGACCAGTACAACTGCTCGGTCAATTCGACCGCGACGGGCAACGAATCCGCGTCCAACGCGGTGGCGAATTCGCCCAGCACCAGCGGCCACAACACCGATGCGACCGGCAACCTGAACGATACGACCTACGACGCCGGCGGTCCCGGCGACGGAAGCACCGAGACGACTACCCAGGGCAATTCCGGAGCGATCTCGGCCGGGGCTTCGGGGGGCATGTCGACCTCGGTGCGCGGTGACAACTTCCAGGCGCTCAACACCGACCAGAACAACTCCGGCAACCAGTCCGCGACCGTCAACGGATCGACGGCCTGCCAATACGCCGCCGCCGGGTAAGCGAGCATGGTTTCGAGGCATGGCAAGACGCGCCGGGCCGCAACGGCCGCGGTCGCCGCACTGCTCGGCACGGCCTTGTCGGGCTGTGCCGCGGTGGGAGGCGGGATCGAAAGCCAGCGCGTGGCACCGCACGAGGTGCCGATCGTGATCGGTGCGCCGGTGCGCGACAACCGCTCGCCGATGGAAGCGGCGCTGGCGTGCTTCGGCGACCAGCTGACGGCAACCGCCGGCAAGCCCGTGGTGGTCGGCGTGGGCGAAGTCAGGGACTACACCGGCAAATATTCGATCAACGAGGGCAACGCGATCACGCAGGGCGGATCGCTGATGGTCTATTCGGCCCTCGGGAAGATCGGCGGCCCGCTCCGCATCGCCGAACGGTTCGACCCGACGATCGCCGAGCGCGAACTGGGCTACACCGATCGCCGCCAGCTGGGCGACGGGCAGGTGCACCAGGTCAATGGCGACCGGGTGCCCTGGCTGCCCTATTTCGGCGGGACGATCACCCAGTCGGACTACTACATCGTCGGCGGCATCACCGAGGTGAACTACAACATCCGCTCGGGCGGCGCGCAGATCAGCGTCAACAACATGGGGCCGGAGGCGCGGGTCTACACCCAGAGCGTCGCCATCGACCTGCGGATCGTCGACACCCGTTCGCTGCTGGTGCTCAAGACGGTCAGCCTGACCAAGCAGTTCAGCGGCTACGAGATCGGCGCCGGGGTGTTCCGCTTCTTCTGAACCGAGCTGTTCGACATCAACATCGGCGCCAAGGGCCAGGAGCCCCTGCAACTGGGCATCCGCACCGCGCTCGAGGAAGGCGTGCTGCGGCTGATCGCGTCGGTCAAGGATGTCGATCCGTCCATCTGCATGTCGCAGAAGCTTGAGACGATCCCCGAACAATCTGCCGAGGAGCTGCGGGGGCGCTCGCTCCCGTCGGGGAGCCAGAACCCGCCCGTGCCGGCGCAGGCGCCCGTCCGGGCGGAACCTTCGGGGCCTTCGCTCAACGAACTCAACGGCTCGGCCGCGCTGGCGGCCAACAGCAAGCTGCAGCTGGGCTTCGAATTCGGGGACGCCAACCTGATGTCGAACGCGCAATCCGTGCTCGACATGATCGCCCAGCTTTCGGCCGAAGGCGAGGTGTCGGTGCTGCTGGTCGCCCGCGACACCGAGACCTGGGACCCGGCCAAGCGCGACGCTCTCCTCGACAAGCGCATCGCCAACGTCGTCGCGGCGCTGGCGAGCCGCGGCATCCCGCCGGCGGCGGTCCAGATCACCTGGCGTCCGGCGGCTGTCGATACGGCCATCTATCGCGACGGCCCGGGCTTCCAGGAACTGGCGCGAATTAAAATAAGAAAATGAGGCGGGTCCAAAAACAAAAACCTAAACTACTCAATAATGAGGGAATTGGAATTATGATGAAATCAATATCATGCAAGCGCAGCCAGCTTTTTGCTGGCGCGAGTACCGCAATTCTTGCGACCGCGATGCTTTCGGCTCCGGCGCAGGCCCAGTCGATCGTCACCGATCCGACCCTGACTTCGATCCTGCAGGCGCATGTCACGGGCGGCGACACGTCCCCGCAGAGCAATACGGCCCCCGTCACGGCCACCACGCCGAACTTCGACGCGGTGACCACCATCGTTGGCGCCACCACCGACAGCGTGATCGACAACAACGAGAACACCGCGGATGCCACCGCTATCGCCAACCGTAACGGCGTCACCGCTTCGCTGGCCACCATCGGCAGCGATACGGCTGTGCCCGACGACGGCATCGCGCTCTCGGCGGTTTCCGTGAACACCGGTGCGGTCGATGCGACCAATTCGGATGCCGACATCGGCACCACCGCGACCGACTTCGCCACCGGTTCGGTCAACGTCCGCGACAACGTGACCTCCTCGACGGTGGTCGTGAACGAAGGCAGCGACACCTACGCCGCGACGATCACGGGCTCGGAGCCGGTTGACTACAGCAACCTCGCCAACGCGAACGCGGTTGTGACGACCGACCTTTCGGGTTCGGCCACCGATGTTGCCAACCTGTCCGGATCGCTTCTGGTGTCCTCGGCGCAGGTCGCCGATTCGGTCGATGATTCGACCGCTTCGACCAGCAACGCGGAAACCTTCCTGACCATCCAGACCACTGCCGACGCGACCGTGACCGGCACTGCGACCCTGGACGGCAACGCCATCACCTCGAGCTTCACGGCCAATGCCCGCGACGCCTCGATCGCCCTGGCGGCGGATGACGGCAGCACCTCCACCACCGCCGCGATCAGCAACGCGCAGCGTTTCGACGCCAACACCTCTGACGACTCTGCCGTAACGACGGGCGTGTTTGACGCCTCGATCGAGACGAGCGGGTTCACGACCTCGTTCCTCAACAGCAGCCTTTCGGTTGCCTCCAACACCGGCTCGGCGAACGCGACCGGCAACACCGCGACCACGCAGATCACGCTGGCGGACAGCCTGGCCTACAACACGGCTGCCGGCAACACGGCCTCGGCCGAAATCGACGAACTGGATAGCGCCTCGGCCAAGCTTGCCGACGTGACCGCCACGGGCGGCCTTGTGGGTGTCAACACCCAGCTTGTCGAAACCGGCGAGCTTGAGACTGAGTTGAGCGTGGACATCGACGTCGACGTGGCGAGCCCCGAAAGCAGTGCGATCGACGTGTCGGCCAACCGCCTGACCACGGCTGCGACCGGCAACGACCTGACCGCCGGCATTGCCAGCGGCGATGCCTCGGCCGTCTTCGACGCCTCCGCAGTGCTGGCGTCGCGCCAGCAGCTCGACTCGGTCGTGGTGCTTGCGGAGTCCACTGACTCGGATATCGAGGTAAATGTCGGTCAGGGTGGCTCTGACGCCACCTTCGTCAACAGCACCCTCACCGTGGATGCGAACGTTCTGGCCGCCAGCGCGACCGGCAACCGTGCCCGCCAAGCGATCGAGCTCGAGGCGACCGCGCTGAATGCGTCGGACAACACGTCGGCCACTCTCTCGGTCGACTCGACCCCGGCTGCCGAAGACGAAGCGGTCGGCGCGGAAGGTGCCGTCGTCATCGCCAGCGCGATGATCAACACCGGCTCCACTGTCACCGCGCTGAATGATGTTAGCGACATTGATGTCTTCACCGGTGACAATCTCAGCGGTACGGCCACCAACACCAGCGTTGCCGTGACGAACAACACCCAGCAGGCCTTTGCGGTCGGCAGCGATGCGGGCAACAGCATCTCGCTGACGGGCGTCGATGTCGGCTCGGCTGCGGGGATTGCCAACCTGCAGGTCAATGATGGGACCTCTGTCGTCACGGCCACGCAAGATGGCTCGATCGACGTGGATTATGTCGAGGACCTGATCTCGGGTTCGAGCGAGATCTCGGGCAACAGCCAGTCGGCGATCGCCCGCGGTACGGTTGCGGCCAACACCCTGACCGTTGATGCGCAGGTCGTTGCGCTGGGCAATGGCGGTGCCGGTACCACGAGCGACCCGACTTCCTTCGCGGTTGACGCCGTCGCCGCTTACGGCGTGGTCAACAAGCAGCAGGTGCTCGCCGACGTGACCGCCTCTGCCGAGCCGGATGACACCAACGCCTTCCGCATGGATATCGTGGGCGCCATCACGGACTCCAACACCGCGGTGAACGGCAACACGCTGATGGCGCAGGCGCAGGGTACCGTGGCGACGAACGCCGTCACCCTCGACATCGGCACTCTGACGACGACCGACAGCTCGGGCGACGGGGCGATTGCCAACCTCCAGAACGTGTCGGGCGCGGATATCACCGCCACCGCGAACGGTGACGGGGGTTCGGTCGTCGAAACGGAAATCGATGGCGCGGTGCTGCGCGGCTCGGTCGAAAGCTCGAGCAACCAGATCCTCGCCATGGCCGATTCCTCGCGTGCCACCAACACGCTTGCGGTTTCGGGAACGTCGCTTTCGGGTAGCACCCTGAGCGCCGATGCCAATGCCTATCCCGCCACCGACACCAACCGCGTGGCAGCCCAGTTCGGCGTGGTGAACACGCAGGTCGCGGGCACCGGCAATGTGACCGCGAGCCTTCGGGAAACCACGGGCGGTGCGTTCACGGACAGCGCGGCTGTCGTGAACGACCTCAACAGCACCGTCACGAATGCGTCGGTCGAAGCCAATGGCAACCTGCTGCAGGCGCTTGCCGCCAGCAACCGGTCGGCCAATGCCGTGAGTGTCGATGGCACCACGCTGAACCAGGTGACCGCCGGCGTTTCCAACGTGCAGACGAGCACGCAGGATGTGTCGTCCCTGATCGGGTTCGCGGGTTCGGGCAGCGTCGCGCCGTTCACCGTCAACGCCACGATCACCTCGGGCACGGCGAGCGGTAGCCTGAGCGGTCTCAGCACCGACCAGGTCGCTGCGTTCCTGGCGCAATACAGCTCGGCGACCGCCTTCACCTATGATCCGGGCACCGGTGCCTTCTCCTACACCACCATCGGAACCGGCGCCGTCACTCTGCCGGTGAGCGGCACGAACGGCACGTTCAACAACGGTGGTGTCCTGATGGACGTTGAAGGTGCGATCGCCTCCAGCACTCTCGCCGTCGAAGGCAATGCGGTGCAGGGTTCGGCGATCGGTAACTCGGCCGGCAACAGCGTGAATATCGCTGCCAACGCGCTCGACGGTGTCACCGCCGTGGGGACGGGTGAGGTCTTCACCGCGGCGACCGGCGATCCGGAAGCCGATGCGGATGCCGATGCTGCCCTGGCTTCGACCCAGAGGCTGCTCACCGGCAGCAGCAGCACGACCGAGGTGTTCACCACCTTCGCGATCGATGGCGCCCTCGACACGGCGATCACCGATTCGAACCTCAGCGTGTCGGGCAACAGCGCCTATGGCGAAGCGATCGGCAACACCGTGACCAACAGCCTGACGGTTGCGGGCACGGATCTCGCCGGGACGGCCACTTCGGGCGTGCTGACGAATTCGCAGGACGGTCAGAGCGCGATCATTTCCGCCGGCAGCGACATGGAAGTGGTTTCCAACGTCGTCTCCAGCGGTTCGACCATCGCTCTCGACCGGAACGCCAACAGCGCGCTGGGCGTGGTGAACAATGCGACCAACACCCTGACCGCTTCGTCGACCAACTCGACGTCGACCGTTCAGGCGGTTGCCGCCTCCGACGTGGCGCAGGGCCAGTTCGCTACCGGCAGCGGTTCGTACGCCCTGATCAACGGGCAGACCGCATCGGGCACGCTGACGACCACGGCCACCACGGACGTCTACAACATCGGCAACACCGACGTTACGACGACCGGCATCGTCAACGGCAGCGTTTCGATGTCCGACAATGCGACCCGGGCGGAATCGACCGCCAACCGTGCGGCCAACACCGTGTCGGTGGGTGCCGATGCCAACCTCGGTTCGACGGCTGCGCTGATCAACCAGCAGGCCAGCGGGGTGGCGACCACGGCCAATGCGACCAGCACTGTCCGTCTCGCCGTCACCGGCACCGATACCAGCTCGCTCGAATCGCTCGATGCCAGCTCGGTGTCGATCGAGGGCAACTCCACCCTGGCTCTCGCCCGCGGCAACAGCGCTTCCAACACGCTGAACTACACCGCTGGCGCCAGCTACACCGCGGCAGCCGCTGCGGCGACGATCAACGGTTCGACGAACCTTGCGCAGGCCAGTGCGGCGCTGCTCAACGACCAGGAAAACACTGGTGCGGTGACCGCCAACGCCACGGGCGGGACCTCGGTCGCGCTCAATGCGACCAGCGCGGGGACCGTCGACGGGGTGCTCAATGCCACCGTCAGCAACAGCAACAACAGCACGACCGCCTTCGCGGTCGGCAACTCGGCAGCCAACACTGTCATGCTGAGCTCGCTGGTGACCGGCATGCCCAACGTCGCGCTGGGCAACCAGCAGACCAACACCGGCGCGGTGAGCGCGGTTGCGACCACTGTGACCTACAGCGTCGGCTCGTTCGGCACCGTCGCCGGCAGCAGCGTCCAGAACAGCGGCAACGCTGCCTCGGCAACTGCGATCGGCAACAGCTCGGTCTCGATCATCGGGGCCAAGTAAGGTCCGCTCCCCGCAGGCTTCCGTACCCTTTCGGAGCCTGCGGGGACAGCCTGGCCCTGGTCGGCCGCCCCGTCGGCCAGGGCCACTTCCAAGTCGAGCGCCCGGATGCGGATGCCACCCGCATCCCTTCCGGGCCTTCGCATCCCGCAACGGAGCGTTTTTCCAAGTGTCGAGCCTGACAAGATCCATCGCCCTTGCCGCGGCATGCGCGGCAGCCGCCTTCGCGCCGACATCCGCCTGGGCTTCCGATGCGCAGGGGAACTTCACCCTCCGGGGCTACGGCTCGCGCAGCTGCGGCACCTACCTGGCCGAAATGTCGGACCCCGGCCACGCCAACAATTACGCCTCCTGGCTGATGGGCTACGCCACCGCCCGCAACCGTCTCCAAAGCGAGACGTTCGATATTCTTCCCTTTCCCGAAGGGACCGTGTTGTTCGATGCCGTTTCCGCCGTGTGCCGCGACCAGCAGGCCATCACCGTCGAAGCGGCCGCCAACGAAGTCATCCGCGCGATCGCCCCGCTCCACCAGCGCAGCGCCAGCGCGGTGGTGACCATAGACCGCGGCGAGCAATCGGTGCGGATCCGGCAGGCCGCGCTCGCGGCGCTGCAGGCCCGCCTCGCCGAGCTCGGCCTCTATTCCGGCCCGGCCGACGGCGAGTGGCGCGAGGAGCTGACGGCATCCCTCACGGAATTCCAGCTGCGCGAGAAGATCGTCGCCAGCGGCCTGCCCGACCTCCCCACGCTGATCCGGGCGCTGGTCTTGTAGGCGCCGGGGACGGCCCGGTTCCGGGCCGATCGGCAAAAGACGCAAAATGACCCTGGGAGGAGCTTCTTACACCATGACGCCGCTGAAAATCTTCATGGACGCGGATCTGGTCGTGCAGACAGTGATCCTGCTGTTGCTGCTGGCCTCGGTCTATTCGTGGTCCGTCATCCTGTCCCGCTTCCTCGCGATCGCGCTCGAACGGCGCAAGATCAAGGCCGTGGCCCAGGCGCTGCGTTCGATCGAGAAGCTGGACGAACTGCGCGAGCTGGCCGGCAACGGCAGCGGCAAGGTGCACTACATCCTGCATTCGCTGGCCCGCGAGTGGAAGTGGTCGACCGAACATTCCGGCCGCAACTACGAGGACGTGCGCCAGCGCCTCGCCTCGATCTCCGAGATTTCGGTCGAGCGCCAATATGCCCGGCTCGCCGGCAATTCGGCCTGGCTGGCGACGATCGGCAATTCGGCTCCCTTCTTCGGCCTGCTGGGCACGGTCTGGGGCATCATGAACAGCTTCATCGCCATCGGCCAGGCGCAGGACACCTCGCTCGCAACGGTCGCACCCGGCATGGCCGAGGCGCTGTTCGCGACCGCGGTTGGCCTGTTCTGCGCGATCCCGGCTTCGATGGGGTACAACCGCATCGTCCAGGCGCTGGCAAAGACGGACCAGGAATGGCGCGCCGTGATCGGCCGCGTCGAGGTCGCGATCTCGCGCCACTACGGCCGCATCCGCTGATCCCGGCGATGGTGGCGAAGGAGCGCGATGATGGCGGGCAGATCTGATTTTCCGGTGACTTCGAGGCGGCGTTCGCAAGACCACCTGCTGTCGGAGATCAACGTCACGCCGATGGTCGACGTGATGCTGGTGCTGCTGATCATCTTCATCGTGACCGGCCAAATGGTGGTGTCCGGCACCGAGGTCGACCTGCCCGATGCCCGCGCCAACCAGCTGGCCGCCCAGGAAGAGCCGATCCAGATCACCGTGGATGCCGAGCAGAACATCTTCCTCGGCGACACCCCGCTCACGCGCGAGGCTTTCGCCGATGCGCTCGCCCAGCTGGCGATGTCCTCGCCCGAGCCGGGCGAACAGCGCGTCTTCGTCCGCGCCGACCGGGCGCTGGCCTATGGCACCGTCATGGCGATCGTATCCCAGATCGCCGAGTCCGGTTTCACCAAAGTTGCCTTCATATCGGATCCGGCATCCGATCCGGTTGCCGCAGAAGCACCGTGATCGAGCGGCTGTCCAACGCGATATCCGTCCTTCTGCACCTTGCGATCATCGTGCTGTTGGGCAGGGTCACCTTCGCGGTGGAGCAGACGGCCACACGCAAGACCGGCATGGAGATCGAGATCATCGATCTTGCCCATGCCATGCCCGATCCCAGTCCGGCGGTCGCTGGCCGGAGCGAGCCCGCTTCGGTGCCGTCCGAGCCGCAGCCCGCCGCAACGCCGAGCCCCGAGCAGCGTTCCGCCCCCTCGGTATCCGAGGCGCCCGAGACGCCGCCGAAACCGGTAACGCCGGAACCCGTGGTGGAGAGCCCGTCCCCCGTCCCGAAACCCGCCCCCGCGCCGGTGCCGACCCCGGCCCCCAAGGCCGAGGCTCCGCCCCGGGCGGCGGGTGCGCAGCCGGCGGCGGAGCCCAAGGCGAAGCCGGGCAGCGCCGCGCGGCTCGATGCGGCCGCCCTGGCGCGCTCGCGCAGCATCGGGACCGCTGCCCCGGCCGCGCGCACGCGGCTCAATTCCGCAACCATCGGCTCGGCGATCGGCAAGGCCGCCCCGCGCGGGCTGCCCGGCCTCACCTTTCGCCAGAAGGTCGATCTGGCGCAAAAGGTCCGCCAGCAGGTGATGCCGTGCTGGAACCCGCCCGCGGTCGATGGGGCCGGGCCTGCCAGCGTCAGGCTGCGCTTCGCGCTCGACCGGCAGGGTCGCGTCGTCGGGCAGCCCGTCCAGAGCGGGGTGACGGGCCAGACCGATGCCAATGCCGCCTATGTCAATCTGCTGATCAACAGCGGCCGGCGCGCCATCCTGCTGTGCGCCCCGCTCGAGCTTCCCCCGGAACTCTTTGAGGCCTGGGCCGAAGTCGAAGTCGAATTCGATCCGAGGGACCTGAGATGAAACTGAAACTTGCCATCGGCCTCGCCCTGGCGGGAGCGGTGTGCTGGGCCTTGCCGGCCGGTGCACAGGAACGGCTTTTCGTCGACATTACCGAAGGCGAGGCCGCGCCGCTTGCGATCGGGGTGCCCGACACGCCGAGCGGCGTGCCGCTCGATCCGGCCCAGGGGGGCGATGCCGGGGCAGCCCTTGCCGGGATCCTGCGCGCGGACCTCGGCACTATCCCGTTCTTCCGCGTCGTTCCTGCCCCGGCGGCGGCCGCCAGCGACGACAAGGGATTGCTTGCCGCATATTCCGCGGGCGGGACCCAGGCGCTCGTCATCGGGCGCGCCAGCCGAGCCGAGAACGGATCGCTGGATTATGCCTGCTCCTTCTACGACGTGTTCAGCGGCATCGTCGAGGTTTCGCGCACATTCCGTGTCGAGGCGCGGGAATGGCGCCGGGCCGCACACCAGTGCGCCGACATGGTGGTGGCCCACGCGACCGGCTATCCCGGTCATTTCGACACCCGCTTCGCGCTGGTGGCGCCGCCTGCGGGCGCGCAAGGGAGCGGCCGGCAGGTGGTGGCGGTCGACGTGGACGGGGCGAACCCCGTCATCCTCGCCGGTCATTCCGCGCTCGTCGCCATGCCGCAGCTCAGCCCGGACAACCGGTCGGTGCTGATCATGGCCTATGAGGACGAGGTTCCCGGGCTGGTCGTCGCCGACCTTGCCACCGGGCGCCGCACGCGGCTCCAGCTTCCACCCGGCCTCCCCTCGGCCGCGCGCTTTTCGCCCGACGGGCGGCACCTGGCGCTGGCGCTCTCACGCGACGGCAACACCGACATCCACGAATACGAACTCGCCACGGGCCGCGCGGTGCGGCTGACCGACGCGACCGGCATCGACACCAGCCCGACCTATTCCCCCGACGGCAGCGAAATCGCTTTCGAATCCGACCGTTCCGGGCAGCCGCAGCTCTACGTGATGCGGCGCGACGGCAGCAACCAGCGCCGTATCAGCTTCGGCGATCCGCACGCCTCGCCGGCGTGGAGCCCCGACGGCGCGCTGATCGCCTTTGCAAGCCGCACCGCGCAGGGCTCGCAGATCGGGGTGATGGCTCCCGACGGCGGCAAGCGACGCATCCTCACAGGGGGAGCGCACGACGAAAGCCCGGCCTGGGCCGCCAGCGGCCGGGCCATCGCCTTCCAGCGCAATCCGGCCGACGGCGGAACGCCCGAACTGCACATTGCCGACCGGACCGGGCGCCGGCAATTCCGCGTGTCCCTGCCCTTGCCGGGATCGGAACCGCACTGGTCGGAGGTGCTGCCATGAGCCGTTCGCGCAACCCCGGTGCCGGGCGCCTGCGCGCACCGGGCGCCCGCAGATGGGGCCTGATCGTCCTTTCGGCCAGCCTCCTGCTGAGCGCCTGCCAGCGGCCCGCGCAGGAGCTTCCGCAAGCACCGGTCTTCGCCATGCCCCCCACTCCGCCGACCCCGCCGCGGCAGGTTCCGCCGCCGCCGCCGCCGGTGCGCGCGGCACCGCCCGAGTTCCGCCCGTTCATCGGCCCGACCGTGATCCAGTTCGAGGGCGACAGCGTCCAGCTCGATCCCGCCGCGCGGGCCATTCTCGACCAGCAGGCCGAATGGCTGCTGCGCAATCCGGGGGCGAGCGTGGTGCTGCGGGGCCATGCCGATCTGTTCGGCAGCCGGGCGCGGCAATTCGCGCTCGGCGAGATGCGCGCCGCCGCCATGCGCCGCCACCTGGTG
>VFQO010001825.1_pt1 | contig 14834 bp, 14 predicted proteins | sample 3512331 | NCBI WGS metagenome assembly VFQO01 (sample SAMN10412371, study PRJNA504923) | tailings metagenome | isolation source: Replicate 3 from Balatoc abandoned mine | place: Philippines: Itogon, Benguet | collected 2017-08-28
GGCTTCACGAGATGGGCACCCTGGCAACGACCATCGCCCATGAACTCAACCAGCCGCTGATGGCGGTGGCGAACATCGTGCAGACCGCAGCCGAGATCCTGTCGAAAGGTGATCCTTCAGCGCAGGCTCGTCTCGTCGAGGCTCTGTCAGAGGCCGGGCGGGAGTCGATCAGGGCAGGGGATATCCTGCGCCGCCTGCGCGTCTTCCTGTCACGAGGCGATCTTGAAAAGACGCTGGCCGAACCATGCAAGCTTGCCGAGGATGCGATCTATTTCGAAGCCGCCGCGGCGCGTTACAGGAAGATCGTCTGCAAGGTGGAGTGCGCTCCTGATCTGCCGACCATTCTGGTCGATCGGGTGCAGATCCAGCAGGTCATTCTCAACCTGGTCAAGAACGCGATCCAGTCTGTCGGAGCAAACGGCAGGGTCACGGTTGCCATCACCGCCGAGCGGGGCAACCTGCGCTTCACGGTCAGTGATAACGGCCCCGGCGTACCGCCCGATCGGGTCGAGCGCCTGTTTGTGCCATTCAGCACCACCAAGGCCGATGGCATGGGCCTCGGCCTGCCGATCTGCAAGTCGATCATCGAAGCCCATGGGGGCTCGATCTGGTACGAACCCGCCAGCAACGGAGGGGCGACCTTTGTCTTCACCCTCCCGACAACCGCCGAGGAGATTGAAGATGCCTAGCAAGCCCAAGCTGGTGCACGTGGTCGATGATGACGACGGCGTACGAAGATCGCTGGATTTTCTGCTGTCGCATGCCGGCTATGACGTGATCCGCTGGGATTGTGCCGAGACCTTTCTCAAGAGAGCCGACAAGTCGTCACCTGCCTGCGCGCTGCTCGACATCAGGATGCCGGGCATGGACGGCCTTGAACTGCAGCAGGAAATGAAGGCGAGGGGCTTCAATTTTCCCGTCATCGTTCTTTCAGGGCACGGAGATATCGCCATGGCGGTGCAGGCGATGCAGGCCGGCGCGGTCGATTTTCTCCAGAAGCCCACCGACAGGGAGCATGTGCTGGCAGCCGTCAAACGCGCCTTTGACAGCATCATCGACTGCGAAGAACAGCGCAATCGCGCCGATTGGGCGAAGACGCAGATCGGGCAACTCACGCTTCGGGAACAGGAGGTGCTCGATGGCCTTGCCTGCGGTTATCCCAACAAGACGATCGCCTACGATCTCGGCATCAGCGCGCGCACGGTCGAGGTTTATCGCGCCAATGTGATGGAAAAGCTTGGAGTGTTCAGCTTTGCCGATGCGCTGCGCATCGCCTTTGCTGCCGGTCTGGGTTCGCAGAGGAATTGGCTGGAGGCGCACACCCTTATCGTGCCGCGCGGCCGCGACTGACAATTGTCTCCGGAAAATACCGCATCCCCGCCTGTCTCGCCGGATACCAGAAATGGGATGCAGACCGGCGCCCGATCGCCCGCTGGGCAATGGCGTCCGTCGCATATTCCAGCCAGGGAGACAGGCAATGAAGAAGACTGACAGCGACCTGCAACGCGACGTGCAGGAAGAACTGGAATGGGAGCCACGCGTCGACCATGCCGACATCGGAGTTTCCGTGACCGACGGGGTCGTCGCTCTCAATGGTTACGTCAAAAGCTACGCCGAAAAGATCGCTGCCGAGCATGCCGCGATGCGTGTGGAGGGCGTCAAAGCGGTCGCCGACGAGATCAAGGTGCGGTTCGCGTCCGATAGCAAGCTGGCAGATCACGAAATCGCGAAGCGCATTCTGGATCTCTTCAAATACAATGTCCTCGTTCCCGAAGATGACATTCAGGTCACTGTCGAGAAGGGATGGGTCCGGCTGTCGGGCTCGGTCGAATGGCGATACCAGAGCGACGAGGCAGCGCGTGCGGCCGGCAAGGTTTCCGGCGTGACGGGGGTTGCGAACATGATCGCGATCAACAGCAAGACCAGCGTTTCCGATGTCCGCCGGCGTATCGAGGAGGCCTTCAAGCGACAAGCGGGGCTTGATGCGGCATCGGTCACGATCGCGACCAGTGGTCACAAAGTGACGCTCGGTGGCACGGTCAAGGCATGGCACGAACGCAGGCTGGCCGAACAGGCCGCCTGGGCAGCGCCCGGGGTGACGCAGGTCGAAGATCGCATCATCATCGGGTAGGTGCCGGCGGCCGGCGTGGGCAAGCGGCCTGACGGTTGCGCCGCGGCAGCCGTCGGGCCGCTCGGCCCGGCCCTCAATGCGCCATCAACAGCGGAATGGGACAGGTCGCCAGCATGGTCCGGGTCACACCGCCAAAAATCGCTTCAGCCAGAGGCGAGTTGCCGTACGCGCCCATGACCAGAAATCCCGGATCGGTGGCATTGATCTGATCGATCAGCGTCGCCGCGATGGTCTCGCGGCGTTGCCGCTCGATCAGATGCGGCACCACACCATGCCGCGACAGATAGGTCGCAATCACCTGCATCGACATGCGCCCGGCCGGGGGATCGATTTCGACCAGCGTGACACTGGTCGCCGAGCGCAGCAGAGGCACGGCCCCGCGCACGGCCTCGATGGCCGCGCTTGAACCATCCCACGCGATCAGCGCGCCCTGATCGAGGCGGAGCGAGCGTGCCGCCGGAGGAACGGCCAGCATCGGGCGCGCTGCGCGCAGGGGCAAGGCCTCCGGCCTGGTCTGGGCATCGCCGCCATCCTCAAGCCGGGATGACAGGACGATAAGATCGGCAAGGTCCGCGCCGTCGGCCAGTGCTTCGGCGGGACGGCTGAAAGACTGCCCTAAGGACCAGGGGACATCCTCTTCCGCAAGCCGGCGTTCGAGCCGAAGCCGCAATTCTCGCTGCAACCTGTCGATTTCCGCGATCGCCAAACCCTCCGCGCTGCCAGCAAAGGCACCGAAGGCGAGTACCGGGAACTCGCGAAGCTCAATGCATTCGAGATGCCCGCCCACAGCACGAGCGGCATCAAGCGCGACCTGCAGGCGTGCCTCCTGACCGTCATCCTCATGGACCAGCAAAAGAATGTTCTTCATGCGGCGGCTCCTTCATGATCCGGGCTGAAGCGGAGGCTTGTCGGTTTCGCCCGGTTGCGCGGGATATTCATCGGGACAGCGGCCCGGCTCGTAGCGGTCAGGGTCGGCAGGTTCGGTCTCCGGCCTGCATGGCTGGTCGGGCTCTGGGGGCAGAGGCTCGATACCCGGAGGCTCCGAGGGCTCGATCCGGTCGGGCCTGAGAGGCGGAATGCCGTTCACCGCCGTGGTGCCGCGTTGCCGGGTCAGGACAGGGAAATCTTGCGGACGCTCTGTTCGCTTTCCTTGTCCTTGCCGATCGTGATCCTGAGCACGCCGTGGCGATACTTCGCCTCGATCCGGTCGCGATCGGCATCCGGGGGCAGGGTCAGGTGCCGCTGAAACTTGCCGTAGCTGCGCTCGCTGATCAGGCAATCGGCGGTCTTCTCTTCCGATTCTTCCTGTTTCTCGCCGGAAATCCTCAGGGTATCGCCGGCCAGTTCGATGTGGATGTCCTTGTCATCCAGCCCGGGCAACTCGATCGCGAGATCGTAATGGTCACCCTTGTCCTTGAGCTCTGCCGCGGGACTGAATTCCGCACTATCCGGCAAAGGGAGCATCCGGCGCATCTGGATGGGCATCGAGAAGTCATCGAACAATTGATCGATTTCGTTGCGCAGCCGGGCAAAGACGGTGGCAACGCCTCTGTCGGCGGCGGGAGTGGGCGGCACCATTGCAAGCTTGTTCATCGCGATCCTCCGTGAATGACCGCCCCGCCGCTGAGCCGCTGAGGGCGTGTGTCCTCCATCCGAAAGAATAGGCGGGCTGCATGGGAATGTGATCGGTAAACCTACGGAGAAAGCGATCAGTGCATTAACGGATAGTGGCCAACTGTGGGGCACATCAGACTGGCGGGCCGATATGTCGCCAATATATTCCGAAAGGAAAACAATGATGTCGGATAATGCAAAGGTCACTAGAAATATTGCGATTGTTGTTCTGGCAAGCGCGGCAATCCTCGCGGGTGCCTATTACTACTTCGACAGGGCTCGCCCGGATCGTGAAAATCTGCCCCCGCGCCCAAATCCGGACTTCACGACGGCGCCGGAAGGTGGCGTGAAGGTCAATTTGCCGGAGACACCGATGACCAACGTCCCTTCTGCGCCGCCGGTTGCCGGAGCACAGCAACCGGGCGAGGCTGAAGCTTCGCCCAAGGCGGCCGAGGGTGGCGATGACATGCCATTGCCGACCGGCAAGTAGCCTTGGGTAACCGATGGGGCTGCCGGCCCGTCCGCTCGTGACGAAACCGGCAGGGTCGGCGGTGCTCAGAACCGGAACGGCAAGCGGATCGCAACCGACATGTCAGGACTGTCGTCTGTCAGCCCGATCCCGACATTGGCCACGAGCGCAAGCTTGGGCGACAGCGAGAATGTCGCTCCGAAATTGGCGATCCCGACATTGGCCTGGCTTCCTGCCACCACGCGCTCATCCTGCCCGTCCGGCGTCAAACGGGTGCGCTCCACCAGCCGCTGGCTGTAGGACATCGAGATACTCGACTTGTCATTGAGCGCGAATGCGAGGCCGGCCCCGAACTGCCAGGCATCACCGATGTCGACCCGCCCGGGAATGTCGCCTGCGTTCTCGTCGATATCGTCGAAATCGCGGGAGAAGTTGCGGAAATATGTGAGGTTTCCGAACACCACCATCGGATCGAGCGTCTTCAGCACCGCCACGCCCAGCGATCCGCCATAGACCCCGGTGCCGGTCGCCAGGCTCTGCGGAACCTCAAGATTGCCCTCGCTGTTTTCGACCTCGACGAACTCGACACCGAAGGGATCGCGGCCGGTCGGAAACTTGACCCGGGCGCTGATGACCACATCGGGCCTGCGCAGGGTTTCGGTCATCAGCCGGTAGCTGGCGCCGATGCTCAGATCGCCGATGCCTTCGTCATGCACCGTTTTCTCGACCAGTGCCGAAGCCGAACCGCCAGCGCCGCCCGATCGGAAATTCGACGTGCGGTAGAGGAACGGCAGGTTGGCATCCACGAACAGACGATCGGTAATGCCGTAGCGAATGGTCGGATCGACGGTGAAGACATCGGACTTGATCTGGTCGATGCTGATCGTGCCGAGAAAGATCGCGTCCAGCGCGAGGAACCCGTTGAGCGAGATCCGGGCGTTGTCGAAGTGCGAATAGCCCAGGCCCAGATCGAAACCGAACCGGTCACCGAAGCGGCCCTGCTGTTCCTGCGATACCTCGACCACGGCGTCGCTGGGGGCTGGCGAGCGGCGTTCCGGTTCCTCACCGACACTGCCGGTGCCGGGAGGCGTGTCCTCCTGCGTCTGGCGGACAAATGCCCGTTCCAGATCCTGCTTGCGGAAGAACGCAAGCGACGGGTCGTCCGGAATTGCGAGCTTTTGCGGCGCGATGTAGGCGCCGCGCAGCTCGGCAGCCTCGGCCGCATCGATGACGGCAAGCGGAACAGCTTCCGCCCGCTCGATCAGCGCAAGGCGCGCCTCGAGTTCTGCAAGCCTGCGCCGGTATTCCGCTTCACGCTGCTGGAGGCTTTCAACCTCCGAACGCAGCGCACCCAGTTCGTCCTGCGCATCTGGCGGCTCCTCGGCTGCGGCAACGGCCGGGCAGCCGGCCAGCACCCCGGCGATGGCGATCATGGCGACGACAGGCCGCGAGGATAATCTGGTCATAGTCCTTCTCCCGGGATCAAGGGTTGAGCAGTTTCCAAAGGGTGGCAGGATCGGGCACGCCAGTCGGGTCGAGCCCCGCGCTGCGCTGGAAGCTGCGGAAGGCATCGCGAAGGGCCGGAGTGTAGGCACCGTCTTCGGGGCCGGCGTATAGTCCGCGCAGTTTCAGGGCCGCCTGGGACCGGCGCAGGATCGTTTCATAAACGTAGGCGCGGTGTTGCCCGTCGCCGACCTCGAGCATCGGTGAAAAGCGCGCCACCCTGAAAGGTCGCAGTCCGCCCACCATCCGCTGGATCACCCCGACGAGCCGATCTTCGGGGTGCTGTGCGCAATGGTTCTTGACGATCATGTCCAGTGCCGCGGCATTGTGCCACGGCGTCAGGTCGAAGGTATCGGGTTCATAGAGATTGGCCGCGCTCAGATAGCCTTCGATGAAGCCGATCATGCGCTGGTAATCGGGCGCACTCGTGTCGGCGCGCGCCTCGATGAACCGCGCGCAGGTGAGCATGCCTGCGCCCTCGACTGCAAACTGGCGCGGATTGTCCTGTGCGCCAGCGGGCAGCGGTGCCGCGATCAGCAAGCCCAGCGCCAGAAGGTGTCTGACCATTTCTCTCTCCCCCGATGTTGCCCCCGAACCACGTTCAGAAGCCGTGACCCTTCATCGCGCTCAATGCCTCCTGCGCGCGGATGATCTGCTGGTTCTGCAAGCCGTCGATGCCGAAGATCACCGAGGCGCGGTTTTCGATCATGTTGCTGTCGCTCGCGAGGATGGTCTGCTGGAGCAACTGCCCGATATCCCCGCCGGCAAGCTGGCTCGTGCTGTCGATGCCGCCACTGCCGGTCATCACGATGCCGAGCTGGTTGTCGCCCAGCTGGAAATGCAGCTGGTCCCCATCGGGAAAGGCGATGTCGATCGGGCCGCTGGCCGCCGTCATTCCGGCCTGCGACAAGGAAGGCACCGCCGAGGACGGCACGATCATCACCTGCATCCCGTTCAGCGTGCGATTGTCTGCGCCCGCAATGACATTGGCCTGCGCCGCGCCGGCGAAGGTTTCCAGCCCGCCCACGCCGAAGACATCCTGCGGCGGGATATAGGGCACGTAGCCTTCGTGCATGTCGGTCGCATCCATCGCCGGATCGCCCTCGCGCGACCAGGCGATCATCAGCTGCGGGGTGGGGGTGCCGCCATCGCCGCGGGGAAGGAAATCGACGCTGAACAGCAGCCGTGCAAGGGTCGTCACCCCGCTGGCGTCCTGCCAGCTGGTCAGCATCGTAATCCCGAAGAAGGACACCGATGCCGGCGTGACGAACTTGCCGCGCATGTCGGCCAGTTCGTTGTCGGCCACCGGCTTTGCCCCTGCGAGCGCCGAGAGATCGGGGGTATCCGCCATGACCGGCGCGGCGCTGGCGGCAAGCGCCAGCATCAGTCCGGCGATGCCGACTGCGCGGTGCGAGCGACCTGATCCTGGTTTGCGAAACTGGGTCATGTTCCTGATCCTTCAGAACGAGATGCGCGGGCCGAAGCCGAACTCGGCCAGCTCGGCGCCGGGCATTGTTGCGGTGAGTTCGAGCAGGCGCTTGGCTGACAGCGGCTCGGGGGGATTGCGGAGAATGTTGTCAGCGTCGTAACCCTCGCCGGAGACGACAAAGAGGATGCCGTTCCATGCTTCCTCGAAGCGCGGGCGGGTCATCGTCATGTTGCCGATCGCAGGATCGCCGATGGCCACCCGGTCGTCCCAGGCACGGCGGATCACCACGAAATGCTTGTAGCCGCGGATATCGAGCAGCGCGATCGAGGGGACCTCGAGCTTTTGCAGGGTGGCATAATCCACCCGGTATCCCTCGGCCTGATAGCCGACCGACTGGGCATAGGTCTTCATGTCGAGCAAGGAGAAGCCCTTCTGCCGAACGATATCGGGATCGGCCACGCGAAGCATGTTCACCAGCACCTGCTGTTCGGTCGTCGAACGGCCGAAGGCGTAATTGAAGATGGTCGCGAGGGCTGCCGCGCCGCAGCTGAAATCGGTGCGTTGGCGGACGAGGTTTTCGAACTTGCGATCTTTCCAGCTCGCCATGGAAACCGCCAGTGTCGGGGACCCGGTGCTGACGGCGCCGAGCCATACCGGGGTCGGCTCGCTGTCCGGGGCGCTGGCGCAGCCGCCGGTCAGGGCACATGCCGACAGGGCGCACAGCATGGCCGCTATCGCGCGCGTCTGGCGGGACACCCTGATCATATGCCTCTCCTCATCGGTGACTGTCCCCGGCGATCGGGGGAAGGGCGCCGGGCCCTTCCCCTTCTCGTCCGACAGATCCTGCTCGGGGGGACTAGGATCTGCCGTGGCTCTCCCGCATCGGGTCGCAGATTGCGGGGAGCCCGAAGCGAACGGCGTCAGCTGCCGTCGCCGCCTCCACCATTGCCGCCACCATTGTCAGGCGCGCCGCCTGCCGAGGACGCGATGGTCAGCGCATTGAGCTGCTGGTTGCCCACGCCCGCCGCGAAGTTGACACCGACATTGCCCGAAGCGCCATCGATGATCAGACCGGTCACGATGTTCTGGCTGTCCTGCTGCTCGACATAGCTGAGGGTCGCCGTCTGGATCAGGCCGGCGTTCGCTTCGGCAAGGGTCGTGTCGTTGGCCACCGCCAGCGTCATCAGGTTCGCCTGCTGGTTGAGGCTGCCCGCCGCCGCGTTGGCGCCGATATTGCCCGAACCGGAGATCGTGCCGCCCATAACCGAATTGCGGTCGCGGAAGTTGTTGTTGTCGCCGCCCTGCTCCGGATCGTCTTCCGGCGCGGTGAAGCCGGGGGTCGAATGCTGCGTGACGCCCAGCAGGGACTGAAACGCCGTGGTCGAAGCCTCGGACCATCCGCCAACCGCATCCGGATCGGCGTTGCTGGAGGTTGCCAGCGTGGCCGAGTTCATCTGCATGTTGAAATAGCCGGCGGCCAGGTTGACCCCGGTATTGCCCGAGGAGTCGATCGTGAAGCTGTCGACCGTGTTGATGATCGGGGCGAAGTAGCCGACACGGATGCGGTTCTCGAGCACGCCGTTGGTCAGCTGATCGTTGGGATCATTGCCCGACTCGCTCCAGCCCGGGCCGAACACGGGATCGACATAGCCGTTCTCGCCGTTCAGCTCGTTTTCCTCGCGATAGTTTACCGCCACGCCCTGTTGCAGCTGCTTGGCATCGGTGATCGCCACCGCCGAGCTGTCGACATCCACGACGCCGCGGACCAGGGCCCCGCCGACGATGCCGACCAGCTTGAAGAAGGTCGCATCGGTTTCGAGGCTGGTGTCGATGTTGTTCTCGTATTCGATATCGACTTCGGCATCGACTTCCACATCGAGCGGGGGACCGCCGTGATCCTGACTGGCCATCACGGGGGCCGCGATGAATGCCGAAAGGGCGGCAGAGCAAAGCAACAGTTTCTTCATGACGTTACTCCTTCTTCTTCCTCAGGGTTGCCCGCCGACCGTTACGGTCAGCGAGAAGGTGTTGGCGGAGGAGTTCCTCTCGCCACCGATCAGGTTGGCCTGGAACACTCCGTTGCCGCCACCGAATGCGCCGTCATCGATGGCGATGACGTCGTTCGGTCCGATTTCGGCGTGCGCCATGCCCCCGGATGGTTCGATGGGCGCGCGGGTCTGCTCGAGGAGCTGATCCGAAACCGCGCCTGACTGTCCGATCGCCAGACTTGCCAGATTGGCGGACTGGTTCTGCGATCCGGCTGTGATGTTGAGGCTGGCGAGTCCCGAAATGCCCACGAAGGCACCCGGTCCGATCTCGATCCGGTTGGCCGTATCCTCGCTGCCCGAAATGGCGGCATGCTGCACGATGTCGCCGTGCGTGATTGCGATCGTGCCCTGAGCGATCAGCGCGCTCGAGACCTGCTGGTTATGATTGCCCGCCACGATATTGACGGCGATCCGCCCGGTGCTGCCGCTCCCCTGTCCATCAGCGAGGATTACGGCGTTGTCCGGCACCGGCGCCTCCTGCGCAGCGAGGGTGGCGACCGGCACGAGCGGGCCGAATGCCATGGCGAGAATGGCCGGCCATGCGAGGCAGGGCGAGCGGGTCACGGCCGACCTCCGGTGATGGCGGAGAGGCCTTCCAGGGCTCCGGCAAGCGCGCCCATTGCCCCGCCGATGGCTGACCCGCCGGACATGGCACCGGTGTGCGTGCCGACGATGCTTTCGGTCCGGGAGCCTGCCTGTTCTCGCATGAGCGGTGCCAGCGCCCTCGGGACGAAATCTCCAATGGTGCTGCGCAGCGAACCTGTGACGCCTGCCGCCTCGCTATCGCTCAGCGGCGCGAGACTGGCGGCGATCGTCGCGACAATTGCGTTGGTGGGCGCGGTGACGGCTTGGTGCGTAGCGCCCGGAAAGAATGGGGCTCCGATGCTGTGATGGACGTCGCGGGCGTAGGTCAGCTCGCCATCGCGAAGTGCGGATTGGCCCGCATCGGGCGGCGGTGCGTCCTGTGCCCGGGCAGGTTGCGCCAAATTGGCAACAAGCACGGTAGCAAGTCCGCCAAAGCAGAGAATTCCTTTGACCAGCGTCATAGAGCCTCCCATCGCCCGATCCATGAATCGGACAAAAATCCCGTTCAACTCAGTATCTTGAGCCATAGGAAGGAACGTTCATAAGGATTATGGATGGCGCCCCGCGGCTAAATCCGGTCTTTTACGGAAGACAGCGGGCGCGCCCTCAACCAGGCACGAAACCGGAACGCACCCCAAGCTTTGCCGAACCTCCGTAGGTTTCCCGATCACGCGGCCCTGCCGGTGCGCATTACACAGCGGCGACAACAAGCGGACCGGAGCCGTCTGGATGAATGATCCTGCCAATACTGCTCGATCGGTGCTGGTGTCGGGCGGTGCGCGCGGCATCGGCGCTGCGACAGCCCGGCTGCTGGCCGAGAGCGGTTTCAATGTGCTGATCGGCGACGTCCGCAACGCAGAAGGCGAGCGCCTTGCCGAAGAGCTCGGCGACAGGGCGGCCTATTGCTACCTTGACGTGACCAGCACCGAAAGCTGGGCGGGTGCGGTCGCCACGGCTGAAAGCCTGTTCGGCCGCATCGACGGGCTGTTCAACAATGCCGGCATCCTCACACTCGGCTCTGTCGTGGAGTGCAAGCCCGAGGAATTCAGAAGGCTTCTCGAGGTCAATCTGATCGGCGTTTTCCTCGGCATCCGGGCGGTCGTTCCGGCGTTGCGACGGGCCAAGGGAGGGGTGATCGTCAACACATCGTCTATCGCCGGCTTGCAGGGCTATGCCAATCTGGCGGCCTACGTCACGAGCAAGTGGGGCATTCGCGGTCTGACCAAGGCGGCGGCGCTCGACCTCGCGAGGGAGCGGATCCGTGTGGTGTCGCTCCACCCGGGCCCGATCCATACGCCGATGACCCGGAGTTTCCCCGAAGACGTCGCTACCAGCCAGCCGATGCCCCGTTTCGGTGAACCGATCGAGGTGGCGCGTATGGTGCGTTTCCTGTTCAGCGAAGCCACTTACAGCACCGGCTGCGAATTCGTGATTGATGGTGGGGCGACGGCGGGGGTCGTTCTGGCGCTTGAACCTGAGCTGCCGGGCATGGCCGCCGCTTCGCCGGGCGCTTCTCCGGCACCCGGCATTTAGCGGCATATTATGGGGCGCACCGGAGACGTCGGCGGGCGTCCCGATCCATGGCACATGACGCGATATCCGCAGGGCTGCGGGTCAGCGGATGTGGACTCGGCGTCCCTCGCTCACCCGGCCACCCGGGGCAAGAATCACTCTGTCGCCCTCGGCCAGACCTCCCAGAACCTCGGCAAATTCGGAGTTCATGTGACCGATTGTCACCTTGCGCTGCCGGGCCCGGCCTTTCTCATCGACGAGGACCTGCCAGCTTCCGTCCTTGCCTCGCAGCAGCGCTCCGACGGGCAGGCGCAGCACATTCTCGCTTTGCCAGATGATGATCGTACCCTCGACACGGAAACCGTGGCCGAGTGCATCGGCGCCGGGAACGCCTGCCAGCGCAATGGCAATGATCACATCGACACGCTGCTCCTCGATCCCGAGCGCCGAAACCGCAAGCCTGCCCGACGGTTCGATATGCCTGACGCTGCCCTTGATCGGCCGGTCGCCGCCCCATCCATTGATCTCTACGGCATTGCCGATGCGGACCTTGGCGGCATCGTCCGAGACCAGATCCATCACGACTTCGAGACGGCGCAGATCGCCGATCTCGACCAGCGGAGTGCCTGCGGCCACCACGCCCTCGCTTTCCACCAACCGGCGCAACACCACCCCGTCAACCGGCGCGCGCAGCCTGATCCGACCCGATGACGAGGTCAGGCCGTGATATGCGGCAGGCTGGCTCGCCGCGGCCGTCAGTTGCCGCATTTCGGCACGGGCTCGCATCACATCGGCTTCGGCCAGACGGACGGCGGCCCGCGTCGCATCAAGCTGTGCGCGCGACACGAAGCCGCGCGCCGCCAGCGGCTCGGCGCGGCCCAGCTGCTGGCGGGCAAGATCGAGCGAAGCCTGCGCGCCTGCCTCTGCAGCGCGGGCTGCACCCAGCGCCGCGGCAAGTTCGCCGCTGGTGCGCCGGTCAAGCGGGGGAGGGAGCAGGCTGGTCATGCTGGCCACCACGGTCTTGCCGGCCTCGACCCGGTCGCCGGGCTCAAGGTCGATGCGGTCCATGTAGCCCGGCACAGGGGCGGCTATCGCATAGAGGTCCGCAACACGTGTCACCCCTTCGTCGGTCAGGCCAACCCGCATGGGTCCACACGTGACCTCGGCCTCTTCAACGGCCACTGCCTCTGGCCAGAATGCATAGGCAAGGGCTGCCACCAGCACCGCCAGGGCAAGCAGCGTCCAGCGCCATCGCAGAACCCGCGCCCACATCACTCGCGCGCCTTCAGGACCCGGACCATGTCCAGCATGCGCACCCGCACCACCACGGGAACGGCCGCAAGCAAGGCCGCCGCAACAATGGCGAGAGCGGCAAAACCATAGCTCGTGCGCGCTGGCGCGAAGGGCAGGCGGAACAGATCGGAACTGAACATCGCCGTCATCAATTGCGCCAGCCAGAATCCGACAAGGCATCCGAGCGGCAGGGCTGCCAGCACCAGCAATCCCAGCTCTCCGGCAAGGACGCCTGCGACCTCGCGCCGCCGGTAGCCGAGCACGCGCAAGGTCGCGAGTTCATGGGCGCGTTCCGAAAAGAGGATGCGGGCATTGTTGTAGACGACGCCGACAACGATCGTGCCGGCAAAGGTGATGTAGAAGGCGATCATCGTGACAAGGTTGCGGTTGATCATCTCCTCGAACAGGCGGCGGGCCTGAGCGCGCTCGGCCACGGCGAGAACGCCGGGCATTTCGTCAAGCGCGGCAATGATCTGATCGCGCCGCGCGGGATCGATCCGCAGCAGCACGAAGCTCGCAATCGCGCCATCGCGGGCCAGACGGTCGACCACATCCGAACTGGCGTAAGCGCGGGTGCCGACCAGCTCGTCAATGGTCGCTGTCACCGGGAGCGCCAGCCGGGTGCCGCGCCCGCCGAGCATTTCCACGGCGATGGTCTCACCCGCGGATACCTCAAGCTTGCGGGCGAGCAGGCCGCTCAGCATCAGTCCTTCGGGCGGAACGGGGACAATCGCTCCCGACCGGTCGACCCGCGACACCAGTGTAGCGTCGGAAGGACTTGCCTCCAGCGCGACGCGCTCCACCCGTCCGTCCCGGCCGAGCCTCGCCATGATTGCCCGGCCGGGTTCGGCAGAGATAACGCCCGGGAGTGATGCCAACTCGAACAACACTCCGTCCCCGAGCGGTTCGACAAGCGAAACAGTCAGGTCCTGACGCTGTGCATCGCCGAAGAAGGCATCGAGCATCACGCGCGAGGCATCGATGAACTGGAGGGTCGAAAACAACAGCCCTTGCGCCAGCGCGACACCGGTCACCGTGATCGCCAAGCGCGCGGGCCAGCGCGCCAGATGTCGGATGACCATGGCCCCGACCGGAGTGACGCCGGCCCGTTCGCCAAGCTTGGCCAGCCACCCCCCCCGATAGGCCGGCGGCATGGGCGGCGCCATCGCGACAGCGGGGGACAAGCGCAGCACGCCGCGCACCCCGGCCACTGCGCCGATCGCCGCAGAACCGGCCGCGAGGCCTGCCGCCCATGCATATACGTCTGTCGCGACAGAATAGTGCAGGTCCGGAAAGCGGTAGTAATCGCCGTAGAGCCGGGTCATCGCCTGCCCCATCCATGCTCCCGCCAAACCGCCGATCACGATCCCGATCACTGCGGTGAGCAAGGCGAACCGAAGATAATGCCCGGCGATGTCGAGATCGGAATAGCCGAAGGCCTTCAGCAGCCCGATTTCATGCCGCTCTTTCTCGATCATCCGGCCCAGCACGAAATAGACCAGAAAGACAGACACCAGCAGGAAGATCGGCGGGATCACCCGCGCCATCGCGTCCAGCTGCATCAGCTCGCTGTCCAGGAACTGGTGGGATGGGTGATTGGCCCGGCCGTAGGCACCGCTTCCGCCATAGGGACGCAGCAGCAGGTCGAGCCGGCGGATCACCTCGCTCTCGCTGGCCCGGGGTGCGAGCTGGACGGACAGCGCATTGATGGCACCCACCCGGTCGGCAAGCGATTCAAGCTGGCGGCGCTCCATCCACATGATGCCGAAGCGCGCCGGATCGGGCATGATCTCGCCGGGCGCGATGGCCCAGACATAGTCAGGCGCAAGGCCGACCCCTGCGACGGTCAGTGCCACCCGCTTGCCGCGGATGATCGCCTGCAAGCTGTCGCCGGGCTTCAGGCCGGTGGCATCTGCAAACGCCTTGTCGATCACGACCTCGCCGGACCTGTTTGCGGCAGGTGCCATGCCTTGCAGGACCGTGAGCCGGTTGAGCCCGGATCGTCCCCCGGATTCGATGCCGTTGATCAGGGCCCGCACCGAGCCTGTGCTGCCCGGCAGGCTGAGCCGGGCATATTCCTCGACCCGCCCTTCGGCGCGCACGATCCCCGGCAATGCGGCGGCTTGGGTGACAACCGATCGCGGCGCGCGGACCATCTGCGCAAAGACATCGCCGAAATGTCCGGTCGCATAATAGGCGTCGCGGGTTTCGGCGAGCGAGCGGTATACTCCCCGTGCGAGGACCTGTGTC
>VFQO010001826.1_pt1 | contig 14834 bp, 5 predicted proteins | sample 3512331 | NCBI WGS metagenome assembly VFQO01 (sample SAMN10412371, study PRJNA504923) | tailings metagenome | isolation source: Replicate 3 from Balatoc abandoned mine | place: Philippines: Itogon, Benguet | collected 2017-08-28
TTAAATCTTTCAAAGACTTTACATCACCATTTGATTTATCTGATACAGAATCAATTAAATCTTTCAAAGACTTTACATCACCATTTGATTTATCTGATACAGAATCAATCAAATCTTTCAAAGACTTTACATCACCATTTGACTTATCTGATACAGAATCAATCAAATCTTTCAAAGACTTTACATCATCATTTGACTTATCATTTAAATTGTATATTAAATCTTTCAAAGACTTTACATCATCATTTGACTTATCGTTTAAATTGTATATTAAATCTTTCAAAGACTTTACATCATCATTTGATTTATCTGATGTAGAATCAATCAAATCTTTCAAAGACTTTACATCACTATTCGATTTATCGATTAAATTGTATATCATATCTAAAACAGACTTAATTTGAGATTGATTGTTGTTATGTTCATTTGTAGTTTTTGAAGTTAATTCAGTAATCAAGTCTCTTAAAGATTTAACTTGAATTTGATGATCTCCTTGAACTTGTTCAATTAAATCCTTTAATTTTTTTGTTTCATCATTTGATTCATTAATATGATTTAAAATTGTCATGATTTGAGAATTTCTATTAATTTGTTCATCAAGTATAGTAACAATTTGGCTTATTTTACTACTTTGTTCTTCAATCTGTTCATCATGTCCATTTATTCTATTATTATGCTTTTCAAATTGTTGATCATGTCCATTTATTCTATTATTGTGATTTTCAATCTTTTCATCATGTCCATTTATCTTTTGATTATAACTCATGAATTGTTCATCATGTCCATTTAGTCTTACATTGTGATTGTCAAATTGTTCATCATGACCATTTAGTTTTTCAATATGTCTATTTATATGTTGATTATAACTCATGAACTGTTCATCATGTCCATTTAGTCTATCGATACATTGATTTATTTTATCACTTTGTTTTTCAAATTTTCTATCATGTTGATCTAATCGTCTATCACTTTGCTCATGTTTACTTTCATTATCAGATTTTGAAGAATTGAATGAATTCGTTAAGATAGAGAATGAATCCTTTAATCCACCAAATGAAGTTGTCATATCAGACAAAGAATCAGAAAATTTAGAATCAAAAACTGATAGCATCTTTTTGATTTGATTATGTTTATCGAAGATATCAGTTAAAGAAGAATCATTAGTATCTCTCATCTTCTCAACTAGATCAGATAATGCTGAAAATCCTTGTCTCAAATCAGTATTTGAACTAACAAGAAAATTAGTTGTTGTACCTTGACTTTTAATCGATTGTTCAAGACTTTTTAGCAAAGAGTGTAAATTTGTAATATCATCATCGTTACTTGATGATCTATCTTTTAAATTAGTAAATCTCAAATCTAAATCTTGAATAACTGGAATGATTTGTGAAATAAATGTATCATGTCTATTATCGTTATTATCGACTCTAGTTTGTAATGACTTAAATATATCACTTAATTCTTTAAATTTTGAATTGTGTTCATTTAGTTTAGAATTATGTTCATTTAGTTTAGAATTATGTTCATTTAGTTTAGAATTTAAATCGTTATGAGAAGATTCAAGACTTTCCATATAATTTATAATTTCAGAGATTTTCGATACAATATTATCATTCGAATCTTTATTTGATAACTTTTCACCATCAAATTCATCTTTCAAACTATTAATCTTTTCAGAAAGAGTTGATAGTAAATCAGCAATTGATGAAACTTGTAATGAAAAATTGTAAAGATTACTATTTGAAGAATTATCTTGAATTGATAATTTATCAAGTTTATCTGAGTGATCATCCATAGTTGATGTTAACTTTTGAATTTTTTGTAAAAAGGATGAATTTGTCATTGAAATCATTGATGATAACTTTGATAGATTATCCTTAATAGATGACACTCCAGTTTCTAAATCACCCAACTTTTTATTTTGAGATGATGTATCAGTTTCTATCTTTGATTTATGAGAATTAAATGAATCAGTTAAAACACGGATTCCGTTTTTATGTTCATTTGTAATTGAATTGATTTTATCAATGATATCTCGAATTGTTGAGATTGTTTTAAATATTTCTTGAATATCGTGTACAAAGGGTAATTGAGAGATTCTTCGATTAGTTTCAGATTGAGATTCTTCGAAAGTTTTAGAAAGAGTTTGAAGTTTTGTCAAAAGACTTGAATGATTATTTTTAATAGAAGACATACTTTCATCGGTGCTTCTTTTCAAAGATTCAATTCTTGAAAATAAAACTCCAATGTCAGATTCATTCTTAGGAATTGAATCATCCTTCAAAGAGTTCAATTTTTCATAAAGATCAATAATTCTACTATTTAATGAAGAATTTGAATCTGTAAAAATAGATAATGTATTTGTTAACTTCAAATTTTTGTCACTTAATCCATCAACTCTCTTTGATGTAGATTCGGAAAAATCTTTAATTCCTTTAATAAGTAATTTCAAATGTTCAAGTTCAGTATTTGAATTAGTATTATTTCCATCAATTTCTTTTTCTTCTAAAATTTCATCGAGTTTTTTATTTAACTCAACTAGCTTTGATTTAACAAAGTCAACTTCATCATGATGTTTATTTAATTGATCAATCTCTTGTTTAATTGAAGAAACTTCAAGAAACAAACGATCAAGATCAGAATCTTCAGAACATTTTGTTTCAATATGTTTTACTTGATTTTCTATTTTTGTTTCAATATTTTTTAATAATTTAGTTTCACTGCATTCACAGTCATCATGACGATTCATCAATAAATCGTCAATTCTTGATAGTTCATCTCCGATTTTCACTCCAAAATGATTCATTTTTATAATTATAAAAATTTGTAATTTATTTATTTTAAAGTTTTATACTTTTCCAAGAAATTTTTCTAAGTTTTTAACTTTCAAGAATACAAAAAGAAATATGTTTTCCAAGAAATTTTTCTAAGTTTTTAACTTTCAAGAACAACAAGATTTTTTTCTAAGTTTTTCACTTACAAGAACAAAAATATTTATTTTAATAATAGATCATATTGAACATTAAAGAGTCCATAAGGAATACTTTGAAGTTTTCCAAACTCTAACCCAAATTTACATAAAGATAGACACATTCCTTGAATAATTTGAAATCTATATGCAGCACTGATATTAAAAAGTTCATTGTAAAGATAACCTTTTTGAATTCTTGAATTTTGACATTCTTCAGGTGGACTTGGAAATAAATCATATTCAACAATAATTCCTTTAGAAAAGTAAGAAGCTGGATTTAGAGACCAAGGTTCAACAATTGCTTGAACGTAATTTTCATTAACATGAAATCCTGCAAGTATCATTTGTTTAACTTGTGAAACACCATATTCAATAATCCATTTCAAAGCTTCATAATCTTCAGGATCACGATATTGTGGATTACCTAAAGTATCAATTTGTTGAGATTTTGGAATTTTTGAATAAACATTATAATACGATCTAGCATATAATGCATCTTCAATTTTATTTGCATTCCAAGCAAAATAACAATTCTTTTCTGGTGAAATCTGAAGGAAATTGGCGAAATCATAGATATTCTTGTAGTTCGTCTTTGTTATGAAAATATAAGAATTTGTGTCATCAATTCCTGCAAAACTGTCAAAAAATTTGATCCAGTTTGCATTATGAAATCTATATTTCTCCTTGAGATTCTTAATCATCTCATAGTAATCTTTTCCTTCTTTTGTATAGAAATATTGGCAATAGTTTCGTTGATCTACAAAGATAGGTGCAATTTCATGTGAAAATTTTCCAGAAAGTTCTTGTACAACAGAATCAATATTTGTCAAATCAATTCCTGGATTAAATCTTCCACTGTCAATTGTAGATATCTCTTTACCTTCAAAAATATTTTCAAAGATTTCTTCAGATGCACTTTCAATGATGAAAAGAAAGACTGTCATTTTAATTCATATTTTTTACAATTTTTTTCACTTTTAGTTCAAAAAAGAAAAAATTGTAAATTGTAAATTACACTGAAAAAGAAGAAGTAATCTAATTAATATAAGTATCAGAGACAATTAAAAATAATAGAAATATTTACTATACTTTTTGAGACTTTCACAAAAAATATTTTATGATTAAAATATTGAAATTTGAACCTTTATTGGAAAACTTCAAAAATTCAATCAAAAAGTAAAAAAAGTAAAAAAATGAAAAAAATACAAAATTTTAAAAAAATAAAACATGAGCGGTATTGGAGAAATCACAAATAACAATGGAAATTGTTTGACATGCGATTCTAACATTGCATCAGTTGAAACCTCTGAGAAGTACTTTAAGGCCATCCTCGAAGCTATGAGAGCATACCCTGATTATGCAGATAAAGTTTCAGCAATTGATCCTCGTGGAATTGAATGTACAGCACTTCCAATTCGTCTCCGCGATTTATCTCAAATTAAGAGTGATGCATTTGTCGATCGTCAAGATCATGCGTCTAACAGAGCAGAGTATGAAGCACGTGTCTTCGCAGCTGGATATTACAATCCAACTGACCCTGCTAATGCTGGTTTTTACAAAAATCATATGGGGCCTTATGTTGAGGAAGTCAAGAAGCGCTTCAGAGAAACTAACGGTAAAGGTGTTCTTCTTGTATCTCAAGTTACTTTTGCAAGACTTTTTCCTGTAATGGTAAACCTCTTGATGAAGAAAACTCCTGATGGTACTGATAACATTGTTCGTCGTCGTAAGCCAAAGCCAGATACTGAAGTCCTTCATGAAGATGGTACTGTTACACGTGAATATTATACAGTTGAAGAGATTGAACAAGCTGAAGCTGAACTTCGTAAGGAATATAACGCTGAAAACTTTTACACGCTTGATGTTGAATATGTTCCATTTGTAATCAATGATATTCTTATCTCAGCTGCATCTTTAATGTCCGTCAAGAGAACTGACTTTCATGATGACTTTGAATTCCCTGATCCAGAAGAGATCTTTAATCTTGAAGAGGAAACTGATCCACTTATTTTGAAACATTATGGTGAGTTACTACGCATTGCTAAGCGTGATATTGCTCTTCTTGAATTTCTTGAATCGAGAGGTGGAAAGATTGAGGAATTAATTATCAATGATTGTGCTCCTACAGAAGAAAGGGTATTGACAAAATCTCCAAATCTTCTATCCACAAAAGAAATTTATTTGACTCTCTTGATCTATATTAAATTCATTCATTCTCTTGTATTTGAATTTATTAAGGTAATTGAATCAAATGCTGGTAAAATTGGTCTTTCCAAGAATCAAATCTCAACAATTCTTGGTACTGATCTTTCTGGATCAAAGTCTCCTGTCACTGAATTTGAAAGATTGATTACAGATACTGATTTTAGCGATGCATTCCAAGGATTACCAATCGCATTTGAAATTCCTGAACATATGATTCGTGTCCTTGCGGTTTCTATCGTTCGTTTGATGATTTCTGATACAGATTTCACAGAATCTGATTCTACCACTGGTTCTGCTCAGCTTTATCAAGCAACTGCAACTTACTTCGGTTACAAGAAAACAAAAACACCAACATCTCAATTGTTTGAAAAATTCTTCACGGTTGAAGGTTCTCCTATGGCAATTGTTGATAGTACTATGTTACTTGGTGTTCTTGAGAATAAGATTGAACCTTTGAATTCTTACTTACATCGCACTGCAAGTAAGTATATTAATGATGAAGGCAAGTTTATGATGTCTATCGGTATTATTCAAAACGCTGTTCGTTATGTTGAAAATAGTATGTCAAATGGTAGAAAGAGAGTTTTCAGATACGATATTTCAAACTCTGACTTCGTATTTTCAAATGAATCTTTGATTAATACTGTACGTCGTTTAACTGGATTTACAAATCTATCTGAAAATGTTAATCCTTTTAATTCATACAAAGATGAACTTACTGAGAAAATTCGTCTTCTTAATGAAAAAAGAGTTGAAATCTCTAAAAAAATCTCTGAGAAGTATGGTCCTTGTTCACTTCAATATTACATTCAACTTCCACCTATTCCATACAATGATTCTGAATTAGCATGGTTCCGTAGAAAGTGTATTGAAATTGGTGTCAAGATCAGTGAGATTCAACAGAGAAATCCTGGATATGATTGGGAAGAAGTTCGCAAAGTTTTCGTTTCTCTTAATGAAACTCAGATTAAGAATGCTACAAGTACTATTGAAGATCCATTGGTAATTAATGCAATTTCAATGTTCGATGATCAATTGAAGACATTATTGAAAGATTCTGGTCTTGATTCTGCAGAACAAACTCAACTTCTTGAACTTGAATCTAAGTTGTTGTCTTATTCTAATCCTCAAAAGATGGAATATGGATATGAAAACTTTGAATTTGAGCTTAACAAGGGTGTTGATTTAACAATGAACTATCATCTTCAAAAGTGTTCGATTCTTGTAAATGGTGTATTGAGAAGTTGTCAATCTTTAATCAATGACCCAAATGGTATCAAGATTATTATTGACTACTTTGACCCTTTCTTCCGTCCATTTGCAACTGTTAATACTCAGTCTTTTGATATTAAGATTACAGTTTCTGATGTGGTAAATAAGAATGATGTCAATGTTAAGATTATCAACATGGCAGTTCGATTTGGTAGTACTGATAACACTCACGTTTGTTCCAAGTTTAGAACTATCTTCTATAGTATTGCAGATCGTCAAACTTTACTTTCTGTAGCTAAAGATGTTCTTGATATTCCTCAGGAGAGACGTGATTTTACAATTTCTGATGTCCCTGAGCAATTTATTCTTCGTTGGGCTCGTACTGAAGAACAAAACAATGCGATGCAAGGTAAGGAAAAAGAGAAGACATATAAGTTCTACGATGTAGTACGTGGTTGTAATGAAATGTATCCTTTCTATGATAGTAACGGTAAGAGAATTCTAATTGATGAATTCAATAAGGTCGTCAAGCGTTATAATGAATCACAAGAACAACGTGAGAAACGTGATATTGAACGTAAAATCCGTATGGAAGAAGAACGTTTGCGTAAGGAAAAGGAAGATGCTGAAGAAGCTGAACGTAGAAAAGATCCTAACTATAAACCACGTGAAGTTAAGAAGACTGATAACTGGACTATCATCGATGAACACGGTAATCAAATTACTGGTGCTGAAATGATTCGCCGTCAAGCTTTGAACTCTTTAGTTACATCTTATAAACCTTCTATTGAGAAGACTTCTGTTTTGAAACCAGATGATCAAAAGAGACAACAAAAGAAGAGACAAGACGTTCGTAATAATGAAGTCGAAATTGTCGAATCTCAAAAGGAGGAATTGAAGGCAGTTTTCAAAACTCGTCGTGTTAAGAGTATTGTTACTGAAGGTGAATGGACTAAGATTGTCTACAATGAAAAGGAAATCCGTGTCAACTTGAAGTCTGAACCAACTGAAAGGGTTGTTAAAACTCCAATTGAAGGTCGTGGAAAGGCCTTCAAAACTCCAAGTCGTTTTGATGCAAGAAACAATTCATACAAACGTGACAGAGTTATTAATGGACGTAATGTACGAGGATCTTCTCAAACTCGTGGCTCTTCAAGACCATATGATCGTGACACTCCTTCTGGTATGATGTCAACAGCTCGTTCTGCATCTGGACGTTCTAACCGTACTTTCAGTCAAGGTTCTACACCAAACTATCAACGAAATCCTTCCGATTCTCCTTCATTGACAAAGAGAAGTGGTCCTCGCATTGGTGGTGCATCTCCAGGTGGTGAATCTCCCCATTACTTACAACTTGATAGAAGTACTTTCAACATTGAAGCTTCGAATGGTAGCCTTGCTTTCTACCAAAATCAACCTTCTTCACCTCTTACATCATCGCAAAACGGAGATTCTTTGTTACTTCCTTCAGGATTGTTTGATATGTCTCGTGGTAAATCACCATCAATTGCTAGTCAACGTTCTACTCCTCAATTCTCTGGAGTACGTGAAGAACAAACATTTGAAGCTGAAAACTTGGACCCTGATGCTTGGTAAATTTTTTGTAATTTAACTATATGATAGCATATAAAAAAGAATAAATAAATATAATTAAACAATTAAACAATAATATAAAAACATAATATAAAAACAATTAAACAATAATATAAAAACATAATATAAAAACAATAATATAAAAACTGTACAAAAATACAGTTTTAACACTTATTTCTATTACTTTCTAATGTTAGATATTTCTAATATTTTCTATTACTCTATTTTTCTATTACTTTATTTTTCTATTACTTTATATTACTTTCTAATGTTAAATATTTCTAATATTTTCTCTATTACTTTATATTACTTTATATTTAATTGGTGAAGTAAATATGTAAAATTATATTAAAAATAAAAAATGAAAAAATATGGAAAAATTAATATAAAAAATGGCATTGAAGAATAAACTTTTATTTGAAGCAATTCGACCTAATTTGATTTGTCCTATAACAGGTCAATATTTTCTAGATCCAGTTACAATTCCAAGCGGGATTACTTATGAGAAAACAGCTATTTTGTTATATTTCTCTGAAACTAATGGTAAAAAATATCTTGAATGTCCTGTAACAAGGATGAAAATTTTCGACTATGATCTTAACCCTCGTTCTGATGGATCTATAAAGGATTTAAATCCAAATCTTAATATTAAGAGAATTATAAATCAATTGATTAAAGATTGTTTGATCGATCAAAATGAACTATTCCGTTCTCATCTTTTTGAAATGCCTATTTCAAAAAGATGTTTTCAAATGGATGACTTCGAAATTCCTGATTCTGATATTGATGCATTTTGCAATGAATTGAGATACTCTGAATATTCAATTAGAGAATTATATGATGGCTTTCATTTTTACTTTAGTTCGTCGAATACAGATTTTAATAGAAATGCTTCGACGCTAATTTTCAATGCAATCATTGATCATGTAAATCATGATAGAATTAAAGGTGTTGACGAGTTTATTGCCTTTATCAAATTTTGTATAAGATGTTTGTTTCTGAAAGATTACAACTTAAATTTCATCATTAATACTTTTGAACTTGAATATATCCCAAGTGAACTCTTTTTCGATAATAATCTTTTGAAGGTCCTATCTTTCGGTGAAACATTTAAGAAACTTTTGAAATATAGAGAAAGGGAGATAATTCAATTTATTGGATATTTAAGTAATCAAGAATGGACCATAATGATACAAAATATTCTATTTTTTGATGATAAATCTTCAACAAAAACTTCTTTCGAATCGATCAACTATAATTTTTTAATTTATCTTTCTGAAAAGTTTCCAGTAACATTCAATGATAACTTTTCACCATGGATCAATTCTTTTAGTCATATCATTATGAAAAGAACATGGCTTTCACATGATGAATTAAAATTTATTCACATTGTTAGAACAAGATTTCCATTAGAATTTCAAGAATCATTTAATAGTGAAATTTTGAATTTACTTCTCGATAAGTATGATATAATTAGCAATGATCATTTGCATGTTATTGGATGGTATGATATTGACAATGATGTATATACCTTAAAGATTAATCCAAATTATCAAAATTCAGTAGAATCAATGTATTTAAATCGTAATAATGCATTTTGGTTATTCGGAGCTCAATCTTTAGTAAAACAAATTGGTGATAAAACCCTTTCATTTAGAGAACTAGAAGAAATTGTTGAAGTGTATAGAAGCAATGATAAGCTTGAAATTGATTCAATTGAACAAACATATAAATATCGCACAAAGATTGATATGAAAATTGCAAATTTTGAAGATTTATAATTTATTGATTTACTTGACTTATTGATTTACTTTTTTACTTGATTTACTTAATATATTGACTTATTTAAAAAATAATTATTTTTTAAAATTTCTTAAATAACTTACTATATTGTTATATTGTTATATTAACTTTTTATATTGTTATATTAACTTTTTATATTGTTATATTAACTTTTTTATATAAAATTTAAAGTTCTAAAGCAGAATAATATAGAAAAATATGAAAAAATAGAAAAATATAAAAAATAGAAAAATTATAAAAATAGAAAAATTATAAAAATAGAAATAAAATAAGAATATAATAAAATAATATAAAAATGACGGATATTCTGAACGATTTCACGAAGTTATATTTAAGATGTTTGGAAGAAAACTGCTACTCTGGATTAATTCGTAATGGAGTAAATTATGAACAATATTTTAGAACAGCTAAAAATATATCTTCAATATACGAATTATTCCATGATGAATTAAAATTAACACTTGAAGATATTGTTGGTTTCTATTTAATCAATGGTCATGAAAATTTGGGTTCTGAAGATCTTAATTTAGTTATGTCAATTTTACAAACAAATGACATAAATCAGGCAAGTGTATTTATAAAAAATGCAAAACATAAAGCCACGATGTTGAAACAAGGAACGATTAGTTTTGCAAGTAAATTGAAAGATCAAATTGCACAAATTAATGCACTTAACCCTGTTACTTATACAAACTCTGAGAAGAATGAGTTACAAAAATATAAAATGGTTAATCTTGATGATACTGATGTTAAAGCTGGAGATGCTTTGATTATCTTTAACAAGATAACATGTAGTACAAGATATCCATGTGTTGTATATTGCAATTCAAATGGTGAAAAGATTGTAAGATGTGGTAATGGTATGTCTGTAAAATTTCCTATTGATACAGTTGAAAAATTACAAGTACCTGATAATTCAATTACAATTCTTAATGAGATTGGTGAACCAATTACATTTAATTTTGAAACTGGAACATGTCAAATTTCAATTAATACATCAAAACTTGCAGATGACACTCTAAGGAAGATTTCTAATTTTCTTCCAATGTTGAAATTTATTGAAGAAGAAAATTCTAAAAAGATTGTTGGAAAAATTTCATTCAACGTTGACATCGTACTTGATTACTTTATGTTATATCATTTCTTTATTACAAATCCAATTGCATCAACATTATTTTTTGTAGATGAAACGAATAGGGCTTGGTGTTCTAAAAATAACTTCTATCTATTTTTTCGTGATTTTTCTTATGAAATGATTAAAAGTACAGAAATTAAAACATCTGAAAATTACTTTCGTATTTTGATTCCAACTGAAAGACTTGACAACACAACAGGGTTTACAATTTCATATTCTGCAAAGTCAAATGAAATGTTACCTTCTTTCTTATATAAGTTTTCAAGATTATTATCATTACTTACAAATAACAGTTCTTCAACATCTGTAGGAATGGATAAATTACCTATAGTACCTGTTAAATTTAAACTTTACACTAAATGTATCAATGTACTTTCAGAAAAAGCAGGAAAATTCTTCGATCATGAAAGTAAATCAAGGGATGAAACTGCAATTGTCGCTTCTGGTGATTACTATTCAAGAGTATGTCAATCTAACGATCAACCAATTATTATTACACCAGATTCAGTTAATGAATGGATTGAATATGGTCGTGAACCAATGTCTTTTCCACCTCCTGAATGGGGATTTAAAGAAACTCTATTATTTGTATGTCCAAAAGAAATTAAACCAATTGTAAATTTAAAAGTAAACAAACAAGATACAACAGGGCGAATTAAAGCACTACCTTGTTGTGCGAAGAATAAAAAGAAGAAGAAGATTGAGGAAGTAACTAATAGAAATCTAAATCGAAGAGGTATTAGTGAACTAATTAATAAAATAAGTACAGTTGGTACATTAAATGATGCATTGAGTAGTTTCCTTTCTATTTCTTATAGTGATGATGCTTCTTATGTATTCTCTAAAATTGGTACATTTGCAGAGGATGATAATTTCATGAAGTTGAATTCTTTTATTATTGCTATTCTACTTGCAACTGGTAGATCACCAGATCAAAATAATCCTTTAACATGGTCTTCTGATAAAGAAATTAAGGATAATATACAACTTGTTAAAAATTCAATGGCAAGATTACCCACTGATGTTTATAGACAAGAACTTTATGATATGTCTGATTCTCAAATTATTGAATCGATATTAGATCCTGAAACATTTATTGATCCATATTTATACTATCGTGGTCTTGAAATTTTATTCAATGTTCAAATTTTTACTTTTACATCTGATATTGGTCGTAAAAATCCTATTTCACGAGATGAGGATATTCTTCCAATTGCTACTTTAGAAGTTCCAAGATGTAAATATACACATATTCGTTATGATAACGGAAATGATATTATATGTCTATATAAAAACTATGGTTCTCAAGATAAGAGAAATAAGATTCCAGCATGTGAATTAATTGCTTCATCTCTTGGTAACAGTAAAGTTTACAATAAAAAAGTAAATAATAGTAATATTAAATTCTTTAGAAGTCTATTTAATCTACTAGACCGTGTATGTCATCCATATGAATGGGAACGTGATGATAGAGTTCCAATTTACAATACTTGTTTAGATGATCCATATTCTACTATTAATTGGTCTCAATATAACTTTCATGGTCTTGGTCCAATTCTCGGTCAAGAGATTGATATTTATGGTAAAACATCTGGTTTAATTTTCAAAGATTGGACTCTTTTAATTCCACCTACTCAACCAATGTTTATATATAACAATGAAAAGAGAAATATAGATACAAAATATGGAGTTATTTCAACATTCAGTGGTGGAATAAAAGAAAGACCACCATTGAAACCTTTCTCAGTTGCACATTTAACATTTGAAACTTCAGGTGAAGATGAAGATGGTGTCTGGATTCCATTCAATGGTAAGAATAAGGGTCTTAAAGTTCTATGTCAAAAGAGAATTACAGTTGAAGATAGAAAATATAACATTGATGAAAACATTTCTCTAATCAATAAAACAATTATTTTCATGACTATCATTAATTGGTTATGGAGATCTGAAGGTAATAGTTCTGAAAATAAACTGGTAGACTTTGAAACTTGGTTCAATTCAAAAGTTTCAATAGAAGATGATATTATTTTTTCAGAGTTACCATCACCAAGACGTAACTGTCATAATATGATGTTACCAACATTTGAAACATATGAACAGAGAATGGAATTTGTTTCTTCAATCTGGCCATTTATGTTCTACAGAAAGAAGATTCATGTTAATGAAAAATTATATCGTGTTGTAATGAACTTTTTTAAGGTTGAAGAAATTTATAGTCGAGATTTACCAGAAGATAGTCCATATCGTAAACCATCTCAATTTATTACTGGATTAATTCCTACAGATGAAGACTTTCAACGGAATGGTGATATTATTCTAACTAAACCAGAGCATATTTCAGATTGGATTGCAAAAAATAATAGTTCTGTATTTAAATATAAATCTCTACATAATACAAATGTAATCATCTCAACGATTCCACAATCTTTCTCTAAACTTCTTGAACCTTATTTATTTAAAGATCAAGATGGTAAAATTTACATTGTTCAAAATTCAAGTAAGAAAGGTAGACCAGTTGAAGAGCCAGCATTAATGATTGCACAGTTTTGGAAAACACATGAACGTAACCCTGGACATTCTTATATGAGAAATGATGATAAACACTTCTATGGAACTGTAAGATATGTTGAATATCGAATTGATCATGATGAAATTCCAAAGATATTCATTGATAAATCTCAAGATGATACTAACTGTCTACAAATTTTGAGATATGATGATGGTGAAACATTTGCTGCTATGCTACCAATTTTATAAAAAATTATGATGATCGTGAGAAATTTAAAAAAATAAAAATTTTAGATATAAAAATGGATTCACAATTAGTATTAATTTTAGTTGCAATTTTAGTTCTTGTTATCATCATGGTCTTGTACTACTCTTTCTGTCCAACTTATGAAAATAATGATCAATTAAAATGTTGTTATCGTAAAAAGGATATTAAATATTTGTTGAAAGACTCTGATATTAATATCAGTGAAGATAAAATTGTTGATTATGTCAAGGCAAGAAAATTTAACTTCACTCAAAAAGTAAATGTTGATGCAAAAGGTGATGAATTGACAGTTCTTTCTGACCAAGACTTTCAAGTTTTCCAAATCTGGTCTCCTCTTCATGCAAGATTAAATGAGAATAGAATTTTAAACGCTAAAATTAATCAAAATGATCTAGCTAAATTAATTCGTCAAGAAAAAAGAGAGTTAAACTTTGAACCAACTATTTTCATTCAATATGATGATGAATATGAAATCAATGTTTGTGAAAGAGTTGAATTGAAAGATTCTAAATTCACAATGAAAATGAAATATCCTTTCAAGCATGATTTAAGAAATAAAACTGTTGTTTTATATATTGATAGTTCATCTTTAAATGGTTGTATAGTTCCTCCTCCTACTAATGGTTCAGTTTCAGGAACTGCAGTTGGATTTACATGTTCTAATGTTATATATTAATAATTTTCTCTTCATTAAACATATATTTTTCAAAAAATTCATAATTATGAATTTTTATCTAATTTACCATATTTTTATCTAATTTACTATATTTTCATCTAATTTTACTATATTTCTTATATTTCTTATATTTCAAAAATTATGAAAGTATAGTAAATATAGTAAAATATAAGAAATATAAGAAAATTAAGGTGTCAAAATTCATAATTATGAATTTTGAAATTGAGTATAGTAAACCTGAACTCCTGAATTGAAGAATTAAGTACAACTTTAAAAAATCTATCTCTAAAAAATTGGAAGTCAAAGTTCAAGGAAATCTTAATATGACATATTTTTACGTTGATTTTCTCTTAAGAGAAATTTTTCAAAAGTCGTTCGGAATAACTGATGGTGACGTCATTTTTTTGCCAACTTGGAGTGGTTTCTGCACGTCTCCTACACAGTGCCACTTTCACTTTTTCGG
>VFQO010001827.1_pt1 | contig 14826 bp, 16 predicted proteins | sample 3512331 | NCBI WGS metagenome assembly VFQO01 (sample SAMN10412371, study PRJNA504923) | tailings metagenome | isolation source: Replicate 3 from Balatoc abandoned mine | place: Philippines: Itogon, Benguet | collected 2017-08-28
TTTGATTTTAGGCAGCATCATGCTGCTCTTTTTGCACTTCAACCTTGAATCCGCCGAGTAATTTGTTGTTAGCCAGTTTATTTTTTATAAATTATTCCCCTTGCTACCTCCCAACTCACTGCAAGCGCACCCAAGATAAACACGATATCGCCTATTGTTCTAATCCAGCGCAATGTGATAAGTATAGGTTGCTGCATAAACACTTCACTGCGTGCATACCATAAGCCTTGTGAAGCGCTTGCAAAAAATTGGATGATGCCAATTGGTAACAGACTGGTCAGCAACATCAGCATCAATCCTGTGTTAAGCCACCAAAAACTTGTTTTCATCCATTTTTCATTAAGTGTGAATTGTGGACGAATATAACGCAACACGAGTAGGGTAAACCCGAGCGCCAAAAACCCATAAACTCCGAACAGTGCTCCATGGGCATGGGTTGCCGTTGTATTGAGCCCTTGCACGTAATAAAGTGAGATGGGAGGGTTAATCATGAAGCCGAAGACGCCGGCACCGAGCATGTTCCAGAATGCAACTGCGACAAAGAACAACAATGGCCATTTAATGCTTTCCACCCATCTGGCTCGCGTTTTAAGCTTCCAGTTTTCCCATGCTTCATAACCTAACACCACGAGCGGCACTACTTCCAAAGCACTGAATGTCGCGCCTACAGCCATTACTGGTGTGGTCGTACCAGAAAAATACAAATGATGGAAAGTCCCGGGAATCCCGCCTAACATGAAAAGTGAAGCAGAAGCTAGCGTTGCTGCAGTGGCGAGAGGGCGCGATACTAAACCCATGCTACAAAAAATGAATGCTAACGCTGCAGTGGCGAACACTTCAAAAAAGCCTTCAACCCACAGATGTACAACCCACCAGCGCCAATATTCCATCACCGTAATGTGGGTGCGCTCACCATAAAAAAGACCTGCGCCATAAAATAATCCAATCGCAATCACTGAAGCAGTAAATAGCGCTAACAGATTCTTATCTCCCGGCCGCTTTAATGCAGGGCCTATGCATCGCATCATCAGCACTAGCCATAACACGATGCCGATAAATTTGCCAATTTGCCATAAGCGACCAAGGTCAACATATTCGTAACCTTGGTGGCCTAGCCAGAAATTCCACTGTGGCGGCATGATTTGCGCAATGGCAAAGAAGTTTCCGATGAAGGAGCCGGCAACCACTGCAATGAGTGCCCAGAACAAAATATCTACACCAAGTTTTTGAAACTTGGGATCCTTGCCATTGTTGATAATGGGGGCCAAAAATAACCCAGCTGCGAGAAATCCGGTGGCAATCCAGAATAGCGCTGACTGAATGTGCCAGGTGCGCACTAGGCTATATGGGAACCAAGCTGAAGTGTTAATTCCATAAAAGCTTTGTCCTTCAACGGTGTAATGTGCGGTAAATCCGCCTAAAAACACCTGCAGCGTAAATAGTGCCACAACGACTAAAAGATATTTTCCCAGTGCCAGTTGTGAAGGCGTCAATATGAGTGTGCTGATAGGATCGGTGTCTGGGGCAACTGCCTCATGCGGTGCTTGCTTGCGCAAGAATGCCCAGCCCCAAATTAAGCCACCTACTCCTGCAACAAGCACAACAATACTGATGATAGACCATACAATATTCTCGGCAGTTGGTTTGTTATCAATGAGCGGCTCGTGCGGCCAGTTGTTGGTGTAGGTAGCACCGTCAGGATGTCGCTCTGTAGAAGCTGCCCAGGCAGTCCAAAAGAAGAACTCGGTTAATCTCGCACGACGCTCGGCATCAGGTAGCGTGATCTCCTTCATGGCATAGTGCGCTCGCGTTTCGGCGAGTGCTGCATCGCCACCAAATAGCTGGTCATAATAAGCTGCAGTTTTTGCAATGGCCTTTGCACGACGCTCACTAATGACCGCAGTATCGCTGTCAGCCCTATAGCGGTTTGTTCGATAATCTTGTTTTAGTGCATATTGAAGCGAATTTTTCTGCGCTCCGCTGAGTTGTGTGTAAGTGCTGCCGAACTGCTCCTGGGCGGCCAGTTCCAGCCATTGTGTCAATTCACGATGTAGCCAGTCTGCAGTCCAGTCTGGGGCCTGATATGCCCCATGCCCCCAGATTGACCCCAGTTGCATGCCTCCCACAGACTGCCAGGCAGTCTGGCCATCGAGGATGCGATCTTTGCTTGCAATCAATTGACCACTGTCGGTGACGATCTGCGCAGGAATCGGCGGTGCTTTTCGATAAACCTCTACACCTAAATAACCTAGTAATGAGAAGGTGATAGCTAAAATGCTGATAAGTATCAACCAATGTTTACGATACTGTCCCATCATGAATCCCCCATTTATTCAATTTATTATTTCTAAGTCATGACACAAATTGAGCGTTTAGGCTACTACGATTGCTTTAGATTGCGCCAGATTTAAAAAATTTACAACGTTTAATGTACTTGCCTAGTGAATCAGGCCTAACGAATCAGACCTAGTGAATCAGATGATTTAGACTTTCTGGTCCAAACACTTCTCGATAAATGTTTTCCGGGGTTACCCCAAGTTCCAGCAAAGTTTCTCGTTGTTCATCCATAAACCCTTGTGGACCGCATATATAAAACGAACCCGTTTTAAATTCAGGGGTGACATGTAGTGATAGATCCATGCTGCCCTGACGTTCTTCAGCATTCTGGCTTTGGGCTTCACTAAAATACAATGTTGACTGTAGTTGTTTGATTTGGCGCTTTGCATGTTCGATTTCAGCAATGTGGGCGACATTCGCTCTATTGCGTGCTGCATGCAAGAACAAAACTGGTCTGTTTGGATTTTCACTTGCAATAGTATTTAACACTGAAATCATCGGTGTAATACCAACGCCGGCTGAAATGAGAGTAATTGGAAATTCATCCTGAATGTCAGGCGTAAAATTCCCACATGGATGACTTACATCTAGAACGCTGCCCACTCTGGTATGTTGATGCAGCCAATTTGATACCTGACCTTTGGGTTTGTACTCATCACCAATTTCTCGCTTTACAGTAATGCGATAGGTATTTTTTGATGGTGAATCAGACAAACTGTATTGCCTTATCTGTCTCAATCCCAATTCCTCAATGTTGACCGCAACACTTATGTACTGACCAGGCTTAAATGCAGGTAACGTTTGCTGATCAATCGCTTGCAAAGTCAGCGCAATTACATGGTCAGTCAAGTGCTGTTTATCAATGATCTTTAATTTTAACCACTCATCTGGCTGCTGACGGTGTGCATGATATAAACGCTTTTCAGCGTCAATCAGGGCATCAGCCAGCAGAGAGTAAGCTTCTGCCCAAGCACCCAGTAAAGCTGTGGTGGCCGCATCACCCAGCACATGCTGAATGGCCAATAGTAAATGTTTGCCCACAATTGGATAATGCTCCGGCTTGATACCAACAGACACGTGCTTATGCACAATTCGCTCAATCACAGGGATGAGTGCAGCAGTGTTTTCAATATTGGCAGCATAGGCAAACACTGCTGCTGCCAGTGACTGCTGCTGTGAACCATTCGCCTGATTACCCATGTTGAAAAGATTTTTAAGCTCAGGGTGTGCCTCAAACATGGATTTATAGAAGTAGGTGGTAATTGCCAATCCGTGTTCTCTGAGAACTGGAACGCTTGCTTCTATATAGGGTTTTGCTTTTGCAGATAACATTATTTCTCCTAAAGTTTCATAATATATGCAACATTTAAATGTTAAAAAAACACGCACATTAAGCGTGTATGTCGCGAGTACAACAATTATCCGGGCTGATAACGCCTATGCAGCTCAATCACTGCTTGCTGTGTTTTGTTTTTCACAATGTCCTCCAGCGTGAATTGATTCATTGCTGCATAAAATCCATTAAGGCCATGATCCAGAATCTCCTTCAAATTGCAGCGGCCATGGAGCGCACAAGCTGGCTCCGAACAATTAATCAGAGTCGTTTTGTTTTCCAATTCCTGCAGAATATCTCCAAGCTTTAGTTTTCCTGCATTTGGCGCCAATTTCATGCCGCCATTTCTACCGCGCGTCGTCGTGATCCAGTTTAATTTGTTTAATCGAGTCACCACCTTAATAAGGTGATTTTTGGGCACGTTGAACTGTGTTGCAATCTCATCGATAGTCACAATCGTGTTGCTCAAGTCTTGTGACAAATACATCAAGACTCTTAAACCTAGATCGGTAAATTTTGTAAGTTGCATATTTGAATTGTATATATGTTGCATTTTATATGCAACATATAAAATCTTAAATTAACAGTTAAAAATTTACTCTTAGAAAGAGTACAAATTCACAAATGGGTTATTTGTAATGAGAAAAATCTATTTAATGTCTGATGCGTTGTGACTTGGTATGTCAAACTTGTCACCTAAGTGCTTGCGAAACAAAGGATACAATTTGACTATATGACTTAAGACTAATACTCAAAGAGCTAGTCGGAGTAGAGTGTTGTTTGAACTACTCAAACTATAGCAATTGGCATTATTCAAAATGCGAAACCAAATGGCTGCGTTCCAGCTCTACTAAATGCGGTAGAAGTTCTGAGTGCTTTTGCACATGGAAAATGAAGCGCGGCACATCTCGTTCAGTAGTCTGCGCCATGAAAGGCTCACCCCAGAAACTGAGCAACGCTTCCATTCCACCACTCAATTGGCTATCGGCAACAATAAAGGATAGTGTTTTGGGTAATTTGCACCAGCGGGGCTCCCTAACTTTTGCATAACCGGAACAAGTGGCAATTTGGGGCTTGATTGATTGTTGCCATAAATCCATTTGACTGTCATCGAGGACGAACTGAATCGAGGATACCATCGGATTCTCCACAACTGTTCGTAGCAGTGAGTCGAAAAGTGGCTTTGGCTTGTACATCGTTAGGCAGACATTGAACCAAATGGTGTCTCCACACATATGCTTGATAAATTGCTCGTTAGCCGAGCGCAGATTGCGTGGTCCGACTAGTATTACATCCGGATGCTTAAGTGCTGACTGGATGCTATTCACTACATGTGCTGTGTTATCCACTTGCTCTGCGGTGAGATCGTTATTCCTTGTGTGCCGAATAAAGTTGATAAATAGCAATGCTATTAGTGCAAGAACAATAGGTAAAATGATATGTTCGTCTACAACATGTAAAAAATGCAGAATGATGGCTACTACTGCAGCTAAGATACCCGCGATCGCATCCCATTCAAGACTGAGGAATCTTTTAACTTTCATTATATGGCCCAACAGTTAATATTGAAGACCATGGTCGCATATAAAATTTAAATAGCACATAGCTGATACCACCTTATCTTTTCATCACTTTATTATTTCATGGTATTTATATTGAAATATAAATTATATATACCAAATTTATTTAATCTTGATTCTATTTGTAATTGAATAGCTATATCAAGAGTTACATATCACATAAATTAATGCGTGATTCGAGTTGATTGCTACTAGTGAATATTCAAAGTTGACTGGTTAGTTCGCTAAACAAAAGATTTCCTTATTGAATAATTAATTTTAGGCTAACGTAATGTAATTTGAGGTCGATGTTATCTTGTGAATGATGGCCAGAAAAATATCAAACCACTTCAGCGTTTCAAAAAATAGTGTACTCATGTGCATTAGAGCGTTCTTATCATATTCGCCACGTTTGATAGCCTTACGCATTTTTGCTATTTATAGTTTGGTTGGTCTTTTCTGGATATTTTTTAGCGATCATATTCTGGATCTGCTCGTTTCTTCTCAAGCAGAATTCACGCAATACAGCCTATACAAAGGTGTTGTATTTGTCGCCTTTACGGGTGTGATGCTTTACTGCTTAATATTTAACAGTGCAAAAAAACAGTTGGAAGTTAAAGCCACGCTCGATGCGAGCGAAGGTCGTTGGAAATTTGCATTATAAGGGTCTGGCGATGGGGTATGGGATTGGGACATAACGAGTGACAAAGTATTTCGATAAGCACGATGGAAAAAATCTACGGATATACCAATAACGAAATTGAAGACACTGCTGAAGCAGGATGTAGGCTTATTCATCCAGACGACCTTGCGCATCAAATAAAAGATACGCAAGATTATTTGCATGGCAAAACAGATCTATACGTTTCCGAATTTCGTCTGCTTTGTAAAAACGGCACATGGAAGTGGACATTAAGTCGCGGTATGGTCATCAGCAGAAATGCAGATGGCAAACCGTTACGCATGATAGGTACGCACACTGATATTAGCGATAGAAAAAACTTAGAGCATCAACTACTGCAACAAGCGCATTATGATCAAATTACCGGCTTGGCAAACAGGGTGTTATTTTTAGAAAACTTTCAACAGTTAATCTCAAATGCACAGCGTCAGCGTCAATCAGTGACGTTAATGTATCTTGATCTGGACCATTTCAAAGAGGTGAATGACACGCTCGGTCATGATGTAGGAGATGTCCTAATAAAACATGTTGCAGAACGTTTAATGCAATCTGTGAGAGTCAATGACCTTGTGGCTAGATTGGGTGGAGATGAATTCACAGTAATATTGAGTCATATCGATCGTCATATTACAGAGCGTATTGCAAAAGATATTTTATATAAACTTAGCCAGCCGTTTAGTTTGGGTGAGGAACTTGTTTATAAAAGTGCCAGTATAGGGATTAGCATCTATCCGGATGACGGCGTCGAGGTGAATGTGCTGCTTAAAAATGCTGATTTAGCGATGTATGTTGCGAAAAAGAATGGTCGAAATCACCATTGTTATTTCAAAGATGAATGCAAAAAAAGCTAATACAGTACAAATATTGGTTTCTTATTGCATGTGCATGCCTCAATCTTAATTTAAATGACATTAACTTGAGTTGATGAGATCAATTTCAATTAAATTGAGGCTTTAATAAGAGTAATGGCGGCAAGTTTTGCGCGCGTAGCAGCGCCTGATCCAGGACTCAATCGCTCTACTAGCGCAGCGCCTTCAAACAAGATGGTTAATTGTTGGCTCAGAGCTTCGGGTTCTTTAGCGCCAGCAGTGGCGGCAAGTTTAGATAGATACACTTGTAGTTCAACGGCTAGCACTGCTGAGTATTGGTTAATTGGGTGCTCAGGATTCGGAAACTCAACAGCTGCAATATGAAATGGAAATCCGTGAAATTCAGGAGTCATAATCCACTGCTCAACTAGTTCACACAGTTGAAACAGGATATCTATCGAGTCATCTTTTTTAGAGATCAGTCTCGTGTTTAACCAAGTATAAAACTTATCAGACTTGTCTCGTAAATAAGCAATAATGAGCTGGTTTTTACTGGGAAAGTGCTTATACAGCGTGGCTTTAGCAATGCTGGCCTCTGCAATGATGGTGTCAATACCGGAGGCCTGTATCCCCCTAGTTTCAAATAGACCGGTAGCGGCGGTCAGAATTTTTTCATACATATTCATCATTTTTCCTTATCAAAGCTATCTAGGTAAAGCTGCGATAAATCATATAATTAAAGGCCGCATTAATTCTTGCGGGTACAAGCAGTTGACATAACCTAAAGCGAGCCTGAGGTTTTCAACATTTTCTACTTCAACAATTCCTTTGTTCACAAATATTAAAAAAGCTTGTCTTTGTTCTTGTGGCAGCATTGCTGCTTGTGGAAATTGACAGGTGCCGCCTTTCATTTTTTCGTGCGCAAGCTGTAACATGCTCAGGGTCACTGGATCAGCGTCACTTTGTTCAGCTTCCAAGAGTCTGGTTTGTGTCAGATACTGGTTATTAATAGTTGGCTTAGCGGTGTTCATTTTGCTGACGTTCACCATGGTCATGCTTACGCATACCGCTGCTGTTAAACAGAGCAAGCCAAGTGAGACCATCCGTTTCTCTTTATGAGTGTTTAAATAATTCTTAATAGACTGGTCCACCATGCTCCAAGCTGTATCGGTGCCACTTTGCGATTGAATCTGGATGGCGCCTACGGTCAGAAATAGCAGTTGATCTGCCATAATTTCAGGATGTTTGAGTGCCGCTTTGCCAAGTGCAGCCTGAATCATCACGCTAATAGTATTCAAGTCTTGTTGCGTTAAATCATTGGATTGTTGGCTGGTGCTTTTTTCAGAAACTCTATCTGCATTCCAGCATTTGAGCTGGCCACAGAGCTTGATAAGTGGAGCACTTGAAGGTTTGGAGTAAGCGCGTATATATTGAAACCAGTTCAATGTGAACAGGCGGTTTACGTTGAAGTGCTTTAAAACTTCGGTAGAGAAACCCCATGTTTGACTCAATTTGGCACCTCTAAAAATTTGCTTGCGTTGTTCGGAAATCTTCAAGTAGACTGTAAATAAATGAACAGACCTGTCTGCATACTAGCTTGATTGCGCACTAAAAGCAATTCAAACCAAATTAACCATTTATTTTACACAGGATAATTATGAACGTTGCAACAAATGATATTCAGTTGGCCGACTGGCGCAACCATGCTTTAAAGCTGGAAAGTGAAGTAAAGAGGGTGATTGTGGGGCAAGATAAGGCAATCCGACTAATGAACATTGCCATTTTTGCACGTGGTCATGTGCTACTTGAGGGCGGTGTGGGTGTGGGTAAAACCACTTTGCTGCAATCAATTGCCCGATGCATCGGCGGTGCGTATGAGCGTATTGAAGGGACTGTTGATCTCATGCCGAACGATCTTATTTATCATACTTATTTAGGTGAAGATGGTCGTCCTAAAGTGGATGAAGGTCCGCTTTTACGCGCTGGTGAGAACTTATCAGTGTTCTTCTTTAACGAGATTAATCGGGCACGCCCACAAGTGCATGCGCTCATGCTACGTGTGATGGCAGAGCGTCATATCAATGCCTTCAAGAAAGAGTATCGTTTGCCGCATATGGTGGTGTTTGCAGACCGCAATCAAGTAGAAAAGAACGAAACGTTTGAAATTCCTTCTGCTGCGCGTGACCGCTTCATGATGGAAATTCCTATTGATATTCCAGCAGATAGAGCGTTGCGTAAAGCGCTGATGTTTGATGTGAAGTTCCAGCATGCCGAACATTTGACAAAGCAGGTGGAATCGAATGTTTTGCAGTTTGATAAGTTAAATGCGTTTTCAGATATTCTACAAAGCCATATTCAATCCAGTGATGTGCTCGAAGATTATGCGCTGGACTTGTGGGAGTCTACACAGAACCCCGATAGGTTCGGCATTAAGCTCAATAGCGTCGACGTGAACCGTTTAATCCATACCGGAGCCAGCCCGCGTGGGATGGGGATGTTGTTGAAAGCCGCACGTGTGAATGCTTGGTTGATGAATCGTGATAGCTTATATCCAGAAGATATTCATGCCGTGTTCCATGAGCTCATTGCGCACCGTTTGGTATTTAATCCAATGTACGAAAACCGCAGAACGCAATTGGCACGCGAATTGACAGCGGCCATCCTTAGCACGGTGGACGTTCCTTCAAAAGCAAAAGCAGCATGATTCCCGATTACGCTAAACCATTTTTTTATCAGGTGCCTTGGAAGTCCAGCAGCATTCACTTTGGTGAACATCGGGGCACTCAGCGTGGTTTGGGAGACGAGTTCAAAGGCAATATGTCCTTGATTGATTACCCGGATGCTAGGCGCATGGATTTGCGCCAAACACTGCGCGATCCTTATGAGCAGGTGCAAGTGAAACTGTTCAATCAAGACAATACAACACCTATTTTTGCAGTGTGCGATGTATCCAGTTCAATGCAATTTAAAGGCCAGCGTAGAAAGCTGGACTTAGCTAAAGAAATTGCAGCTTCTATTGCTTACTCAGCATTTGAAACGAGTGATTTGTTCAGTGTGATTGCCTATCACCAACAAGTGATAGAAACACTCACGTTGAGTCTAAGTCATCATGTGCATCAGGCGTTCGAGGTGATAGATCAGCTTGGCCAATACCATGAAATGCGTGTAGGCGCAGAAGGTATTTTGGAAGTGCCGCAATATTTAAGTCAGCATAGAGGGTTGGTGTTTTGGATTTCTGACTTTCATATGCCGCTGAGCCTGATTGAGCAAGCATTCAATGCCATGTCTGCTCACCAAGTTATACCCGTGGTTCTGTGGGATGAATACGAGTACACAAAACTACCCAAGTTTGGATTTGGCAACATGATTGATCCAGAAACGGGTATGAATAGAACTATATTCTTTCGGCAGGCGGTCAGGGCACAATTTGAAGAAGCATTTGCAGCAAGAAAACAAGCACTAGAAACATTATTTACACGTTTTGAAAGCCAAGCCATTTACATTCATGATCAATACGACCCGGATGTGATGTCACGCTATTTCGAACAGATGATGAGTTAAAAATGAAGCATTTAATTAAAAAATCAATCTTGCAATTTGCCCTGTCATGCCTGTTGATAATAAGCTGTTTATTCGCACCTGTGTATGGATTTGCTGATGAAGCTGGGGTGAAAGTGCGCAGCCTGACGAATCCAAAGTATAGCAATGCCATACAAATGGGTGATGTACTGGAGCGTAGTATAGAGGTAGAGGTGAGTTCGGCTTATCGCTTGCCCAAGACATCACTGCCGATTAAAGGGGAGAGTAGGGACGGCATTGAGCTGCGGGATATTGTGGTGCATAGCAGTAAAAGCAGCGACAGCACAATCTACAAAATTTTTCTTAGTTATCAAGTGTTTGCCAGTGCCGACAAGCCCGTGGTAATGAAATTGCCAGAAGAGCATTTCATCCTTTCGGGTGGTACTAAAGCCTTGGCAATTGATATTCCTGTATGGCGGTTTTGGTATTCGCCGTTGGTGCCAGAAGGCATCAGTAACGCAGAGGCACAAATGCAACCACAAGTGAAACCGCAGCATCTCAATATAAAACCATATTACACAGGTTTGTGGGTATCGCTGGGACTGTTGATGATCGGTCTGCTAGGGCTAGTTTATGTCAATGCAGATAAATCTTGGTTGCCGTGGATGAATGGCGCATTTGCGCAAGCGCATCGACATATTAAAAAGTTGGGCAATGAGCAAGTCAATGTTAGGCAAGCACTAATGCATATGCATCAAGCATTTAACAAACTTTATGGTGAGAATTTGTTTGCGAGTGAATTAGACAAGTTCTTTGCTGCCAATCCCAAATTCATCAAACTGCAGGCTGAGGTTGTCCAGTTCTTTGCACAATCGAATGCTGCGTTATTTAACCAGCATGCAAGCAGTTGCAGTGATCTGCAACAACTTAAAGTGCTCAGTAAACGCCTAAGAGATTGTGAGCGAGGCGTTTAATGACACTATTACAACCATGGGCGCTATTACTGGTGCCAGTGATTCTGGCGCCCTTTGTGTTCAAAAGCCATCAAGGGCAAATTTACTCCTGGCTTGCAATTGCTCCGCAAGATAAGGTTTCTGATATCGCCAACTGGATTATTAAGTCCATTATTGCGCTTATTTTGTTAAGCCTTGTACTAGCGATTGCATCACCACAAGGTCCTAGCAAAAAAGTACAAAAAGTGGGTAAGGGCGCGCAAACGGTCTTTGTTATTGATCGCAGCGTAAGTATGGATCATCCTTTCGTTGGTCAGTCGACCAGTGGACGTGCAGCAGAAATTAAATCGGCCGCAGCACGCCGCTTGGTTACCAATTTTATTGATTCGCGGCCAGACGACATGATGGGAGTCGTTGGGTTTACCAACTCTGCGTTGTATGGCATGAAAATCACCAACAATCGTGATGCCATTCATGCTGCTATTAACGCCGCGACAGGCCCGGCGCTCAATCAAACCAATATTGGTGCTGGCATGACTGCAGCTGTTGGTCTTTTTGATAGCATTCAGAGCTCTGGCTCGCGAGCCGTCGTATTGATTTCTGACGGGGCAGGTAAGTTAAGCCCGCGTGTTAAACACAAAATATCAGAATATTTTGTGGATAAGAAACTGAGCCTGTATTGGATTGTGTTGCGTGAGCCAGATGACATTAGCATCTTTACCAAAAATAGCTACGATGATGACAATCTACCTGACTCGATTGCCTTGGACCGATATTTCCAATCGCTCAAAATCAAGTACAAAGCATTTGAGGCTGATAATCCTACGGCTTTGCAATCAGCGCTGCAATATATCGACTCTAAAGAGAAAAACCGAATTCAATACGAAGTAAACATCCCGGGGCGGGATTATGCGAATGACTTGATTTTGTTTGCCTTGGTGATGAGCCTGCTGATATTAATCATTAAGAATTTGAGAGTACGTGCATGATAAAACATATAAAAATAAGTAATCTAGTGTTTGGTGCATTATGCGTTTTAGGTGCCTTGGGCATAGGCTACACCAGTTATCAGATTAGTAGTATGGCCAAGATTAATCATCTGCTTAAATCTGGACAGTTGGTGAAAGATGATGCTTATCCTTACTTGAAAAAATTTACTGCTGCGTATGATCAAGGCAATAAACAGGACTACAAACATGCGGTACAAACCTATAGCCAGATTTTGGAAACAAACCCCAACTTAGCCGAGCAGGCGAGCATTCACTATAACATTGGCAATAACCTGTTTACGTTTGGCTTGATACGCAGAGTCAATGATGATGGTACTTTGCAAGATGAGGCGCGCTACGCCTACACGCAAGCAAAAATGGCTTATGAGCAAGCGCTTAGGTTGGACCCGCAATATCGTCTTGCCAAGTTTAATCTTGGACTTTTGCATTCAGTGATGGTCAATAATATGAAGCCAGCCCCTAAAGATCAATCCACCATGGAATTGAGTAATTTACCGATTGGCTTGCCATGAAGACGCTACAGACATTCCTAAAAAATCATCATGAGACTTTGCTGTATCTAGCGACGATAGTTTTTCTATTGTTGGCGCTAGTGAAGCCGAATATACAGCTCAAACAGCAAGTACATAATTACTTGTTACTAGCGGATGTCTCACAAAGTATGAATGCTGAAGATGAGCAGCTGAATAACCAGCCTGTCAGTCGCCTAACCTATACGCGCCAATTGATGAAAAATTTGGTGCAATCCTCACCATGCGGTACTTATTTTAGTGTGGGGATATTTGCGTCCGACAATGTTGCATTATTGATTACTCCGCTTGAGGTGTGTGCAAATCTTGATGCGATTGTGGACACAATCGACCACTTGGAATGGCGTATGGCTTGGAAAGGCAATAGCCGCTTGAGCTTTAGTATTCGTGCGGCAGCCAATATTTTTGACTCGCTAAATGTGCCTGCGCAATTACTATTTTTTACCGATGGCGATGAAGCCCCACGCGTTAATGTGACTATCAAGCAAGATTTGAGTGGTATTCAGATTGGTAAGAACTTTGTGTTTGTGGGAGTGGGCGGCAAAGTGAAAGTAGGTGTGCCAAGATTCAATTCGGCCGACGAGCGCATTGGTTATTGGCCGATAGTAGAAAACAACAATGCAGGTGCGGTAGGTGTTACTTACTCTGACCCCAGCCAAGATGAGCCAGATCCCCCCGTGGCGTTTGCAGAATACGACCGATATTTATCTCAATTGGAAGAAGAGTATTTGGTATCACTCGCAGGTGAATTTAACGGGGGCTATATCAAAGGACAAGATAGCGCTTCATTTTATGACTTTGTGCAAAAGCAAAAACCGGCGGCAAGTTTTGTGACCGCTTATTCTATGCGTTGGATATATTTAATATTGGCTATAGCCTGTCTGTTGAGTACATTTTTACCGGATATTTTAGTCAAAGCTTCATACAGAAAACTCATATAAATGCCTTAGCTATTTGATGTGTATAACATGCAAGTGAGGTTTCAATGCTCTAACATATTCATCCGTAATGCCTCGGGCATTAGGATGAGGTAAACATATTATTTGGGTTTCACCAAATTTCTGTGTAAACATTTTGAATTTGCGACCTGAGTAATCACTCAAGTCAGCAGTATGAATTTTTGCATTACCTGAACGACTCCCTAGTATTGAGAGAACTCTATCTCGTATACTCAAATCATTTAATGCTTCAATTAATTTGGAGCCAAAGAAAAAGATGACTGATGGTTTCCTATTTTCAAGCAAACTTAAGAAGCTTTCTGCTTCATCGATTAGATACCTTCTATTAATAACACCATCACTCGTAACGCTCTTTGTTTGTGTATCAAGCCAGTTCGTCTGAAAGAATGAGCGTTCTAGAACACCAACTTTATCAATAGTTGACTCAAGCTTAATTCCCCAACTGTTCAACCACTTAAGAATTCGCTTTCTGAAGACTGTATTATTTACAGTATCATCTGAGAAAAAAGAACGTGCATCAAGCATGGGTGTGATACCTGCAGATAACTGATTCTCCTCCTCCTTTGAAATTCCGAAGTTGATTCCACAAATCATGAATCCACCAGAAAGATTTTCAGGATAGTCTGCTGTGATCACTTGGTGTTGGGATGTTTTCATGAATACTTCCTTAAACAAGTCTATAGCATCTTAATTCAAAATATTATCAGCAGATGTAACTTTTGGATTAGATTTGAGTACAAAGCTTTTATTAAAACCAATCTCCAATTCAATTTGGTTTAGATACTATTTCAATGCGCCAACCGACAAGGTTTCGTTCCAATGCAGTAGGCCATTCAAACCAGCGTCTTAGTTTTTCTTTTCTTACTCTAACCATCGAAATGGTGACTTGAAGTTTATTGCCAGGTATTCCAATAGGTATCGACTCAGTTTCAGTTCTGCCATCCACGAGATATTTTGATGAGATGGATGTAAGCAAAATTACTTCGTTACCGTTCTCAGGTGGCATTGCGGCATTGTGTACTCGACCAACATCTTCCGCTGTAATTGTTCCTGATGGAATAGCAATCATACCTGTTGATTTGTTGGCGCGCGTTTAAAAATGACCACCTGTGCGCGTTGAATTTTGACCAGGCGT
>VFQO010001829.1_pt1 | contig 14819 bp, 16 predicted proteins | sample 3512331 | NCBI WGS metagenome assembly VFQO01 (sample SAMN10412371, study PRJNA504923) | tailings metagenome | isolation source: Replicate 3 from Balatoc abandoned mine | place: Philippines: Itogon, Benguet | collected 2017-08-28
CATCAATGCGCTGCCCCTGGACCATGTGTTGAGTCACCCGCTGTTGTTTGCGGCCTATCCGGGTTTGCGCGCGATCATGGTGACGGTGGATCGAAGCTTGGGCAATGGCGCCAGGTTGGCCACGCGCGAGGACGGTAGCTGGGTCATCACGCTTGGCACGGGCGCCCAACTGCGCGCGCTGCTGCACGAGATCCAACACGCGATTCAGGAGCTTGAAGGATTCGCGATGGGTGGCTCGCCCGAACGCTTCGAGATCATGAAGCGCCAGAGCCTCCCGCTGGAGGTGTTGAACGGGGCCATTGCGATCCACCATGCCGCGGCCCAAACCGCAATGGAAATCGCCACGTTCCGACTCCATGCGCCACGCTTCCTTCGCGAACTGTCCCCCCGGGCCTGGGCGGAAGCGCAAAAGGGTTCCCTTGAATCACTGAATCGCCGGATGGAGGAGGCCCTGCTGGCCACGACGCCGACAGAGAGCTACAGCCGACTCGCCGGCGAGGTGGAGGCTCGCAATGTGGAGCGCAGGGCGGGGCTGTCGCCGCAGCAGCGCATGGACGCTGCTCCGTGGGATACCGCAGATCGCGCGCCGGCGGAGCAGTTGCTCCTCATGAGGGGCGGATAGGGCTAGGCGGAGTCAAGCGCGGGCTCATCGGCGAGCTCTTCGCACGATGTGGCCAGTATGGATCTGGCCGCCTCTTCGAACTGGATGGCTGCACAAGCAAAGCCGAGGTAGGAGCGGCCGAGCTTCGGAACGATGAAGTCGGCAGCTCGGTTGCGAGTGAGGCCCAGGCTTTGAGCCAGGGCAATCGAACGAACATTGTCCTGATCGCACTGGATGTTGACCGGGCCCAGGAAGCTGGCCGGGTGTTCTGCACAAAGGCGCAGGAAAGCAGCGGCAACACTCGCTCGGGCCAATCCGTTCCCCTCGAATCCTTCCATGGTCGCGTAGCTCAGGTTCACGCCGAGGCTTGATTCCTTGCCCCATCGAATGGGGGCAGCCCATCCTGCGGCGATGGCCTGCATCACATCCGGAGCCCGTGCGGTTGCCAGAAACGGGACATCCGCATATCTCCAGCCGGTTCTTGACACCACCAGACCAACGCCATCGCCATTGATGTCGCGGTTGCGAAGGCGGTCCGCGAGCATCGTGGAAGTCTGAGGGGAGGAAAAGCAGCGGCGCGGTGAGACTTCGATGAGAAGTCCAGAGCTGAGGTGGCGATGGTGGGGGAGGACGTAGCTCATGTGGGAGCGGATGCCATGGAGAGGATTTGCATCAGCATAGTTCGCAGACGTATAAACACGCAAACAGAGAAAACTCATGACTGCCACCGCCGCACCCCTGTCCAAGACCGACCAGGCCGTTGAAATCCTTCGTCGCACCGATGACGGAGACCGACTGGACCCCCAAGACCTCGGCCTCATCCAGTCTGTTGTCAATGGCCAGGCCTTGAGTGAGAAGGGTGAAACCTACTGGTCGAACCTTGTTGAGGCGGTCGCCAACGGCTCGTACGTGGCGCGCCACTTCTGCGGCATTCCCGGTCTCACCCGCGACGGCGTGGGGTACGTGTACTGGAAGGGGAAATGTGTCGAGCACTACTCGTATTCCTCCGACCGTCGCCAGGAGATGATCGAAGAGGCGCGCCGTCTGGCGGCCGCTGCGTTGGTGTCGGAGCGCCGCGGCAGCGGACAAACGCCGCTGGAGGTCCTGAGTGAACTGTCAGACGCCCCGGGCATGGACACGCCGCGCCACCTGGTGATGTGGGTGATGCGCCATGAGGTCGACGGCTCCATCGCCATGACGAGCCTGCCGGTCAATGCCAATGACCGGGCAGGTATCAAGCAAGAGACGGCTGCGGCCCGTGAGTCGGCCTACGCCGCCCTGGGTGCCGACATCAACTCCCTGCGCTGCATGCTGGTTTGCACTGTCGAAGATCTCGAGAACGTGCGTTTGGGCATCGAGAGCGACATTCACTGGAGCCAGAGGTTCGGCCGAGGTGGCCACCAGGTGGGCCAGGATGCGCGAGAGCGATTCGCAGCCATGGCCGAAAGGATCAATGCCGGACCGGCTTTGGCCACTGCGGCCCAGATCGAGCACTACCTGTTGAGCCCCGAACTCGAGCGCGTGACGGCGATCTCCGAGAAGAACCTGGCTGACGTCGAGCGGGACATGAACCGGTTTGAGAGCGCCCGGGAGCGAGCTGCTTGAAGCCCGTGAGGGCAAGACGGCACGCCAAGCGAACCAGGGCCTGAGCCGCGGGTTGCGCTGTGGGGTAGCCGGCTCCGCCGGCGATGTGGATCAGCCGCGCTCGGCTATGTTGCTCACCGCGGGCTTGTCCAGAAGGTGGGCAATGTCGTCGACGTGCCGGGAGTGCAGTCTGGAGGCCATGATGGCGCCTGTGAGGTTGTCGACCTTCGAAACGGCTCGCACGCGCACGATCCTCGCTCCGTGATCGGTCTCGTACCCGTCGGGGCCGGGAGTGGGGAGCGGCTCGCCATCCTCAGGATCGTTCCAGAACGTGGCGGCAAGTACCTCTGCGGCCGTGTGCACGTCGTCGCCTTCGCGTGCCACCAGGATCAGGTGGTGCGTATACGAGTGCTCGCCGTTGAGTTCCTCCATTTCCACGTGGTGGTGTGTCGCCTGCTTGTCCATGCCTGCCAGCTTCTCGGCCAGGGAGGCAAAGATGGCCGCGGCGGTGGGGTCTGCGAAGGTAATTTCGACGACTTTCGTGTCGGGCTTGTGTGTGGTCGAGGTCATGGATTTGTCTTGTAGAACGTAGTTCGGGAGAATATATCGGCATGAACCCGAACGCCAATCCACTGGACGGTCTTGACCTCGATCAGCGCATTGCGCGGGCCGAGGCGGCGCTGACGGCCCTGCTGCGCTCGGGCACCTCGCCCTGCCAGTCCTGGAGCGCGGGCAAGGATTCGAGTGTGGTCCTCAACCTGCTGCTCAACGCAGCCGCGAAGATGAAGGCCGCCGGCGAGACGGTGCCTCCGATCGTTGTTACGCACGCTGACACGATGGTCGAGAACCCGGAGATGACGCTCTACGCGCGCAACGAGATGATCCAGATTCGGGCGTTCGCAAAGCGCCACGGTCTGGACGTGACGATCGAGGTGGCCACGCCCAACCTCACAAACCAGTGGGCCGTTCGCGTGATTGGTGGCCGCGCGCTTCCACCCTTTCCAGGAACGAACAGGGACTGCACCCTGGACTGGAAGATCAACCCGATGAAGAAGCTGCGCAAGTCGGTGCTCAAGCACTTGGCGAAGCGCGCCGGCTCAGAGGCCGGACCCCAGGCCGAGCCTGTCGTGCTGATTGGCACCCGATATGAGGAGTCCGAGGAGCGAGCGCGCAACATGCGCGAGCGCGGCGAGTCCGACGTCCAGGTGCGTCGTGGCATCGACGAGAACGGCAAACCCTCCAATCTATTCCTGTCACCGATTGCTTGGTGGACAACCGATGACGTGTGGGAGTACCTCGGCATGGCGCGCGCCGGCGCCATCGAAGGCTACTCCGACTTCGAAGACACCTTCCGGATCTATGCCGACTCCATGGGGACGTCATGTGTCATCGTGGCGGAGGACATGAGCAAGGATCTGAAGTCCTCCAAGGCCTGTGGTGCGCGCACCGGCTGCTCGGTGTGCACCGTCGCCTCGACCGATCAGAGCATGGAGAACATGCTCTCTGGTGACGAGCGATACGGCTACATGCGTGGGCTTAACAAGCTGCGCAATTTCCTCGCGGCAACCCGTTGGGACATGGGGCGTCGCTCCTGGCTTGGCCGCACGATCAAGGAAGGCTACGTCCGAATCGGCCCCGATGCCTATTCGCCGGGGATGATGGAGGAGCTGCTCCAGTACGCGCTCACGATCGACGTTCGCGAGCGCGAAGCCTCCGCCGCGGAGGGTGTGGCACCACGCTTCCAGTTGATCAACATCGAGCAGCTCTTCGCGATTGACGCGATGTGGAGCCTGCAGGCGTTTCACCGCCCCTTTCATGCCCTCAAGATCTATGAGGACGTGATGGCCGGTGCGCGCTACGAGATCCCGGAGGTTGCAGCATTTCCGCGACAGCCAGAGATGCCGGTGCGGTACCTCTGGGTGGGCCGCGACTGGGAGGACGGTGAGCGAAACCGCTACACGGGCCTCAACAGCGCGTTGTTGGAGTTGACGTCCGTCGACGGCGGTGCGTGCATGGGCACCCACGAGCTTGCTGACGGCCGTACGGTGATGTCGGTCAACACCGGCGCCTTGATGGAGATCGACGTTGAAGCCGCGTTCTTCGTGCTCGACGACATCGATCGCCTCATGGCGATTCACGACGATCCGCGCTCGCACCCGACCGAGGCCTACCACTACTACCTGCGCCTGGGGCTCCTGAGCCTGAAGAGCGGAATGCAGGGAGAGGTGGACGAGATCCTGCGCCGTTCTGATTTCAAGGTCCGCAATGGGCTGAATGGAGAGATCAGCTGGAAGGCGCTCTGGGACAGAGCGCTGACCGCGGCAGAGGCCGGTCGCTCCGGTGTGGATGGCATCAAGAAGAAATCGCGAGGGGAAGACGGCAGCAAATCCCTGCCGCATCTGGAGCTGATCCAGATCGACGCCCCGCCGGTGATCGCGCCCGAGATGGGGCAGCAGTCTTTCCAGTTTGAACGCCTTCGCGCCTGACGCGAGAGGGGAGAGCACATGAGCGAAACATTCACGGCGCACGTGTCGCATGCCGTCATGGCAGCTGACATCGTGTTTGTCAACGGCCGGGAGATCCCGGCTGGTGGTGTCTCCTTTGATGAGGATGGTGTGTCGTTCGCGGTTGACGGCGAACTGATCGCATTCCTGCCAAACCAGAACATCGAGATCGATCGAAAGGGACACGCGCTGGCGCACTGGACCGACGTGAGCGGCGCCGTCTGCGATGCCCCTTGTGACATCGAGTTTCGGATGATCGTCCCCCTTGCGGCCGACAACCTCGTTCGCCAGGCGCCATCGCCGATCCCGATGGAGCGACAGCATGCTTGAGGTCCCTGTTGCCCCCGCCACGTCGGTGATGCTGGATTCGGACGAGGTCAACAGGCTTCTCGAGGCCGACTTGGTCGCGGTATGGCTGCGTCGGGGGATGGGTACCCCTGGCTTCCCATATGTGGTGCTCGATAGGCCCCTGGGCGTCACGATAGAGGGGCCGGGTGAGGTCAGGCTCATTCAGCAGATGAACGCACGCGGGCACATCCTTGAAGCGCAGCCGACCCAAGCCAAGACGTCTGATCTGCTTTGGTTCGACTCTGGCGCTATCACTCTTCGGTCGCCATTGCGTGAGTTCGCTCGAAAGAACGTGCGTGCCGATCGTCTTGCACAGGAGACACCTGTTGCTTCGCGCCTGGGGCGCGAGGTTCTGAAGACGAAGGCGGCACGCCTGCGCCACTCGTTCATGTCCCTCGAACTTCGCGATGAGCACTTCCAGCGAGGCGACGAAGGACCCTACCTGCGGGATATGGGCTTCTCTGCGGCTGTTGCCGCGCAGTTGGTGGCCTGGGGCGAACAGAACGAGCTGGTGTGCACTTTTGAAAACTCGCGCGGCGTGTCGGATGGACGGCATTGCTGGATGCCCGAGTTCCTTGCAGATGCGTGCCTGAAGCACATCGAGTTGTTCGGCTCGGCCGATCTCCCAGAGGAGTTCGTGTGCTGGAGCGAGCGCTTTCTTGCCAGCCAAGCCCAGGTGCGTGAGCGCCGCGGCGATCTTCAACGTCCCCGAATCAACTGAGCCACCATGAGCATCGCAATCGCCGAACACAACACTCCTGCCTTCACGCGCGAAGAACTTGCTCAGTTGATGAGGGATGACCGCATCCTGGCGCCCGTGTCAGGGCCAACAAACACGGCGCGTTATGACTACCTGGTCTGCGAATCAGCCCGGCCGCGTGGGGTTCAGGGTTCGCCCGTGCTCGCGTGGAGAATCAATGCGCGCGGCGCAAAGGATCCCGCACAGCAGGTTCCTGAACTGGTCGAAAGCGATCAGTTCTGCGTGCTGGATCTAGCAGAGACCGGATTGCGACGCGCATTCACGGACTTTGTCTGGAACAAGCCCAAGACCTTCCTCTTCTCACATCGTCATGGTGGTGAGGTGCGGGCGGTAGGTGTTGGATTTGATCTCGATGAGGCCTGTGACGACGCAGTGTTGCGTTTGAAGAAGCGATACCCCGGCGGCGACATGCCTCCCCAGATGAAGAGCCTGCATGGACAGCTGCTTGAGCGTGTGGCCTACGTGATTGAGCAGCGCCGCGGTGCGTTCCCCACCCAGGAGGAAATGGGTCATGAGTACATGAGCAATGAAACGATGCTCGTGGCTCAGGCGTTGAGCAGCAACTACGACAGCTGCGAGTCGTACCTGACGAATTGCGTGCGTGGCGGCCAGTCCGTTTCTGATGTCTTTCGGCGTGAAGCCAGTCGCATCGTGCATGGCATTGACCTGGGACTTGTCGACTGGTGCGAGGTAGCGGGCAGCTTTCCCGACGCCATTGCACTGCGCGAATCACGCGCACTCTCGGGAATCAGCGATGCGAAGATCGAGGGCAACGAGTTCTCGGGCCTGGCAGAAAGTGGTCGTGTCGTCGACCTGGATGTGCTCGAAGTGTTGCGGGCCGCATCTGCGGAGGGCAACCTCGTGCGCTTGCCCCCCACTCGTCTGGACCCGAAGCTGTACAAGCGAGTGAATGCGGTTCTGGAAGCCCTTGGTGGCAAGTGGGTAGGCCGCAAGGTCCAAGCGCACCAGTTCGAGGTTGATGCGCAGGCGGTTCTCGATGTGGTCGCCGCGACCGGCCGCTACGTCCGGCCGCAGGACTTCGGTTTCTTCCCGACGCCCGCCGACCTGGTCGACCAGGTGGTTGAACTTGCAGAGATCGAGCCCGGCATGAAAGTGCTTGAGCCCAGTGCGGGCCATGGCGCGATTGCGACGGCTTTGGCGCAGGCCGCCGGCGGCCATGAGCAGGTGACCGTGGTGGAGCTTCTGCCGGGCAACGTCCGCAAGCTTCGGGAAGCCGGATTTGCGGGGGTAGTCGAGCAGGACTTCCTCAGCCTGGAGCCCAACCCGGTCTACGAGCGCATCGTCATGAACCCGCCTTTCAATGGCGGCATCGATGTGGATCACGTGATGCACGCGGCTCGTTTCCTGCGCCCTGACGGAAAGCTGGTGGCTATCACCTCGATCGGCTGGGGGCACAACAGCAGCCGAAAGGCTCAGGCCTTCCGGGACTTCGTCCAGGAGTGCGAAGGCGAGGTGCAGGAGGTGCCCCCCGGCGCCTTCAAGGAATCCGGGACGAATGTCCCGACCAGGATCGTGACCTTCAGCGCCGAGAACTTCCCCTGGCACCGTGAGGCAGAGAGCACCCTGCGCGATCGGCAGAGGGCTTGATCATGGTTGATTTCGCGAAGCTCTTGGCCATGACGCCCGAGCAGCGGAAGGAGCTGGTGGTTGCATCGGACCGTGCGTTCGAGGAGGCAATGCAGCGCAAGCGTGAAGAGCGACGTTCGCTGCTTGCTGACTTGCAACAGCCGTTTGCGCAGGAACGCATGAGGGAGTCCGAACAGCGCTTCGTCGCTCAAATGGCGGCCCTCGATGAGCGGGCCGGGGACGCCTCTCGCGCGGGACTCGGCGGCTTGGAGTCGATGACCGATCCCCAGGTCCGTTACCTGGTCGGGCTGGCGCAGAGGTACGGTTCGCCTCCGGAGCCAATGAGCCGGGCTGCCCGGTTCCGAACCGGGGCCTGATCGGCGGGCTGCTCAGGCGCGCATGCGCTCGCGCGGACGATCTGATACGGCCTGGTCCTGGCCGGGGGTCCAGGCTTTGTGGATCTTCTGAGGGTCCATGACGATCCAGCTGATCGAGCCGGCATCTTCGGTCTCGTTCACGTAGGCGATGCAGTCGTATCCAGCGTCGACGATCGCCTGTTTGAGCCGGTCCCAGCCTGCCCCCGTGCTGCGATTCCAAGCATCCCAGGCCAGCTCAACATCCGGCACTTCGTCTCGCATGAACCTTCGCATGTGGGACATCACCGCCTCGAAGGTCCAGACCCCAAGGTCCGGCATCTCTAGCGGTCGGTAGACGTCAATCTCGAACGCGATCGGCTGACGCTCCCGTGGAGCAGTCAGGACGAAGCAGCGTGCATCGTCCTCCGTGTCGAACGGGCCATGTTCGAAGGGCGGCCGGTTGCTCCAGTTCTGCTCGCGCACCCACCACTCCCCGTCATGGACGTACACCTCGAACTCGACCTTCAGGCGGCCAGTGCTGCGTAAGCGATCCACGGCGGCCAGACGGGTGCCGAAGTGCGCTCCGAGGCACGTGGCGATGTCGAAGGTGTCGAAGTCGCTGTCGGTGCCGTGATAGACGGTTCTGGGGGGCTTGTGCGGGTGCATGCACATATTCTGCTTTGCGCCAGTATTTGCGTGCAAATCAGAACGGCAGTACCATGGTCTCGTGACGTCGGTTGAGTCATTCGCTGCTCCTTCAGGCAGTTCACGAGACCCGCGTTGCGTTGCTTTCTCCTCAGGGTTGGGTGACATTCGCCCATTCACGCCGGCCACGAATGTGAGCCGGCGTTTCTTTGAGGGGTGGGGGTATTACTCGGCGTGGTGGGAGATGATCTGCGGCGCCACCGCTGAAACCTATCGATTGGAGAAGTGAACATGGACACCAAGACGCGCGGCGAGATGGAGTTCGAGGTTGTTTATTCGTTGCACCTCGAGCGGCTCGACGCCAATCTGCTTCGCCTTCTCCATCGCGTCACCATCATCTTGATGCTGGCGTTCTTCATTGCAGGCGCCTCCGGCGGCGTGCATTGGGCTCTTTCATGCGTGGCGATCGCCTTCTTCGGTTTTTTCCTGTTTGAGTTTCGACCAGGTGCTGCGAGCGCACAGGCGCATGAATCCAGCCAACGCTGGGCTCAAGTGCGCTCCGAGTTGAAGAGCCTGAGCGACGAGGACCTGGAGCGAGTCATCGCGAGAATGGGCCGTGATGGACGCGAAACCATTCCGGCCCTTACTAACTCAGCGCGACGCGCCGCCGCAACTGATCTGGGCCTTGATGTGGGCTCGTATCCAGCCCCGAAGCCCATGGAAGTGCTTGTTGCTGCCCTGGCCGGTTTCGGCAAATGAAGGTGGCCCGCCCAGTTCTCCACGAAATGGGCGCGCCATCGACTGCCCGTGATGGAAGACTCGGCCAGCCGAGAACTGCGTTTCTCGGCGCTTCAACCGGTGAGAGCCCACAGTGGTGGACTTGAAGAAGTCCACAAAGCCAGTCCGCTTGGACTTGCCGGCGCCAAGGAATCCGTTTGCCCAGATAGCGCGTACTTCCGGCGCGGGCTCCCACTCCAAGCCGGCCAAGTCGAAGCGTCGTGCCGATAAGGCCGGCTTACAGAAAGCTGTCAGCAAGGCACTGCTTGGTGAGTGAGTGCTCTCATTCCGGCGATTGGTGGAACTGGCGCTCTAAAGTCTGGTCTTCTCATGCCGTTAACATGAATGCGCTTCCCCGCAGTGTCAGCGGCGAACTGAGTTTAAGTAGCGGATATGTTGTTTCCTTGTATGCGGGCGTCATCGAAGATCGCCGTGATCGACGATGACCAAGCGTTTCTCGACGCAATGGCCGATTCAATCGGCTCGATGAGGCGCTGCGAGTTTCTCTCTCGCCCAGGCGAGCTCGATTCCACGCTTTCGAGGCAGGACGATCTGCTGCGCCAGGAGCAGCGCATGCTGCTGCGGGTTTCTCCCCCCGCGGAGATGGCCTTGAGGGCTGGCCTTGACTACTTCTCCTGGTCAGGCCGCCATGAGATCTTCTCGGTCCTGGTCGCTGACCACGTGATGCCCGCGGAAACCGGCCTGTCGATCTGCACAAGACACTCGCATTTCGGCCTGCGCCGCGTCCTGCTGACGGGATTTGTTGACTCAGAGATGGCTGTCAAGGCTCATAACGCCGGGGCCATAGATGAGTACCTCCAGAAGCAGGCCAGCGATCTGGGCTATCTGCTCAACACCTCGCTGCAGGATCACTTCGTCCACAACTCGCGCGATCGCGGCAGGATTCTTGAGATGCAGATGGAAGGTCGGCAGCGCGGCTTGCTGTTGACGCCTGAGATCTCCAGTGAACTGATGCTCATGCTCGGTCGCAGCAGGGTCGATGAGTACATCATGCTTGCCGACCCTTTCGGCATCCTCGGGCTGCGCAGTGATGGCAAGGTCATGTGGATTCAGATCGAGACTCGTGAGTCTCTCAACGAGTTGTGCGCGACGCTGGAGGAATTCGGCTGGGACAAGGCCGGCGTCGAACAGGTGAGGGCTGGCAGGTCGCTATCCAACATCGAGGTGGTGACCCAGATCGAAGGAGTTGAGCAGAGCTTCTCGCCAGCAGTTGTGCTGAGCGATGAGCTGGGCCTTCTCGCCGCTGAGTTCGTCTTTGACTCGCCAAAGACGGTGTCTTGGCGTGCGCTGGTGGTGGATGGGTGCGCATGACGCAGGCGGTGGTTTCAGAGCTTCAGGCCCTTGAGCCCGCAACTGCGGAAGGGCCATCGCTCTCAACGCTGATCGCAGACCTGGCGAGCATGCTGCGAGATCGCGGTTTCCCCATCCTTGCCGTTGTGCGCCCTGATCCGTTGGGCGATGGACCAGGCAGGGCGCTGCACGCCATCACCACGCATGCGTTTGAGCGCCATCACGACCTGTTGCTCTCGTTGCCCGGCAAACCGACTCAGTCGATCTACTCCCTGAACCTCACCAACCCGATGTGCGCTTGGTCAATGACCTTCTTCGGGCTTGGTTATCAGACGGCACTCATCGTTCGCGTGCCGATCCTCGGTGAGGAGACGTTCGACTTCGTGATGTTCACACCCGGCCTCTACGTTCGTGACGATCACGCACACGCGTGTGCGTTTGAGGTGTTCAGGAACTGGGGCGTCTGGCGGGAGGCCATCAGGGAGGAATGCTGTCCTCTTACAGCGCGGGAGCGCGAGGCCTTGAAGGCAGTGGCCCAAGGCCTCAAGGGGGCCGAGGCCTGCGAACTCATCGGCTACACCGAGAGGACCTTCCGCTTGCACGTGGACAACGCCAAGAGAAAGATGAAAGCCGGCAACGTCTCGCAGGCCGTACACCGCGCGCACTTGTTGTGCGGGCTGTAAGAACGATGGCGGCCCCTCTCTGAATGTGAAGAGGGGAACATGGCGGACACGAAAAAGGGCCTGACAGAGGCCCCATTCTGATGCGTGAGTCAGTCGATCTTAGAACACGCGCCCCGTCACTGCCGCGATCTCCAAGCGGATCTTGAGGGCGCCGATCACCAGGCCCTTGGCATACGCGGTCGGTGCTGTGGCCAGCAGGGCCTGCAGCTCTTCGCTGTTGCTGGTGTCCACCGGCGTGGCTTCGTAGAGGTCGAACCAGTCGGGGTGCAGTTTCTCGATCTCCTGCATCTCGATGAGGTTGGCCTGTGCCACATCGGCTTCAAGACGCTGCAGGAGATCGAGGGCATGTTCCTGGGGCGAGATCAGGATGCGTGTCTTGGTGGCGGCGTGAGGCTGTTCGGCGAGATCGAGAAACATGAGGTGTCCAGAGAAAGAGGGAAAGTCTTAGTGCACAGGCAAATTTTCGTCAGCAGGGAAACCTTGCATGTCTTTGCCCCTGTCAGTTTTGACAGCGGGGGGGTATATCGGTGTCCACATCTGCGACTTCCATCACGCCAGCGAAAATGGGCAGTACCAACGGCTGTAACTCCATATCGTTCACACCCTGGGGCCGGATAGGTGTTTTGGGTAATGGACGGTCAACACCCCGGAACGAACCAGCGATTTGTGGGACCGTTCGTTCGCTCATTCACCATCTGTCCGCGAGATCGTCCGCACATTCGAAGCGGTCTTCCTCGTCGAACTGCTCGTGCGCACGCAGGGTTTGCAGGGCGCCGCGGATGACATTGGCACGTCGCGCGTAGCCGGTGCAGAGGTAGGCGGGATTGGGCGTGATGCCCACGCGCCAGAGATCAAGCCGGTCGCCGTCCCAGCAGGCCATCTCGATCGGGGATCCCTCGGTAACACCGTGGCTGTGGAGGTCGCATGCGTTGGCGAGCTGTCGGACCTCTTCGTCACGCAGGAAGCCGAACAGGCTTTCTCGATGCTCCTCGATGAAGGCGGCGGCTCGGGCGCCATGTTCGGGGTCAATGCCCTCGTCCTCGCGCTGGCTGTCATGGACAAGGCCGAAAACATGGGGAACAAGGGGATCAATACCTAGCGACCTGGCGACAGCGCGCGCGTGCAGCGAGACGCGTTCCCAGTGGCGCGGCCCGTGGAAAACTCCGCAGGCCTCTTCATCGAACGTGGATGCGATATGCGCCTCGATTCCTGCCAGCTGATCTGAATGACGGCTGATGGCGGCCATCTCGCCGTCGATGAGGATTCGAACGCGCTCGGGGCCGAGCTGTCTGAGGTACTGCTCATCGGAGTAGGCGGGGATGCGCCAGGCGCCGGGCAAGTAGAAGAACTCGTTCTCGTCGGTGCCAGCCCAGTAGATGTCGTGCGGATGCACGAGCTCGAGTGCTTTGAGCGATTGACGCTCACCTGCGTTCAGGTGTGAGCGTGCATAGGCCTCGTCCAATGCGATCCAGTCGCCCGGACGAATCTCTGCGCCGAGCGGGAGGGCGCGGTACACGCGCGGCAGCAGCTGGTTCTGGACATTCGTCCCCGGCATGTCCAGCCGGTCAAGGCGATAGTCGGCGTCGCAGATCCGCAGCCTTCGGACGCGTTCCAGCAAATGCGGGTGCTCTGCCTCAATGGTGTCTTCCACCTTCGCCCAGGAGCCGTGTTCGATGAGTGCGGCAAGCTTCTCGCCGGGTGACGCCAGGCGCACGTTCTCTCGGTGAAATGTCACCCACACGGGTGACGGCTGTCCATCGGTGCCGTCGGTGCAGTCCATGACACGCACGGCGTCATAGCCCATTTCGTCGATCGCCACCTGGAACAAGGCGTTCCATCGCTCGGCCTCTCCTGTGCCCTCGTAGTCGTACAGGTCTGCGGACTCGAGGTAGGACCAGATGTCGCGGCGCTCGCCACTGTATCGGCACTCCCACTCGGGGAAGCGAGCTTCCATCCGCTGCGCGATTTCTTTGTGCGCGGGGTTGAACGGGTCCGGGGTGGCGAGGTCAAGGAATCGCGTGCCTTTGAGGACGCATGCGATCGGATCTGTCCCGCGGCCGTAGCTCGCCGCTTGGTCGTAGCTCTCCGCGAAGAAGTAGGGGCGCAAGAAGCTGCCGTGCTCACGCAGCACGCCATCGGGCTCACCGCGGAAGACGACAGGGCTCAGGTCTCTCATGCCTGACTGCCGCTCTGCGACTGCGCGCGGTGGGCCTGCCGTGCCGCGCGCTGCAGGCGCGACTGAATGTCGTCCGGCGACTCAATGATCTGCGTGTACAGCGCGTATTCCATGAGTGGGTTGAGCCAGTCTGAATCGCTTGGGCGGGGATGCCTGGGAGGAGTTAGGAGACCCATGGTGATGGCGTCGTCCAGTTCCTCCCCTTCCAGGGTGATGACGTCCTTGCCCGTGAGCTCGTCAGTGAGGCCCACCTGGCGAATGTCGCGTTCGAACCAGGCGCTGGAGCTGTAGCGGCTGCGCTGCACTGACCACATGAGGGTGCTCCAGTCCTCGTCGAATCGAGCCATGTCGGCGATCAGGACTGACATGGCCTTTGCCGGATCACCGCTTCGCAGGTGGCCGACGACCTCGTCCCATGCGAACGGTTTGGCGTAGCCGTACGGGCTGTCCTTGGAGTTCACGATGCCCAGATCTGCGGGGTCGGTCCAGTCCGGGTCGATGCCCCCCATGATGTCCAGGAGCCTTGCTTTGCCGTCCGCGCCAAACTCGATGAAGAGCGGTGTGGAGATCGAGACCTCGCTGGAGTAGCGAGTCGCCCAGGGCATCGGGTCTTCAAGCAGGAGGACGTTGTTCTGAAGCAGTTTGGGATCGAGCATCGCTGACTCCGGTGGGTGGGTTCTCAACAGGTTCTGTGGATAACTTGGCTTGCCGAGGCTTCCAAGCCCCACCGGCATTGGCGGGAGGTGGATTGCTGAAAAAGTGAGCGATCAGGCATCAGCGCATGCGCGGCCGCGCCACCTGGTCGATCGATGCTTCTTCGCGACTTTCGTAGTCCACTCGCAGCACCTGAGTCTTGGTCTGGGCGTTTTGGGCCTTGGGCGAGGGCGCGGCCGAGTCGGCTTGTGCGACGGCCTTCAGGCGGCGATCTATCCGTGCGGCGATCTGAGCGCCGGCGGCCGTGTTCTCGATGTGCAGCTGCGTCTCGTGAGGCATGTCATAGGTGTTCTGCCCGTTCCACTCATTGCGCCCACGTGTCGACAGGTTGTAGTAGATCGAGACACCCTCGCGGACCCGTTCTGCCGTGAGAGATGGGCTCAGGCGAAGACCCTGGATCCTCTTGCGCGCCCACAGCGCGCCTTCCTTGAGCAGGTAGGCGCTGGCCTCGATCGCCTGGCGGGGGTCGTGAGGGTCGGTCACCCCGATCGCCTGGGCCGTAGCAGGCTCCAGCTGAGCAAGGCCGAGACTTACAACGCCGTTCTTGCCCATCCCGTCGCGCGCGACCCAGTTGGTCTCGGCGTGGATGACTCCGTAGAGGTCCTTCCAGTTCAGGCCGACCTTGTGGAGCTCGTGCTTGGCGGCTGCCTCCTTGACCAGGCGAAGGCGGCTTGCCTCGTTGAGGACTGCCACTTCCTCGCCGTTCCACTTGACCTGAACGTACTGAAGGGGGGGCTTGCCACCGGGCTCGATCTTTTCCCAGACCTCGGGTA
>VFQO010001830.1_pt1 | contig 14797 bp, 5 predicted proteins | sample 3512331 | NCBI WGS metagenome assembly VFQO01 (sample SAMN10412371, study PRJNA504923) | tailings metagenome | isolation source: Replicate 3 from Balatoc abandoned mine | place: Philippines: Itogon, Benguet | collected 2017-08-28
CTAATTCTTCTTTCGGTATTTATTTTCCAAGGTTTACCGGTACTATTTATGAAATTCTATCCGCGCCATTATCATTTATTGAAATCGTAATTGGTTATGTGGGTGCAGCAGCAACAAAATCAATTATTATTGGGATAATCGTGCTTATCACAGCAACTTTTTTTGTGCCACTGCGCGTAATGCATCCGGTATGGATGATATTTTTTCTGGTGATGACTAGCGTTACATTCAGCCTGCTTGGCTTTATCATAGGCATTTGTGCTGATGGGTTTGAAAAATTACAAATAATTCCATTATTAGTCATTACACCTCTCGCATTTCTTGGAGGAAGCTTTTATTCTATCAATATGTTGTCACCATTTTGGTATAAAGTTTCTTTATTAAATCCTGTAGTATATCTGGTGAGCGGTTTCCGCTGGAGTTTTTACGATCAAGGTGATGTAAGCCTTTCTACTAGCGTCATTATGATTGTGGTATTTACGCTTATCTGTCTCGCTATCATTAGCTGGATCTTCAAAACTGGTTATCGATTAAGGAAATAAAATATCTATGATGCTGGTTATAGCTAAGTGCCATTACTGATAAATGTTATTATCAGTAAATATTAATTCAAATCAAAATAAATTAAAAATATCTCAAAATCAAAAGCAATTGCCGCTAATTATTTTTAAATATTGAGTTAAGCTGAGGTGAAGAAAGCTACTTAAGAAAGAAGGTAGTATTTTTATATAGTAAGATTAAGATTTTAAAATTGTACGGTTGGAGCATTTTGGTTAATTTGATAACAATACAATGTGTACAGTAGGCGGTTCATGTAGCGTGTAAGAATATAATGCTGCGTAACTCATAATCTAAAAAACTTAATTTTCAAAAGTGATTGATCCAACTTCTCCATTAACATCAACTACTAGATTTTCATTTTTGTTATCATAAGATAGTATACCTAGTTGTTCACAACTATGAATTGGATCTTCAGGACACAAAACAGCTTGACTCAGAATTATAGCAGGAGAAGTATTCACTTTACTCCATTCGGATATACTAACTCCTCCTTGTAAAGTGCATCCATTATTTAAAGCTGCCTGAACAATTCCTTGAAGATTTCTTCCAATAAAATTTATATCTCCACTTCCGGTTTGAGTATAAAGACAATATTTATTATTCATGATATCTACCTCTATAATTAAGTTGTTTATACAAAACAAGCAATTAGTCACTAATATAAAAATTTCTTGATCATTTTTATAATATACTCACTAGATAGAAAGAGTAAAGCCAATTTTTATTGTTATTGTATAAGCATAACATATGAGATCGCTCAAGCAGCTAGGATTTGATTAGATTCTGGCTTTACCATTGTTCAGGAAAAACTATTTGAAGTTCATAATATTTATATCAGTAGAAACTATAAGAAAAATAATGATAATAATCAAGTTTTGGATGCCAAGAAGCTAACGTATAATAAAGAGCTTATAAAGCTATATTAAGAGAAAAAAGTTGAGTGCATACTATTAATTGAGATATTTTTCTAATGGTTGCACCAAGTTCTCCTTTAATAATTGAAAGAAAAGTATTGCTTGAATCTTAAACTCATGATGTGATAAATTAAAATTAATGGAAAATTCTTGTTAAACTACTATTTTTTTGTAATCTTAATCTAACACAAAGCAGGCTTCTATAGCATAGTTTTTAAGCGTTTTATATTAAAAATACAAAATAGATCAGTATTGAGATAATTTTACAAGAAACTCAAATATATCAAAAATTTTAAAGTAAAGAGTTTAAAAATGCCTTTAGAACTTAATGCAGAGGAAATGACCTCTTTAGATAGTACTACACAAATTGCAGGTACTGCTATTAGAAAATTATTAGAGCATTATAACCAAGATGCCAATATTCAAGTACATCTTGAACTTGGAACTTTAGATGCATTAATTTATCGATTAAATGAGATAGCAGGAGATTTAGGTGCTGCTGGGAAAAAGCATTTAGTAATAATACAAGTTAATTCATTAGATAAAGGATTTCATCCAGGCGATCAAAGTCATTATGTTGGCTTAATAGTTGATAAATCATTAGCTGGAATCGCAAATTGTCCATATAAAGTGCAATATATAGACCCAATGAGTCATGAAATGAACCTAGAGATTAGGCAATGCATTATAGATCGCTTAGGTCTAACTAATATTATTGAAAAATATGATGGTGGAATACAACATGCTAAGGTTGAAGGAATAGAAGTTGTAGGAAATAATCATGATTGTGGAGCTATGTTAGTATATTTAATGACTAGGGCTGCTGCTAATCAAATATTGCCATATTTGCCTTTAAGTGAAAACGAAATTTATCATTCAAAGCAAATAGGCATATATTTAAGAAATATGTTTAAAAAAGATAATAATGATGGTACCAAAACAAACTTAGCAGCAAAGGTATTTGGTGTTGTTGATGTTGACTATGAAGTAAGTGATGTGATTGATGCCTTGCCTAGTACTAGTGCATTTCAGTGGCAAATTCAGATGCAATTTAAAAAATTAAAAGCTGCTCTATTAATAATTTCTAAAAAAAGAATAAAAGAAATATCTAGATTTATTGGTAAGGAAGTAACTAAACTTAATAAAGATGATGGTTGTATACAACATGTCCATAAAGCTTTAATAGAGATGATTAAAGAAAGGATGGAAGAGCATATTAAAAACAGCATAATAAATGATGATAAATATAGAGAATATGCCTTAAAAAGGGCGGAAATAGAAGAAAGAGAAAAAGAAGAAAGAGAAAAATTGAAAGAAGAAGAATTAAGTGGTTTAGATGGCTGTGATAGAGCTATTATGGAAGACGTATTAGATTCTGAAAATTCAAGAGAGGAAGATAGTTCCAACTCTGATATCGATGATGAAGAGGAAAAAAGCGTTGATAGTGCTGATTTTTCTAATGAAGAAGAGCCTGAAGAAGATGATAGTTCCACTACTAGTGCTAATAGTCAAGATGAAAGTAATAATAGTGATGAAGTACAGGTTGATCACTATTATTCTAATGATATGAGAGGACGCTTAGAAAAGTATATGGATGATGAAGCAGATTCTATGCTTGATCAATGGGATAAAATAGAAGATTCTGAAGGTTGGTTGGAGAGAAAGGCTGAAGCAGAAGATTATCGTGAGTGGGCCAAAGGAATATTAGATGGGTTTGGTGACTTAGAAGATGCGCAAAATTTATTAAGCACTTTTTTTGATGATACAGAAGGATATAGTTGGTTTATTCATGATTTAATGATGTCAAGCTTAGATTTCGAGATTGATCTATTAGATGATATGGTTTTTGTGGATGGGGGGATAACTAGAGAGGAAGCAGAATTAATATTAGCTACGATTGATTTATTTATTAATTGGGAAGAATATAATGTATTGGACCAACATTTTATAGCAAAAACTTTATTAAGCGCTTTTAAAAAATTTGAAAATGGAAAAGGTGGTAATATTGCTCAAGTTTTAGAAGATTTAGAGAAAAAATTATTATATTACGAAGATGAAGATGTGAGTCCAGAATGCAAAAAAATAGAGAGTAAATATAATGAAGCAATTGCTAGAAATGATTATGTAGAGGCACAAAGGGTATGGTCTATATATACAGTTTATAGGAAATATCTTCATGATAATAAAATTATAGCTGAGGATGGAGATGATATTATTTCCTATGGTAGTTCAGTTTCATTAAAAAATTCGATTACTATCAAAGAGCGTCTTGATTCAGCTTTGGATAGAGCTGATCTCTATGAAATGAGGTTATATCCACATCCTCACCTTAAAAAATTGATTTATAAAGACAGAGATGGAGTAGCAGAATTTAATTTAAGAACATTAATGGGTGAACTTGAAACTGTAGGTAAAAATATTGAACATTATAGACCTATAGAAGGAGGACAGAAAAGAAAAAATATTTTTGTTGCTGCGTTTACATTTGTTGTTAGTGCTAAATTAGAGGGAAGTTTCTTTAAAAGAGAATTTGTAACGGTAAAATTGAATCTTGATTATACTGCAAGATTATTGTCTAAAAACCCAATAGATGGAGTTATGGTAGTAGGCGAGAGTTTAACTGCAATTGCCCGTGAAGATATTATAAGAGGTTATAAAATATTTGCTACTGAAACAGATGGTAAAAAGGCAGCTGATGTAGTGACTAAAGGTGCGGCAGTAAACATAAATACTAATATTAATCATAGTGAAAGAGTTTTGGTGCAAGTTTTAAGGAAGTCAATTAATATTATAAAGATAGTTCAATTATTACGTGAAGGAGTAGTCAAAAAATTTGGTACAGGACATGGTATTAGCTATTTAGTAGACGCTGTAGCTTTGATTGGATATTCTACAAATACAGTATGCGATAATTGTTCTCCTACTCTTATTTATTTGCAAAACTCGAGAGAAGAAGGCGCTCCTTTCAATCTCTTAGTAAAAGAGTTAAATAAACAAGTTATAGGACATATACATTTTACTACGAGAGGTTATGATTCAAATACTGGAATACAAGATTTCTCAAAATTTAGAATGCAAATTTTTATTACTGCACGAGTAAATTTTGCTTCTCAAGCACACGACATGACAGATAATCATTGCGGAACTAAGCAACCTAATCCACCAAAGAAAACATATAATCCAAAAGCAAAATTAGTTCTTCATGAAGATACGTTTGATCTATGTATGGCTATTAAATTAGAAGATGGTTCTGATAGTTTAGGGCAACCTTATATTGTTGAATTTTCAGGTGTAGATCACTCTGCTGATTATATTGCTACAGGGCAATATTTTCCAGGAGTAATTTTTACTAGTGGTGGAGACTCATGGTGCACTGTTATCCCAAAAGGTTTATTAACTCCTAACTCTGAAATAGAGAAAAAAGTGATTGATGCATATAACAATATGAAGAAATCCTCAACTACATTAAAAATAAATAAGGTAAAAAAAATTGATTTAGAAGTATATTTTAAATTTAGTCTAGGTATGAGTGATATAGAAATAAAAGAGTTATCAAGCAAAGAAGGGTATTTTATTGACATAAACCATAGTATTACAAGTAAATTAGAATCTATAAAACATACAGATAGAGGAGGTAAAGCAGGGCTTCTTTGCATAGATGCTTCAATGGATCCTGAATATGTAATGTTTAATGCAAAGGCTTTTCATGACTTTGGTAATGCATTAACTGCTACAAGTGAAGAATTTTTTAGATCTTATATTAAATTGCTTGCAATAGAAGATATAAAAACTACTTCTAGAGATATAGATTTATCTATCATAGGATTGTCTGCGCAGCAGATGATAAGATTTGAACCAACTGTAAGATATTTCTTTAAAATAATGAATATTGAATTGCCAAAATTCGAAATATCTAATGAAGTTAGGGCAGGATTAGATTTCGCTTTTGGAATTGCAAAAATCAACCTTGATAATTCTTTACTTTTAGGACAAGTATTAGAGTCAGGTTCTTATTACTCAACTATGAAAGTTTATGAATTGATGCATATCAATAATGCAGTCAAGCAACCAGAAGATCTAAAAGATCTTATTAAGGCTTGTAGTACTGATGTAATATTTGGTGGATTGTTAGGTCTCAGTTCAGCTTCTCCAGTATATGGAATGATCTCTGGATCTTCAATTTGCTTAAATAAATATCAACTATTTAAAAATGAATCAGTCGTTCAAACTGTATTTAGATACGGAGCGGATTTTATTAGTGGCGCCTTAGCTATAATAGCTCTTTATGAATACCATCCTGCTTTTATATTTATGGGAGCTATGAACACAGTAGTAACGACTGATATTACAGTTAAAGTAGGATGGGCAATCGGTGATTTGGTTCTAAATGGTATGAATAGTGAATTTAGCAATTATACAGACTTTTAAATACTTTATCTTTTCTATCTTAATGATGTTCTAATAAGTATTTATAGCGTGATAATTGTGATAATCACGTTATTTATAATGGGGATAAAACCAGAAGATACTAGCTAAATATCAATAAATGGATTAAACTAATTAAATAGTTAAATAAATATACGGATTAAATTTGAAGTTAGCCGATTTATAAAGAATATTTGGGTGAGAGAATTTAATCTAGAAATACAAAAATTTAAAAATGAATAAAGATACTAGGCTTGTAGAAGATAATGTAAATCTGCCATATGGTGTAAGTGATTTTAAAGAACTCATTGCTCACAAATATAAACTCGTTGACAAAAGCCTCTTTATTAAAGAAATACTATCCGATAGTGCAAAGGTAATATTAATAACTAGACCAAGGCGTTTTGGTAAAACTTTAAACCTGTCTATGTTGTACTATTTTTTACAAAAAAATAGTCTGCAAGCTATAAATCTCTTTAAAAATCTCATTATTGGTGAAGATCAAAAATTCTGTCAAGAATATCAAAATCAATACCCAGTTATTTTTCTTTCATTTAAAGATATTAGAGCGGATAACTTTGCAGAGGCTTATGAAGATGTTGTAGTATTAATGAGTCAATTGTATGAAGATCACAGACACCTTCTTGACAGTGATGCATTATCTGAAAGTGAAAAAAGGACATTCAATAATATACTCAATAAAGAAGCCAATTCGTCAGAAATCAAAATTGCAGTAAAGCAATTAACTAAACACCTGTTTAAAAGTTTTAATAAAACACCAATTATTTTGATAGATGAGTATGATACTCCTATACAAGAGGCATATCTTAAAAATTACTATGAAGATATGATAAGCCTTATGAGAGGTGTATTAGGTTCGGCTTTAAAAGATAATTCTTTTCTTGGAAAATCTGTTGTAACAGGAATTACACGAGTAGCTCAAGAAAGTTTGTTTTCTGGAGTAAATAACCTAGAGGTATATTCACTTTTGCGAGAAAAATATGGTCAATATTTTGGTTTTTCAGAAGAAGAAGTAATTAAACTAATAAATGAAACAGAACAGGAAGTATCTCTTCAAGAAATTAAAGAATGGTATAATGGTTATCAAATAGGAAGATATACTTTATATAACCCTTGGTCGATAATAAGTTGTTTAAGAAACCATGGTAAACTAGGGCAATATTGGTTAAATACATCAAGTAATGATTTAATTGCAGTATTATTGAGTAAAGCAAAAGCGGATATTAAGTATCAATTTGAAGAGTTATTACAAGGTAATTCTGTTGAACAGCCATTATCAGAAAATCTTGTATTTGCTGATCTTAATACGCAAGAAGAAGCTTTATGGAGCTTGTTATTATATGCAGGTTACTTAAATGTTTTATCTGCAGAATTGCGTGGTAGTAGGTTAATGGCCAAGATATCTATACCTAACAAAGAAGTTGGTATAGTTTATGATAAAATAGTTGAACAATGGTTCAGTAAAGCGATTAGCTTAGATTCTTATGATAAATTTATAAGAAGTTTAGCATGTGGTGAAATGGATAAGTTTAAGCAATATTTATCGTCTTATATAATGCAATCTGGCAGTTATTTTGATTTTAGCAGTAATACTTCTGAGCAGATATTTCATGTATTTGTTTTGGGCATTATAGTGGGATTAAGAGATGAATATATTATTCATTCCAACCAAGAATCTGGTTTAGGTCGCTTTGATGTAGTGTTAATACCTAAGAATAGGCAACGAGCCGGCATATTACTAGAGTTTAAAGTGGCAAATACAGAAGAATTTCTTATTAATAAAGCGAAAGAAGCGCTTATACAAATTAAAGATAAGCAATACCTCCAAAGCTTTAAGCAACATGATATCAAGTTGATACTAGCGATAGGCGTAGCATTCTGTGGAAAACAATTAGAAATGGCACATGAAAATATAGAAACTAATAGTTATTTGTTATAATATATAGCAAAGAATTGCTTTTAGATTAAAGTATATAAAGTGGGCCAATGCAGAAAGATAAAATTAGTGCAGAGAAGAAATTAGGAAGGGCTATGACAACTTTTAATTTGTTAGCTGAAGGAATGGAAATTAAATCAATTGTAAAAATTACGGGATTAAGTGAAGAAGAAATCAGAAAATTATAGTTATTATTTTTATTCATTTACCATAATGTGCTTTTTTGACAATTATAAGAATCCAAGATTTCTAAGGCTTCTAGAGCGCTGATTTTCCATAAGGTTAATTATGCGACAATTTGCTGGGTCAAACCACCCCCTGCTCGACCATCAAATCTGATTACATTGAGTGGTCATAATATTATAGTCCGTTCCGTTATATAATGGTAATATTAAGCCGGTAAATCCATTTGTATTCTCTAGAGAGCTATTACTTCCACCGTAATAACTACCACTGCCTCCACCACCGTTTAGCCAATCATCATCACTATTTGGATCGTAATATGAGGAAGGTACACCACCTACAAATCTGTGGCCACTAGCAGCAAAACCTAACCATTCTTCGAGTAAAGCTATAGTAATCGCCACTGAAGTACCAGATTTGCCCATATTTAACATGCCATCGAGACTTTTAGCTAAATTATCGATATAGTATGCTATACTTTGGTAAGCTTTATTAGACCAACTATTTAATATTCCGTTAGGTATAAGTTTTAGCTGGTTTAGTTCGTCTTGGCTTAGGATGTTTTCTAAATTATCAATAGCTCCGGTTAGTAGCGGTTCTTTTCCCAATAAAGTATATATAACTTTTCCTACACCTTGAACTTCAGCTTCATCCATTATTTGTTCAGCTATATCTTTATCTTTACCAAGTTCTAATATTACTAGTAGTGTGCGTTCGTCAAAATTGTTAGCAATAGTTTTAATAAAATCTCTTCCTTTCATACTGTTTAAAAAGAAAATTGGTTCAACTACTTGCTCAGCAATTTTTTCAACTTTATCCACTTCCAGTGATAATCTAGGTTCTGTTAAAAATGATTTGATAAATAATATATTTATTAAATATTGCACCCCATATTTATGTGATAGTGTAATCATAGCCTTTGCTAATTTCTGATCTTCACCTATCTCAACTAATTTATTAACTGTTTGCATTCCACCTCTCTTGTAAGCCTCTATTAGTAATTCTTGATGATTCACCAATAAATTGTCGTAATAAAATTCATTTGCGTAACAGATTATACAATTGAACTTAACTTCAGCATCTCCTTGCATATTGCCTTCTGTGGGTTTTAAATCTGTTGCAAATACTTGATCACTAATTAGGCTATCCTTTAGATGGAGAATAGATCCCTTTATTTCATATATAAAATGTATGTTAATATCACAATCATTGGCATAACTAAGCAAAAAATTAATTAATGCTTTATCTATATTTCTATCAGGTAGATGAATAATCAAATCGTAATCATAATTAACATAAACGAAACAGGAGTTGCTCTCAGAAAACATCTTTATTACATTGTTAATTTTCTCATGTTCATCTTGTATGCTGGAAAAAAAGCTTGGATGAATTCTATGTAAATACACAAAATGTTCTTTAGCATGATCTAAACTTTCATATATTTGATGTTTCTGAACTAATATTTTGCAATAATTAGAAACAGGTTCTAACTTAAATAACTGTGTAAATTCTTTAATTACTGAACTCGGAAGTCTAAAATTTGCTTTATTATTTTCAAGTGATTTTATATTCCTAAAAATACAGTTTTCAATATTAATATCTAGTGGTGAATATAGTAAAACTCTTTTTATTAATGTCTCAAAATGATTTAAGAACATATTAATTTCTGTCTGGCATCCATGTCTTATATCAATAACAACATTAAACCCATTCGAAAGATACTTTTTTGTTGTAGTATATGTCAATTCTAAATAAAGCCCTCTTGTATTCTCAATTAAAGAAATAATTTTATTTTTATTAATTATAAGCAAATCGATGAATCTTTTTTGATCTTCTGAATACTCTTTATTCAGGGGACTGTCGTGGAACAAAGCTGCTAGCGCATCATCAGTTGAAAATAATTTCTCATAAGGAATGCTTGGTATAACTTGTTTAATCAGTTGAAAAATAAACTGATGAGTAACATCATCTTTAAAATATTTATACCCATATTTCAGAAACTCCTTTGCTAAAGTTGTTTTACCTGAACAAGTGACTCCATTAATCATTAGTATTTTTCCTAAACATCTAAACCAAATAGACCAATTTTTATAAATTTGAGAATTTAAACTTGAAGGATAATCATCTATACTTTCAAACAATAACCTCTTATTTCGATAATCTAAACTTACTTTGCTACCTATTAAATCAATCATATCAAATTCGGCACTCGATAAATCAATTGCATCTGAAAGTATAACAAACCTTAAAAAATCATCGTGTATATTATAGTTATCTAGTTGTATTACTAAGTCATGAGATAGTTCTGAATTTACATATATAGTGTCATGAATTTCAAATGCTTCGTATGCGACATTGATTACTTCTCGCTCTTTTCTAACAATCTCATTGCTTTCTCTTGGAGGCAATAATGTTTTGTCTATGTTTTCAAGACACTTTAAAAGAGTAGAGCAAATTTTATAGCTGTTAATTTTTATTCCTGCATTACTATTTGACTCAAAACGATAAATTTGCATAAATTGGCGTAGTATATAATAAGGAGATCTAGAATCATCACTCTCTTGTTGTAAAGCTAGCGTATTACGATCGAAACAATGCTGAAGAGTTTGTTCTAAAGGCGTATATAATAATAAAATAATCATAGGTAAATCAAAAAAGGATTTAGTTATTTTTAGCTGATCCTTTGTCAAAAGCACACCATCAGTAACAACATGTTCTCCGATAAGAATATGCTTTAATGCTTCTTTATAAGTAGCTTTATAAAGTCTTAAGAAGATATCACTTTCCTCTTCTGATAAAGTCTTCTCTATGAGATTTTTACTTATTTGTATTGCTTTAATTGCTTTTAATTGCATTTCTGAATAATGCTTATTTATTCTCGACGTACCATACAGGCTCGCATAAATATCATCTGAACTTAATATTTCTTTATAAATTGAAAATTGTGGTATTTTGTCAATAGCAGAAAGTAAAATACCTTTTAACATATCATCACCACTAATATAATAAAACCCTTTTTTTGTAAGCTTTCTACATAGAGTAGTCTTACCAGAAGACGAAACTCCATTAACAAAAATTATTTTGCCATAACATTTAGACCATAATTTCCATTCATTGTATAATATTAAAATTTCTTTACTTAACATATTTATCCTCAATTTTATAAATATTTTCATATACTAATTTTTTATCCCACAGATAAATATATGATAAAAAAGTTTTATTTTGTATCATTGAATAATGATCAGCATCAAGATTCACTAATTCTATAGAGTTACTACTGACTATAAAATCTAAATAGTTGTACTTACATTTTTCAATATAATAATTGCTTATTTTTATTAGAGAGTTCTTAACTATATTATTATTCTCACTAAATGATATAGTTGTATTTTTATTTGCTTTAAATAAGGTAATATTGAATTTCGTTTTATATATTTGAGGTTGGTAGTTATAATATATATTTTTTTCGAACGAAGTTAGATTTAGTTTTTTTACTACATCTTTGTAACAAAAATATGAATCTAAAATAAATACACTATCCACTTTATCTCCTTTCATTTCAAGTTGTCTTGCTATCTCAAAAGCTACTACCCCTCCAAAACTCCAACCAAGTATGTTATACGGGCCAATCGGTTGAATGTACTTGATATAATCTAGATATTTTGTTGCTATACTTTCGAATGTTAAATTCTTTACACTACGATTGCCAAACTGTTTTTCCATTTCTAGTGTAATATTATTAAATAAAACAAGCTTAGTATTTTTAAATTCAGGCACTAACGTATTTATATAACTTTCAGCTCCCCCTTCTCCTGGAGGAACTAAAAACAATGTTCGATTTATATGTTTTTCTTCATTATATATACAATATGGTAAGAAATCTATTAGATCAGATATTGTGTATTCCTTATCTCTATCATTTTTTGTACAGAAAATAATTATTTGCTCTAATTTTTCTTTAAACCTTTCTGCTAGTTTATTAGTTGTGATTTGATCTAATTTACTTGATATGCTAAATTCTAACTTACCTTCAATTAGTCTTCCATTAATATCAATAATATTATTATCAATGTTACTTGGATCAACCGATATACCACTAAATTCATTACTTATATACCATAATTTATCATTATTCTGATAGTTCTTACCAAACCTACCTAAATAATTAAAACTAATCTTCGGCAATCTCTCATAACCTATTATCGCACCATAACCAATACCATTATTAGGTATACTTCTTATATTTTCTTTTATCCATTTTATACTCGAAGACAAATCTTCTCTTAATTCCAATCTTATAGGATAAAGTATAGTAAACCAGCCCACAGTTCTAGTCACATCTAAAGAATCATCTATTAACTCTCTACCATGCCCCTCTAACAAAATGTGATTTACTTTGTTATTTGTTATCTCCGATATACTATATGCTAAAGCTGTTAAAAGAAGATCCTTGATTTCTGTATGATAAGCTCTATTACACTCCTTGAGAAGCAAATCTGTTCTAGTCTCATCTAATTCTAATACACTATGCTGTATAGTTTCTTCAGTTACTAAGTCTTTAAGTAGTACATTATTATCACAATCTTTCATCACCTCTTGCCAGTAATGTAATTCATTATAATGTGCATTATTATATCTACTTACCGCTTTTGTCCATTGTCTGTAACTGCTTCCTTTTAAGCTAAGATCTTCTTCGTAATAAATTCTTTTTAAATCTTCCAATAAAATTACCCAACTTACTGTATCTACTAACAGATGATGTAATGCAAAATGAATCCTTGCTCTTTGGTCTTCATAGCCATATATATAACCTATACTATATAGAGGACCATTTTCTAGATTAAATTCAGATTGCCAATTCGTTAGTATATCCTGTAGTTCTAAATTGCGTTTTATTGCATCTGTAGAAAGATTTCTTATATCAAGCGTTTTAAGTTCAATTTCATTAGCATCCATATCTCCATAATATTGACTATAAAAACTTCTATTATTAATATTAAGTCCATCATTCTTCCTATATCTTAATCTTAAAACATCATGATACTCTGATAATTTTCTAATGCTAAAATATAATCTATCTAAATCTAAATTTGGAACCACTGCTAAAAAAGACTGATTCCAATGATGTGGAACTTTAAAATTACTAAAAAAGAATAACTCCTGAATAGGTAATAATGTTAATTCTCCACTTAATACACCCTGTTCTGTTATAACTTCTGTCTTTTGTGCTTTTACTATAACGTTCTCATATAATTTAGCTATAGTCCTATAACTAAATACATCCTTAATACTAAAATTTATACCTAAACGTTGTTTAAGTCTACTGACTAATTGAATACTAACTATGCTATCTCCACCTAGTCTAAAGAAATCATCCTCTATGCCAACGCTACCACTAGACAAATTAAGTAATTCTTCCCAAATAATACATATTTTCTCTTCTAATTCATTTCTTGGAAGTACGTAATTTTTATTATCATTTATAACTTCAGGATCAGGCAAGGCTTCTCTATTTACTTTACCATTAATCGTTAGTGGCAATTTATCAATATTAATAAAAACCTCAGGTATCATATATTCAGGCAAACGTGACCTCAAATATAAATCTAATGCATCTTTAGAATTTTTTTCATTAAAAGCTTTAGATAGATCTCCTTGATTCGTGTAATTAAATAGATCTTGATAAAATTTATTTCCTTTATACTTTTTATTATAATGTTGAGAAACATAATTAAATGAAATATCATCTGCTTCAGCTCGACTAATTTTTCCTTCTATGCAGTAATCAGGATTTAATTTATTTTCAGATAAAACTCTAGAACATCTTAAGTAAATAATATCGGTTTCTTTAACATATATTTTCTCTTCAAAAACAGGAAAATATATAGGAATCCAACAAGTTTTTTCTTCTAATGTATCAATCGATATATCTACATCTATTTCTAAACTTAACCATAATAAGAAACCATCTATGTAGCCATCCTTCAATATAGATAAAGTTACTTGTTCAATAGTAGATTCAAGAGAAGTAAAAGAATTAAAATCTAGATGTTCAAAGATTGCAGAAGATGATATAACATTCTCAATAGGAAAATTTTCTATTCCTACTCTTAAGTCAAAATGATATCCGGCACTTTCAAATATTTTATCTACATATGATTTAGGAATCGGTTCAAAATAATTATTTGCTAAATCATTAGGAAATTCAACTGCCGCAATATAAGTGTTACTTATACGTGGAAGCATAATACCAGATGATTTTAAATGTCTTTCTCTAGCATCATTTAATATATTAACTGCTCCTTCCATAGATCCAATAGGCCCTACTATTTCTGAAACTACCAAATCTACTTTTTCTGGTAATGTAATTTTCATTGCATCACCATGAATAAGTATTATTTTATCATCTAAGCCAAATTTCTTTAGAGTTTCTCTAGCTTGATTAAATGATTTCTCTAAATATTCAACTGCATATACTTTTTGTGCCCCAGCCTCAACACAAATCCTTGCAAGAATAGCATCTTTTCCTGTACCTATATCAAGAACAACTTTGTCCTTAACATACTTGCTAATTGCTGATTTATAATAATCATTCCTTAACGAATCATTCGTTAGGATATCATAAATCAAACTATCATAAACAAAATATTCTGCTATTGATGGCCATAGTCTTGGTTTATTATTTGATACATTCTCTATAAAATTATTTACTACATAAGCGACAAGTTTTTTATTTCCCAAAGTATTTTCTTTA
>VFQO010001832.1_pt1 | contig 14793 bp, 5 predicted proteins | sample 3512331 | NCBI WGS metagenome assembly VFQO01 (sample SAMN10412371, study PRJNA504923) | tailings metagenome | isolation source: Replicate 3 from Balatoc abandoned mine | place: Philippines: Itogon, Benguet | collected 2017-08-28
TAGATGAAATTGACATCAAACGCTAAGCACACAGGAGTATTGCCGCGAGCATGTAGATGAAAATTTAACTTCTTAGCGTTTTTCTGCTATTACCTAAGAAAATAAAATGAGTTAACAGACCAATTATAAACAGATGAAAATCATTGAATGAAAACTCTCCAATCACGTAGGCCTGTAGGACTAAAAAGCTCAAAAGGCCGAAGACCAAACCTAGCATATTGACTATGGTAAACAATCTCCGTTTATAAAGACTCCGAAGGGCAATTCTGAAGTAATTTTTCCACATACGTTAAGGGACTAGGTTTGACTTGGGCGTAGTGACCAGTTTCTATGCCAAGCAAAAACCTAAAATACTGCGAAATAGAAAAGGTTTTGAACTTGCGGCTCAAAAGGCTTCGAACAAAAATGACCGAATTCGGTCAAAAGAAACAAGGTGAAGAAATCGAAGAAAAACTGGCTAAATGGAGTCATTGTGCTTGGGAAAAGTGGAATGGTTTGATTTCAGCTTATCCCATATTTTTGATTTGGTATTTTAATCCTAGAGCCAACAAATAAATCCTAGATTGAAGATTTCAACAAATTAACCCTGATGGTTTTTTGTTTGCTTGACAGAATTGATAATATATCCTTCCCATTCCCTCCTCGTGCCTCCTTCGGGAAAAAGTAGGGAGGACAAACCGATTAGAAAAAGCCCTTTTCTTCTCCTCGCACCGGCTAGCGCCGACAGCTGTGGGAGGAAAAGATTTTTTTGATTTTTGATAGGTTTTGGAATAAGATGGACTGAGGCTTGGATGTCTTCAATAGGAATAAACTTAAAATCTGACATGATATCCAAAGATGCCCGATAATTTCCGCTTAAAAAGATCCGAGCCTAAACTCTTTTTTTGAATCCATTTTAATTAAATCCCAAACCCCTTCGCCTCCGGTTTTTTCGGCTTTAACCTATTTTTCAGCACTTCATTCTTTTTTTTTAGGGTTGGGCCACAGCCATCAATTTGGCGTCATCAATCATCTTTTACACTGATGCCGAATTTATCCTTACCTCGATTTTTTTACTCATCTTAAGCGTGCTTTGTCTGAACTGCTTATCGGTTCATGGCCAGGACCTAATGGCGGGATCTTCTTGTGCGATGTTGAGCATGGAAGTTTGGGTTGGTTTGGCTTTTCGATCCACCAAATTCAAAATATCCTCCTGATGATCACCACAAATTGCGGTATGCGGCTCCTCCACAAATGACTTCAGGCTGCTGGAGTTCCAATGGTAACGTCGCGCCCTGCCGTTTTCAGGCTTCATGCCTTGCTGGACGACCGACCAATCTGCATCATCGCTGACCAGGAAATAGTGCATGTACACCTGAAAACCATCCTGAATTGCGGTGCTGTCCACTTTGGCGGAAAGTCGACTTGAACGAGAAAGATCACTTCCATCCAGTCCAGTGACGTCGCCCACTCGAAGGAGTTCGGTGGGTGTTTGAAGGGAATCTTTTCCTTTTCCCCCACAGACAAAAATCCCCAATTCTTTTGAACGCGGGTTCAAGGCTTTTTTCAAGGCTCTCATCACCGCAGTGGTGACACCGGAGGAATTCCAATCCATTCCAATGACGGCCCCGAACCTTTGAAACCAGAAAGGGTCTGAGATTCTTCTTAGAAACTCTTTTTTCCCATACTCCATCAAAATCGTCTCCACGATCGGTAGACTCAGTCGGGTCATCCGATCAAATAGTCAGGTGGGAATACTTCCACCCATGAGTTTAAGATCAGCAGTGCCGGATCGCTTCATTGGATTGGTTTTTAGCTTTGGATTGGCTCACTTAGAAATTTCGCAAAAGGCTGGGTAAGTTGGTACAAACCTATGATTTGATCTACAAAGTCGGGCTTGGTGATTTCAGTAGCTGGGAGTTTTGTCATTGCCAAAAAGGTGGTGTGGTACATTAAAGGCTGAACTGCTGCCGCTTCTTTAAACTCTCCAGGGATCTTTTTGATTTTTTCACCCTGAAGTTCTCTGAAGTCACTTATTCGGTGGAATTTCAAGATGTCCATCATTTCAGCAAAGTGTTTAGAAAGGTAAAAAAAGTAAGCCCTAGAAACTTCCAAGAGGAAGAATTGAAAACCTGAATGAAGTAAAACCACCTAATTATAAAATCACTGAACTTTACCTTGATCTTTACCAGTCGGTAAAATTGGTCGGGCTTAAGATTGTGAGTGGTTTTCCCAACAGGTTAAATAGACTATTTCGCCATACTCGTAAATGCTGTAAACACCAAGGTCTCCAAGGTGTTAAACTCCAGTCCATCCGGATTTGCAAGATTTTCATTTATGGTTGGCTCTTGATAGGTCACTCCCGAAGTCCTTCCATTCCACAATCGCTCGATCTTACCCAGGCCTCCCACAACCAATGACTCCCGAATCATCTTGAATGTGCTGGTGAAGTCTTCCAAAAGGATGGTTCTTGATTGGGTTTTATCACTGATATTGATCCCGAGCCTTTGGGCTAAAAGACTTTTTCTCAGATGGGAAATCTCAGGGTTTTTACCCATTACCCGGTCCAATCCTGTCAGGGCCACATCTATGCTGCCGTCAAATGTCAACCCTCTCCTCCTAAAAGCACTGGAACCAACCAGAGCCCAACAGTCATCGACTATCATCGTGATTGTTGAAATCCCGGAAGGCCTTCCCGGAAATCCAATGGGATGAAAAACTATCGTCTGCTTAGCCGGGAATTGCTGCAGGAGTTCGTAGCGTTTTTTGACTTCTGATTTTTTCCACTGATCGTAAGAGGAGGCATAGTCAGGTTCCTTTGGGATGCAAAGGATCAATTTTAATCCCGGATTGTCCTGAAGTTTGGTTTTGAGCTGATCGACCAGATCCAGGCTGTAGCTTTGGGCAGTATTGCCTTGCGTCGCATTGAATCCGGGGGTTTCCAAATAGATATACTCTCTGGCGTCTTTGATTCCTCTTTCTATAGCCCATTGACTGTCTCTTCTCCCATAAAATGCCGAACTCAATTCTCTTTTAATTTCAAAAAAACTTCTGTCCAACCGCTCTAATTGACTTGAAGAATCTGATCTGATTTCATTGATTTTATTCATCAACTGTGTTTTAATCTCCGCCAGTCCGTCCTGCAAAAGTTGAGGCCAGCTAGATGTGTCCGGATCGTAATCCTCGATCCGCTGGATCAAATCGTCAATAAAGGCAGATGGACTTTCTGGAAGACTTTCAAGATGAGGTTCTAGAATACTCTTGAGCAGGGCCAATTCGGGAGTTTCGCTGTATGGACTGACATTTTGAAGGATTGCACCTGCTGTCAATCCTGCCGAATCAGTAGGAGACTCTCCCGGTCCCAAAGCATCCGGACTGGAAGGTTCATCCCAAGCACTACCGGCCAACGGCACTATTCTGTCATAAAAAGAACTTGTCCTTCGGAAAGCCATTCTTGCTACATCATAAGCCAATTGCCCTTTGAAACTTATTCCTGACGCTGCATTTTCTTTTCCTCCTGGAGATCCGGGACAGCCAAGATCCTGCTGAGCATGATGCATCCTGCCGTCTAATATTCCTCCGCTTAGGATCGCTTCCCATCCACTTGTTTTCTGAGCCGCTATCAAGACTTCGCTTCTGGCCATTGTCGGAAGCCTGGAAGCATCACGAGGTTGCGTTTCACCCATGAATACCAAAGCAGAAGTGAGAAAATTCTGGAAGTTGGAAAAGTCAAAGGTCCCGGGGTTGGGATGAGGCAAGCCCAAAATCGGAGCGTTGCAGACCCCTTTTAGGGTTGCTGAATCCATCAAGTTTAAAGCGCCTAGAGAAGGGGCAGCAACTGAAGGGTTGGTGATTGGAACGGTAATAGCTCCAAAAAGTCTTTTTCGAACCGGATTTTGAAAGACAACCATCAGATCAAAAATCAAGACTGGCTCCGTAGGAACTGTAATGGTTCCATCTGGCCTTTTTAGCCCTAATGGATCTTTTAATACCAAGTTCAGCTGACCGTTAAATGTTCTTCCGGAAACTGCCGTGGCCTCCGTGATTACGACTCCTCCAGCGCCGTCTCCTCGGCTTAACTTGGCCTCAGGGCCGAATTTTCGATTGAAAACCCGTACTGCTGATCCCGAGGGCAGACCTGTCAGACTCAGCAATATCTCAGTAGGTTGAGGGCCGGGAGCACCGGTAATAAATTGGGCCTGACTTTGAGACTGGATTTGTTCTTTGAAGTCAGACGGAAATCCCGCAGTTTCAGGAGTTGCACTCAGTCCTGAGGGAAGAGCAGGGAAGGCTGGCCAAAGGACATCGTTCGGGTCAGAAGGTAATGCCATCTGCGTGTCAAAAGAAGGAGCCACAACAAAGCTTTGTGAGGGACTTCCTGATAATACGGCTTGAGTATGACCCAGAAAAGCATTGCCATGAGCCAGAAGACTTACATGTTGGTTTAATCTCACGACAGGCTTTTGTTCAAACTTGCTTCCGTTGAAATCCTGATTCGCCGTTCCGGTCAGGTAATCGGATAAGTCCATGATCATCACAGTAAAAAAGTCATGGGGCCAGTTTGGATTAGCAGAGGAGCTGATTTCATTTTTGGGCAGTGCAACTTTATCCAGCATTCGGCCATAAGAGGTGTTAGCCAATAGCAGTTTTTTAGCTTTTTTCTCAGGAAAATCACCATCCTCATCCGTGGCATCAGTTCGCTTGATTTCACCTATCAAGTCGGTAACTCCATCTTCTGGAGCATCAAGGGTGAATAATCCGGAATTTCCATTTTTGGAACTTACTCCTTCCAAATGGTCTCCCCCATAGGGAGTTCCGTTGGTTTGAATAATCCTGACCAGGTTTGCCCCAGAGGAAAGCCCAATGAGGTGGTCCAGTTGGTCTTCCGGACTGCCGCTGACTTTCAGGGCCTGATATTCATGAAGTAGAATTCGAAACATACAGGCTACATACAAAGGGTGGATGATGTGTCCCTGCTCGTCATAAAATGAAATACTACCCGAGATTCCGGTGCTCAATCCGGAATAAATACTGCCTGAGGTAAAGCCGTCCGGTATATCTCCTCCAAAAAACACATAATAGGGTACCGGTCTGGTAACCCTTCCTTCGGGCCGACCGGGAGTATGTTCGTTTTCAGATTCGGTTTTTAGTGCCAATAGCCGTTTTAATCGAAGGATAGATTGAGGGAAAAGACTCAGTAAAGCCCCGGATTCGTTGATCATGGAGCCATCTGCTTTTTGTAAGCTGACTCCAATCCGATGATCGTCGGTGTCAACTTTGACCATCTGTCCTGGGAAAGGTGCAATCCAGTCCTCATCAGAGGTAAGGATTAAATTAGCTTCATCAAAAGCTACAGCAGGATCAGTTTGGGCCACATCCAACCATTTGGGACTGAGTATGGGCATAGTCAGTCCAAATCCTTCTAGACCTTTTTCTTTAAGGCTTTGCTTGGCGATAGTTTGTATCAGTGTCATGGGAAAAAATCAGATTAGAGGACTCAGGAGTTTATTTCGATTTCGCTGACTTGATCCAAGGGATCAATAATTCTCAGAATATGGGTTTCAGAAGAGGCAGGAATAGCCAAACTAAATCTGACCAAACCTGTAGGTAAGTCCATTTTTTGATGGTTTACCTTGGGTAAGTCAGCGGACTCGCTGGCATTTCCGGCCAAGGGGAGATCAGCGGTGGATAGAGGAGTTTCTGAACCCACAATTGTGAAAATCAATGTTCTCCTTCCATCAGGTCCAAGCTGATAAAGTTCTAGTTTGGTTTTTCCCAACGAAATGGATTCAAATGGAGCGGAGGTAGAAAACGAAAACACTTGGCTGAACGAATTTCCTATCGCACTCAATAAAAGCAGAGACGGAGGGGTTTTGGGAGGATACCAAGCCACCTGCGTACTGCTTCCTTTACTTTCTCCGGCTGAGACTCCCCGCTCGGTCACTTTTTTTCCTACCGCCACTGCCTGGTATACAAGCGGTCTCCAACTTCTGGTCAGGGCGGTTTCAAAGTACCTTTTACCCATGTATACGGTTCCATCCAACATCGAGAAACTGAAGTCTTCCCATAGGGGAGAATCTTCTTCAATAATCGGTAGTCCTTTTGCACCTACCTCATTGTTGAGGGGAATCTTCCGGATACGGTAGAGTTGGTATCCATCGGGTTCAATCCCACCTGTTGTGAAAACCCGAACTTCCAGCCCCTGAAGACTTCCGTCACTTCCTTTGGTCGGATGGTTGACTACCTGCACGACCGGAGGCTCCGGAACTGAGACTCTCGGAACTGCAAAGAATGCTGGATTGCTTTTTTTACTTTCCATATTCGCGCTGTTTACACTGCTAATGGAATAGAGGTAAAGGATCTCACTGCTGCCGGGCAGCTCCACCTGAAACTGTCGGGTAGATAGGGGATTTTTGGTCAGCCGACTAAAAGCCTTCTGACAGAGTTGGGAATATTTTTCTTGATTCAGCAAGTCCCGCAATTGGGAAGCACGTGCTACCAAGGTTTCACTCAAGGGAAGCAGATGCTGATCCGGGTTTCCGGGAAATTCAGCTTTTAGGGCAGGTTCCAACAGGGTTCGGATACCGATTTCGGAAGCCTCCCAGATGTGGTAAAAGAGAGCTCCATTTGCTGCAGGCCAGGTAAATAGACCTTTCGCTATCCGTGTTGCATCCGGAAACGCGGTAAGCTGTACATCTGCCGGAATGTAGATTTTTGCTGGAGGCCTCGGGTCCGGAAGTCTAGTCACATAGCCATTAGTCCAATCACTCCAGTCATTGGCAGTCGCACGGACTCTTTCCAATCCCCTGATAGAGGCCGTATAAGCTACTTCAAAAGGACTGATCCCTGGGAAATGTGAGGTGATGCCGGGTATGATAAGCTTGTATTTCCTCAGATTGGAAGAGGGACTATCCTGACTGCCAAAGGTAGGATCACCACTACTGTCCACTGGAATACTGGACTCCATCAAGTGAACCGCACCCAGATTCGAACTCGGCGTTTGGTTGATCCCCGAGTTGTTAAATTGGATAGAAATAACAGGGGTAGTGGTATCGGTATGATTTCTGGCAAACCGGGAAAAATTAGGCAGGGGAGGATTGATCTGGCTGGCATGGAAAAAGCTTCCCGCAATCTGAATTTCTTGGGGAGTTCGGTCAATCCAATCCCAGGAAAATACGATTTCCAAGGTGCAATCGACACTGGGTATAGCAGGATCCAATTCATAGATGTCCACTCCTTCTGCCACCTGCAATCGGATTTCCATGATCCCGGGCTTTTGTTTTTCAGGTGCTTGGGCGGTAAAAAGCTTTCGTGTCCAAGGTCCCCATCTCCCGAAAACATCCCATGGCGCTACAAAATATTTGTAGGATCGGCTTCCTGTAAAAGGTAAGGGCTCTTCGGGAAGAGCATGAACGGTTTTGTGCTTGTCTGCTTCATCGATGTCCCCGCTCAGATTTTTTGGTACAGGCGAAAAAATTGAAAAATAGGCATCTTTATCAAAGGGGAAGTGGTCATTTTCTGCCTTTGAACTTCCCGATTGATAACTTACCGCTATCCCATAGCCAGATGGATAGTCGGGTTGTTTCCAGCGAAGCTTCACCGATTCCGTAAAAATGGCATCACGGATTTCTGGCCTGTTTTTTTGGATTCCCAATGCTTCCAACTGCTGTACATTTACCAATGAGGGGGCCTCTTCTCCCAAGGCACAAAATTCCACCTGTTTTGACAGCTGATCAAAGATGGGGAACTTGAATTCGCCCATGGGACGGATAACATAGTTAGCACCCACCATGTAATCCACTGCCATATCTAAGAGTCCGGTTTGAATCGCCGGAATGTTTAATGCCCTCGAGTAGTTGGGATTATTCCACTGTCTCAAAATACCTGAATCCAAAAAATCATATGTTCCAAATCCAAGTCCCAGCGCTGCGGGATTTTCTGAGGAAATACTGAGCAAGGTTTGGGCTACTACAGGAATCAAGGCTTCAGCAGTTTTTGCGGTCCCCAGGCTTCCTTTTTGACTGATTCCCGGAATACTCGTTTTGAGCAGATATCCCGGCTGTCGTCTTTCCCTTTGATAGGAGTGGTCGTCTGATTTTTCAAGGCATTGTTTGATGCTGGAGAGCTGACTCTCCGGGCCATTTTCCAAAAACTGAAAATAAGCACCCGGATTGGGAAAGTTCCATGGGAAATCAGGTACTTGGGCATCCATACCCTGAAGTGAGGGAGGAGAGGTGTAGAGCCATTCACCCATGAGCAATCGGATATAAGCTGCAGTTTTGGCGTCAGTGAGCGCATGAGGGTCAAATCCCTGTGGGTCTCCGTTATACCCCTGATTTTTAACCTCTCCTTTTCGAAATGGAAGTCCTACCACCTGTATTCTATCCCAATTTTTAGCATCTAATATCGGCTGTTGAGGGATGCCTGAAAGCTGATTTAAGGTTCCCTGACCTTCCAATACAAGGCCTTCTATGAATGGAGATTTGAAAAGAATGGTGCCGCTCTGCTGAAGTGTGAACTTCTTGGATAGGAGTCGGATACCTCCTTTTCCCAATGGAGTCACAGTCGCTAGTTGACCGGGAGAAAGAGTCACGCCTACGGATAGCAGGTAGATTTCTTCATTGAAATTCTCTACCAATTCACCATTGATGGGAATGGAGGCGTTTTGACGAAATGTCCTCAAAGGAAGGCTCGAATAGTCAGCAAACCTGCGGTAAACCGAAAATGGAGCTCTGGGGAAACCGAATTCAGGATGCATATTCCACCGAAGTGCTACTGGGAGTTGTTCGGCATTGAACTTGAGATTTCTTAGCAGTTCTTGGTTCCTTGCATTAGTCGTGAACTCTTTCATTTTTCCCTGCTGGAAAGCATCGATCAGACCGGCACAGAAAAGTTTGAAATAAGGATGCGTGAGACGTATCATAATATTTTAATTCATGGTTAAAAAAAAGAGCAGCCTGTAATTAACTTTCTTCCCATGGTGCATCGGGGTAAATTTTTAAAGAAACCAACGTTGCATTTTTTTCCATTAGGCCATAAAATGGGATAGCAGGTTGCTTGACATGCATAGTGAAGCTTGACCCGGCTTTTGGCCAAGGCTTATCCTTCAGAATAACCAGGGTTCTGGTACCGGATTCAGATCTCACAAAATACCGGATATGATTCTCTCCGCTTACACCGGAGAGGAACATGGATGGAGTAGGGGCGTTTTCGTAGATGATGAAATTGTCATCTATGATTTCACCCTTTTCATTTTTGACCTTTTTGGATTCAGCGATGGTGACTTTTCTCCATAAGGGCTCAATGGCATCAATTAAAATTCCATAAGGCACAAAATCTCCACTACTTCCTGCAAGAACCCAAAGCATGGTCAAGGAGGTCGATTCTTTGGAGTTTCCTGCTTTGACTCCTGCTAGATCCAGAATTTTTTCCAATTCCAAATCAGGCAAAATAACCTCCTCAGGTTGCGCAGGATTGGAAGTAGGGAGTCCGACAGGAAGGTTTTTCAAAGCCTTGTGAGAAAGTGGGGTAAGTCTGATACTTTCTGCCAATCCGTCCAGGTCAGCGTACCTACTGGTAATGAAAGATTTTCGGTAGAGTAGGGGCATGGTGCCATCTGCAGCCAACCCAATGGGTGGGTCTAACTCTATGTCAAAGGTGTAGGGAGTCAGTGGTTTGAGTTCAAATTGGGGAGTAAATACCTGATGGCTTGGTAGATTGATTTCTCCGGTGCAAGGAAGCTTTCCGGTAGCAATCAATTTTTCCACAGCTTCCCAATAGGGACTTTTAATAGCTGCTGGAATTTCCTCTAATGTGCTGATGATTTCCGGACTGTTGAAAACCGGTTTTCCGTCTGCTCCCCGTATTACTGCCCTCAGCTGCTTGCCATAGGTTTGGTACATCTGAAGGAAGGATTTGTCATTAAAGACTACCTTGATATCATCATGGAAGAAATGGAAACGTTCATCCATTTCAGGTAATGTACCCAAAACATAAGGAGAAAGCGGTAGAGGAGCTTCTTGATCCGTAGCAAAGGCAAAAGATTGAGTTTGATTGACCGTTTTCTTGATTTCGAAGGTGTCAGTTACTTTTTTCCTGGTCCTGACGATAGCAGTATAGGCTACATCCAGCTGATATTGCTTGTCGGGCCTCAACAGAGGAACCTCTGAGTCGCTACTCAAATATCCAGTCAGTGTAGTTTGCTCGGTCTGTTGCATGATTTCTACATTGAGGTGATGAGCAACCTCGCTGCTCTGTAGCAGCTCCAAGGCACTGATGTAGAGGGATGGAAATCCCGTTGCCTTATTTTTAACTACCACCCGGAATTTGGACATCTCTTCAAATTTGGGCTTCAACAAGGCCAAGAACTTTCTATAGCTGGAATATCTGGGTAGGGAAATATAAGAAGCTAGGATGAGTGCCTTACTTCTCCAAGGCAATTGGGGATTCATCCAGTCAGTGGGTAGATCAACCAGGGGGTTGGTTACTGTCTTGACAATCAGGTCAGTAAGTAGATAGGAGCCAAGAACCTGATTTGTGTTGTCAAGCTCTTCGATCAAAATTTCACTGGTGTTTTTCAGATGCAAAGCCCCATAAATCCAGATTTCCTTGCAGTTGCCTGTTTCGAAAATTAACCCTCGCTCTTTTTGGAAATTTTTATCCAGCTCACTGAAAGAATTATCCAACATTCGGCTGTAGTGTTCTCGCTTTTTGTAGTCTGAATGATTGATCCAAGGAAGCTCCAAAGCTCGAAGGCAGGGGTTTTCAAAGACCGGATTTTCCGAATGAACGATTTTGGTTCGCTCGTAGCATACCTCCACGAGCCTACCCTCAAACTTGGAAGGAGTTAAGGAAAGGTATCGGATGCCGTTTCCTCTCAGGGTTAAGGTTTCGGTGTAGGCTTTGGTTTGTCTTGGGGTCAGAATTTGCTGATCGATGACTGTTCCTTCCTTGCTGATCGCCCGAATTCTCAAATTTCTAGACTTGGACAGTTCCCCTGCCTCTACATTGATTTTTACCTGAACCAGTTCCACTTCCTCCGTGGTGAATTCGGCTTGTACAGGTGTGGAAAGTGGAATGCCAACCGGAAGTAGAAGGGCGTTTTTATCGACGACAATCCCTTTGAGCCCTTCATGGATTCCAGGAATCGGTTTTATGGTAAGGTTAGGATTGACCCTTGGGTTTTCGGGTGGAATGGATGGGCCGGTAGAAGGCTTGCGTGGAGGAGTTGTTGGATTTCCGGGATGAGGCTTTATCGTGCCAGTCACTCTCAAATCCTGTATTTTCTTTATTTTCGGGGTGATAATTGCTCCCGTCATAGGTTTTGCAGGTTCTGGAGCAGGTTTGGATATACTGATCCTGAGCTCGTTTTCGAAAGTGTGGATGGACTTGTCCAAAGCAGCAAGCCGCACGAGGGTGGCGATGCATTTTTTCTCTTTGGTCTGTGTTGAGGGTACTCGGATTTCTCCTATTCCCACCACCTGAGCAGCATAGGTGTGATCTAAACCTAAAGATCCTAAAATCCAATCACCAGGTGCATTTTCAGCACTGCCCTCATGCACTACCACCAATTTGTTTTGTACCGGTTCCATTCGGATCGTTCCTTCAGGATCCGGCTTTGGTGTCCCATACAGTATCCACCCTGATTGGGAGTATCCCAGTGGCTGTCCGCAGAACGTGTGGAAAACAGAAGCAGGCGGTGCAGCTTTTTTACAAGCATTTTCCCATCTGACATTGACTAAGCTTTCTAATTCACTGCTTCGTTCTACCGCATAAGGTGCCGTGGTCGGAGTCCTGCTGAAGGTTGCTAAATCTACGGCGGTATCTGTGGGACTCCCGTTGCTAGGGCGATCTATCCTCCATACTGATGGCGGCTTGGGACTCAAATTGGAGGTGCTGACATACGGACTTCCGTTTTCCAGTAGGCTGACTCTTTCCAAGATATATTCAACCTCAACCTCATCACTCAGTTTGACCTTGCCTCCTGTACCACTCAGCGTACCTGGATTTTCAATAAATGAATTGGCGACAAAACCGGAACCGATTTTTGGGGAAGCATGGAGTTGGATGACCGGGAGGGAATCAATTGGAACCCGGATAAGATCTCCTGGGATGCTTCCGCTTAGCTCAGGGGCAGTTCCCAAACTGGCATCTATGGGTTTGGTACTGCCCTGGCCGGAAACCAAAACCGGGCTGAAACTCTGAAGATAAACTCCCCGGATTAATTTCGGAGGCTCGACATCATAATCCTCATCCCCGATGGTCAGTCCGACACAGGCTTTGATCTCAAAAAACCACAGGTCTATGCTGCCGCAAACCTCTCCTTTGATAAAAGTTTTTAATTCATCCGCTCCCGGCTTCTTGCTGACCATAAGGTCAAAATTGCCTTTTGCGCTGATGCTGATGATCAGAAGCCTCAGGTGCCCTTGGAAATACATGTTGCCGACCACCAAGAAGGGAGAGAAACTTACCCCCAAATGAGCCCCGGCGGCAATTTTTAAGTAAATCCCGATGGACTCATCACCCAAAACAATGGAAGCTTCCAGCCCTATCGCAATGGCAACGCCGTTGAGCACTTTATCTTGGAAAAATGCCGGGACTTTGGATCCAAATTCAGCATAAGTCAGCGTTTTTCCCTGAATCATCAGGTAGGCGCTTCCCCTTACTATATCTAGAATCGTGGCTGATGCAGGCTGGGCAATGGTGCCTAGGTACAAATGCCAGTCGCTTGGATTGTCCCACTTGAAAAACAATTCGATCGGCAAGGAGATCGCCAAAACCTCCTCTATGCTGAAATTGATCATCACGCCCAAAGTCAACTGCTTTCGGCCAAAATCAATATCCACTACGCCGATTATTCCTACCTCGAGGCTTTTGGCAGGATCAGCCGGATTGGAAGGAAGGATACTGATCATTTTCACTTTCACCATGATCAGAATTCTCGGGCCGGGGAGTTCTAAAACAAACATGCCTTGCATGTTGACCAAAAATCCGCCTTCCGCAGTCCCCATCAATACGCCCAATCCAAAACTCCAACGGTCAAAGGCCATTTCCCAAAGCTTCGGTCCAACAGGGGCCATAGCGGTTTCGGCAGAAGTAGCAGTTCGTAGTTTGGTGGGATCTCCGCTGGCTTTGATCAGCCAGTTAAGAGCTGGGCCTACCGCCTTAGTAGGGTCTGGGGCAGCTTCCAGCCTGCGGTAATGCATGGCAAAAAGGCCCATAAACCCATAAATTCCCAATCCTGTGGCTCCCAAGATAATTGGTGTGGGAAATTCGACCCTGAGTCCCAGAAACACACTGACAGCTTCTCGTTTACTGACTGGGTCCGAAATGGTCCCGACCCCCAAATTGGCAGCTACCCGGATCTTGAGACTTACTAGGGTAATATCCAAGCCTCCCTCGATCCCTTTGGCGGTTATTTCACTTCCATCAGGCTGGACGATTGTGGTGTCAATGATTTCAACAAAACCATTTCCAACAATTACCCCCGGGATATTGATTTTGACACCGCTGGGGATAATCTGCGGAGGGCCGGTAGGGTCAAGCGGAATTTTCAGTTTGAATTTGTCCACGGTAATGATTCCCAAATCAACCTTGATGGCAAAGTCTATTTCTAAGGTGACTGGATTGAACCGGGCAAGCCGCGCTCCTGCGATGTTAAACAAATTGCCAAGAGGAGCTGGAAGTGCAAACAGTGAAGGGTCGCTCAAATCCAAATCATATCCTTTGCTGGCATCAAAGATCGGAGTATAGGTCAGCCCCTTATATCCCGGAGTATCCGTGTAATTGATATTGAATCCGATAGCTTTGTATCGGGCTCTCAAAGGAGCAGGACGTGGTCCATTTGCCGTGGGAAGTCGGTCCAAACCAATTCCCAGCTGCTCGCAAATGATATCAAACTGAACCTCGTAATCGAAAACCAAACCCAAATCCAGGCTTCTTAGCGGCTCTCCAGGTGCAGGTGTTACCCAACGGGTTCTTGCCTCTCCTCCATGAAGGAGAATTTTTCGGGTTCTGAATACATTTAAGGCTCCAATAGCCACCGGAACAGCAATGGAAGCACCTAGCCCAACCCAAGCGGCTCCGTCTTCATTGTTATCACCAACAGCTTTTGCGGAGCTGTTGATGATTGGTGCAAAAAGAAGAAGCGCTCCGAATATGTTCAACAGGCGGTTGTCACCGGCAGCATTATTTTCTAGAGGAGGGATGATCCCATCGGTATCTCGATCATCACTTTTGAGTAAAAAGGCAAGAGAGGTTTCATTGGTGGCCTGATCGTATTGATAGCTGAGCTTAAAGTCTACCACACCGTCTTCAGGATTGGCCGTGCTTCCTCTCAAACTCCCTCCCGCATCTGCAGGTGATTCTGTCCGGATCTTGCTTTCCAGTTCGGTCTCCAAATCAATTTTTCCATACAATTCCAGCAAGCTCAAGTCATTTCTTTCCAGCTTGATCCGAATGCCTAACTGTCGGAGAATATTCGGGATATCATTGGGAGCCTCAGGAGCAGCGGGAGGTTGAGCAGGGGTTGGAGTGGGAGGCACAGGAATAGTGGGAGCTGCAGGTCTGGAAACAGTGGCCGTGAGAGTTTCAGAACCTATCACCTGTGGAATAAAGGTTGCAATTACTACTCGATTTTCTCGGTTCGAAGGAGGGTTTTCAGGTAGGTCATTTTGTCCCTTAGCTAGGGTCTGCTTAAAAACTCGAGATTTCATATTCTTAAAACCAGTCCAGAATTTAATCTGAACTGGTTTTTTGTCTCTATTGTGTTGCAAGCCTGATTTAGGACAGCATGTAGAGTAAAGCTGAGTGCAG
>VFQO010001833.1_pt1 | contig 14783 bp, 11 predicted proteins | sample 3512331 | NCBI WGS metagenome assembly VFQO01 (sample SAMN10412371, study PRJNA504923) | tailings metagenome | isolation source: Replicate 3 from Balatoc abandoned mine | place: Philippines: Itogon, Benguet | collected 2017-08-28
GACCGATCGGAAGATACCACGGCCTGTTCTGCGGCGGTACTCAGCGCAAAATGCCACGAACTGATCAAAAGCGACTGAATCCATCGCATCCAACGTAAACCTCTTTAATCTGCACGCGATTTGTTCAAGTACGGTGGCCATGATGGGAAACCAGTATCGGCCGACAAACGCTAATTTCGTGACATGGTTGTACGCGGGCAAATCCGTGCATGAAGATTTTGCTAGCTCGTCAAACGATTTTTGAGGCAGAATTGTACGTCTTGTGTATATATGAAGCCCCTTTTCAAGGCCCCTCTCGTGATGATCCAGAAAAACTGACGCGCCCGTCGTCCAAAATGCTCTCTTTGTTAATGTGGCATGTTGGTTCCTAGGTGTCACTTTGACTTGATCCAAAATCAACACGCAGTTCTCGTCTACACTGCAGTTCTCCAGAACGCGGTTCATTTCTTTGGAGATCAACGTCCTGTGCCAGTAAACGTCGGTGTACTCGAAAATGTAGTAATACAACTCATCTGGCAGCGGGGGAACCAAAGCAAGTTGTTGAGATTCCTCCATGGAGTTTTTTGGGTAGAGCAAAAGTTCCAACCTGACTGGTACCAGGCCGGTGCTTGGCTCCAACGCGCTTGCGCGTGTGCACAAGGGGGTCGGCCACAACAAGGGTCAGAGTGCATGAGTAGCATAAAAAGTTTTTATTCTTGTAAACTAGAAAAAGAGATAGATACTTTACAACTGAACATCGACCGGGGAGATCTGATCCCTCGTCCTGACCAGCACAACGGGAACGGTGGTGACCGGGTCGATCATGCATCCTTCGCAGTCGGCGGGAGAGATCTCTCCAGTGGAGACCAGCAACTCTTTGTGCCATTTAGGGGCCTCAAGAACGGCCATGATGTTCGGGTAGTCGACAGGAGGTCTGATCTCGACCCGGTCAATCTGGTCGGCCATGGTCTCCTTGAGTAAAATCTCTCCTGCGTCGGCCAGCGCAAAGGCAGCAGATCGCACATGAAATGAAGAGCATTCTTTGTTCTCAAATTTGATCTGAGTGACCGTGAGAACCTTACTAGAAGTCAAGATGAGCTTGGCCGAGAAGTACTCAGTGTTGGCGGATACCATTTCCATGGTATGCTCGCTTGCTCCACTCCGATAGAACTCACGGAAACGCATTTGAGGGTAGTACTCGAGAATGTTTCCCGGTTCAGACTCAGACGCTGAGTCGTAGAGCCCTTGGATCCTTTGGATAGGCTTACGGCGTTTCTGCAGCTGTTGCTGCTTTCTCACTTTCGCGGCCACCTTTTTCACGTAGCGGCTTGTACTGACGGGATGGTTGAGAAAGCGAAACTCTGAGTCGTCGGCCGAATCCTCCTCGCTAGAGTGGCCCACGTGAATCCGAGGGTTGTTGTAGTACGGATTGGAGGCCATCTTTTGTGAATCTTCAAATTCTTCTTGCTCGGAGGCACTTCGTTCCTGCTCTGCTAGCTGTTGCAGGAAAGACTTCACCTTAAGCGCGGTAGCGCGTTTGGGGCGGTCGCCAGTAGATGCCATGGTTCACAGCAACAAAAAAAGAATCGAAAGAGGTGAGTTTTATGTGTTAAGTCGCTGTGCGAGGTAAGCGGACTGGTGGGAGACTGAAGAACGGCCTGCTTGGCTCGACCCCGGGGAGCAACCGGGAAGGGGAGGTACCAACGGGCGGCCATTTTTGGCTCGTGGCTAAAATCCCACAAAGAAAAAAATGGTGCTCTCTCTTTTTTTACACACAGATATATCGTTTATTTAGACCGAACTCTGATCGCGAAGAGCCTCATTTCTGGGCAAACATCTCGCCAAGCGCGTAGAGCATTTCTCCAAACACCTTCGCGTTATGCGTCCCTTCACCCGTGTGAACCTTCTTTCTTGTAAAAGTGAATTGAAATTGTGGTTTCAGCGTCCTGATGCCTATCTCGGGGAACTTGGCGTCGAGTGCCATGAGTGCGTCGGGTGCCTTGTCCGGCACTCCCGAAGGACGGACCACGCTGATGATAACGCGCTTAAATCGCTTGAGAATCTTTTCTATAGAAAGTAGGTGTTCATTCACAGGAAGAGACCATCTCACCGTATCGTTGCAGAGGAGAACGAGAGCAATCTCGTCTGTGACGGGCGCGCCCGTTGGAGCAAGTTCGCCAACGTCTTGCTGCTTGAATGTGATTGAACTGTTCAAATCCGAAGCCCATTTAGTGAACAGAGGTACTATAGGCTCAAAATCTGTAGAAAGCTGGAACACCTGAACCCGACCGCTGGCTCGGGCCGGGGTCGGTGACGAACCCGTGAGACCGGACGAATTCTCCCCGGGGGCCAGGTAGGCCAGAAATTCCAAAAGGAGCGGAGCGGGTGGCATTCGAGCGTCGGGAAGTCGGGCTTCCCATATCTTGGCAAGCATCTGGAAGACGTCAATCACGCGCCTGTTCCCCTCTTTCTCGTAGTGCGCTCGCACCACTTGCAGGGTGTCCCTGGGCATAGCGGTCAGCAGTTGGTCAAAAGCAGTCGACATTTCTGTCTCAAGAGTCCTGTTATATACTAATTCTCCGGATTTAATCCGCGCTTCTCGTTAGATCTTGGGCAGTATAGGTGTTTTTTTTTTTGAATTTTCTCTCCCGAGCTAAGCCGACCAAAGAAACCCATGGAAGAATCTGTTCTAACCTTCGACAAAGCCATCGACCACTGTACAAATCAACTTCTCCCTCCTGATTTCCCCGCCGGGTTCGAGACAAGACCTTCCGAACCAAGCACCGGGCGCACCAGCAGACGGGCCGCTAAACCGTACATCAGCACACGTAAATGGGAACACATTTCTGAAGCAGGATACAAGCACAGCCAAGTCAACAGAGAGGCGGTGTTAAGCATCCAGGCTACCCTTCTTACCATCATCCTTGAGAAGGGCCAGCACGTCGCTTTCAAGTCAGACCAGCTTCGAGTCGTCTCTCTGGAAAGTGAAGAGGCTCAACTCTGGCTTCCTTATCGCGTGATTCCGGCTCAGCCTATCCATGGCAGCTATCTCTACGTTCCCGTGGTCGACGAGCGCGTCGAGACTGACTTTTTGCGGACCAACCTGCTGGATTTCGTCAGAACAAGTGCTTCCAGCGGTGAAATGCTGGCGTGGCACGTATTATTTGAGTTTAAGAACGTGATTCGGCTTGATGAAATATGCAAGATCCGAAAGTTCCTCGACACGGCAACCCAGTCGGACGTCTTTCCCACGGTGGAGCAAGCGCTAGCAGAGAGCAGAGTGGCATTGAACTATCTCAAGAACCACCATTTCCGAACTTTACTAGACGGAAACGAACCACAGCCCCTTTTAAACCGGTTCAAGGAGCTGATCGGCTGCAAGATGTACGCTCTCGCATGCGGCCCTCCCAAAGTAGTGTTCTTTGTCGAAAGAGGCCAGTCCATTCCTGATATACAAGATCCAGAGTTTCTGCGGCTCAAGGAGGCTGGCATCGTAGAGATCCAAGTTGACCAGTTCGTCAATTTCAGGAGGTCCTGAAGAGCCTGAGTTTTTTGGGAGTCGGTTTGATTGTAAAAATTAATGAGATTACTTAACCTCCTACTTGTTGGGCACACTTCAGGTCCAATTGGAGACGGCGCCCAAAAAACGGCTTTTTCCGGAGGGGGGAGCCAGTTCCCCGGGGTGAGTGGTGCGGCTCCGAGAGGCAGTGTATTTAAGCCGCCGTTCGACTTAAATATTTGTTCTTCTACATCAAAGAACAACTTAAAGTCCTTTATCCCCACTATGGCACGCACTAAGCAAACCTTTCGCCCAGCGGGCGGGTTCCCGATAAATCACAGCGCCCGGCAAGAAGCCTACGTCTCTATTCTGGGCCCAGGAGTACCACAGAGACCTTCTTATCTACCTCCCGCGCCTGTTGCGACCCCTGCACCGGCTCAGTCGAGCGCGTCGGGCGGGTTGCTGGAGCGCGTCAGGCAACGCCAGCGCCTCTTCCAGGCGGATGTGATTGGCGCCGCCGAGCCATCGTGAGGCAGCGCTTTCTTATTGATCCACAAAACTCATTTTTATTGGGAGGGAAAAATTGGTGTACAGTTATGAAGGATGGGTAGAGTTTTGTGGCAAGAGAGCGCGCGCTCGAGCGCGCGTCAGAGAGAACCCCGGTATAAAGCTACTCGATCAAGGAGGATAAACAAGGGCGCCGCTCCACACGAAGCAGCTAAAAATCTAACGTGCTTATCAAATATTATAGGTTTAGTGTAAATATGTGTATATGTGGCTGTTATAAAGGAAACGAAGGAAGGCATTATGTTTTTTTATATGCATTCACTTAGCCTCCGTGTTGGGACACTGTGTGACAACTGAATCTAGAAATCAATACAAAGGGCACAAACACGACTTGTCCGTCTTTCTTCTTCCTGTGCGGATCGTGCTTCTGAAGCAGAGAGCCGCCGTCGTCAAACGCGTCGAGAAACCCCACCGAGTCGGCCGCGTCAAAACAAGAACCCAGAATCTCGGGCTCCCCTTGGACCCACTGTTTGTCCAGAGCAGCTTCTCCAACTAGCGGAGACACTTCTGTCAAGATTTTGGTCTCATAACAAGCCAGCACGTCGAGCGGCCACAAAGGTCGTTGCGTGCCCGTCGGAGCCAGCAAACTTCCCAAGCGGAGCATAGAACCGGGTGTCCATTCTGGAATAAAAGACCCCACGGATTCTATGTTTAAATCGTTAAGATCAAACACGTTGTCTGACGTACGGTAGGTCAGGTCGACCACCTTGAGTGATCGGGCGGTCACGGGGCCATCCGCGGACGAAGAAGAAGAGGTCTTTTCGTAGAATATAGTCCCATCTGATTCTGAAAACGGTGTTCCAACAAATTTGAGAGGTACTCCCGTGACCCACTCTGATTGGAGAAGTTGTACCGTATCGGGTGCGAGGGGCGTCAGTCGACCGCCATTGGCTGTCCTTGCGATATTGCACAACGCGTTCCATGCATTCAAATGACCGTGCGAAATAACGTGAGTGGTTGAAATTTCAAGAAGGTCCCCTGTCACCGAACCCGGAACCCGAGCGGTCATCTTGCCAATCGGGCACGAATCAGCTCCGCTCCCCTGACCCAGAGCCACGCTCTGTCCACATAATTTGCACGGATAGGAGCTCTGCATGATAATTGCGTAAGATCGATTGTTCCATCCCGACTGGAACGTCAACGCGGACTCGTCAGTAGAGACGGGCGACTTGCGCGGGACAGAGATCCCTGCTCGAGGCAGGTGATGAGAAGCCCACCGAGCGTCTGCTATTCGTTGAGTATAAGGTGTAAAGTTTCTTGGAATGGGGAGCAGGATCTGATTGGCCGAGATGGACTTTCGCTCCAACTGGAAATCCGGGTGTCTGAACCCGGCAAACAGGCTCCGTACACCCGGGCTCACCTGGGAGAGGTGCTCCGTGAGTATTTGGTGCCGCTTACCCCGACCGGCCATTTCTTTAGTTGTCTTTGAGATGTGAGCACGAGTCACGTCGTAAAGAAGTTGCTTGTGACTGCTAGTGCGAGGCGACTCCAAACCATCCCCGCTCATCGGGTCCTCGTCATTGCCGCCGCTATCCACGTCCATGTAATCATTCTCCTTTTCCGTGTCTAACATTCTTGATAACAGAAAACTTACCGTCGGCGTGGTTCGAGGCGCCTTGCGGGATGTGTCAAAATCCGCGGCACGCCGGTTGGAAGTCGCCGGATGCGCTCGGGACTGCTTTCGCTCAATGCGATTTAGCACATTCAATGCTTGTTCTAATCTAGGATCGCTGGCCGCCATGAAGGATTTAAAGAGTCGTCATAATTCGGGTGTGAGAGGCGGTGAACAATATCTGACGGGCTTGCGGGAATTTTTTCTCCGACTTGCTTGCCTTTGTTACGGGGTTGGCCGAGTTTTTTATTTCCAGACTTTCAAGTTATGATGTCTATACACAAGGAAAGGTTGTCTTGTTTCCTCTCATTTTTTCATGCCAGAATAGGGTCCTCAGCCTGGGTCGAGGTGGAGGCGGCGGGTGGAGACTCCACCGGGGTCACCACTACTTTGGGCGCGGGACCGAGCGAGTCGGCTACCCCAACCGAGACAGTCTGTTTGGTCTTTTCCATATGACTCCTCATGTCTGCAGTAACTGCATCAACCGTGGTTCTTTTCTTCCGAGCCACTTCTATCGCCGCGAATTGGATGGCGGCTTCCACGGTAAACCAGGTGACGGCATCACGCGCCTTCTGAATGACCAGATTTTTGAGGTAATCATAAAACCAGAACACGACGACGAGATAAAGAACGTTTGTCACAAACGACGACGGGGCTCCCATGGGAACTCCGTAGAAGTGAAGATGCACTTTCAAACTTTGATTGGCACCCACCAGAATGTAGAATTTCCAGAGGAACCACAAAAGCTTTTCCACTCTACTGGTCCACTTAGAACCCTTGATTGCTCCCATGGTGGACGGAGGAAGTCGGAACGCGGAGGTCACGGCAAAGTACATAAACTCTCCGTAAGCGGACATGGCAATGATAATGAGAATGCCCGCTACGACGACTGGTTGAAGAATGAGAAGGCAGATTGAGAAGATCTTGAAGGCCTGGATGAAAAACCAACCCAGAGGGCCAGTGCTTTCCGACGTGACGTATTTGGGCGGAGAAGTGGCCATTTGGAGAAAAAAAGGGTGCACGGATTGTTTGAATCTGAGAATTAGTCTAACTCAGTCACAGACACGTAAACAGTTTCTTTGTTTTTGACCCTAGGTTCAAATGACCCCTTTGCAGATGGGTTTTTTGCAATCTAGTGTAGCCATTTCCTCAGTTTAGACTAAATAATCTTCTAACAACTATCACACTCCGCGTAGCCATGGCCGCTCTTATCTCACTCAAAAAGGACACCCAGACGGGAGTTGTGTTCTCACCGGACAAGCCTGATGCTCCGGCCGCTCTCCCGGTCACAGACTTGTATACCTACACCAAATACATTGTCCAGAAGGCCTTTTATTCCTACTCTAACAAAGACAAATGGGACGTGATCTGGCTTCCTAACGAGTGCGCGGGCTTGAGTAGCGCGCTTATCAATCCAACTTTGTTCGCGACTCTGTTTGAGGACGTAGACACCGAATCCCTCAAAAAGCATTTGTTTCCTCGCTTGGATGAACTACTAGTTCAAGCGGAAAGCAAGCAACTTGGGCTGCCTGTTAAGATGGAAATGTGGCTCCACCGAGTTGCCTACGCTCCGGGAAACATGATACAGATATATATCGGTGCTGACATTTGAAGTGTTATTTTCTGTACAACGTTTCTCTTTTTTAGGAGACATGTAGACTATCAATACAGTCCTCTTTTCCTGAGGAAGAACTCTGCGTTTTGTTCACGCGTGCCCCGAGGAGTGCATATGAACTCGGCCATTCCAGTGGCAGAGTTTGCTCGAAGAGTTTCCACGGTTTCGGCCACTTTTCGAAGTTCCACGTTGGTCGTGAGTATCCAGGCGCCCAAAAACAAGAAGCATACAAATAAGCCGCCTAAAACCGCGGCAACAAACATTTTTTCGGCGCTTGTAACAGACGTGCAAGCTGCCTTCTTGAGATTCACTTCAGCGGCGTCGGAGCCTTCTTCCTTGTTGTTATCAGCCTCGTCCATTGACGTAGGAGGCTGCATCTTTGCTTGTTTGTGGGTTGTCATCGTTTGAACGGACTCCCGGCGTTCTAGGGAACCCGTCTTCTGCTCCCCCCTTCCACGATTTTGGGTTGAACACCGCCCGCTTTAATTTGGCGCCCTGCATTCTCCGTTCCTTGGCTATCCAAAAACATGGCCGAGCAGCCGGTTAGTTGCGATTTTAAAGACGAGCCAGAAGGGACCGATTCCGAGGAACACGACATGTTTTGGTTTAGAACCCACCTCAAGCGACCTATTCGGGATCCAAACTTGGTCACTCTTTCGAATCTTCATACTCTTTCTCGTGCAAATATAGAACACCGGCCGATCTTTGTATTTGATCTCGACGGGACCCTTATTTCTCACCCCTCCTACACCCGAGAAATATACACCCAGTTCTTTGAGTTCCCTAGGAAGGTCCTCAATGCTCTTTCTTCGCCGGATCATATTTTAGCTTTGGCTTCGTACAACCATCTTGCTATGCAGCCACTTGACGCTTTTGGAATACGTGGCAAATTCAAGGTCGCAAAATTTCCCCGGGTGCAATTGACAACCTCCCCACCCTACGGCAAGGTTAGAATGATCCAACAGATCCTTTGGGATCTTGACTTATTATGGGCTAAAATGGAGCACGTAATCTTCTTTGATGACGACCACCACAACGTGAGAGAAGTCAACGAGGCCGGTGGGTTGGCCGTTCAAGTTCATGTTGCCACGGGCGTGACGGAAAAAGAGCTAGATGAAGGACTCCAACGATGGGCTGTAAAGCACGGGGTGGAGAAATACGACCACCACGCGTTCTGGAAAAACTTCGAAGAAGTTCCTGATCACAAGGCAGATTGTATGGTGTATTCACATAATCGTGCTTTCTAAATTAAAAGTCATCAGACAGTTCAAAGATGGGTGCATTCTCAGTCGGTGTTCCGACGGAGTGGGACGAGTCCCGAGACTTGATCAGCTCCGAACTACGCTTGTCAAAAACGCTAGCCGTCGACTGGAGGATGATCGGACTCATCCAGTTGAACGGGGTTATAAACACATTGCCCAGCGGAGGAACTCGAATAACCGACAGCCAGAAGTTAGCCACGTACTCGACGTGCTGTTTCATGTGCTCGGCGTCAATTCTAATCAGAGTGGCAGGCATGGTCTCCGTGATAAACTCCTTTTCAATATCTACGGCCTCTCGGAAGATCTGCTGCACCACGCTGTCGTTGGGCTTGTGTTGCAACATGTTAAACAAGGTACAGGCATGCTGGCAGTGGAGTTGCTCATCGCGGGAGATAAACTCGTTCGATAGCGTGAGCCCCGGGAGCAAGCCTCGGGTCTTGAACCAGAATATAGCGCAAAACGGACCGCTGCGAAAGATACTCTGTCCTGCTATAAACGCGGCCAGTCTCTCGGCAAACGGCTTATCCGAGTTGATCCATTTGAGCGCCCACTGAGCCTTCTTGGCCACACAAGGTACGGTTTCCACGGCCGTGAACAGACGCTCTCTCGCTTCCGCCTCTTCGACGTAAGTATCAAGCAATCGACTGTAAATTTCAGAGTGGATGTTTTGAAGCGCGATCTGGAACCCGTAGAAGGCTCTGGCCTCTGGGATGGTCACGTCGGTCATAAACCGGGCGGCCAGGTTTTCTTGCGTAATTCCGCCGGCAGCCGCTAGAAAGGCCACAACGTGTCCAACAAAGCGCTTTTCGTCATCAGTGAGCCTGTTCTTCCAATCAGATGGGTCTGAACCCAGATCAATTTCCTCAGCAGTCCAAAACGTGCACTTCTTGTAGAGCTCCCATACCGCAGGGTAAGTCAGAGGAAACAACACGAATCTCGAATCCGTTTGCGTGAGAATGGGTTCGGTCTTTTCAAGCCGCAACAAGACATCCGAAGGAAACTTTCCGGGTGCGTAGTTCTCCATGGCGGATGGCTGCGATTCAGCCATGATTGTGCGACAAAGAAGACAACAATCTTTTTTTTTATACGGGACAGAATAAGAATAAGTCTGACCCACGCCGGAGTGGTCTTCCCGGGAGGGCACAGGCGTCTCTGAGCGAGGGGGCCCTGAGCCCGGGGGTCAAACAAGAAAACCGTTGCGGCGTTGGGCCCCTTACCGCCCGAGGTGATTGAAGGAGTTCAAATTTTTGGGAGCGAGACAAAGAAGAAGAAGAACAATGGGGAACAAGCGCGTTAACACCGTCAAGAAGCAATCGCAGGCGCCTGACCCCTTTTGGGCCTCTCTGGGCTCCAGGCTAAAACAGAGGGTCAAGAAGATGGATATTTACACACTCGTTAATGTTATCCGCGTTTTAGTGTTCCTCTACGTTCTCAGAACCTTTTTCATCATGTACATGCTCCAGGGCCTCGACCCCTGGTTGCTCCCGCGTTTGCTTCACCTCGGCCATCCCCAGTTTCACGCCGCGTCGAAAAATGGGACATGGAATCTTGAAATAAGAGTCGTCTATCACCCAGACGCCCATCACTTGTTCAGAGGCGCCAGCGCCCGTCAGTTGAAGCGCGGGTTGGAACCCGGAGTCGTTCACGTGGAGCCCGTGTCGATGATATACAGTCTCTCGACGACTAGACCGGGGTTTCCAGAGGTTTTCATGGCTTCTGTACTCCGATCGCCCGTTTACGCGCCACCCGAGTACGTCAAGTGGAAAGGGTGCAACCGCACCGAGCTGGACTCTGCTCTGACTACCATGGTCGTTGAGATGGACTCTTACAGTCTCAGATTGTTTAACACTCCACGGTGCGACTTTGTGCTGCACCTGATCTTTCCCCTCAAGTACCTGGGACCTTGGACGGTCTACAACGTAAGTGACCTGGTCATCGTGGCGCCCGGGGATTCGCCAAAGATGATTAATCTGAACTTGGTGGGACACGGATACAACTCGATCACGGAATTTGGTCCCGATGCGTTTCCCTACATGACCAAGTGGGTGGGGCAAGACACTCATCCTATTCCCGCTTCTTTATTCCGTTTTATCAAGATACCGTATTTCTTGGTCATGTCGGTAGCCGCCACATTTGATTACGCGGCGTATCAACTTGTCAGCGCGGGCTGCATGTGGTTTAACTATGGATGCGACGACTTGATGACTATGGGTCTGTATTAACAATTATAAACATATAGAAATGTACATTTAAACACGCTAAAAAAGAGTCTCATTCGTCCATGGCGTCTGCGTTGTTAGCAGCGGCCATCTCCTTTCTCCAGGCAGCGCGTGCCTTGTCGTATTTGTGCCTCTGGCACAGCCGTTCGTGCCAGACCAGCCCAGTCTTCTTAGAAACATTCACGACTTCTACGGTGTGAATGAATCGATAAGTGACCGATCCGACAAGAGATCCGTGTTCCAGGTAGTCGTAGGCCGTTCGGTGTTCCCTGACGCACGCGTCACATGGGCGGTTGGAGTCGTCAAACGGGTCCTCAAGAAGCTCTTCGTCCTCACACGGGTCACTGTAGTTGGGATTGAACCAGTCCTCGGTTGACAGTTTGAGCGCCTCGTAGAGGTTTCTAAACCCGTAGGCGTGAAGCCAGGCAGCGGGAATTCCGTTCAACTGGGACTCTTGAGTCACAAAATATGCCTGCTGAACCACCAAGGGCGCAGGTGTTCCGTGAGAGGCACTCCGCGGGTTCATTGAAGCGGGGCGCGGTTCGTAACAGCCCGTTCCCGCAAATTTGTCAATCGGGTGAACCACTCCAATGTGCCGGTCACACACGTATCCGTGTTCGGGTGAATATCTCCACTCGTACGCACTCATCAGCATGCCGCACATGGAGCACCTGACGTAATTTCTCGACAGACACTGGTACTGAGTAAGAAGGCTGACAATCTTTCCGGTCATGTTAATTGCCATGGTCTCCGAATTGCAAGTCAGAGAGTAGTCTTGTGGATGTGGAGATCTAGCGGCCTCGGTAATGGCACGTTTGGCTTCTGTGATGACCTCGGAGTGAACCATTCCGGCCGTCGTTCCATAGTCGACTCGAGGGTCTCCGGTGAAAAAACCTGCTAACACGACTCGAACAGCGGGATCCATGAGATCCTTCTTCACTCTCTTCTCCAAATCGATGGTGTAGTCGGTAAAAGCCGCCGTGCTAGCGTCGTTCTTGGCCTTTCCGACCATGTTCATCGCAGCAAACTTCTCCATGGCCTCTTTGACAATGGCTCGTTGTTTCTCTTCGTCCGGGATGGCAGCGGTGATACTGGTCGCGCCACCATGAGGACCAGATGCCACCTTCTTGGCCATGGCGGTGGCGGCCGCGGCAGCAGCAGCTTTCTTACCCTTCTTTGCCTTGGCACCCATGTTGTTCAATTCCGGGTAATAGACCGCTAACACGCGGTTGAGAGCCTCAACTTGCTTCTTCCTCACCGGGAAGAGCTGGGTGAGGTCGACTAGCGTGCGCCACCGCTTCCGGTTGGTCTCGGACACAGCGTGGAACGGGGCCCACATTGGTGTTTTGCTGGGCAGACCCACTCGACCTAAAGAAGACGGCACATCCATCAACGGGGACATCAAGAAAGCATTTGACCCTTCTTCGTTGATACTCTGGGCCACCAGAACGGGTAGGTGGGCCGTGACTCGTTGGCGAATGTCGCAACTGCAGCGGTGAACGCCGTCCCAGAGGTCCAGACCGTTCTTTCTGCTGTCTTCGGCTTGGAACGGAGCTTGTTGGAGCTTTTTGATGGCCTGGCGCCGCTTGCGGATGGACTTGTTGGCCGCTCCAGTCGAAAAGGCCGCTGCCGTAATGGCCGCTACAGAAGCTGGGCCTGTTCCCGGGTTCGCTTGGGTAGCCGAATCTCCGTCCATGTCATCAAATCTCTGATTAGCGGCTGTCGAGGCAGCGGCGGCTTGCATGCGGAGCATACTCACCCGCTTCTGGGCGGCTATGATCTGAGCCTGAAGTTGCTGTTGTTGGTACGCCGAAGAACGTCCACTCTTACTTGCCACATTGACTATGGTACCGGTTTGAACAGGTTGAACTAATCGGTGAATGTATCTCTGGACAAAGTGCCTGGGGAGAACAAACTGTCTGAACCCGACGGGCGCCAACGGCGCCATCCAACCTCGGCAGAATTCGCAAAATCGGACGCACTCGACGCTTTCCTTCATCTTCATCAACGCAAATCTCTCGTAGGGAGTGATGACTCCGGCTTTCTCTTTGGCAGTCATGGTACGGTAGAACTCTTTCTTGTCCTGGTCTGACCGGAACACAAAAAGCTCTCTTGCCTTGAGTTGTTGCAGCGCAATATACTTGGGAAGGAGCATCGCTCGTGTCATCTCGAAGAATCGAATGTATTGGAGGTATCTCCAAACAAGAGCAAAGTCCGTCGGGCGGTCGTGACGGAAGATGCCCATCAGGATGTCGACTCGATGATACGGGAGACACTGTTCGTGGAAGATTTTAGTCTGTTGAATGAATTCCATTCCTTCTTTGGAGATTCCGAACAGGCCCAGGACAAGGAGAGGCACGTTTTGACGCGAACCGCCATGCCCGTAACGGGAGATGAGGAAGCAGACTCGTTTGAAGCACAGAGAAACTTCCTCTTGGCCAGGATCGTCCAACATGGGAACGTAGATCATACTCACAAGAAAGTTACGGACGACGCTGCTGATCTGGGAACGGTTCAGACTGCCAATCTTGACAAACTCGCTGTCGTGCTGTTGTTGTTGTTGTTGCTCCTGTTTGGATAACTCTCGATCGGTGATCTTTTCGGTCATCGCAGAAATGGAGTCTTGGACAACGATTCCGGAATCCACATCCATCGCGTCGCTCTGATCGGGCGCCTGAGAGCCAAAGGTCATCATATCGGCCAGTTCATCCAGATCACTGTCTTCCACCATGGACATGCTGCTGTTATCTCTGTCGGATTCGCTTTTGAACTGAGAATTGAACTCCAACCCGTTCATGCTATTCACCAGCTCCTCGTCTTCCTGGTCAGCCATGTCAGCGAGGTCGTCCGCGTTAACTTCGTCGTCTTCCTCGGCGTCCACGCCATTGTCGTCTTCTGCTCCTAATCCGTCATCTGTGTCGATTCCAGCAGGTCTGAATCCAGCGTATAAGTCGTCCTCCTCCTCGTCGATCTGAATGTCCGTGTCTTGGGTGCCCGCCTGCTCGTCGCCAGCAAAGGCCGCCGAAGAAGAAGGAACAATGAACATTCCGTCTGGGTCATCTCTGGATCTTTCTTGCATTCCATCGCCCTCCTCGTCATTGTCGCTCCCACCGTCGTCCTCGTCGTCTTCATCGGCTCGTGCGTCGTCTTTCTTGTCGTCGTCCCCGTTTTCCGAGTCAATGACTTCCGCAAATGGATCGCCGTTAGAGATCATGTTTGATCCCAATGGATCCCAGGGCGTGTTGCCAGCCCAAACGGACGCCGTTCCGTTTCCAACCTGACTGGTGGCTCCGCTTCCCGAACCAGACCCGGCATCGGTTTGGTAGCCCACATAAACGGCCGAGAATGGATTTGTAGGACCCTCTTTGTACGGTTTGAGGCAGATAGATATTCTAGAAGCCTGTTGTTCCAACACTCTCATCGTGGTTCCGGCCAGATACTCCGGGAACGGTCCGACGTGCACAAACGGGTTCAAGCACCGGTTCGCCGCGTCGTACAGCCGCTTCGAAAGAAGATCGTTGATCTTGTTGTAGTAGGTTTTGTAGAAATCTGCAGTCTCAGGCACAAAGGGAGACGCTTCCAACCGGCGGAGAGCCTCGGCCGCTTGGTGTTGAGAGGCGACAAACCACTCGCGGAAGGCGACTCCCTTGCTCGGGTGAGAGAAGATAACATTCTTCAACGTGGGCATCATGTGGATGTAAAAGTTGAAAAGCTGATACATATAGACTCTCATGGAGTAGCGGAACGTCTTGAAGCACTTGCCCACGATCCAGGCCGAGTTGCGCGTGTGTCGGCTGTTTGTCCGGTATGTCGAGTAGAGTCTCACTCTGGCCGTGAAATGTGCCGAGTAGAGTGATCCAGGTACGTTTCCTAACTGCGATAAGTGAAGAATATACAGAAGCAGGTTGGCGTACTCGGGGTGAGCCAACATGGCTCGAAGAGCTTTACCGTGGTCAGCCCGGGTCTTGTTTCTGACTTGCCACATTTTGGAAACAAAAATGATGATAAAGGCTATACCCGGATCATTCCA
>VFQO010001834.1_pt1 | contig 14778 bp, 14 predicted proteins | sample 3512331 | NCBI WGS metagenome assembly VFQO01 (sample SAMN10412371, study PRJNA504923) | tailings metagenome | isolation source: Replicate 3 from Balatoc abandoned mine | place: Philippines: Itogon, Benguet | collected 2017-08-28
CGCGGCGACCATGATCGGGATGTCGTCGGTCATGCCCACGGCGGTCAGGATCGAATCCACCGAGAAGACGAGGTCGATGGCGATGATCTGGGCGATCACCGCGCCGAAGCTCGCGGTTGCGGCCGCGGCCACGCCCGGCGTCTTGTCGAGGAGGTCGCCCGAGGCGTCTTCCGGCTCCATCGAATGATGGATTTCCTTGGTCGCCTTCCACAGCAGGAACAGGCCCCCGGCGAGCAGGATGAGATCGCGGCCCGAAAACGCCGTCTCGAAACTCGCCTTGTCGGTGCCCTCCACCGGCGGCCCGGTGATGCCGAGATCGAACAGCGGCTCCTGCAGGGTGACGATCCAGCCGATCAGCATGAGCAGGCCGATGCGCATCCCCAGCGCGAGCAGCAGCCCGGTGCGGCGCGCGCGTTCCTGCTGGTGCGCAGGGAGCTTGTTGGAAAGGATCGCGATGAAGATGAGGTTGTCCACCCCCAGCACCACTTCGAGCGCGATGAGGGTGAGCAGGGCGAGCCAAGCGGCCGGGTCGGTCAGAAGTGCAAGAATGTCCATGGCTGCGGGTTGGCCAAACCCGCGGGCCGAGACAAGCGAGCCTGTGAATATAGCCCCTCGTCATGTCGCAGGGAATGCACGTGTCGGCGCGGTTTGCGCCGGGTCAGGGCGCGTTGCGGCGGAACACGCACCAGACGAAGTTCTGCACAGCGCCCCAGGGGGTGACGTGTTCCTCGCGCCAGTCTTCCACGGGCGTGAAGTCGCTGCCCAGCGCGGCCGCGAGGCTCGCGGCATCGTGGCGCCGGACGGGCAGTCCGCTGCATTTCTCCGGCCCGTCGAGTGCGAAGGTGGCCATGATGACCAGCGCGCCGGGCGCGGTCCCCGCCTGCAAGGCGCGGCGATAGGCGGCCTGCTGCTCGGGCTCTGTCAGAAAATGGAACACCGCCCGGTCGTGCCACACGCCGTAGCGCCGGGACGGTTGCCACCGGGTGATATCGGCGACCACCCACTGGACCCCCGCCGCCGCATCGCCCAGCCGCGCCTGCGCCGCTGCCAGCGCCGGTGCGGCGAAATCCACCACGGTGAGATCGCTCCACCCGCGCGCGAGCAGGGCATCGACCAGATTGGACGCGCCGCCCCCGATGTCCACGAAAGGCGTCAAGGCGGGCACGGCAAAGCGATCGAGCACCGCGAGCGAGGGGCGCGGCTCGGGCTGGAACCAGCTGACTTCGCTTGGCGATTTCTCGGAATAGACCCGGTCCCAGTGGTCCTGCCGCTCTCCTGCCATGACCCGATCTCCCGCAATCCCGTCCGTTCGAACACCCCTCGGCAGGGATGACAGAAACGCCGCTGGCTTCTACGCCTTTCCCATCGGCAAGGAGCAGCGGTTGGTCAAGGAAAGTCCCTTGTTGAAGCGCGAGATCGGCCTCGGCGGAACTGTGCTGATCGGGCTCGGTTCGATGCTGGGTTCGGGGGTGTTCGTCAGTATCGCGCTGGCCGAGGCGATGGTCGGCGCCTTGGTGCTGCCGGCGATCGTGCTGGCTGCGGCGCTGGCGGCGTGCAACGCCCTGTCGAGCGCTCAGCTCGCCGCCAGCCATCCGCGCGCGGGCGGCACCTATGAATATGGCCACGTCCATGTGTCGCCCGCTGCCGGGTTTCTTGCCGGGATGGCCTTCCTGATGGCGAAGGGCGCTTCGGCGGCGACGGCGGCGCTGGCCTTTGCCGCCTATGTCGATGCGCTGGCCCCGCTTGCGATCCCGAGGGTGCCCGTCGCCATCGCGCTGGTCGCGGTGCTCGCCGCGCTGGTGCTGGCGGGGCTGCGGCGGGCCAACTGGCTCAACGCCGCGACCGTCGGCTTCGTGGTGCTGGTGCTCGCGGTGCTGATCGCGGTCGGCAGCCTGGCACCGGGTGCGGCGCCCGATTTCGCCCGCGAGGGGACGGGCGCCGATACCTTCCTTCACGCGGGCGCGCTGCTGTTTGTCGCCTTTACCGGCTATGGCCGGGTGGCAACGCTGGCCGAGGAGGTGCGCGATCCGGCGCGGACGATCCCGCCGTCGATCGGTGCCACCATCATCGTGACGAGCCTCATCTATCTCGGCATCGGCTGGGTGCTGGTGCGGGTGCCGATCGGCGACACGGAAGCGGCCACCGCACTGGAAGCCGCGGCGCTGGCCCTCGGCGCGCCGGGGCTGGCGCTCGCCGTGGCGCTGGCGGCGCTCGTCGCGATGGCGGGGGTGCTGCTCAACCTCCTGCTCGGCCTGTCGCGGGTGGTGCTGGCGATGGCGCGGCGCGGCGATGCGCCTGCGGCAATGGCCGAGATGCGCGGCGATCAGCCCGCCGCCGCGATCCTCGTGGTCGCGCTCGGCATTGCCGGCCTGTGCCTGATCGGCGATGTGCGGGTGGCCTGGACATTCAGCGCGGTGAGCGTGCTGATCTACTACGCGGTCACGAACCTTGCCGCGCTTCGCCTGCCGCGCGCACAGCGCCTGTTCCCGCGCTGGGTCAGCTGGGCGGGCCTCGCCGGGTGTCTCGGGCTCGCCGCCTTCATCCCGCCGCGCTACTGGTTGTGGATGGGAGCGGCGATGGCGGCCGCCTTCGCGCTGCGGCAGGTGCTGCGGCGCGGGCCGGCGGCCTAGCGCGTCGCCAGGTAATCGATCAGCGCCGCGCGTTCGGCGGGATCGGCGAGGCCGAAGAAGCCCATTTCATTGTCCGGCACGCGGCTTTGCGGATCGGCAAGAAAAGCGTCGAGCGCCTCGCGGGTCCAGCGCGGCTGCCTTTCCGCATGGGCGCGCATGGCGGGCGAGTAGTCGTAGCCCGGCCAGGCAGCGACCTTGCGCCCGACGATGCCCTTGAGCGAGGGGCCTTGCGCACCTTCGTCCGTATCGCCGAACGCATGGCAGGCAAGGCATTTCTGGAACGCGCGCTCCCCGGACGGCACGGGCGCGGCGCTGCGGCCCTGCGCGCCGGTCGTCCCCGGCACTGCTGCCAGCACCAGCCCGCCCGCCGCCAGCAGCATCGCCGCCGCGCGCCTCATTCGCCGACCGTCACCAGCATCAGCCGGTCGGTGCCGGATTCGGGCAAGTAGACCTCGTTCCCGCGCCCGAGGATCTGGCGGACATTGGCCTTGGGGCCGCTGCCCGGAATGGTGGCGATCCAGCGTTCGGTTTGCGGATCGAACACCAGCGTGTTGTTGCTGGCAAAGTCGGTAACCCACACGTCGTCGCGTTCGTCGACATAGACGGCGTAGGCTTTGGGCGCCTCGCCCGGCAGGTCGAAGCTGGACCATTCGCCGCTGGCGGGCCGGTAGCGATAGAGCTTGCCGCTGTTCCAGCCGCTGATCCACAGATCACCCGCCGAATCCGCCCACACCCGGCGCAGCCCCGCGCCTTCATGCGGCGGTTCGATGAGGGTCACGCTGCCGTCTTCGCGGTTGACGCGGGCAAGGTGGCTGCCGGCGAGGCTGACATACCAGATCTCGCCATCGGGCGCGGCGTCGATGCCGTATGGCCCGCGGCCCTCCGGGTCCTTGAACACCGCCATGTTCCCTTCGGAATCGACCTTGCCGTATATGCCGTTCTGCCCGGTGAACCAGTGCACCCCGTCGGCATCGAAGGCGCCGGTGTTGAGGTTGGTGTAGCCGGTGTCCTCGGGCAGCCTCCACACGTCGATCGCCTGGCTGGCCGGATCGTAGCGCACGATCGCGTTCTGACCGCCATCGGTGATCCAGGCCATGCCGTCCGGGCCGCGCACGACGCCGTGCGGCGCCGATCCTTCGCCGAGCGGCACCTGGCGATAGGTCCAGCTTTCGATGTCGATAATGCCGAGCGCGCCCTGGCGCTGCGCGGTGTACCAGATCTCGCCGGGTCGGCCGGGCGCGGCATCGTGCGGGCGCACGCCTTCGGGCAGCTGGATGACGCGCGTTTCGAATGTGTAGCTGCTTGCCTCTGCCGGGGCCGGTTCAACGGCCTTCTCGGCAAGAACGGCCGACGATGACAGCGCAAGGGCAAGGCTGGCGAGCAGGCGGTGCATGGCTTTCTCCTCGAGGTTGGTCGTCCAGCATAGCGGCAATCGGCCCCGCGGTGAACTCGGGTGCGGGATACGCGGCAGGACCGCGCAGGAGGTCCCGCGCTAGGCAGCGGGCAGGGCGGCGCCTGCCAGCACCGTCCTGTGCGCCAGCACGGCGAGCAGATCCGACCGGGTGACGATGCCGACCAGCCTCCCACCCTCGACCACGGGTGCCGCCTGCACCCCGCCATCCGCGAGCAATTGCACCAGCACCCCGATCCCGTCGCCCGGCGCCACCGTCCGCAGGCCGGCGGTCATGACATCGCGTGCCGCAAGCCCACGGCCACCGGCATCGAGCAACATCCGCAAGCTGCGGGCAAAGCCGCCCGCTTCGGGCAGCGTCAGGTCGCGCGCGCGCTGGATCAGGTCGTTCTGCGAAATTATCCCCTCCAGCCGCCGATCACCGCTCACCACGGGAATGGTCTTGAAGCGATGCCTGCGGAACAGATCGGCGATCGCGCCGAGCCGGGTGTCGGGCGCGACCGACACGATGTCGCGCGACATCACCTCGCCGCAGGTCAGCCCTGCGAAGTGGCGGCGCGCCGCCTCCGCCTCGGCCGCGGCAAGGATGCGGCCGAAATCCTCGGTCCCGATATTGGCAGCGAGATTGTACGTTGCGAGCACCTGTTCCAGCTCGCCTGCCGTCAGCCCCAGCCTTCGTTCGGGCGCGGCATCCACCGTGTCGTGAACCCCGGGCTCGGCCGGTTGGCGGAAGGGATAATGGCGCCCGGTCAGGCGGTTGTAGGCCACCGCCATCACCACCAGAAGCGCGCTGTCGAGCAGCACCGGCGACAGCGCGAAAGTCATCCCGACTTCCCCGCCATCGAGCGCGACCAGCACGGTCGCCAGCGCCACCGCTCCGCCCGGCGGGTGCATCGCTCTCAGGCTTGCCATGGTGACGATCGCGCCGCCCACGGCGAGGCCCACGGTCGCTTCGGCAGGCAGGCCGAGCTGCAGCACGCCCACCGCCACCAGCGCGGACGCCGTGTTGCCGACAATCGCGGACCATGGCTGCGCCAGCGGCGAATTGGGAATGGCGAACAGCAGGAAAGCGCTGGCTCCGAGCGGCGCGATCAGCACGAAGGGGGCGGGCGCGGAAAGCCACGCGTTGAGCACAAGCAGCAGCCCGCCGCTGAGCGACAGGGCAAGGCCGGCACCAAGCCCGGCGCGCAACGCCTCCTCGATGCGCGGACGGGGCATCGCCGGGCCAACCGAACGCAGCATCCGGTGCAGGCCCGCGGCCGTCCGCGCCGTGCGCGGCAGGGCCTGAGCGGAACTTGTGCCGGGTGCGGGCAGGGCCTCGCTCCCGCTCGCCGTTCGCGCGTCTGCCGCCATCTTCATCCCCTTGATCCGCTTGCCCGGCCTGCCGCCTTCGCGACCCCTTAACGCCTGCGGCCCCGATTGGCGCCCCGTGCGGCGCGCAGAAATTCTTTCCGGCCCACTGGATTTCCCATGATGCGACGGGGCGGGAGGGGATGCGTTCGTGCTTGCCGCTTGTTCGTCGGTCGAGAATGTGTATCGCTTCAACAACACACCTTGCACGAGCCCTGCATGTATCGTTTCCTGATGGCGGCCTGCGCCGCGGTTTTCGCCCTTCCCCTGCACGCCGAGACACTCGAAGTCCGCGGCGATCGTCTGTTTCTGCCCTTGGAGGTCGGCGGCGAGCCGATCGAGGCGCTGCTCGACAGCGGGGCCGAAGTCACCGTCTTCGACACCGCCACCGCCCGCCAGCTGCGCCTCGGGAGCGGCACCGAAGTGGAGGCGCGCGGAACCGGCGCCGGCACCGCCCGGGCCGAGCTGATCAAGGACGTGAGCGTGACGGCGCTCGGCCGCGATCTCGCCATCCCGATGGCTGCCGTCATGGACCTGTCCGACGTGGGCGCCCGTCTGCTGAACGCGCCGCTGCCCATGATCCTCGGACGAGAATTGTTCGATTCGGGGCGGGTGCTGATCGATATCGAGGGTGGCCGGATCGAATGGCTGGACGAAGCTGCCGCGCCCGAGGGCGTCATGCTCGACCTCACCGCCGCGCACGGGATCGAGACCATCAAGGTCGGCTTCGGAGCCGCCGGGGAGCAGGCGGCCGATTTCGACCTCGGCAACGGCTCGGGCCTGCTGATCTCCGCCGCACTGGCTTCCCGCCTGGCGCTCACGCCCGTGGGCACCGAGGAAGGAGGCGGCATCGGCGGATCGGTTTCGCGGCCCGTCGTCGTCGTGCCGGAACTGACGATTGCGGGAAAGACCTTCCGCAATGTCCGGGCGCAGGTGACCGCCGACGAGCGCGTTCCCGCCAATGTCGGCGTCGGATTGCTGCGCGAATTCGTCATCGTCACCGATTTCCCCGGTCGGCGTGTGTGGCTGCGTCCGCGATGAGGGGCGCGGGGGGGCAGGACAGATGAGCGCGATGCCGAACCGCCGGGCTTTCACCCTTGCGCTGACATGGCTGGCCGGGCTGGCCCTGCTGTCCGGCTGCGTCTCGCCGCGCGACCGGACGGGCGGAGACGAAGCGCCCCCGGTCGCGGTCATGGTGATCGCGACGCTCCATTCGGCCCATGCCGACAATCCGCGCTATTCCTACGAGGATCTGTACGCGACCGTCCGGGGCTTTGCACCTGATGCGGTGGGCGTGGAAATCCGGGCGGAGGACATGCAGCGGGACGCGGATTATCTCGCGGCCAACTACCCGCTCGAAATGCGCGAACTGGCGCGGGAATACGGCCCGAAAACGGTGGGGATAGACTGGCTCGGCCACGACCTCGAAGGCCGGGCGATCCCGGCAGACTACTGGCGCGAGCATAGTGAGATCAAGCGCTTGCAGCGCGAACTTGCCAAGCGCCCGGACATATCCTCGCAGCGCGTCGATGCCGCCCAGGAGCGCCAGCGGGAGATCATCCGGACGGCAACCGCGGCATCGCTCAACGACGGGCGTTACGACGCGGCGACCCGCGAATACTACGCTGCGGTTTCCGCCATGCTCGCGGATACGCCCTTCGCACCGCTCAGCGCATTCTACGCCGAGCGGGACCGGCGGATCGCCGGAAACGCGGCCATGGTGGTGAGGGGCATGTTGGATAGCGCCTCATCCGGACGCCGGGTCGTGTTCGTCGTCGGCGCGGATCACCGGGCACCGGTGGTGGACGCGCTGACCCGCGAGTTCGGCGACAGGATCACGCTGGTTCCGGTAGGGTAGGGCTCGCCTCAGCGAAGCCCCAGCGCCGAGGCCAGCGGGGTTTCGCGCAGGACATAGCCGATCGCCTCCGCTTCGCTCCGGGCCTCGGCGGTGAGGCCCGCGGGGGTGGCGAGAAGAAGAAACCTGTTCAATGAATTGCTCCCGATAACCGCAGCTGCCCGAGCGGTCATGGTTCCATGGTGACAAACGTCAAGTTCCTGCGCGGAACGTGGTTCTTTGGGGCTCGGCGCGCCCTTACCCGGGCGAGCTCTCGCGGGCCGCGGAAGAGATGCAGTCCATCGCGAGGCGCAGGTTTTCGATGCGCGTGTCGCCATCGCCGAAAATCGCAGCTTGCAGGTCGATGCGCGCCGCGGCCCCTTCCGGTGATGCCCGGGATCTGCCGCTTCCGAGACACCGCCACTGCGCGATGCCATCTTCGACATCGGCCAGGATCACAACGGGTCGCGCATGGGGCGAAATGCCGCCAGCGTTCACCAGGTCGCGGACGCATTGGTCCCTATTCTCGACCGCCAGGCATTGCCGGAGGTCCCGCGGCGACACCTTTGCGCGCACCCAGAAGAATGCATCCTGCGCTGACATGGCTTCGATGAGCGCGCGGTTCATCGCTTCCTCGCGCCGATCCTCGGCAACGACCGAGACTTCGTAGGAAGGCGGGATGGAAGCTTGGGCGGTGACGGGCAAGGCAAGACTGATTGCGGCAAGGAGCGCTGCCCCATGGCGTGCGGCAACCGTCTCGTGTCTCGTTATGGGTGTCATGGCAGGTGGCTGGAGCCCTTCATCGCGAAAGTCGACGCGCTCGGAAGGCGAACCGCAGCTTGGCACTTCGGAGCAGCCTTGATGACACAGCATGTACGCATCGCAGTGGCATTCCTGTCCAATCGCCTGCGCCGGGCGCGCCGTTCTGGCTAGGGGCGGGCATGCGTATCGTCAATCGCGCCGGTCCCTTTGTGCTGTGAATACAGGCGACAATCAGAAAACGCGCAAGCAGCGCCTGACCCGGCCTGCGATTGCAGCGGCCGATTGCAGGGGACGCTCTTGCCGGTGAATTTTGCGCGGCCCGTGGATCCGGGAGGGACGGGCGGACGCTGCATGTCGGCATTCAGGAAGCTGCTGCGGGGCAGTCGATGGCGGCAGGTGGGTGGCTACCGGTCACGCGCTGAAGCGACCTTCGCGGAGCGCAAAGCTATAGCGCTTCGAGAAACGCGACCAGCGCCGCGCGTTCCTCGCGGGTCAGATCGCGGGGCTTGAGCAGCGGGTCGGGTCGGGGCGGCGGTGCCTGGGTGGTGGCGCTCTGCTCCTGCCTGTCCTTGCCGCCGCCCCCGGCATAGAGGTTCACCACGCCTTCCAGATGCGGGAACAGGCCGTTGTGCATATAGGGCGCGGTCCGCCTGACGCCGCGCAGCGACTGGGTGCGGAACCGCCCGCTGTCGGCGGGTTCGCCCGTCACCGCCCAGCGGCCGGTATCCTCGCGGCTGCGGCCATAGAAGCTTATGCCGAGATTGTGATAGCCTTGGTCGGTCAGCAGCGGGCCGTTGTGGCAATTGATGCAGCCCGCCTTGGTGCGGAACAGTTGCAGGCCGGCAAGCTCCTGATCGGTTAGCACCTTGGTGCCCTCGGTAAAGACCCGGTCCCACTTTGAGCGCGGCGGCGGGATCGCCCGCTCGAAATCGGCAAGCGCGCGGGCTATGTCGCGCAGGCCAACCTCGTCGATGCCATAGGCGCGGACAAAGGCGGCGCGGTATTCGGGGATGGCATTGATCCGCGCCTCTATGGTGGCCGCGTCCCCCGCCATCTCGATCGGATCGACGATCGGCAGATGCGCCTGATCCTCGAGGCTGGGGCTGCGTCCGTCCCAGAACAGTTCGCGCATGAAGGCCGCGGTGAACAGCGGCATGGCGTTGCGCGATCCGGTCTGCCGGTCGTGACCGAAAGCGGTCGGCAGCCCGTCGCCCCAGCCGAGCCGGCGGTTGTGGCAGCTCTCGCAGGCGATCTGGCCCGAGGCCGAAAGGCGCGGGTCCCTGAACAGCGCCTCGCCCAGGTCGATGCGGGCCTGTGCGGCGGCATCGGGCCGGACGCGTTCGGGGAGCGGGCCGAACTCGGCAAACACTGCGCCGTCCTCAAGCTGCGGACGCGGCCAGGTCTCGGGCGGCCCGGCATAGGCGGCGCGCAGGTCTTCGATTGCGATGGCCTCGCTGCCGCCCTGCGCCACGCCCGCGGCAAGGGTCAGGCAGGCAAGGCCCAGCGCGATCCGGGACAGACGTTTCATCCAGGCTCTCTCTCAGAAACGATACCGCAGGCCGAGCCAGGTCGAACGGCCGAACTGGAATGGCTGCGCCACGGCGGCCGAATTGGGCGCGGGGATGGTGTCGAGCAGGTTGGAGATCCGCGCATCGAGTATCAGCGACCCCAGCCGGGTGCGCAGCACTTCGTATTGCAGGTTGAGGTCGAGATTGATCTGGTCGTCATAACGCACGAAGTCGTAGACGTCGAACCGCGTGCCATCGACCACTTCGTTGACGCCCGTATTCTCGATCCGGTCGAAGCCCGAACGATAGCGCAGGTTGAGGTTGGTGGTCAGCCGGTCGTCCAGCCACAGGCCGGTCCAGCTGGCATTGATGAGCAGCGGTGCGGCGAATTCGAGGCGCTGGTTCTGTTCGAGCAGCGTCAGCAGGTCGATCACCTCGCCCTCGAACAGCACCTGTTCGCCTTCCTCCTCGACATCCTCTGCCGTGAGGAAGAAGTCCGCATTGGTCGTCCGGGTCTCGCTGTAATTGGCATTGAGCGCGAAGGTGTGCTTGCCGATCGTCCTGACCCATTCGAGCGAGACCCCGCGATAGGTGCTTTCGCCGTCATTGGTGAGCGTGAAGAAGCGGCGGGTGGCGGTCGCGCCGGTTTCCAGCACGACCTCCTCTTCCTGCCGCAGCGAGCGGGCGAATTCGTCCTTGCCCCAGCGGGCAATGCCGCGCAGCCGCACCACGCCGCCCAGCAGCGGTGCACCGATCCCGGCCGTCAATTCATCGGAAAAGGGCGTGTCGAGACTGCTGCCCGAAAAGCTGGTCGGGACGGTGAGGCGGAAGAGGCTCCACTGGTCCTCGGAAAAGCGGCGCTCTCCGTCCGCCAGCACGCCGGCGCGGCGCTCGGTGATGCTCGGCGGATATTGCTCGCGGATCGCATAGGCGAGCATCGAGCGGCCATAATAGCGGTTGGCGCCGAAGGTCAGCTGCCAGTCGCTGTCGATGTTCCAGGTCGCGGCCAGACGCGGCGCGACATTGTGGTTGCCGAGGAAGCTTTCATAGTCATAGCGAAGCCCCGCGCGCAGATCGACCTCGCCAAAGGGCAGCGAATATTCCGCCCAGGCCCCCACCGCATCGACTGCTACATCGGCGGCATAGGCGCGGTAGACCTGTCGCTGGGTCAGGGCATATTCGCCGGTCGCGCAGGTCAGGTCGTCGCCGTCGGGACACACGATATTGGCCTCGCGCACCGCGGTCTGGAAGGCGAAGTTGGTCTCGGGCCGCTCGCGGAAGGCCTCCACGCGCTGCAGGTCGAGCCCGCCGCGAAGCTCGCCCGGCCCGACATCCGCCGCGATGCGGGCGTTGAGGCCATAGATGTCCTGCGTCTGGTCGAGGCTGCCGAAGCCGCCGATCGTGCAATTGGTGTTGGAACAGACTGCCCCGTTGGTGGTGTTCGAAGGGATCGAGAAATTCTCCGGCGGCGCGGTGCGGCTGGTGTCGGAGTGGTTGTAGGTCGCTGTCACGTCCCAGCGGATATCGCCGGTCGATTCGAGCCGGAGGCGCGCGCCGATCCCCCCGCCATTGGAGACGATCAGGTTGTCGATCCCGTTGGCGTTCGCGGCTTCGCTCTCGTAGGGCGAATAGGTGAACTGTCCCGACAGCTTGAGATCCGGACCAAGATCGTAATTGCCCGAGACGAGGAAATTGTCACTCACGCTGCTGCGGAAGCCGGGTTCGAAATCATAGGCGGCGGAGCGGAAATAGAGCACGTCGGCGCGGCTGCGGTTGACCGCGAACAGCAGGCCGCCCTTGTCCGACAGCGGCACGTCGATGCTGGTGCCGAACCGCCAGCGGCGGAACTCGGGTGCCTCGGGCAGCGGCTCCCCGCTCTCCGCGAAGGCCGTGCGCGAAGCATCGGAGAGCAGGTAGTTGACGAGGCCGTCCTCGGTGTAGGCGACATTGCCCGACACGCCCCAGCTGCGCCGCGCCTCGCGGGTCACGATATTGAGCGCGCCGCCCGTGAACCGCCCGAATTCGGCCGAGACATTGGAATCGCGCAAGGTAATCTCGCCGATCAGTTCGGCATCGAGCCACAGGCCTTGTGCCGCGGCGCCGGCCGGTTCGTTGAAATTGAAAGGATTGTCGTTGGTTACATCGAGCCGGCTGCCCACGTCGATCCCGTCGACCGTGATCAGGTTCTCGTAGATGCGTCCGCCCGCGATCGAAATGTCGGCAGGGCGGATGTCCTGGATGTCCTCGCGACTGGCGAGGCCTTCGTTGCGGTCGAACTGCACCGTGGGCAGCAGCTTGAGCAGCTGGTTGACGTCGCCCGAACCGGGGGTGCGCGCCTCGATTTCCTTGCGCTTGATCGTCGTGGTGCCGTTGTCGTTGCCTGTGCCGACCTCATAGGCCTCATCGACCCTCTCACCCTCGGCAACCGCTTCGGGCAGGTCTTCGGCCCGCTCCAGATCCTGCGCCGCGGCGAGCGAGCCGGAGGCGAGAAAGGCGGCGAGGGCGGTGCCTTTAAGGAAAACATGCTTCATCGTGTCGGCCCCTGTCGATCCTGTTTGCAGGGGCCGTATCGCTGCAATAATGCTATTGCAAGTCAAAATCAGAAAAGCGTTAGCGGGGTCCGTTCCGGCGATAGGTAAGGCGGATCGTGAAAGCCCGCGTCTCGCGGTTCGGCGGCGGGGGGAACGGCGCCGCCTCGCGCAGTTGCCCGATCGCGATGCGGTCCAGCCGGCTGTTGCCCGAAGTCTCCGTCACCCGTTCGTCGCGCATGCGCCCGCGCGGATCGACGGCAAAAGCCAGCGCCACGCTGCCTTCGATGCTGTCGCGGGCGAGTTCACGGGCATAGCTTTGGCGAGCCTTGATCCGGGCGAAGACCTTGCGGCCATAGGCATCGCCCATGCCACCGGAGGCCGCTGCTGCGGGCTCGGCATGGCCCGGCGCAGGGCTTGCAGGTGCCGCAGATCCGGCCTCTGCCTGCCGACCGCGACCTTCAAGCCCTTCCGCGCCTCCGGCCTCGCTTGGCCGCGGCAGGCCCGACGACAGCAACAGGATCGGCTTTTCCGCCACGGGACCGGGTGCCGGCGGAGCCACCGCGGGTTCCTGTGCGGGTACCGTTTCCTCCGGGGGATCGGCAGGCTCGGGCGGAGCGGTGCTGGCCGGTTCGGCGCGCACGTCCTGCGGCTTGGCATCGGCGCTGTCCTCGGACGCGAACTGGTTGGCCGCGAGCAGTGTCACGTTAGGGCCGGCGGGGCCGGTCGCACTCCGCCAGCCGAGCGTCGCCAGCAAGCTGAACATCGCGCTAGACACGGAGAAAGCCCTGAGGGCGCTCCCGAAGCGGCCTGGCAGGGTCGTGGATTGGACGAGATCGCGCATGGGCCTGTTGCTGGTCGCCTGGATCAGGGTTCCATCGCCCCTTGTGTGACGAAAGATGCGGTGGCCAGGGACATGCACCCTAGCCTCGGGAAAGTCGCTCCTGCACTTGCTAAGACTGATTTGCAATAGCGTGATGCGGCCGGGCTTCGACAAGGCACGGCTGTCCTGCGCGCAGCCGGGGCACTACGCCAGTAGCCGCTGCATCAGCGGGATGCGGGAAATGCGCCGCAAGTCAGCGACTTGGCGCTGTCCTTGCCGAAAGCGAGACGAGACTATGCCGCGATGGAGAGCCGCCCGTCACCCGGCTGCATCTTGCCGCTTCTCGTGCCAGTCGCGCTTGATCTTCTTGGCGAGGCTCCACTTGTGGACTTCGGTCGGGCCGTCATAGATGCGGAAGGCGCGGATCTCGCGGAACACCTGCGCGACAATGGTGTCGTCGGTCACGCCCGATCCGCCCATTACCTGCACGCAGCGATCGGCCACCCGCATCAGGGCTTCGGACACGGCGACCTTGGCCATCGAGCTTTCGGTGGTGCCGGGCGAACCGCCATCCAGCGCCGCCGCGCACCAATCGATCATCAACTCGGCCTGGCGCAGGTCGATCATGTTTTCGGCCAGCATGAAGCCCACGCCCTCGTGATCGACCAGCACCTTGCCGAAGGCGTGGCGGCGGCAGGCATAATCGGTGGCGATCTCGTTGGCCCGGATGCAGGCGCCCAGCCAGCGCATGCAATGCGAGAGGCGGGCCGGCGCGAGCCTGATCTGGGCATAGCGGAACCCCTCGCCGGCGTTGCCCAGCATCTGGTCGGCCGGCACGCGCAGGTTGTCGATCGTCACCACGGCGTGGCCGCCCGGCATCGAGGAATCGATGGTGTTGGGCACGCGTTCGATGCGGATCGCCGGATCGGGCAGATCGACCAGGAACATGCAGGCCCCCTCGTCGGCCTTGGCCATGACGATGCCGACCCCGGCGCCATCGGCTCCTGTGATAAAGGCCTTGCGCCCGTTGATCACCCAGTGATTGCCGTCTGGGTGGCAGGTGGTGCGCATCATCGAGGGGTCTGAGCCAGCGCCGCCCTCGGCAGCAGGCTCGGTCATGAAGAAGGCCGAGCGGGCGCGGCCTTCCACCAGCGGCTTCAGGAAGCGCTCCTTGATCTCCGGGCTGCCGACCTTGCCGAGCAGGTACATGTTGCCTTCGTCGGGCGCGCCGGTGTTGAGCGCCAGCGGCCCGAGCGGCGAGAGGCCCGTTGCCCGCAGCACGATGGCGGTCTCCTGCTGGGTCAGGTGGCGGCCATCGGCAAGGATATGCGGTGTCAGCAGCCCTGCCGCGCGCGCCTTCTCCTTCATTTCCGCGACCAGTTCATCGGTCGGGCAATCGTGGTGATCGCGGCGCGGGTCCTGTTCGTAAGGGACGATGGTCTCGCGCACGAAAGCCTCGACCTTTGCGGCGAGTTCGCGCGCGGCGGGCAGGCCGATGCCGCTCATGACAGCGCCTCACGGTGGTTCGAGGGTACGGGCTTCTCAATCATCATCACGGAAATTTCCCTGCTTGGGTTGTTCGGTCGAGGGCAAGATGCGCTTTTGACGCCCGGAGTGAAACAAGCGCTTTTGCGGCTTGCCAGCGATCAGCGTGCGGATCGGTCAGGATGGCGGAGAGGCCCGGCGAATTCACCGGCTTAATCCGCGAGCGCCCCGCCGAACCTGCCGGCGATCCGAAGCGAAGGACAGCGCCGGGCGCCTGTCGCACTGGTGGCCCTGCACCAGCTCGGGGACATGGCGCAAACCGTGGGCCTGCTCGGGTTTCCGTTTGATCGGGAAAGGGCGACGGAATGCAGCGATTCAGGCTGTGATGATGCCGAAATTGGTCGGGGAGAGAGGATTCGAACCTCCGGCCCCTGCCTCCCGAAGACA
>VFQO010001837.1_pt1 | contig 14759 bp, 10 predicted proteins | sample 3512331 | NCBI WGS metagenome assembly VFQO01 (sample SAMN10412371, study PRJNA504923) | tailings metagenome | isolation source: Replicate 3 from Balatoc abandoned mine | place: Philippines: Itogon, Benguet | collected 2017-08-28
GCACGAACCAACCGCCGCGCAAGCCCCCCCCCCCCCCCCGGCCTCCCCCCTCTTTTTCCTCCCGCCGGAAAGCCCTTTTCGGGTGCAACCCCTTAAACAGTCATGTCCGCCCCTAAGGATCAAGCAGTATACGACTATAGCACATCTTTCCACCGTCGCGTGCTCACCTACATCTCGCAGAGCATGTCAACCAAATCCGACGCGCGACAAGAATCGGCCAAACGCGCCCGCCCCGATGACGACGATGACGCTGAGCCCCGGACAACTCCTTCTTCTTCTTTCGAATTGGTCGTGGCGCCATCTCCTGCAAAGAAACCCAAGACGACCGAGACCTATCCGAAGAAAGCCAAGGTTCCTTGGAACACGGACGGCGCGGATGTTGTGTTGGAGGTCCTGGACGACCTCGAAGATCTGGAGTCCAAAGTACTGATCCAATGTCATTCTGATGTCTTGAGCTACTTGGACTTCTTTGTACCCCAACTGAAGGGAGGCAGTTGCTCCGGTATGGGCAGCGGCGCCGCCGTGACGGAGAGTTCTTCTTCTTCTCCCGTCCAGACGATCCAAGTGCTTTACGATTTCTCTTGCGATCATTGGCATCAATTGCTGGCAGTCCTTTATGGAGTACACGTTTCCAGGCAACGCGTTCTGGACGATCTCACCAGCGAAGAGCTGAGCAAGTGGGTCAAAACGCGCGTGCTAGCAAGGCTTTGCGTCATGGAGAAAAAGGTGTCTTATGTTGGACATCGTGCTCAATTTGATCACCCTTGCGTAGAAATGTTTCTTTATCTCACGGCTACTTCACTTTTGGACGCGGTCCTGGACTTTGATTACTTTATACCTGAAGACGTGCGCAGTAACGCGAGTATCGTGTTGCTGTTGACTCAACCCGATTTAATGCCCAGCAAGATACTTCAAATGATCGTAATTGGACGCATGATTTTTACCAAAGGCCGGATGCTGGAAAGACAGTTTGATCTTGTCCTGCTGGATCAAATCATACGCGCTCTCGATACTCTTCGTTTCTTTCCGGCAAGCAGCATTGACCATGCGTCCGACGGGGTCGCTTTAGAAAACACCAAATTACTGGCGTGGATTACTGAAGAGAATCCGCGAACCACCGCTCTACTCAGAGTTCTTGTTATTTTAGTCGCAACGACGGAGACGAAACCAAAAGATTTTTGGCGCGAACTCTATTCTCGGCTGCAACAAAAGATGCCTTCTTCTCTCGTGAGACTGCCTACTCAACAATGCAGTGCCACGTACTTAATGAGAGCACTGGCTTTGTTCAGCCCCGCTCCGCATGAGTTAACTGAAGCGATAATCCCGGTAGACTTTTCAGCACAGCCAGCGCTTCTAAGATATAGGTTATCTTTCCGCTGTCCTGTCAATGTGACCGCTTTAATTCCGTATGCTGCTGAACCCCCACCCGCTGTGCTCACTTGGGATGTACCGGACGTCCCATGTCCGCTGCCTCTGTGCCATATTGACGGGAACATGGATTACTTCCCTGAACAGTATAACGACAGTGCATGGTGGACAAAATACGCTCACGTGACGCGCAGGCACGAAAAGCGCGTCGTTGACCACATATACGAAGTTAGAACAGACGCGTGGATGATGCGTGCAGACTCTTCTGCGTTTGTAGACGTGCAGGAAGCAATCGCAAAATGGAACTCTGCGGCTATCCAAAAGTTGCTCGTGTGAAAAAAAGAATGTTGACTGATCCGAAATAAAAAAAAAGAGAATCAAACATTTTGAACGCGCAGCGCTCCAAACTCTGAAATTTTGAAAGAAATTTAACGCCCCTATTAACACCCTCTAAATCGGGGCGCGGTTGAAAAGACCCAAACACCATGGACCCAGACGACGGCGGAATCGTCGAGTGCCCGTGGGACGGGGTCGTCAACGAGCTTTTGATCAACATCAAGGATCCGGTTCAACGTGAAAACTGCGAAAATCAGTTGAAATTAGCAGTTGTTGTCGTGCGACAAATGCGAACTGCGTGTGTGGCCCTGACAACTTGGTCGGTACAGCTCAACCAAGATAACGCGTGTAGGGTGAATCGTGTAGATTCCCGCAAGCCAAACTACGTCCCATTTGAAGGCATCCATGGATTTCTTATCCATGATGCGGAAGCACACAGACACACAGCTTTGTACTGCTGCGCGACTGGAAGTGTGTACGAGTGGGGCGAGTCCAGCCACCCATCCGAATGGTCGGTGCCCACCGTGGTTTACTGGCGCCGAGAAGGAGCGGCCTTCAACGAGCCCGAGACGTCTCATATTGTGGTCGAAGGTATTTTTCCAGGCAGGCGCCTCGACTCTCATCCCGGAGAACCAGCGCAAATTACGGAAAAGCGGTTTGTGACAACCGACGTAGCTTACTTTGGATCACTGAAACTAGAGTCTACCTCTTTTTTCTACATGAACCGATTGGAACGCACCACTACACTTGGGCCTGTTCTTTACGGTGCCCATCGGCCCGACACCATACCGTATTTAAGTGAGTTGCTACTGCAGTACGATAAAGAGTTCGATATGTTGAAATCGACGACTAAGGTTGGGGAACCCCCTTTAGAAGGCCGCGATGGAAAGCGCCAGAGGGAACAAATGGCACAAGAAGACTGGAAGTGGTCCGACGAAGCGATAAAAGACGTCAAGTCGCTTTTTATCTACAACTTTGATGCGTTCAAAACCGAGCACCGACTAAAGCTCAAAGAATACCGATTTGACGGGTATGCTGAATTGGAGGCGAGTCTCCTTCCTGACGATGCTAGACCTGCACTGTCATTGTTCTATCAACTTGCACTTCCTGGTGTATGGGTGTCGGACGATCTAAGGTGGAGACCCGAGTTTTATGCGCTTGGCAATCCCATGTCTCGCGCTAAGTGGGAACGTAACATGGGACTGCTTCCGTTGCAACTGGAACAGTATGACGAATGGCCCGTGGACTGGCAACTTGATCCTCCATATATCACCTTTGTTCAAAATAGCCAGGTCGGTGTTACCTTCAATCTTATGTCGAAATTCAGCAACGATAAACACATCGGGTTGAATATTTTGGCAAAAAGAGCATTCATGGAAACCTTGTATTGGAAGCATTCAAAGGTATCGGACGTCGACTGGGAGACAAACCGCAACCGTTACATTGAACAAGAATCCCCTACGGAAGCGGAACTCCGCGATAAATTTCCAATGGTTGAAATTGTTGCGTATGCCCTTGTGACAGAACATGTAGATCTATCGCTGAAAGACATCATCGCCCGCGTTCACGCGGCGCTGAATCGCGTTGATGGTTCAGACAAATCACGCCAAGCAAGACTCTTTTGGAATAATTACGTCCTTCCGAGCGTGTTGTATCAACTGTGTCAAATTGCACAGCTGTTTCGCACGCACGAGTATCAACTCTACGACTGGGATCCCACTCGATTTAGACTTGCTCGAAGAGACAGAGATCCAAGGATCGTCTACGCGCACCCAGTCCGCGCATTTGCAAGCAAGTTCAGTCCGGAAGAAACGTTTAGCATTGAAACTCGATATGAATTCACGTCAGGCTGGATACCCAACGTGGATGGAAAGAACCATCGAAATTCCGAGTTCAGTCACCCGACTTTGTACCACCGACTACCTGTTACCTGGAAACGCGTCCATACTCCATCCTACGTGGATCAATGGATTCGCAAAGAGGAAGTCGTCCGGGCGTCTGACAAGTTGCTGTACCGCAGCGTTGAAGAACCCCGACGAGACACTCGGGCAGAGTTGTCCGTAGATTCAAACCTGCCCATCCTTCCTAGTCGATATCGATTAGCCGAAGGAGAACACGACGTCATCTGGTCTCTGGGCCGTTTGTTCGAGTACTGCGCAAACGGAAAGCTTCTCAAGTCAGAAGGCATGTCGCCTGAGGCGTTTATGGCGGCGATCGATGTCTCGTCTCCGGAGGATTATCCACGCAAGAAACATTTGAAGACGCTGTTAACTGAAATGTTGAACCCCGATCCCTACAAGCGATGCAATTTTGCTTCCTTACTGGAGTCGCCATACTTTTACCAAGTAACCGAGCATGGTCTTGATCAAATAGTGGAGGCTCTAGACAACGGAAACATTGTGGATGAATTACATCAAATTCCGAGGCGGCTCTTTCCGTTTAAAATCGTCGATCCCGACGACCGGTTTAAACCAGCAACAACAAGCGCGCCCTGGAGTTTTACGCCTCCTGTTCCACCTGGGTCATTTAACGGCGACATGTCCTTCCGGATAAATATCGAGTCTTCCTCTGACGGCCAAGACCCTGTTTATGGGTTGCTGCCGCCGCCTCCTGCGTTTGGTACCCAAGGCCCTGTTTTCGGGGTGCAAGCGCCACCTCCTGCATTTGGTGCCCAGGGCCCTGTTTTCGGAGCGCAAGAGCCACCTCCTGCAGGAGGTGGCTTTGGTTTCAACGGACCACGGTTCGGAGGCGGCGGCGGCGCCAACCGCATGTCCCTCTACTCGGGCACCCATCTCAAGCCGGCCACGGCCATGAGCAAACCGGTAAACTCGGACCACTTCCAAATCATTCTAGACGTCCGCACCGGCAAGATGTACTTCCGAGACGACCCTGGCTTCAAGAAGCTGCTCTCCATCGAGCACGAGAGAAGTCTCTGGCTCGTCAAGCCCCTGACCGTGACTTCACTTCCTCGCCGCAAACGCGTGGTCGAGATTTACGAATACTGGAGAGAACGCCAAGGTATGTTTGGAGACGAATACGGTGATCACGTCATCGGGCCCGACGAAGAAGACGACTCGCCGAAACTCATCACGGACACCCGAGTGATCTACGAACGGGAAGACCGGGATCTGGAGTACGCCAAACAGCCCAACGCCCAAATAGCCTACTTCTACAGTCGAGACCACCCTATCTACCTGGACCTGGATCGAAACATGGGCGTCCTTGGGCTAGTGGACACCCGAATACCGTTGATGGAAGCTCTCAACGAGGCTCACGTGTACCGCCGAGGAGCTATCCTGGACGCGTTTGCGGACCCTGACTTCCCCGAGAAGCTCAAAGTGCCCTTTGTGATGAAACTCAACGGAGAGTTTGTTCTCTCCGAGAGAGACCCATTGGCGGGGTACCTGGCTTGGACTAAAATCTTTGACGGGCTCATCGATCAGGTGATTGACGCGGTGAGACTGGGCAAATAGATGTAGGGTGAATAAAAGGAGAGAAGCAAAGTTCTTTCCAAATTTATTGAGAAACATATGAACGCAGATTCTTTAGAAGCAAAGTAGAAAGAACAATAGTAGAATATCACTCCTTCAAATCAGAGGCTGAATTCCACCTCGTATACGGCACTGACGATTTCCCCGGGCTTGGGCTCGGGCTCTTCCTTGACTGGCTTACCATAATCTAACACCGGATACACCCAATTAACTCTTCGGTCAAGTGTAACTCGAGTGCGTATGGCTTTGTACTTCTCGGGGTCGGCCTCGGAAATAGCATCCACAACGTCAGCCATGTCAAAGGAAAACTTGTTGGGTCCAACGCAGAAGCCGGTGACTCGGATTCTCAGGGACTTGGTACAGACAGGGGCAGTTATAACGCTCATGGCAACCGAGTCCAGCGCGTGGCTCTCCGGCACCGAATAAATCGCAAAACAAGCAACCCCAGTGTCAGGATCAGTGTGCAGATCGGAGATGAAGAAAAGGCGATGGTAAGCAAGATGCACCAACGAGGCCGCTTCTTTTACAGGCATCCAACTCCTCAGGTTTTCCTGCCCAACCATACCGCCTCATCCCTTTGTGGCACGCGACGGTAAGAGGCACTTCTCCAAGACGCTCCTTCAGTCGAGCGTGGAAGATTCGTTCCCAGTCCGAGATGCTGCAGTCTCGTCCGAGGGGGTAGGAGGGATAGTCTTTTTCAGCCGCTCTCGCGGGTTCGGAAGAGTCAGACGGCCGGAGCAAAGCGGCATGCGCAGCAGTGCGGCTAGACGAAGAAGAAGAAGAAGGCTGGCTCTCTTCAGTCCGAGTCTTCGATGCTGCAAGACCGCCGTCGGGAGAAACACTCCAAGGGAAGGGCGGTTCAAAATAGACGGGCAACGTTTCAGCGCCGCGGGACGTGGTGCAACTTATGTTCATTCCTTCGAACATTTCCCCGTACTGCTTCATCTTGGCCATAAATGACTCGGGGTCTTGGCGAAGCAGAGGAGAATACCGTGCATCAATAGTTGAAGATGCTACCGGGCTTGCAGCGGGAGCGGGGGTGGGAATGTTCTGCTTCACATCAGCGTAAACCCGAGGTCGATCCGACCTATACATCAGTCCGTCGGGTGAAATGCCACAGTGGTTCCGGGGGTCAAAGACAGGGGCAGCCGAGCACGGTTTGACAGAAGCCACCATTTCTTCATCCATATCTCTGTACTGCCTTAACTTGATGGAACAAAAGTCCGAGACACGTTTAGGGACTGCTGCGGGAGTATTAGCAACAACAGGATCCTGACGAGGAAGAGAATCTGCAGCCGCGGACACTGAAGCGCACTTGGGAGTCTCTCCAGGAACGATTCCCAAAGTCTCCAGGACATGTCTGTCCACTCTCAAAGGGGGCCTCGGGTGTTCCGGGCTGGCTTCGGGGCAGGGTGTGGTAGAATTGGTCGACGCAGACTTGTTGGCGCCAGGCGCGCTAACAAGCACCGTGGCCAGTTCATCGAGTTTTGCTTTTATGGCACTCGCCTGCTTGACTCGAATTTTTGCTTCCACAATGGGAGAGTATTCGCTCTTGTCTAATGGAAACACTGTATCTCCATTTAGAATGGCTCGTATTCTTGCTTCCTCAATAGGAGAGTATTCACCCCCGTCTAATGGAAACAATATGTCTCCATTTAGAATGGCTCGTATTTTTGCTTCCTCAATAGGAGCCTTGGGAATCGTGGTTTTACACTCAGCCATGATGGGACTTGATTCGGCCGACAAGGAGACTGGCTCCGCGCTCGCCCGGGAGCACACTAAACTCTGGGCACCGGGGGGTCTAAGAGGGGGTATCAAGCAAATGCCTTTGGAAAAAACCGAGAATCCAAGCGCATGCATTCTAACCTTCTTTTTTATATATTACACTTATTTTTCTGCAGCGGAGCCCGCTCACTCTATCATCCCGTACTCCCTGCCCAGCCGGATGAGCAACTCGACGGCCGTGAGAACCTCGTCCTTGTAAGCCTGGAGCGTTCTTTCCAGGTGGAGCAACGAAAGTAGTTTGCGAGTATTTTCTGAGTGCACTTGCTTGCAGGCAGTGTCGTCCTTGAGCATCCGTAGAAGGTTCCAATGGCGCGGCACAAGTTTGCCCTCGTACTTCTTGACCAAGTTCTTGACCTCTCGGACCAAATTGGCTTTTATACCCTCAAATACGCAGTATTCTTCTTGGTCCAACTTGTGATACATCTCTAGAATAAGATCAATCGGACACTGGTCGCCAAGCTCTTCGCTGCGCTTCACAACGTCGTCTCTGGAAAAGAGGACCAGGCCTGTTGAAGAAGTGGTCGTAACCGTTTCTGATATGATGTAAACAGCGGCTTTTATGTTTAGAATGCGTTTAGACAGCTCTCGGCGGCGCGTGGCGACCAGTGAGCAAAAAAGGGCGCACTCGCCCGACCGACGCGCTGCTTGGCCCACTGTACTCCTTGTTCTGTGGTTTACTGAAGCCATTCTACTCAGTAAAGAAGTACTTTAGTTGTGGGCAAATGCCGAATTTTTATCAATGGGAAGCAGTCCAACCCCTCGGGGAGGGGCACACCCGGGACACACAGAGCGCGGGGGTTCAATCGTCAGCTTAAGCAGATTCAATCTCTCTTTAATTGAAGCATTTACAGATAAACATTACTTTCCACCAGAAATGGCTTCAGTCTCTTCAAGCCCGTAGACCTCAGAGATGATCTTGACCGACAGACGGGCTCCCTCCAACGCGGTCGACTTGGTCTCCTTGGCCGGGAAAATCACACAACCTTCGGCGTAATTACCATTCTCGTATTTCAACGCATTTGTCCAGGCGACTAGACTTGAAATCGTTTCTTCAGGCTTCATGGACTCGCGCTTGATCATGGGCACCAGTTGGAGCGGAGGAGCCGGTTGGTCCACCTTGACAGCGTTGAGTTGCTCTACAGTGGAGACCATGTCGTCGTAATCGAGCATCTGACTCATTTTGCCATCTGGTTGGATCTTTAGAACGTGGAACACATAGAACTCTGCCTCAGCAAGCCCAATGACGTTGTGGTTAATACGGGGACCACAGATCTCTCCCTGGATCACTAAATGAGAACCAAGTCTTTCCATTCTCTGCTGGATAGCGTATTTTTCAGCGATCTTGTGATACGCCTTGTTAGTCGACTTGGGCGACGGGAGCAGACGCATGGTTCGAGAACAGACGCCCCAGCGGTCGATCGGGATTTTGGCCAAGTCTCCCTGATAGAAGTAGGAAGCGCTCATTCCATCCATTTTGAGAGTAAAGATAAGTTCTTGACCATTGCTTTTGAGCTCTTCCAGGGCAGCCGGGTTGGATCTGAGGTGAGCTTGGGCGGTTTTGGGGGCAAACAACGGCCACGGGCGCGAAAGTGGAGCAGGATCCATTTTGACGGGTTTGCTGTAGTGTTTAGCTCTCAACAACTCAGTGAGATCGAGTCCTTCTTGAATGCAGTCGGCTACGGGAGCCAGGCGCTCTTGAAAGAAACTGACGGGCAAGGCAAGTCCACTGGACATGACGCCCTTGATCTTAGTTGTCCCGACATAATACTGTTTCTTGGCCAAAAAGTCGTAAATGGGATTAACACGATCCACTTCGGTGTCTGGCTCATGCCAGACACACAAATCACGATCTGAGAACTCACGGGCGTTGACGACCGTGTCCCAACCGGCAACACGCGCCACCCACAGGTGCTCGGACTGGGGCACTTGATTCAGAAACTGGAGTCTCTGAATGCTCACCGGGACAGACTTGACGGGTCGTGGAAGCGGTGAGGGTGATTCGGCCATTCTTTTTTTGTTGTTTCGGTCGCACTGAGCGGGGCAAGTTTGGCGGCGGAGTCACGCAGAAAGAGAAGAAAGGGAGCACTTTTTCGGACTTTTTTCACAAAAAGGGAGATTGTTTTACTGGATTCACAAAATACATCAATTGACCGTCTTTACAACATAACCGGTAAAGTAGGCATCCTTCTGTTCGCACTGAGTCAACGCTTCAATCAATCGGTTCACGTAACCGGGATCAGGGTATCCATGTTTCTGAACACCTCCCGATACAGCGGTCTTAACGGGCACGCTGCCAAAGCAGAATCCGACAACCCCAGGCCTGGTCTGAGACTGGCCGTAGCGAAAGACGAAACCGCGGTTGAACGCGGAGACCAAGTCAATAGCCACTTTGTGAGTAGAAACACGCGTTCCAGGGGCCGACTCGTACGACAGAGGAAGGTAAAACCGATGGTGCGCCAATTTGTCGAAGTTGAGTGAGTTGGGCTCCAGGAAGAAGAACGCGTCAAACCCGTAGCACCCGACTTCGGGTTCTCCTTCAAGTTGGATAGTATCCGACTTCCATGCGACCAAACTCCCATGGTGTTGCTCTTGCGTCTCAATAGAAGAAGACAAATGGGGGCCATAATGTGCCCGGCAGTTGCTGCAACTGATGCCACGACGTCCCGAAGCTTCAAATTGGGCTGTCAAACAGTCGCGATGAAAGTAATGATCGCACGCAAGCTTCTTCACCTCCTTGGCTTCCGTGACAGAAGTGGCAAAGTCCATCTGGCAAATGGTGCATTTTCCGTTGGCCTTCTTCAACTTGGCCAAAGTAGCCCGATGAACGTCGTGATACTGAGTGATCTGCCGGACTTGCTGAGTTGCCGTCAAATTCGTCGCAAGTAGCCTCTGCGGCGCCTTGATATGCCACACCTTGATTCCAACGTCCATGGTCGCCTGGGTCAGTCCAGTCGGAGGCAACCGGTCAGCGGAAACAACGGTGGTTCCCAAAGCGTGGGCCACAATAGATGCAAGTTCAAGTGCTCCGACGGTGACACCAAATGATGTCTCGACACGAGCAGGGACTTTCTGGCAGTCGTACACGCGTTTGTTGACGTGGCAGACAGGCGTCCGCGGGGCAGGAGGCGTATAAGTGCGCATAGGAAGAAGTCCCGAAGCTGCGGTGGGTGCACGAGTGGCTTGCAAAGCAGAGTTCCAAGGTTGCTTGGCCGGCGCGGGTATCGGAGCTCTCGCACTGACCGGCGGTGGGCTCGGGGTGACTCGCAAGACAGGAGCTACAGCGGGCGCGACAGGAGCAGCAGCAGCAGCAGTAGCGGCGGCAGCAACGACAGAAGCAGCGTTCAACGGAGGGGCGACGGCGGCAGCGCGTATCTTTTTCGCATTCTCCTTACCCGTGATCTTGTGCTCACCTATCATGAAAGAATGGGTGACCTCGTCCATCCATGCATTAAAGTTCAGCAAATGCACACCGTCGACTCCAAGGCGCGGCAACGTGTTAATCAGCACTTCGTGTCGGTTGGCGTTGGTCAAAATGAAGTGAGCTGCAGCGGCCGTGTCACTGCAACAAGCAGGGTCCATTTTCTCAATAGAATAAAGCTTGACGTGCAGCGCGACAGCCCAGAACATGGCAAAAGTAGCCTCTGTGGTGTCCGGCTTAAACAACGAAGATCCTTGAAGCGTGAGCTTGGCGTAAGTGCCGTTTGCGATAAAATGATACGCCTGAGTTACCATAGAGGAGCCCGTTACTACGGAAGCCAACAAATCGCAAGAGACGGCAAATCCCTTGCAAAGCTTGGGATCTTCAAGAATGGCTTGTTCTCTCTTGATATAGACTGAAGTGTCTCCGTACAAATCGTAAACGGTCCCGGTCAAGGAGTTGTTTGCCATATATGAACCAGCCTGATCCCAGTCGAACGGGCTCGGGAAATCCGCAAAGTAGAGCCGGTGCATGACGGCGAGAGAGGTTCGCGTAAACGAGTTCAAAAACTCAGTCTCCACAGTGTCAAAAAGCGCACGGAACAAGACCGCATATCGACTGTAATGATCCATGCGAGTGACAAGGATGTGAGCGGGATACACATTGGCGGCGTTGTACGAAGCCACCATTGTAGCGTTAATCATAATCTTCCCCACAACAGAATCGGCCTCGATGTGCAACTTGTGTTTCTCTTGAGCAAACAGATCGGAAGAACTAGGTGCTACCAAACCATCGTCCACAGTGAGGATGACCGGAGGCGACGTGCCTTCATACTTGTTCGACGCAGGCCAAAATGAAAGTCCGGTAGTGACAATACAGTCCAAAACGGCCCTGTTTTCGCCAGGGATGAGGTCAAAGTCAGACGACCTGTGAAACGGACTCTTGATAGAGTGAGTTCCCCACCAGCCTCCATGCGCATACCGAGAACTCACTGCGCTGCACGGAGGAGTGTAGAAACCGGCACCAAGAACACCCGTGCTCTTGGCAACGCGGAGAGTCACGCCAGTCTCGGCGATAGCAAAAGCAGAGGCGACATCGGTACCATGCCAAAGATGGTACGTAGAGCGAAGATCTTGATAAACAGATTCAGGCTTCCACACGTTGCGGAGTTCGGGAACAATGTACTCCTCTAAGAGGTTCTGGGGATTGACAACCTTTCCAACATCGGTCTCGACAACCAGCTGACCGCTAGATTTGGCCAGCTGCTCCTTCTTCTGAGTGGCCAAATACTTGCCAGTCCAAGCAGACCACAATTCGCAGTTCTGCACGCGATAAATGGCCACAATGCGCTCCTTGGGAAGGCCGTAGAGATTGAGAACGCTCTCTCCTCGGGTGGCAGCGTAGCGGGCAGAGACCTCCAAAAACTCCTCTGAGTTGGAATCCACGGGGACAGGTCCGCGATTGTAGTCCCACAAAGAAGGGACAGCGCCAGTGGCATCCAGATTCTCCATAGTGGGAAGAGCAACGTCCGATGCACCCTGGGCAGTCCAGTACTTTGGTATGTAGTTGTGGATGTACCGAGTCACTCGGGCATCGTGAGCAGCAGCCCACTTAGCCTTGTGACGGGCGATCTCTGAGCTCACGTGCATGGAAACGGTGCGCAGCTCGTTGGCGTGGTTCTCAAAGTGAGCGGCAAGTCGGTCTGCCATACCGCCCCATATTCTCTCCATGAAAGCAATAGATGGCTGGAGAGACATCGAACCTGAGCCAGAAGAGTTCAGAGCCACTTGCAACTCAGAAGCAGGTCTCTTGGGCGCAGGATCCGACAAGCTGGAGTCCTTGGTTCCGGCGGCGGCGACGGAGTCGTCGTCATCATCGTCGTTCTTGTACACCGGAGCGCTCGAATCGGGCAAATAAATGCTATTTCCATCATCGCCGACGATAGCTTGGACCGGCGAAGAGGAAGGAGCGGAGTCGGGCATAGACGAAGGCGGCGGGTTATGGAACATGAAATAAGGACGCTTCACGCCTTTGCCCGAACGAGTAGAGGTCGTGTCATCTCCTGTTATAGCACCAATAGTGGGCTGGGAGCTCACCGGAGTTGAAGCCGAGCTCGTAGGGTGGGTCCTGGAAAAAAGTAGGGTGGGCGTGTAAGCGCGAGATTACAAGCCTAAAGCGGATCAAACAATATATTTCGTCGAGAAAGAATTTTAGAAATCGATTCTAAGCCAGTAAAAAATAGGCAAGAGGCTGCAGACACTCGAACGGACCAAGAATTGGGAGATGCCATTTTTTCGGGTGCAGCGAGTTACAGGCACACGCGTGAGATCAAAGGACGAAGAAATGCACTAAATTTGAATTTAACAGTAGCAAACAAATAGAATGCACTGTTCTGAAAAAGCCCAAAGCCGCAGGATCGTCCGTGCCGCGTTACCCCCTCAGCCTTGGCGAGCGCGTAGGCCCGACGCGCTCGATTTGCGCGGGGTGGCCGGGGCGCCATGACTTCCGGGCATCGCCGCAGCCAGAAATCATTCTCGTTAGCGTGAACCGTCATTTAAAGTCTCAATTTCAAGTTTTTCATTGAAGTTATTCAAGTTTCATCATCATGTCTCAGCCTGAAGTCGAGCGCCCTGTTGCCGTTGTTTCTGAAGAGGAGAAGAATGAGGCCGGTGTGGCCGCCCCGTCATCTCAGGATAAGGTATGAATTTTTTTCTGAATGTTTCATTCATATTAGAACATATTTATGATTGATCGGAATTTTTCCGCGTGCGGGTGAGCCGGAAACATTTTCTAACGCGCTCGCGTTTTTTTCTTTCGCAAAGTCCGACGCGCCCGACGCGCTCGATGTCCCCGCTTCCCAGGCCGTCCCCCCCGCCGAGCAATCTTCTCAAGCTGTCTCGGACAGTCAACTTGACGAAGTAGAGGCATCTCAAGTCATGGATCCTCCCCACTCTCCGCGCTACGCGCCTCCCGCTTCTCCCCGGGAGGACGGCGAGATTCCGTCCGAGTCTTCTCGTGTTATGGATCCGCCTCATTCTCCCCGCTACAGACCTGACATCCCTCCTCTTTGTCACCGTGAAGTGGGCGAGATTTCCGCCGAGTCCAACTCTGACGGCCGCGAGAATGGTTCTTCTCCGCCCGGTCTGAAGCGTTCTCATTCCGATCTCCTCCCGGCGGACGCGCCTCAAGAGCAGGGCGCCACTACTTCCGAGTTTGTTCCCAAGCGCGCCAAGACGGACGCCAACTCGCTTGATGTTTTTGAGATTCGCGCCATCAAGGATGGCAAGCATTGGTCTATCACTTGCGAGGCCTCTCGTCTTCGTTGGAAGCGCATGTACTACAACATGAACGCGGCCACTCTCGAGTTCTTTGTCGATTCCATCTTTGAACTTGACCTCATTGATACTACCACCCGCTCGATCAACTTTGACAAGTTCTCTCGTCGTTTTGGCCCGAAGCGCAGCCACATTTTGGTCCTCGAGCAAGTTCTTTCGGCTGAGGGCCCAGGTGCTCCCTGCAACTGGCAGATCCGCCCTGTTGTTCCCGATCTTCCTTTGCCCGTGATGATGGTTGCCGTGAATTGCGATGAACTCTCTGCGGTCGAGTCTTCTGACGAAGAAGGAGAGGTTGACAAGGGCGACGAGATTGACGCCGGTGAGTACCAGGGTGCCGAGGACCACGGAGAGACTACTGGTAACGATTAACCTCAAGGACATCTATGTTTTTTCTAATACTGTTTAATGTAATAAATACACTTTTTACACCCTAGAAACTGACACACTCTTTGTCTGTATCGCCCGTTGGGTCCGCTCCAACCCGGCTGCTGCAAACTTGATCACTGCTTGAATTTGCTCCTCTTTAGGCTTGGAATCATACTTGGCGTATCGAGTGTGAATCCACGGGAGGTTCTCCCAGAAGTAGAAGTCCAGGAGCTCGTTTTGAAAGAGCAGGATGAGAGTGGACCCTCGAGGAAGCCAGAACGCTCCAAACGACGTTGATCCGACTTGAGATACAATGACCCTGGCCTTTGAAACGAGTTCCATTTGTTCCAGGAGCGTGTAATGCTCCAAGAATACAGGGAACGCTACAGTGGCTGTCCGTAACGCCGGTGAGTCACTCTGATTCAGGTACGCCTTGAGGCGGGTTGCGAGCACCGCTGTGTCCAAAGCGTTGTTTGCATAACTGTTGTTTCCCTTGGTCAAAAAGAGAACGTCATATTCAGCGGGCCGAGAAGCACCGGGCAGAAGCTCCCGCGCCCTGTCCAAAGTGTACTGGCGGAACCTCTCCGCGGATGGCCCAATTCCCCAATTGGTCCAAACCGGTTGATCTAGCTGTCTTCCATGTTCTGACCACCCCGTGCC
>VFQO010001838.1_pt1 | contig 14757 bp, 15 predicted proteins | sample 3512331 | NCBI WGS metagenome assembly VFQO01 (sample SAMN10412371, study PRJNA504923) | tailings metagenome | isolation source: Replicate 3 from Balatoc abandoned mine | place: Philippines: Itogon, Benguet | collected 2017-08-28
TAATATCTTTATTTAAATTATATTTAAAGATTATTTTGTAAAATATTTTACAATATCTATAATATCTTTATTTAAATTATATTTAAAGATTATTTTGTAAAATATTTTACAATAATAATATTAATAAAAATAAATTTTATATATATTACTATGTAACTATAAATAGTTTATATATTTAATTTTAAATATAAAATAAAAATTTTTATAATTTTTTAGTAAATTTTTTAAAATTATATTTAAATAATAATAATTAAATATTTTATAATATTTTAAATAAAATTTAAAATTTAAAAATTTCATATTAAATTTGCTAAATTTTGCTATTTTTTCACATTATTTTTTATACTACTTAAAATTTTACATATATATGTAAGAGAGAATTCTAATATTAATATTAGTGTAATTAGCATTAAGGAATTTGATACCTTAGGAAATTTAATAAGCTAAAAAAAGCTATTGAGTTCATACCTCAACTATCAAATTATTAATTCCTCAAAAATTTGATTTATATTAATTTTAATATTCAGAGTCATTCTAGCAATATCCTCTAACTCTTGATTTAGTATATGAATAAGATTAGAAATTAATTTAATTGCATTTATTTCAATCATAACAAAATCTCCATTAAATAAATCTACTGAAAGAAGAATTATTTATTTCCTTACACAAGCATTAGCTTCTAGTATAATATTTTTTCTTACTTATTTTATGTTTAATTAATATAGCAATTTATAAAAATTTTATTCATTTACTATTAATTAGAAGATTAATATTAAAACTAGGAAGAGCCCCTCTACATTTTTGATTCCCCCTTATTATAAAAAATATAACATGATGAAACAGATTTATTTTAATAACTATCCAAAAATTAATCCCCCTAGTATTAACATCTTATTGTTTGTTGTTTAACACTTTAAAATTATTTATTATTGCTTCAAGATTAGTAGGTAGAATGATAGGAATCTATCAAACTTCAATATTCTTAATTATAGCATATTCATCTATTAATCATATTAGCTGAATATTAATTGCAATGACTATAAATATTTTTATATGCAAAGTTTATTTTCTAATCTATTTTTATTTAATATTGTCTATTATTATATACATTAACTTCTTTAATATCAAATCATTAACTCAAATTAATTTAATTTACTTTAAACTTCCTATAATAGGACTTATTTTTTTTTCTATATTTCTCTCACTAGGGGGCTTGCCCCCTCTTATAGGATTTTTCCCTAAAATACTAGTCATTCAATCAATAATTAATCACCATTTATCATTCATAAGAATTTTATTAATTATTTGCTCTCTCTATACACTATTTTATTACTTACGAACCACTTATTTCAAAATATTAAAATTACATTCAATTAAAAAGATAATAATTATAACTAACTATATAAATAACCTTACAACCCTCGCTTTATTTAGATTAATAATAAATTTAATTTTTTTAATACTAATAATTTTTATACTTAAGTTAATTAAACTATTAATCTTCAAAATTAATAATAAATCTTTAAATTTGCAATTTAATATCAAAATTTGACTAGCCAAATCTTTAAATTTACAATTTAATATTAATTTTTAACTATAATAATAATTATTTTAAAATGATTATATTCTACAAATCATAAAGATATTGGAACCCTTTATTTCATCTTTGGCATCTGATCTGGACTTTTAGGTCTTGCCTTAAGAATAATAATTCGACTTGAATTAAGAATAACTAATAGACTAATTGGAAATGATCAAATTTATAATGTTATCGTAACAGCTCATGCATTCATTATAATTTTTTTTATAGTAATACCAATAATAATTGGAGGGTTTGGAAACTGACTAGTACCACTTATATTAGGAGCCCCCGATATAGCCTTCCCACGCATAAACAATATAAGATTTTGACTACTCCCCCCAGCTCTAATCCTATTAGTTATAAGAAGCCTAGTAGAAATAGGCACAGGAACTGGATGAACAGTATACCCCCCACTATCAACTATTACATTCCACACTAGAAGAGCAGTAGATCTATCTATTTTTTCCCTACATATAGCAGGTATTTCATCAATCTTAGGAGCTATTAATTTTATTTGTACAATTGTAAATATAAAAATTAACTTTATTAAACTAGATCAAATTCCACTATTTGTATGATCTGTCCTAATTACAGCTATTTTACTTCTCCTATCATTACCAGTACTAGCAGGAGCTATCACTATACTTCTAACAGATCGAAATTTAAATACATCATTCTTTGATCCTAGAGGGGGGGGAGATCCCATTTTATATCAACATCTTTTCTGATTTTTTGGACACCCCGAAGTATATATTTTAATTCTCCCTGGATTTGGTATAATCTCTCAAATTTTAACTCAAGAAAATAATAAAAAAGAAACATTTGGAACATTAGGAATAATCTATGCTATACTATCAATCGGCATTTTAGGATTTGTTGTATGAGCTCATCATATATTTACAGTAGGCATAGACGTAGATACCCGCGCCTATTTCACCTCTATAACTATAATTATTGCCATTCCTACTGGAATTAAAGTATTTAGATGATTAGCAACTATCCAGGGTAATTTAATTTCATTCACTTCACCTACATTATGAAGACTAGGGTTTGTATTTTTATTCACCATGGGAGGAATTACAGGAGTAGTACTAGCTAATTCTTCTTTAGATATCATTCTACATGATACATACTATGTAGTAGCTCATTTCCATTATGTTCTATCTATAGGAGCAGTATTTGCAATTATAGCAGGATTTACATATTGATTCCCTTTATTAACAGGATTAATTATAAATGAAATTTTATTAAAAGTTCAATTCTTTATTATATTTCTAGGAGTTAATTTAACTTTCTTTCCTCAACATTTTTTAGGTTTAGCCGGAATACCCCGACGATACTCAGATTATCCAGATTGCTACATTCCATGAAATATAATATCATCCTTAGGCTCTATTATCACTCTTGTTAGAATTTTTTTATTCATACTTATTATTTGAGAAAGATTTATAAATAATCAAAAACCAATTTTATCTCACCAAATTAATTCTTCTATTGAATGGCTTCAACAAACCCCCCCCAATGAACATTCTTTTAATGAAACCCCTATTTTAACTATTTAATAAAATTTAATAAATAATAATATGACAGAAAAATGTAATGAACTTAAGATTCATAAATCTACTTATAGCAACATGATTAAATTTAAATTTTCAAAATAGAAACTCACCCCTTATAGAACAACTAATTTTTTTCCATGATCATACAATACTAGTGGTACAATTAATTATTTTATTTGTTGGATATTTAATTTATTCACTTACCTTAAGAAAATTTACAAATCGCTTATTCATTTCAGGACAACTAATTGAAATTATTTGAACCATTTTACCAACCATTATTTTACTACTTATTGCTTTCCCATCTTTACATTTATTATATTTATTAGATGAAACAAAAACACCTACTATTACCTTCAAGGTAATCGGCAATCAATGATATTGAACCTATGAATTTTCAAGATTTAAACCTATTGAATTTGATTCATACTTAAACAAAGAAAACTCCTACAGACGACTTCTAGAAACCGACAATAAATTAATCCTCCCCTTTAATATCCAATCACGAGCTATTATTACAGCAACAGATGTAATTCATGCATGAACAATTCCTTCCTTAGGTATAAAAGTTGACGCTACGCCCGGACGCTTAAATCAAATTAATATTTACACAAATCGAATAGGAAATTTTTTTGGTCAATGTTCTGAAATTTGTGGAGCAAATCATTCATTTATACCAATTTCTTTAGAACTAACTAAACCATCATTATTTTTTAAATGAATCAACTTTAAATAATATATATATATATATATATAATTTAACAATACAATAAAATCATATTTGACTGACAAAAGTAGTAATCTTTTAAATTATAAATAAATTTTGCCTACCCATTAGTTAAAAATAACATTAATTTGTCAAATTAAAATAATTCCCCAAATAAAACCTATCAATTGAATTATTTATTTTTTTATATTTTCTATAATTTTTTACATCTTACTAAGAATTAACTATTTTAATAATTATAAATTAAATACAAACCCATATTCTATTACTCCTATTAATAATAATTCATTAAAATATAATTTTTGAAAATGATAATAAATTTATTTTCTTTATTTGACCCATCTACAATTTTTACTTGACCTATAAATTGAACTAGAAGAATCATACCCCTAATTTTTTCACCATTTACAATATGATTAATTCCCAACAATTATTTTATTATTTGAAAAACTACCACTAACGCCCTTCTCAACGAATTTAAATCTATTATTAATAATAGATGAAACACAACATCTGCACTTATCATTATAATTTCAATATTTTCTATAATCCTAATTAATAACTTAATAGGCCTATTCTCTTACATTTTCACTGCTACAAGTCACTTAGTATTTAACTTAACATTTGGATTAACCTTATGAATAAGCCTAATAATCTTTGGGTGAATAAATACAAATAAAAATATATTAATCCATTTAGTTCCTATAGGAACTCCCAATATTTTAATCCCTTTTATAATCTGTATTGAAATTATTAGAAATCTAATACGACCCCTAACTCTAAGAATTCGTCTAACAGCTAACATAATTGCAGGCCACTTGCTACTTACTTTACTAGGAAACCTAGGACCAACTATTATAACCTCATTTATTCCTGTATTTATAATAATTCAATTCCTTTTATTTATACTTGAATCTGCAGTAGCTATTATTCAAGCCTACGTATTTACAGTTTTAGTTACCCTTTATTTCAGAGAAATTTATAATAGCTATTAACAAAAACCACCAATTTCATTTAGTAAATATTAGACCATGACCTCTAACCAGAGCTATCGGAATCATTTTAATAATATCAGGGATAATTAAATTATTTATTACAAATAACACCCCTTTACTATATTTAAGAATTTATATTTTAATACTCACAGCATACCAATGATGACGAGATATTACTCGAGAAAGAACCTTTCAAGGAGATCATTCCATAAAAGTTTTAATAGGAATAAAATGAGGAATAGCTCTATTTATTGTATCAGAAATTTTCTTTTTTATTTCATTCTTTTGAGCATTTTTTCACACTAGCTTAACCCCTACCATTGAAACAAGAATAAACTGGCCCCCAAAGGGAATTTACCCATTTAATCCTATAAAAATTCCTCTACTAAACACTATTATCCTTCTTACTTCAGGAATCACAATTACATGATCTCACAATAGATTAATTAATAAAAATTACTCTCAAACTCTTTATAGATTATTATTAACAATCATCCTAGGAATTATTTTTACAATTCTACAAAAATTTGAATACATTGAAGCTCTTTTTTCAATTGCAGACTCTGCTTATGGATCAACATTTTTTATAATAACAGGATTCCATGGGATTCATGTTATCATCGGTACCACTTTCTTGGCAATCTGTTTAATCCGTCATCTAAACAATCAGTATTCCTCCAGCCACCACATAGGATTTGAAGCATCCGCATGATACTGACACTTTGTAGATTTTGTCTGATTATTCCTTTATATTTCTACTTACTGATGAGGTAGATAATAAAATAAACCCTAATTTATAAATACTTTTATACTTAAATATATTAATTAATATACCAAAGTATATATAACTTCCAATTATAAAGAATAACTTATTATAATAATATTTATAACAAGATGATTATTAATTGTAATTCCCCTTATTATTATAAATTTATCAACAATCCTAGCTAAAAAAATTAAATTTAATAAAGAAAAAATAAATTCCTTTGAATGTGGATTTAATTTAATTTCCTTTCCTCGAAACCCCTTCTCTTTTTCCTTCTTCTTAATTACTATTATCTTTTTAATTTTTGATGTAGAAATTGCCCTTTTACTACCTTTAATTAAAACACTAAAGTTTTCTACTTTATTAAATTGACTATTTACTACCATTACATTTTTAATAATTTTATTATTAGGAATCCTTCATGAATGAAACCAAAAAGCCCTTGAATGGCATTAATTCACAAATCATAATTAAAATAATAATATTTAATTTGCAATTAAAATTTAAATTAAACAAATTAATGTATTAAACATATTTAATTTCGACTTATTGATTAAACCAAAAAGAGGTATATTACTGTTAATAATAAAACTATAATAAATTATAAGTTTCTAACTTAATAATTAATCTATTAATTTAATAAAATATTATATTTTCAATATAAATATATTTTAATACTTTCAATATTATACTTTTTTTAAGCTAAATATAAAATAACACAATACCCCTGCTAGTAAAAACAAAAGTCAACAACATATACTAAAAAAAATTAATTTAAATGAATTCAAATTTAGGTTTAAAAAATAAATTAAATTAATAAAAAAAAATTTCACCATACCCACACCACTTACTAACTCATTTCATCCTAAATCAAACCCCCTTAAATATTTACTTCCTAAATTTAAACTTATTTTATTAAAATTAAGCCTAAACAAAATAGGCATAAACCACATCATAGAAAAAAAATAAATCAAAATAAACTTAAATTTTATAAACACCAACTTTAACCCCCTTAACTTATTATAAAAAAAATAACCTATCAACCTACCCATAAAACAAACAAACAAAGTAATTCCCTTTAATTTTATAGGTATAAAAACAAAATTTATATCACTACTAAACAAACCTCAGCTTAATATTGACCCCGCCGTAATAGATCCAACACTCAATAAAATAATAGATATTAATATAGCAATAAAAGATTCTTCACAACAAAACCTAAGACCTCTATAAATCATCTCTGTTAAATAATAAATTAAACGAAATGAATAAGTAACAGTTAGTCCAGTAGAAAAAAAAAATAAAAAAATAATAACTATATCAATTCTCCCTATCAATAAATTCTCTAAAATTAAATCCTTAGAATAAAACCCAGCCAAAAAAGGCATACCACATAAAGCCAACCTAGAAATACTAAAACATAACAACACCAATCTCAATTGACCTATAAATCTCCCCGATCTACGCACATCTTGAAAATTATTCATTCTATGAATTAAAACCCCAGCACATAAAAATAACAAGGCCTTAAAAAGAGCATGAGTTAATAAATGAAAAAAAGACAATTTTTCTAATATTAAAGAAAGAGTGCCCATTATTAAACCAAGCTGACTTAAAGTAGATAAAGCAATTACCTTTTTAAAATCTATCTCAAAATTAGCACAAACACCAGACATAAACATAGTTAATCTCCCAATAATTAATAATACCCCCACTAAATTAAACCCATTCAATAAATTACTAAATCGAATTAAAAGATAAACCCCCGCAGTCACTAAAGTAGAAGAATGAACTAAAGCAGATACAGGAGTAGGAGCCGCTATTGCTGCTGGCAACCAAGAAGAAAAAGGAATCTGCGCCCTCTTAGTCATAGCCGCAATAATAATAAAAACCATTAACAAATAACTAAAAGATAACCTCTTTATTTTATCTAAAAAAAAATAAAATCTTCATCCACCTAATCTTAATAATCAAGCAATTCTAATTAATAAGAAAATGTCACCAACTCGATTAGACAAAATCGTCAATATACCAGCATTATAAGACTTAACTCTCTGAAAATAAATAACCAAACAATATGACACCAATCCCAACCCATCTCACCCCAATAAAATACTTACTAAATTAGGCCTTACAACTATTAATATTATAGATAAAATAAACAAAATGACTAACAATAAAAATCGAGCTTGGCCCCTATCATAAAACATATATTCTTTCCTATAAAAAATAACTAAAGAAGAAATAAATAAAACAAATCCCATAAATATTAAACTCATCCAATCTAATAAAATCACTATTTCTAACCTTAAGGAATTTACACAAATAATCTCTCAATTTATAAATAGCCCAAAATTAAAAAATAAAAACACTCATGATATAATAATAAATAAAAAGGAAAGAATTAAAAATTGAAAAAAAAAAATAAAATAATACCTAAATAATTGAATATAACAAATCTCAAATCCCACAAATTTAAATTTTATTAAACTAATCCATCAACATCAAATAATTAAAACTAAACATTTTAAAATTACTAAATTTAAAAATAATCAGTGAAAAAAAATTAATCTATTTTCTCGTAAATCTCCCACACTAAAAATATAGACTAAATTATAAAATTTACCATGCTGTCTAAAAGAATATAAATAAATACAATAACAAGCTCTAAAAAAAGAAAAAAAAAAAAAAAAAAATAATTAAACTAGATCAACAAATAATTCCATTCAATAACCTAACCTCCCTAAGGAGGTTAATTGTAGGGGGGGCAGCTATATTACTTACACACAGTAAAAATCACCAAAAAGTTATTCTAGGTATTAAATTAATTAATCCCTTATTAACCAAGAGGCTACGCCTCTCCAATCGTTCATACCCGACATTAATTAAATAAAATAAACCCGATGAACACAACCCATGAGCAACTATTATTATAAACCCCCCATTAATTCTTCAATAAAACATAATAAACCCCCCCATAATAATAAGCCCTATATGAACAACAGAAGAATAAGCAATTAAGCACTTTAAATCTAACTGACGAAGACATCCCACCCCAATTAAAATACCCCCCATAATCCTAACACTGACCCATAAATAACACCCCATTAAATTTAACATTTTTAAATAAAAAATAAATCGTAAAATCCCATACCCGCCTAACTTTAATAAAACACCCGCTAAAATTATAGACCCAACAACAGGAGCCTCAACATGAGCCTTAGGTAACCACAAATGAACCATAAATATAGGTATTTTTACTAAAAATGCCGCCACTAATCCACTATACATCAACATTCCTCCTATACATACCCTATCATTAAGTAAAAAAAAATCACTATTACCCCTATAATAATAAAGATATAAAATTGCCATTAACAAAGGCAATGATGCCCCCAAAGTATAAAATAATATATAAAGGCCAGCCTGTAGCCGCTCAGGCTGATACCCCCACATTAAAACCAAAAACAAAATAGGAATCAATCTACTTTCAAAAAAAAAATAAAATCTTAAAATACTTCTAACTAAAAAAGATAAAAAAACTATTATTAGTAAACCTCAAATAAATCCCAAAAACAATCGACCATGTAACTGATTACTAATAATTTCACATCCTGCTACAATTATTAATAATGAAATTATAAATGTCAATATAACCAACCCAAAAGTTAAATTATCTATAAATATACCTATTATAAAAGTTATAAATCTATAACATCTAGGCAAATAAATCATTATTACACATATAATTAAAATAATTAAAAAATTACTTATTAAACCCCCCCATAAAAACCCCCCACTAATTAGTATAAACACCTTTAACATATAAAAATCCCCAAAGAATTAAATAAATTATTTCCATAATTTCGAACCATTGAAATTAATAAAGATAATCCAACCACCCCCTCACAAACAGTAAACCTTAAATAAACTACTAAAAAAAATAACCCTCCCCCTATTAACCTTAAATAAATTCCTAATAAAAAAAAAGACTAACTACTATTATTTCCAATCTTAAAAGATTAATTAATAAAAACTTATGCCCAAGAATAAAAACAAATCTTCTTAAACAAAATAAAGCCCCCATTACAAAGTAAACAACATTAATATAATAAAATCTTTAATTTCCAAAATTAATATTTTTTAAAAACTAATTAAAACCCATAAATAAATTATATATAATTTATTAAAATAATAATTTTGTAAATTATTTATCTACTTATTTTTAAAATTCTACTAATAATACTAATCCTTACAACAGCTATTTTATTTTCAATAAGATTAAATCCACTATTTATAAGTATATTAATTGTATGCCAAACCCTATTAACCTGCCTATTAATAAACATTTTTTTACAATCATTTTGATTTTCTTATATTTTTTTTTTAGTATTTATTGGAGGAATATTAGTATTATTCATTTACATTATCTCTTTAATTAATAAAGAAAAATTTTACTTAAATTATACATACATAAAATTTTTACTACTAATTATTACACTTATAATTATATATAAAATTACACCGCCCATGTTCCTACACATAAAACATTTTGAAAGAAATATCACAATTATAAATAACAGAAAAACGGCAATTTCTCAACCTATTATAAGTCTTTTTAACTTTCCGACAAACCTTCTCAATTTGATGATAGTTTTATACTTATTAATACTTATAGTAGTAGTAGTAAAAATTACAAATTTTCATTATGGCCCAATTCGTATAAAAATTTATATTGATATTTAACTTACGAAAAAAAAATCACCTAATAAAAATTATTAATAATTCATTAATTGACTTACCCACACCCCTAAACATCTCTTACTGATGAAACTTAGGCTCATTATTAGGTATTTGTCTACTTATTCAAATCATTACCGGCCTGATTTTAACCATACTTTACACCCCTGACATTAACTTAGCATTTAATAGAGTAAATTTAATTTATCGAGAAATTAACCTTGGATGGATAATTCGAGCATTACACGCCAACAACGCCTCATTCTTCTTTATTTGAATATATTTACATATTGGGCGAGGATTATATTTCCACTCTTTTAAAATAACCCAAGTGTGAACAGTAGGAGTAACCATCTTTTTAATTTCTATAGCTACAGCTTTCTTTGGATATGTTCTCCCATGGGGCCAAATATCCTTTTGAGGAACCTCAGTAATTACTAATTTAATTTCAGTAGTCCCATATTTAGGGCCAGATATAGTTCAATGGGTATGAAAAGGGTTCTCTATTAATAATGCCACCCTTACACGATTCTTCACCCTTCATTTTATTCTCCCCTTCCTAATTTTAATTCTAGTATTAATCCATTTAATAGCCCTTCACATTAAAGGCTCTACTAACCCATTAGGTATCTCTTCAAATATAACAAAAATTAGATTCCATCCATTTTTTACCTATAAAGATATTTTAGGAATATTTGTATTTTTACTCATTCTATTTTACCTAAATATAACTATACCTTATCTATTAAATGACCCAGATAATTTTATTAGTGCTAATCCATTAATTAATCCATTACACATTAAACCTGAGTGATATTTCCTTTTTGCCTATGCCATTCTTCGATCAATCCCCAGTAAAATAGGGGGAGTTGTTGCCTTAATCATATCAATTGCAATTTTATACATTCTACCATTTTTTAAATATAGAAATATAAAAGGAACCCCCTTTAACTTAATTAATAAAATATATTTTTGAATATTTATTAATATTATAATTATACTAACCTGAATTGGTGGCTGCCCAGTAGAAACCCCATATATTATAATTGGACAAATTTTATCAAGACTTTACTTTTCTTATTACCTAATATTTCCTATTATTAATTCAATTAACCAATTTTACAAATAGCTTAATATAAAGCTTATGTTTTGAAAACATAAAATTAAATCTAAATAATTTTCAAAAAAACAACCGTCATTAAATAAATTAAAGATACTCTTAAGAAAACCTTTCAAGTAAGCCCCATCAATTTATCATACCGAAATCGGGGGTAAGACCCCCGAACCCAAATAAATAAAAAAGAAATAGAAACTAAAATAAAAAAAAATAATCCACTAAAAACTAAGCTACCAAAAAATATTAATCTAAACAATATTCTTATTAATAAAATTATCCCATACTCAGCTAAAAAAATTAAAGCAAAGCCACCCCTTCTATATTCAGTATTAAACCCAGATACTAGCTCCGACTCACCTTCCGCAAAATCAAAGGGAGCACGATTAGTCTCGGCTAAAAAAATAACTATTAAAATTAATATCAAAAAGAAATTTAAAAAAAAACCTTAACCTATTTTGAAAAAAAATAAAATTTATAAATCCTAAATCCAAAAAAAAAATAAAAAACCCCATTAAATATAGTATAAAACAAACCTCATAAGAAATAGTCTGAGCAATAGCTCGCAACCTTCCTAACATTCTATAATTAGAATTAGAAGATCACCCAGAAATCATCAATGGGTAAACCCCTACTCTTAAACATCTAAACATATACAAAAAAGTAAGATCAAACCTTAATAAATTTATAATAAAAGGATATCTTAACCATACAAAAAAAGTAATCCCTAAAGAAACCCTAGGCCTCAAGTAATAAATAAAATAGTTAGAATAAACAGGCAAAATATATTCTTTAGAAAATAACTTTACAGCATCACTAAAAGGTTGGAATAAGCCAATAAACCCAACCTTATTAGGCCCCTTACGTAATTGAATATACCTCAGCCCCTTTTGTTCCAAGAGAGTTAAAAAAACAATAGAAACTAAAATTATTAATATAAAAATTAATAAAAACACAAGCTGTTCAATAATATTTAAAAAATAAATTAAATAAAATATTCCTAAATTCTAAATTTAATACATTATTCTGTCAAACCCATCAACTAAATAATATTTGAATTAACAAATGGTACCTCATTGTAAATAAGGATTTAATTATATAAACAATTTTTATTCTATCAAAATAATCCTTTTATCAGGCATGATAATATAAATCCCCTCTTTAATAATATTCATATATATATATAAAAATAATTTTATATAAAAATTCCTTTCGTACTAACAAATATATAATAATTTTAGATAAAAACCAACCTGGCTCACACCGGTCTGAACTCAAATCATGTAAGAATTTAATAGTCGAACAGACTAATTAATTAAACTTCTACATTTAACAATATTCTTAATTCAACATCGAGGTCATAAACACATTTAAAAATAAGAACTTTTTAAATATATAATGCTGTTATCCCTAAAGTAATTTATTCTATTAATTTATTCATAAGATCTTCACCAACAAATATTATTGATATTTCTATAAAAAGTAACTTAAATTTTTTTATCCCCCCAACCAAATAATTACTTCATAAACATTACAAAATATATATTAAACTTTATAGGGTCTTCTCGTCTAAAAATAATATTTTAGCTTTTTAACTAAAAATTAAAATTCAAAATATATTCATATCATAGAATTTATCTTATTCAATCCTTCATTCCAGAATCCAATTAAAATCCTAATGATTATGCTACCTTTGCATAGTAAAATTCTATGGCCATTTAAACAACTTAGTCATAGGGCAGACTATACTTTCTATTCAATTTAAAAAGAAATGTTTTTGTTAAACATTTAAATAAATACATGCCAAATTAAATTAAAATAATTTTTTATTATATTAATAAAATTTATAAATAAAATTTATCTACTAATTTTATCATTATTTCAATTAAACAAAATTAATTAATTTATTTAAGTAAATTTTTAACAATAATTAAAATAAATTTTTTTAAAAAATAAAGTATTACAAAATTTTTAATATTAACAATTTTCAAATTTATATATTTTATAAACTTTAGCATTTATAAATATTTAGTTATCAGCTTATCCCCATAACTATAAATATTAATATATAATAACCATCTTAATAAAAGACAATTACCTAATTAATTATTTATTAAATATATTTCCCTAAAAATTAGAAACCTTTTAACACGAATAACTTTTCATTACAAATAAACTATTATTAATAATATTAATACATTAAATTTTTAATTTATTAAATCAATAAATATCGAAATAAAAATATCATTTTTACCTATTTAATAAGCCCTGATACACAAGGTACAATTAAATTATTTTCTATTAAAAAATCTAATTAATTTATTCAATAATCTAATTCTATACTATCTACTATCATAAATTTAATTTCTAAAACCAATTTTAATTTATTAATTAACCACTACATCTCTAATCAAATAAATTTTAACTTATTGAATAACTCTAAAAACACTTTCCAGTATCTTTACTTTGTTACGACTTATCCCAATAAAGAGAACGACGGGCAATATGAACATACTTCAAAAATATTTCAATAAATTAATATTAATTTATTTACTATTAAATCCAATATAATTATTTTTACAAACTCATCTTTAATTTAATAAAAATTGTAACCCATTGAATTCTCAAATATAAATTACATCACGATTTGTCTTTTTTTTTAAATAAAATCTAATTAATAATTTTTTTTAAAATTAATTCATGACAACGATATATAAACAAAATAATTTAAGTAAACTTTTATTGTGGAATATCAATTACATAACAGGTTCCTCTAATATAATAAAATACCGCCACATTCTTTAATTTTTTATTTTAATATACTAATTTATAATTCATTAATTAAAATAAAATAATAGGGTATCTAATCCTAATTTATTCAATATCTTTTTCTATATAAATATTACATTTAATAATATTTTAATGTAAAAATTTTACCTAATTACATTAATAATTTTAGTTATTTACAATTTTAATAACCATAAACATTTAAATTAACTACAATGTATAACCGCAATTGCTGGCACATTAATTTATTAAATTTAACTTATATAGTCTAAATCTCAAATTTCTGATTTTAATTAAATTTATTTTATATTAACAAAATCTATATTAAATTATATCTAATACATATATAAAAACTTTTAAAAATTTAAATTAAACTATAATTAATTTTTTTATATTTTTATTATAAGTAATTATTATAATTAATAAGGAATATTTTTTTTTTTTTATAATATCTTTATTTAAATTATATTTAAAGATTATTTTGTAA
>VFQO010001839.1_pt1 | contig 14735 bp, 8 predicted proteins | sample 3512331 | NCBI WGS metagenome assembly VFQO01 (sample SAMN10412371, study PRJNA504923) | tailings metagenome | isolation source: Replicate 3 from Balatoc abandoned mine | place: Philippines: Itogon, Benguet | collected 2017-08-28
TGCAGGCGGCGCTGTTCCCCAGCATGTTCGACCGGATCAAGGGCGCGAACCTGCCTTGTGGCGGGGACACGCTGGCCGAAGGCATCGCGGTCAAGGTGCCCGGCGATTTCACGGCGAAAGTGATCGCCGAAAAGGTCGACGACATTCTGCTGGTGGACGAACCCGCACTGGAAAAGGCGGTGGCGCTGCTGCTCCAGATCGAAAAGACCGTGGTCGAAGGTGCGGGCGCGGCGGGCCTCGCGGCGGTTCTCGGCAGCCCCAAGCGCTTCAAGGGCAAGAGCATCGGTCTGGCGCTGTGCGGCGGCAATATCGACACGCGCCTGCTCGCCAATGTGCTACTGCGCGATTTGGCGCGGCAAGGGCGTCTGGCACGGCTGCGGATCACTTTGCAGGATCGCCCCGGCGCGCTGTTCAAGGTGATGCGGCTGTTTGACGAGCACAACGTCAACATCATCGAAATCTATCACCAGCGCATTTTCACGACGCTGCCGGCCAAGGGCCTGATCACCGATATCGAATGCGAAGCGCGCGATGCCGAGCAGGTCGAACGGCTGGTCGAAGGCCTGCGCGCCAAGGGCTACACTGTCCAGCTCGTCGAACTGGGCTGAAAATCCGGGCCAGAAGTGATCAGCGGGACAAGCAATCGTCTCGCTTTGCACCAGCTTGGCGCTGCTTTTACGGCGGGCAGCGGGCCTGTCTGCATATTTCGCGATATTTTCATGGTTAAAGGACTTTTACCGGAGCACGGGTGCGGGCATAAGATTTTCTTAACGATTTCGCTCCCGCGATTCAGCGCAAGAAGGACTGGCCCCACACGTGACGGCACCAATCCGCTTTCCCCGGTTCTTCGTGACCAGCCCCGCGCCGTGCCCCTATCTTCCGGGTCGGAGCGAGCGCAAGGTGTTCACCGAACTGAAGGGGCCGCACGCCGACCAGCTCAATGAAGCGCTCGGGCGGATCGGGTTTCGGCGCAGTCAGACCGTCGCCTATCGCCCGTCCTGCCTCGATTGCCAGGCCTGTGTCTCGGTGCGGGTGCTGGCGACCAAGTTCCAGCCCTCGGCCACCCAAAAGCGCGATCTGAAGCGCAATTCCGATCTCATCGTCACCGAATGCCGCCCCTGGGCGACTGACGAGCAATTCGAGCTGCTGGCCCGCTATCTTGGCCACCGTCACCCCGATGGTGGGATGTCGGCGATGGACGAGCTCGATTATGCGGACATGATCGAACACACTCCGGTCTCGACCGTGGTGACCGAATATCGCGAGCCGCTGCCCAACGGGAAGCCCGGACGTCTGGTGGGTGCCTGCCTGACCGATCGGCAGGGCGACGGGCTGTCGATGATCTATTCCTTCTACGAACCCGATTACCCGGCGCGCGCGGGCCTCGGTAATTTTATTATCCTCGATCATATTCGCCGGGCCGCGGCTGAGGCATTGCCTTACGTGTATCTCGGATATTGGGTCGAAGGCAGTCCGCGCATGCAATACAAGGTTCGCTACCGCCCCCTTGAACGCCTGACGCGCGAGGGTTGGCTGCTGATGGAGCCGGGGGAGCAGCACCGGCTGATCGCGGCTGCCACAGCGCCGCGACAGGCGCAGGCCGAAAGCCCTGTGGAAATGGGCACGGGCGTTCGGGGCAAGGATGGCCAACCTGTCAAGTTCTCGGCCACTTGAAGCCCAGCGGCTTCTCAAACTCGGTCTCGCCATTGTTGCCGGATTGGGTCAGGGAGCGCTGGCGTTAAGCGCTTGTCCCGCGGCCGCGCAGCAGGCGGCCCCGGATGACGAACCGCGTCCGTTGCCCGCGCAGCCACCCGAAGGCGAGGCGGAGGGCACCCCTGCACCTGCGCTGCCCTCGATCCTCGATCCCGAGCCCGAACCTGTGCCGCAATCGCTCGACGATCTGATCCCGGCTGACGCTGTCACCAACCCCGATATCTGGGCCGCCGCCGGAGTGGCTGATCCCTCGCCGGTGGAGATGCCCGATAGCGCCTTCGCCGAAGCCGCCAGCCCCCTGTCAGACGATGTCTTGGCTGAGTTTCTGCCCCCGCCAGACCCGGCCTTGCAGCCCGCGATTGATGGCATTTTCGCCGATTTCGCGCTTGAGGAACCGCAGCCGCTCACTCCCGATCCCGAGCTTGAGGCGCTAGCGTCCATTGCCGCGCCGGTGCTGGGCGAATTGCCGGAGCTCGCTGAAACCAAGATCGGCAACACCCTGGTGCTCGCTCTTCCGGCAGCCGCCGATGCCTTCCCCGAGAAGGACGAGTTCATCGAACGCTTCAAGGATCTCTCGACCTTGCGCGAATTCGACGATGGCGAGGAATCCCGCCCGCAAGTCGCCGCACGCGCTCGTGCTGACGAGGAATTGCTGGGCGATATCCTGCGCACTTACGGCTATTATGACGGTGAAATCGTGCGCCAGCTTTCGGGCGGTCGGCGCGCGGGCACCAACTCCGACGAAGCCGAACGGGCCGCCGAAAACGCCGCGCGTGAACCGAGCGTCCGCTTCGATATCCTGCCCGGCCCGCGTTACAGCTTCGGTCGGATCGATCTCGGCGCGCTGCCCGCCTTGCCTGAGCCTGACGTCAGCCGACTGACCGCCGCTTTCGGAATCAAGCCGGGCGATCCGCTCTATGCCGACCGCATTATCGAGCGGGAGCTCGAACTGCGCGTTGCGCTGGGCGAAAGCGGCTACCCCTTCGCTGAATTGGCCGAGCCCGAATTGCTGATCGACCACGCCCGTACCGAGGGTGATCTATCATTACTCGTCCAGCCGGGCGGCAAGTTCGTGTTCGGCGAGGTCGTCAGCAGCGATCCCCGCTTCTTGTCAGGCCGGCACCTGTCGCGCATCGCCCGCTTCGATGCAGGCGACGTGTTCCAGCAGAGCCTCGAGACCGATCTGCGCCGCGCAATCATCGCCACCGGCCTCGTCTCCAGCGTGACCGTAACCCCGCGCGAAACCCGCGCGCCGCAGGATGGGCAGCCGGGCGAAGTCGCGCTCGACGTCGCGTTTGAACGCGCACCCTTGCGCACCATCGCGGGTGCAATCGGTTACGGGACCGAGGACGGCTTCAAGCTGGAAGGCCGGTGGGAACATCGCAACCTGTTCCCGCCCGAAGGCGCGCTGCGGCTGCGCGGTATCCTCGGCACGCGCGAAGCGCTGGCGAGCGTCGGCATCCGCCGCAACAACTTCCGCGGGCGCGATCAGGTGCTGACCGTTGACGTCTTCGGTAGCGACATCACCACGCTGGCGGTGGATTCGCGCGGCTTCGGGACGCGGGCCACATTCGAGAAGGTGTCGAACATCCTGTTCCAGAAGCCGGTCAGCTGGCAGATCGGCGGCGAGCTGCTCTATACCGATGAACGCAACTTCAACCGCCGGACCCGCGATGAGCCCGATCTCACGCAGCCGCGGCGCGCGTTCCTGATCGGCGGTTTGTTCGGCTCCGTCACGCTCGACGCAAGCGACGATCTGCTGGACCCGACCGAGGGCTACCGAGCGACGCTGTTTGCCGCGCCGGAAGTCTCGCAGTCGGAAGGCACTCAAAGTTTCTACCTGCGTTCGCAGGCTGACGCGGCCTATTACCAGTCGATCGGGTCGACTGTGCTGGCAGGCCGGGTGCGGGCGGCGACCATTCAGGGCGCTGGGATCGATAGCATCGCGCCTTCGCGCCGACTTTATGGCGGTGGCGGTGCCTCGGTGCGTGGCTATGGCTTCCAAGGCGTTGGCCCGCGCGATGCACTGGGCAATCCGACGGGCGGTGCCTCGCTGATCGAATTCGCGCTTGAGGCGCGGGTGGAAACACCGCTGTTCGATGGCGCCATCGAAATCGTTCCATTCATTGACGCCGGCTCGGTTGCACGCGGATCGACCCCCGACTTTGACGAGATCCGCTTTGGTGCAGGGATCGGCTTGCGGTACAAAACGACGTTCGGCCCGATCCGGGTCGATGTCGCCGCGCCGCTCAACCGCACCGAGTTCGATAGCCCGGTGGTGGTCTATGTCAGCTTGGGTCAGGCGTTCTGATGGCCGAGGACACCGCAATCCCGGCAGACGTCGCGCCGCCGCCGCAGCAGCAGCCCCGCGCGCGGCGCTGGGGCAAGCGGCTGGGCTGGGTGCTGGCGATTGTCCTCGCGCCGTTCCTCCTAACCGCGCTGTTCTTCTCCACCCCGATCGGCAAGCGCTTCATCGCTGACCAGATCGCGTCCGTGGCGCCCGCCTCGGGCCTGCGCTTCACGGTCGGACGGATCGAGGGCGATCTCTACGGGCAGGCGGTGCTGCGCACGGTGGTGGTGAGCGACACCAAGGGCGCGTTTCTGACGATCCCGGTGGTGCGGCTCGATTGGCGGCCTTTGAACTGGCTGTGGACCGGGCTCGACATCCGCGAACTCACCGCGCAGCGTGGGCGGCTGACGCGCCTGCCGGAACTGTTGCCGGGCGATCCCGATGCGCCGCTGCTGCCGGATTTCGATATCCGGGTGGACAAGCTGGTGGTCGAGGATCTGGTGATCGCCAAGGGCCTCGCCACGCCGCAGGACGAGCGCGCCAATCTCACCGCGCAGATCGATATCCGTCAGGGGCGCGCGCTGATCGACGCCAAGGCGCGGCTGGGTGCGCAAGACCGGATCACGCTGCTGCTCGATGCCGAGCCGGATGGCGACCGCTTCGAACTCGCCGGAGACGCGCGTGCGCCTGCGGGCGGCGTGCTGGCGGGGCTGGCGGGGCTGGAGACGGGCTATGTGGGCCGGATCGTCGGCGATGGCACGTGGAAGCGCTGGCGGGGCGCGGCAGCAGTGCGGCGGAGCGGCGCTGAGAGCGAACCGCCGCTCGCCGCCTTCCGGATCGGCAATGACGCAGGCACCTACGGCGTGCTCGGGCAATTGCGCGCCGGGCTAGGGGACGAGACTTTCACCGGCCGCGCGCTGGGCGAGACGCTGTCGCTGGCCGCCCGGTTCCAGCTCGAAGACAGCGTGATCGAGGGCCGCGCGGCCGCCGTTTCCGCAGCGATTGATCTGCGGGCGGCAGGCGTCGTCAACCTCGCCGACAAGGTGGTCGACGGCGCGCGGGTGCGCCTCGCCTTGCGCGATCCCGACTTGTTGGGTGAGACTGTGCGGATCGAGGGCGGGCGGCTCGTCGCGAACCTGGTGGGCGCCTTCGATGACCTTGCGATCAAGCACGAGATCGCGGTGGCAAAACTCACGGCTTCCGGCGTCATCGCCACTGGGCTGGCGCAGGACGGCGCTGCGCGGTTTGACGGGAATGTACTCAGCGTGCCGTTGGCGCTCACCGCCGAGCGAGTGACGACCGGCAATGCCTATGCCGACCCCCGCCTTGTGAAGGGCCGGGCCAATGGCATGTTGACCTATGACACCGCCGCCCAGAAACTCGCGATCGACCGCACCCAAATCGCCTTCCCGGGGCTTGAGGCGACTCTCGCGCTGCGCGGCGATATTGGCGCGGGCGCCTATGCCATCGCTGGGCCGGTCACCGCCAGCCGCCTCGCCATTGAAGGCGCGGGCGATGTTACCGCCAATGCCAAGATCCTCGCCAAGTTCGGCCCCTCCATCCCTTGGAGCCTGCGCGCCAATCTGGCCGGTGTGCTGAGCCGGATCGGCAATGCCACCATAGTCAACCTCGCGGGTGAGCAGGTGCGCTTCAAGGGTGAGCTTGGCATGGGCGCGGGCCAGCCGATCGTGCTGCGCAACACGGTGATCACCTCACCCCGCCTCAATGCCAAGCTAGACAGCAGAGTCGTGACCGGAGGCGGCGTGACCCGCACCGTGCTCGCCGGTAGCGGACGGCAGGCGCAATACGGCCCCTTCAGCTTCGATGCTGAAATCGCAGCGGATGGCCCGCGCGCGGTGCTGGTGTTGGCCGATCCCTATCCCGCCGCCGGTCTCAAGGACGTCCGCATCGCGCTTGCCCCAAGCGAGCAGGGCTTCGGGCTGGACGTGGCGGGCGGATCGCTGCTTGGCCCGTTTGAAGGCATGCTGCAATTGATCCTGCCCGCCAATGCGCCGACCCGCGTTATGATTGACCGGTTGGAGGTCTATCGCACCACCGTCACCGGCGAAGTGGTGCTGGCCGATGCGGGGTCTTCGGGCGATCTGCGCCTCGCGGGCGGCGGTGTGAACGGTACGATCGCCTTCCGGCCGCAGCAGGGCGATGTCATCGGCTTTGCCGTTGATCTCGTCGCCCGCAACGCGCGCTTCGGCGGAGAAACCCCGATCAGCATCACCCGCGCCGACATCGCCGCGACCGGGCGCTATGACGACGGTAACACCAGTGTGGACGCTGACATTTCTGCCGCCGGGCTGGAATATGGTGGGCTGAGCCTGGCCAATCTCACCGCCAAGGCCGCCATTATCAATGGACGCGGCAAGGTGACGGGCACGGTTGCTGGACGCCGGGCGGACCGCTTTGCGCTCAATTTCGACGCTGATGTCGCGTCAAACCAAATCGCGGCGGTGGCGCGCGGGCAGTATGGCAATGCCCAGATTACCATGCCGCGCCGCGCGGTGCTGACCGCGCTGGAAGGCGGTGGGTGGAGCCTTGCGCCTTCTCAGGTCGGTTTCGGCGGCGGCTTTGCTATTGCGCAAGGCACCTTCGGCGATGATGCGACCGAGCTGCAAATCAAGCTCGCACGGATGCCGCTGCGGCTGCTCGATCTGGTGGGGGCCGATCTCGGCCTTGGCGGACGCTTGACCGGGGTGATTGATTACCGTCAGCAGGGCCGCGCCCCGCCCACAGCCACCGCACGCGGGCGGATCGACCGCTTTAGCCGGGCCGGGCTGGTCTTGTCGTCCAAGCCGATCAATGTGCTGGGCGTGGTCGACCTGTCGGCCGAGCGGATGACGGCCGCCGCCCGGCTGTTCGAGGGTGACGCCCGCCGCGGCGACATCGCGCTGCGGGTCGATGGCTTGGCGCAGGACGGCGCACTGGCGGACCGGTTGATGCGCGGACGGCTCGGCGCGCGATTGGCGTTTGACGGCGCGGCTGAGACCCTGTGGCGCCTCGCCGCGATCGAGGCGTTCGATCTCTCCGGCCCGCTGCGCATCGCCGCGCGGGCGACCGGCACGCTCGCCGATCCGCGGATCACCGGCACCCTCGCCAGCGATGACCTGACCGTCGAGAGTGCGCTCACCGGCACCCGCGTCACCAATGTCAGCGCGCGCGGCCGCTTTGCCGGATCGCGGCTGGAACTGGTGCGCTTTGCCGGTGCGACGGCAGGCGGCGGCACGATCAGCGGGAGCGGCACGGTCGATCTGGCTGGCATCAGTGCCGCGCGCGGGCCGCGCCTCGATCTGCGCGCGTCGGTGAAGGATGCGCGCCTGCTCAATGCCAATGGGCTTGAGGCGACGATCACCGGACCCTTGCGGATTGTCTCCAACGGGCTCGGCGGGACGATTGCCGGGCGCGTCAACATCAACCGCGCACGCTGGGCGCTGGGCATCGCGGCCGAGGATGTCGCTCTGCCGCGCATCGCCACGCGCGAGATCAATGACGATGACGGCCGCGCCCGCACGCAGGTTTCGGGCCGCGAGGCTTCGTGGCGCTACCTCGTCAACGCCAGCGCACCCAATCGGGTAGCGGTCGAAGGGCTGGGGCTGGAGAGCGAATGGGGCATCGACATCGCGCTGCGCGGCACAGTCGATGATCCGCGCATCGGCGGGACCGCCAAGCTGGTCCGCGGCGATTACACCTTCGCCGGCACGCGCTTCGAACTTACCCGCGGCCGCATCCTGTTCGACGTGAATGAGCCGATCAACCCGCGGCTCGATGTGCTGGCCGAGACCGCGAAGAGCGGGACCAATGTCGACATCGCGATCACCGGCAACGCCCAGTCGCCCAGCATCGCCTTCTCCAGCGATCCCGCACTGCCCGAAGAGGAGATCCTCTCGCGGCTGCTGTTCGGCGGCTCGGTGACCTCGCTGTCGGCGACCGATGCGGTGCAGCTGGCGGCAGCACTGGCGGCCCTGCAAGGCGGGGGTGGCGGGCTCGATCCGATCGGCAGCCTGCGCCGTTCGATAGGGCTCGATCAGCTGCGGATCATCAGCGCTGACCCCTTGATCGGGCGCGGCACCGGCATTGCCATTGGCAAGAACATCACCCGCGACATCTACGTCGAGCTGGTGACGGACGGGCGCGGTTACAGCGCCACCCAGGTCGAGTATCGCATCACCAGCTGGCTCGCGCTGCTGGGCACCGTGTCGACCATCGGGCGCGATTCGGTGCTGGTGCAGGTCAGCCGGGACTACTGACGGTAGAGTTCGGCCTCTGCCGCGCGGCGCCGGACGAGGCCTTTGAGCACCCTGCCTCCCGCGCGGTTCCAGCGAGCGAACTCGCGCGCGGCGCCCTGATGATCGCCGGCGATGTGGCGCCGCGTCAGCGTCGCGCGGGCAATCGCGCCAGTGTTGTAGTGGAAGCTGACCAGCGCATCGAACTGCGCCTGCGAGGTGGGGGCGGTGCCAATCGCTGCGGCGACTTCAGCAGCGTAGCGTTTGAGATCCTGCTCCAGCCGCGCGTCACACTGGCTTTGCGTCCAGCAAGTGCCGGGGCCGATCATCCCGCCGCCAATGCTGTCCCGCCCGGTTGCGCCCCAGCCGATGGTCCACGGCGCGCCGCCGGTGCCGGGATCGGGATAGGCTTCGATCATGCCATCAGCCCGCAGCCGCGCGCAGCCCTCGAACCGCTTGATCAGCGCGATCCCCGCAGGCCCGATCGAGCGGGTTGGCGGCGTGTTGGAGACACATGAGACACTGTCCAGAGAAGGAAAACCCCGTGCCTCGGGCGCGGTCGCCACGCCAGAGGCGGTCGGCCGGGTGTCCGCCGCGCGGGGCTGGTCCAGCAGACGGCGAAGGAAGGCGAGCAGCGGGGAGGTTGATAGGTGCGGCATGGCAGGAGACCTCGACGGTTGAACCAAAAAGCGAGGCACAGGCATTCAGCACAATCGGGCCGAGTAGGAAAACGGCAAAACCGAACAGGGACCGCAGTGCCTGACAAGAGCTCTTGACTGACAAGAACTCTTGTCTGTAAAGAGCTCTTGTCAGGGGGGCGGGTGAGTCGCGGCGCAGCGCACGCAACCGCCAATGCCCCTCAACACCTCGCCGGTCAGGACCAACGTGGAAAATCGTCTGAAGCACTACCGCGAAGCGCAAGGCTGGAGCCAGGGCGAGCTTGCCCGCCGGCTCGGCGTATCGCGGCAGACGATCAACGCGGTTGAGACCGACAAATATGATCCCTCACTGCCACTGGCGCTGCGCATGGCGCGGCTGTTCGCGGTGGACGTGCCGGAGCTGTTCATCGATCACTGGGAGCCTGAAGCGTGATGACCGATAACCAAACGTCTTCCACCCCCCGCTGGGTGCGCAAGCTGCTGATCCCGGCCCTGATCGGCGGCGTCGCGGGCTTTGCTGCGAGCGCGGGGATGATGGAATTCATCGACAGCTCGGCGGTGGGCGGGTTGGACCTGTCGGCCACGGTCGCGGCGCTGGTGGGCATGGTCTATGTCGTGATCGGGTTCGGCGTCGCCTTCGGTAGCACCAGTCCGCAGGTCGGCGCGAAGTTCCTCAATGTCGAAGACGCCGACGAGCTGCGCGAGCAGAAGAAGGTGCTTGGCCTGTCCGGGGTGGCAATGCTGCTGTGGGGCGCGGCGCTGGTTGCATTGGCGCTGGCGGCTCCCGATGGGCCGGTGCCGCAAGGGGCTGCCCTTGCCGTTGGGCTGGCCGGGCTGGTAATCGGGACGGTGCTGTCGATCCAGGTCTACCGCGCGTCGGACGAGCTGATGCTGGCGGTCAATCTCGAAGGCGGAGCCCTCAGCTATGGGCTGGTCTTCGCGGTGGTGGGCGGCTGGGCGATGCTGGCGCACCTCGGCTATACCGCTGCGCCTGCGCCGCTGGATCTGCTGAGCCTGTTTTATGTGCTGGTGCTGGTGGCGAGCTTCATTGCGATTGGCCGGCGCGGGATGCTGACCATCCGCTGACCTTGCGCTTTTTTGTGCCTGCCCGACAGATCAGAAGCGGTAGGTCGCCGTGCCGCGCAACACCTGCGCATCGGCATTGTCGCGGCCGATGGTGGTGTCAGCCCCGACCGTCATTTGGAGCGGACCGTTGCCGACCGTCGCGCTGATCCCGACTTCTCCCCAGGTATGGTCAGCCGTGTCGAGCACGAAGCCCGCATTCGGCCCGATGCCCGAGGCGAAGTTGGCGGCCAGCAGCTGCGGGCCATCCTCGAATTCCCATACCAGCTGGGCGCTGGCGTTGATCGCCACACCCTTGCCAAGCTTTTCATAATCGAAGCCGAAGCGTGCCTGCTTGCTCTCGAACGTCTCGCGCGCAACGGCGAGGCCGAGGTTGCCGCCACTTTCACGCACGCTGCCAAGGCTCACACGGGCAAACCGGCCCTCGATGCCCGGTGAGACAGTGCCGATGCTGCTCTTGAGATCATAGGAGATCCCCAAAGCGCCCGAGACCAGCAGATCGTCCGATGAGGAATCGAGCGTCTGCGTTGCGCCCAACAACTGCACGGTGCGTCGGGTGTCGACGCTCATGCTGCCCATGCTGAACTGGCCGTCGATCACCGGCCCGCCCTCGAAGGCATGGCGCAGGTAGAGCGAGGCGGCGTAGGTCTCACTATCCACGCGCTGACCGAGCGGGACGTCGGCTTTAAGCGCGTTGTAGGAGCCTGACAGGCCGACCATCGTGTTGTCGCCCGGGTAGAACTCGATCCCGCCCGCGATGAAGTAGCCGGAGAGATCGGTTTGCTGGTTGAAGCCGGGCAGGCTGTCGGCATTGGCGGTAACGTAACCGCCCGAAAGGAACACGCCGACATTTTCCGGCAGGCTCGTCTCGGACATTTCGGTGGTTTCGGCGCCGTCCTGCATCGCCATCAGCGCGCCGCCGAGCGGTTGACCCATAGGGGCAAGGCGCATCTGCGCCAGATCGAGCGGACGCCCGGTCACAGCGACCTTGCCGCCCGCCCGCGACTTGTCCGCTTCCCGCAGACGCGCATCGTTGAAGCTCTGGAGCAGGTTGACCGACTGGGCGGAAAGCGAGCGCACCGCCTGCTCGTTCACCGGCGCGAGGCCCGTGAAGGTGCTGCGGATCGTATCGACCGAGGCGAAGTCGAGGCCATACAGGCTCTCCAGCGATGCGTTCGAACGGTTCTGGTCGAGCAGCTGGGCATAGGCAGCCTGCACCGGATCATTGCCGTCGATCACTGTGTTGTAGCTCGCCGTGCTGAACTCCATCAGCACCGCATTGGGCTGATAGATGAAGCGCTGGCTGATGATCGCCGAGATCGAACGGGGAGTGAAGGTGCCGGTCACGCCGCCGGTGCCGGTGACGATAATATACCGTTCGCCATTGCCGTTGACCCGTCCGATCACGGGGGAGCTGGTGTTCACAACCCCGCCAATATTAGCAATGCCGGTGACAGCGAGCCGGTCTGACGCGGCACCGGTGCCGAGGTCGACATTGAACTGCGAGCCCGAAGACATCACCAGATTGCCGTCAATCGTCAACGTGCCGATGGTGCCCATCGTGCCGGGCGAAATTACACCCGTCACGCTGGTCAGGAAGGGCGTGGTGACCGTGCCGGTGCCTTCGAACATCCCGGCGAACAGCGTGTAATCGCCGACCGAGGTGATGCCGCCATTGACGTTCAATCGCCCGCCGAACTGGTTGATGTCGATCAGCGAAGTGAGATCGCCCGCCGCAGTGACCGTCAGCCCGGCATTACCCCGCACAGTGAGCCGGTCGATGGTGACATCGCTGCTGAGCGTGGTGATGCCGTCCTGGCTGAGGGTAACGTCGTAGTAGCGCGGATCGACGCGGAGCGCCGAGGTGGTGACGGCATCGATATTGTTCGGCACGAAGCCGCTCGCTCCGGGCAGGCCATTGGCCAACGTGGGGGCGGGCAGCGTGCCTGCGGCGGCGAAGGACTCGCTCGTCGCCAGATCGGTGCACAAATCGTCGGTATCGCCAAACGCACGGCAGATTGCGCCGAAATCGCCGTCGGTCCCGTCAGGGCCGAGTTCCGGTGTGGTGGGGAGGCCATTCACAACCTGACCCTGCGCGTTGATCACGCGGTACATCGGGTCAAGCTGCGTGACCCAGTGGTTGCCGTCTTCCCAATTGCCGTTGCCCGCCTTGGCAGCGACATAGCGGTAGGGGTTATTCTCCGCGATGTATTGCCAGTACAGCGATAACGGCTGGTAGAAGCTGGTGGTGCCGAGCGAGCTGAACGGTTGGCGGGCGCCAAAGAAGCGCGACCCGCCCGACAGGACGCCGATCACCAGATCTTCGTTGGACAGGGAGTTGTTGGCCGCATCAAGGATCAGCGGGCCACCCGAATCTCCGCCCGCCGTGATGCCTTCATTGGGAAGGGCATCGTCCCGATAGACGTTGAAGTCGCGGTCGAAGTCGCGGTCCTGCGAATCGAAGTCGATCTGGTAGAGGTTCTGCGGGAAGATCGGCTCATCGGGGCGGATGATGACGTTGTCGCGATCATCGAGCGAGAAGAACCCGCCCAGCAGGTTCTCGGCCGCGCGGCGGCGCCAGTCGATCCCGAGCACGGCGCCCTGCACCGCGTTGCCGGTGGCGCCGTAGCCGACGATGTTCACGTGATAGCCCGTGCCGCGCGCCGGATCGCTGGTGGCGAGGGCGGGCAGGGTGCTGAACAGCAGCGCCCAGGTCGGGATGCCGACCGCGGGCGTGTCGAGGCTGGCGAGCGCGATGTCGGCTTCGATGAAGTCGAAGCCGGAGGCGGCCTCGGTCGAACGCGGATTCCAGACGATGCGGTTGACGTTGAAGACCGCCAGATCGGGATTGCTGGCGAAGTTATTGGCAAACCAGTTCTGGAAGCCCGGCAGCGCGTTGACGTTGAACGACCATGCAGCCGGGACCCCGTCGATGTTATACTGCTCCTCGGGCGTATCATTCACGCAATGCGCCGCGAACAGCACGGTGCGCGGGTTGATCAGCGAGCCCGTGCACACGAAACCGTCAGCGCGGAAAAACATACCGACCCCGCGGTAATCGTCCGCGTTGTCAACGATCTCGGCGGGGGTATTGTCTTCGTTCGGGACAACGGCGAGCGCGGGTGTGGCGGCTGCCATCATCGAGACAGCGGCATAGGCCGTGCCTGTCAGCAGTCGGCGGTTGAGGGGCATTGAAAAGCTCAAGCGGGTATTTCCTCAATGCGGCAGACCGAACCGCGAAAGACACCTTGGTTGCCGAATTAAGGTATTATTACAATTGCATTTTTCGGCTTGCTGCAATGTGCGGGCAGGGTGTCGAGCGAATACCTCAACGAGTCGCAAGCAACAGCGTGTAGGCGGCATAGAGCACCACCAGCACGCCGCCCTCGATCCGCGTCAGCCGCCAGCCACTGCGCAATTGCGCGAGCAGCAGCAGCGTCACCCCGAGCATGACCCAGATATCGACGCTGGCGATCTCGGCAGGCACCGCGATCGGCTTGATGACGGCGGTAGCGCCCAGAATGCCGAGGGTGTTATAGATGTTTGAGCCGACAATATTGCCGAGCGCGACATCCGCGTGCTTGCGCAGGACGGCGATCACGCAGGCGATCAGTTCGGGCAAGCTGGTGCCGATAGCGACCACGGTGAGGCCAATGACGCTCTCCGAAACGCCGGCAGCGCTCGCCAGTACAGTCGCTCCGTCGACCAGCAGGCCTGCGCCAAAGATCGCTGCGGCAAGCCCTACCACGATCATGCCGCCAAGGATCACCGGGCCGGTGTCGGGCGGTACGGGGCGGTCCTCGGCCTCGGCTTCGTGGCGCGCGCCTTCAGGGCAGGGGGCGGCGCTCTCGGACTTGTAGGCGTACCAGACATAGCCGGCGAGGCAGGTGATCAATGCGAGGCCGACCACAGGCCCGATCACGCCGAGCATCACCGCGCCGGTGCACAGCAGCGCCGATCCGCCCAGTGCAATCGCGTCGCGCTGGAATGCCGCCGGATTGACGTTGAGCGGCAGGATCAGAGCCGAAACGCCGAGGATGAACAGGATGTTGGCGATGTTCGACCCCACGACATTGCCAATCGCGATCCCCGGTGATCCGGCCAGTGCCGCTTGCACGCTGGTCGCCAGTTCCGGGGTCGAGGTGCCGAAGCCGACGATTGTCAGCCCCGCCAGCAATGGCGAAATGCCTAGCCGCGCCGCCATGCCCACCGCGCCGCGCACCAGCAATTCGCCGCCCAGTGCGAGCAGGACAAGGCCACCGGCCACCAGCAGGATCGAGTTGGTCATCTTGGTCCCTGATTGCGTTTGCTGTCGGTGCCTTAGCGCTTCGGGTACGGTCAGTGAAGCATGGACCCGCACCACCCGGCTGCGGGCTGGCGTATTTCGCAGGGCTAAGCGTGGCTGGGGTTGCGGATTGATGTCCGGTCATTGGGCCGCCGGAATAAACCTGCCCTTTCGGCGGAACACTTGTCGCTCGGAATTGCGATGCGCCTGGTGCAACTACCAAGATTTATAAGTTGCACAAAATAGAATGTGGGTCGTGGTAATCCGCGCCATTCTCGACAACTAGAACAAACCTTAAGCTCAAGCACTGGTCGTTCCCGTAATCGACGAGGAGCCACTTATTACCGATTATTAATCATTATGCCGCATTCAATGTGCCTAGTTTGGGTCGCACCTACCATCGTTAAGGCGACCTTTAAAGATGATCAGGAACTGGTTCTCCCGTATCCGTAAGTGCTCGAATGGCAATGCCC